>Ga0265797_10000488_pt1 | contig 72038 bp, 67 predicted proteins | sample P2T30metagenome_FD_192433 | JGI IMG/M metagenome (GOLD analysis project Ga0265797, IMG submission 192433) | Plant litter microbial communities from East Loma Ridge, Irvine, California - P2 T30 | ecosystem: Environmental > Terrestrial > Plant litter > Unclassified | place: USA: California...
TATGTTCTGGAGGAGGAGAAGAGATACCGTGCAATTGAGGAGAACAAGCGCCTTAAAACCCGTCTGATTGTCTCCAACCTGGCTGCTGATGTGGATGATAAAGCCATCCGTGCCTTCTTCGCTAAATATGTAACGGAGATGTAAGTAGTCCACACTATCTGCATGTCCAATTAACACTATACTAATGCTTATTTCACTAGCCGCAATGTCACCATTCTATCGGTACGCGATCCATTCAAGAGGACTAGAACAGCGTACGTCGATATGTACAGCAGGAAAGTAGCGGTTCGTGCATCATACGAGGTCGGAAGTATCTTTGGATTGATTGTGAAGATCAAGTTGGCAGTGGAGTAATGGGGGTCGAAGGGTGACTTTTGTGTATATAAGTCGTCAGGGCCATGGTGTATTGCATCTTCTCAAGGGACCTAATCAGTAGCTATGTTATAAGTAATACATGTCTCTCATACACTATACAGTAGCTCTGTTAAACAACCTGTCTCTCAAGCTCCTTTGTCACTTGCTAACGCCTTCTCCAACTCACGATCAGCGCTCAACTCCTTTTCTGCCCCCTCTATCACGCCCCTGAGTCCCTTGGCACAGGCGTCCAACTGCGCCCTCTCCTCCTCATCAAGCTGAATCGGCATGGCCTTGATGATACCCTTCCGACCTACTACTGCCGGCATCGACAAACAGCAGCCCAACTCAGGTTGGTAGAAGGACAATGGTCGAACAGAGCGTGAGTCGAATAGGATATACTTGCAGATACTAGCCGCAATGTTTCCGATGCCATATGCAGTACAACCCTTGGCCGCAATAATGGCACCAGCTGCTCCTCGGGTATGAGACGAGATTTGGCTTTTGAACTCCGAAGTCAATGTGTTTGGCGGGAGAGCAAGCGCGAGCGGTGTTGTGCCGATTGTAGCACTTGACCAGGCGATCTGTCTCTTGCATTAGCATATACATAACCTGGACGTCTTCCTCGATTGAGTCCTTTCTTCGCCGCAAAGAGGGGTAAGGAACACTTACAAACTGGCTGTCTCCATGCTCCCCAAGCACATACGCGTCAATGCTGTTCGGTGCTACCTCCGCCTTCTCTGCCAAAACACCCCTCAACCGCGCAGAATCCAAACTCGTCCCTGTCCCCAACACCTGGTTCTCGGGTAATCCAGACAACCTCCTTGCAAAATATGTCAAGATATCCACTGGATTCGCCACCAGTAGCAAAATCGTATGCGGGCTGATCGGAGCCATGGCCCCAAAGATACTTTCCAGGATATGTAAGTTTCTGGAAAGCAGTGATAAACGTGATTCTCCAGTCTTTTGTTTCGCGCCCGCGGTTATGACGACGATGTCAGCTTGGCCAGCGTCCTTGTGAGTGCCTGCTCGGACTTTCACGCCACTGCCGCCACGGTAGGTTGCGTCGTTCAAGTCGCGGACTTGAGCTTCTAGCAGGGAGGCTTTGAGATCCACGAGGATTACTTCTGAGCAGATGGGTTGGAGGATGAGGGTGTAGGCTAGAGTGGAGCCGACATCTCCGCAACCGAGGATTGCGATTGTGGTTTTTAGCTTGGGAGATGCCATGTATGCTGCTACTCTGTTTTTATTTTAGATGTGAGTAGGGTTAGATGAGTACGTGGATTGATGTTGCGAGAGGTAACGTAGTGAGAAACGTAAAAGTGCGAGGGTCGTAGACGTTCGACTATAAGAAGGAAATGGGAACGCAATCTGATCATCCGGTGTTGAATGTACCTATTTGTACGTGAGCCCGTAGTCGCAAGTTGTGGTTCGTCGCCAAGGCCTGGGCTGCAGAGAAGTGGTGTGATGTATGGTGGAGCTCAGCCACTCACAGTTCGCCTCACCATGCGAATACGTGCTTACAGCACCAACCCAACTGCGATGTTACGGAGACTTTTATTGTCGTGTTTAGTTGGATACATGATATATCATGGCTTTGACTCGGATCATGCACTAGATAAATCGAGTGCTCAAAACATCTGCTGATATGCCCACTGATTCTGCACATCGTCCTCCAACGGCAGCGTCGTCTTCTGCAATTCCTTTGCTACTTTATCAGCCTCACCCCAGACCCGAAGCAGGTTGCCTCCTGCAATCTTTGCAGCATCCTCATCGCTGATTCCTTGTCTCAACAGTTCGGCGATGAGATCGGGGAACTTGGATACATCTTCTAATCCCTTCGGTGTCTTTTCAATGCCGTCGTAATCTGTGCCGATGCCAACGTGATCATAGCCAATCAATTCTCCAATGTGCCTAATGTGGCGCACCACATGCGCCAAGGTATTGTTCTCTGGAACAAACTCTGGGAATGAGTTCGGTGTCCCAGAAGCTTTACAGGACACGAAGTCTGGGTTGAAATTGACCATGACAACAGAATTGCGCTGCTTCACGAGCTGAAGTATGTCATCCGGGACGTTTCGAGGATGTGGACAGATTGCGTGTGCAGAGCTGTGACTAAAGATTGGGGGTGCGATGCTACCAGTCCAATTCCCGTCGCCTCGGCCTACAAGGACATCGCGCATAGTATCTTGACTCACGTGCGCAAGATCCACCAACATTCCCAGGCGATTCATCTCTTTTACGAGGTCGCGACCAGCTGGGCTAAGACCCTTCCAGTACGGTTTCGCGATATGCGCGCTGAAGTCGGAGCCAGTCTCAATTGCTGCATCGGCATATTTGTTGTGGCAGTTCCATGTCAAAGTCGCATATCTGACTCCAAGCTGATAGTAGAGTCGTAATGTAGAGACTGAGTTGCCGATCTGGTGCAGGCCTTCAATAGCTGCTGGGGCAATGAAATTGCCGCTTTCGAAAGCTTTGATAGCCTCTGCGCTGTTCCTAGATGGAGTGAAGTACTTTGGGTAGTTTTGGCCTAGGCGGTCAAACAGATCCAGTTGACCCAGCGTTGCCTTGACGACTATATATATTAGCAGCATACTCGCTGGACGTTGTTTCGTACTAGCTTACTGTCATAGTATCTGTCATCCGCAAAGTTCGTCTCATCACCCAGTGGGCAGAGCCAAAATGCGCTCCAGAATGCACCGCCTTGTAGCCCCTTTTGAAGGCGAGGGATATCGACGTGTTGCGCTAGTCCGCCATTCTCGAACTTGTCTGCAAAGTCGCTGCCGGACTCGTTGTAGATGTGATTCTTGTATGTGCCTCGAATGAAGATCATAAGGTCATTATGGCCATCTCTTAGGTAGTCAGCATTCGGCCCTTGATATCACATTCATACAGCTGACCAATAAGTGGGTTTTCCTGCAGGATCTTTACAGCTCTTTCTTCAACTGTCAATGGCTTTCCACATGCGTGCTTTTGGCCTGAAAACAACGTCCGGACTTCCGAGAACCATATGGTCGACGCGATAAGGAAGAGGACTACGAAGAAGATAACGTCATCAGCGCCGCACATGCGCCGTCTCGAAGACGGACGACGCTGTGCATGCGCGTGCTTCTCGCTGACGGGGAGGTCTCTTATCTTCTCCATAATCAATACTGGAGGTCAGAGATGGAAAAAGAAACATGGCGCAGGGGAGGCCGTATCATTGAGGTAGATGTAGGTCTTGGCACGAGACGCGGACGGAGTTAGGGGTTTGGTCCGGAAACACCACGCGACGCGAACGCTGAAAACATCGTCAGAGCCACAACCGTCTCAAAGCACATCGCCAGTTTCTCGAATTATACTTCACCTCACAATCCACAGACATGGCGATAATATCAGCAAACACCATGATACGCAGTATCGCACTGTTCCACCTCACACTCGCAGTCGTCCTGCTCAAGAATCCCGCCCTGATATCAAACCAAGGGGTCGTTCTCCTGCTAGGAGAATCAATGCAACTTGTGCGCACTCCTGTTCCCTCTCCGCACACTCATGTTTTCCCTGAAATTGCTAACAGCTGTCAGCCAACACCCCGCGACTTCAACAAAACCTCCGCAGCAACGGCCTTCATAGCCGTCCTCTTCGCCTTCATCGGCCTCTCCGACCTAACCGCCCTCTCTCTTCACGAAGATGTTTTCGACCATTTCTGGGGCCTACAAGCACCTATGCGTCTCCTCTTTCTCTTTGGTATCACTGCATACTCGTACATGTTCAAGGAAGGAGGCATGTTCGCTCCTAGGGGCGTCGACTTCAGGATGAGCACCGGTGCCAGTCTGAACAACAGCTTCATCTTCACATGGGGATTTATGGAGGTTTCGGCATGGTTCTGGGTGTTTACCACGTTGAGGGAAGAGCGGTCAGCGAAGGCCACCAAACTGGCTGAGAAGGAGGCTCGGGAAGCTGAGATCAATACGCTATAGGGTGGCTATAGGTATTTGGTTACCCTTCAGACACATCGAAAGCGAACCGCCGACGCCCGATTTGCACGCAGAGACTGGCTCTCTGCCGATATGTTATAAAAGAAAGATTGGAGAGATGCCATTCTCAGTCTTCTCAGACATGCGTAGCTGAAGGATTGTCTGTACTTTGTGCAGATGTTAACAGCTTCGATGCAGTATCAAGGACTCTTCCAGCGAGACCGATGTCTACCTGCTTAGGAGACTGCAGCGAGACGACGGACGTTTACGGAGAACCACAATATACCAATGCACAGGGTCAGAAGATGTCTACCACAATCGGAAGCTTATCAGAAATTTTATCAAAGGCATCTAATAAGTGTAGCAAAGCGTTCCGCCTTCGGTATCCAGCAAATCCTTGAGCGTGGCATCGCCTGCTAGCGCCCCAATGTTGATGGTGAAGTCCAATGTAACATTCTTACCACTGTAATCAAAGGGTGTAATGGGACCACCGACTTGGTTCAGACGTGTCTCGAGATCCTTCTGTTGCCATTCCCAAAAGATGCGGTCAATGTTTCCATGATGAAGATAGAAGAGTGGATCTGCCATGTATCAGTCAGTTTTCTAGCGACACCAGAGAGGATGGGAAGCAACTGCTTACCACCAGGGCTCTCCGCTGCGTTTCCCATGGTCCCTAGGATGCCACCAACACCGAAGTGACCGCTGGCATGAATGTTTGGGGGATCGAAGCTTTGCTTCTTCTCAACTGTTCTTGCAAGACTGGTGTAATCGGGCTGTGCCAGGACTTCTTCGACCAGATTACGATCTGCAAACCTGTTGATGATCCATGGAACAAAGTCACGTTTCAAGCAATGCGGAGTGGGCACATTCACGGCAAAGTGAGGAGGGGCGAATGGCCCGTTCATCACACAGCCTCCACCAGTATTGCCTGTAATGTTTAAGCGGTTCTGTTCCGGCGTAGCTTGGACAGGATAGCCGTTGCCACCGAATCCTGTCTCAGGGTCAAAGATGTCAGACTCAAAGGCATGGGTAGAGTTTTCATTCCGAGGTTCAGCATCCAGGGACCAGTCCCAGTATCTGCGTACAGATTAGTTCAGAAACAATTTATATTGAGAGAAGATATTCTGTCAACGGGGACAACTTACGGCTGGCCTCCGGTGTATCCGCATTCGTCTCTCAAGGCCTTTTCGTAGGTTGCAACGAAGTAACGGTGCCACAAGAGAAAATGTCCCTAAGAGTGTAAGGTTGCGAAAAAGAGGTTGAAAGAAGAGGGCTTAACATACCACCCAGTGGATCTGAGGCTTTTGTAGCATATGGACGGCTTGGTGATCATCGAATCGGTTCACGGTGCCTGAGAGACCAGATTTGGCCTCCGTATGCGACAAGCACAGGACCGCATCGATGTATGATTTCTTCTGTGGCACTGATAGCTGTCTCCTATGTTCTAGCCTTCAGCGATGCGTTCAGAGTTGGACGGTGGTGGGTCATCTCACCACTCTACCCTTTTAGGTGGGTTTTTGCATGTTTCCAACCCTGTGGATGAAGGCAAGGCTGCAGCTGTTGACCATTGTGCCAAGCTCAGGCCGACAGGGAGGAGTTCGAGAAGACGCATATTGATCGAGCAGACGCTTGGAGGATGAAACGTGGACGACGATAGTCGTTGTCACACGTGCCAATCCTTCGAGAAGAGAATCGTTTTAGGTGCTGCGCCGTATTGAAGAGCTTTCCAGTACACCCACAGCCAAGTAGGCACCTGAAGTAGCTGATGGGTTTTAGTGACCGACACTGTTTGTATGTTTTATAAGAAAGCTGTGCGAGCTGGCTGCCGACAGCCGATCTCGAGATTTGCGGTCAGATCGTTCTAATATCTTTCTGGACCTTTACCCGCGGCTGCATTGGAACCATTGTTGAGTATGGCAGATATGTTTGCCGACAATCTATCCCTGTTGCGCGTCAGACCAGTATTGCGAACACCACGGTGGCCCTGATCTACCCTCTAAGTCTGTAAGCTACCTGGCCATATGAACTCAAATCGCCAACTGTTCTGGAAGGGACCAGACCTTATTCTCGCTTTAAGAAGCGTAATCTCGTCACACTCTACATGTGCATTGTTGCTAACTAGGTATTCTCGTTTCACTTCCCAATCTTCAATCCTTGGCCGAGTACACCGACAGATACTTTCATGCAATACGACCCATCTACGGATACTTGTATCCTGCGCCCAGTCCCAATCTTGCCTACGCTTTTGAGGCTCGCCCGTCCCAGGAACTTTACGGTGCGGGACGAGAGGTCCGCGGCTCCCGGAGGCTCACTCGAACATGGCTTGCCACTCCGTTTGCGAATGTGTCGATTGGAAAATTGTTGCCGCCTGCCGGGCGTAGATGCGGTTACTCCACTAGCAGGGATGGTAAGATTGCTCGGCTGCAGCGGGTGGTCATGGTTTCTCGGGATAGGTCCTCAATACGCGACATACTGACATGCACAAACACGATGATTCGACCACAGAATGGTTACACATTCCCATTCTAGATGTTGTTACTTCGTGAACGGTGTACTCACCTCTAATAGCCCATTAGCGATGCGGGCCCTGAACCCGACGTATAGACATGGATTCAGATCCTCTCTGATATTCGCCGGTGGTTAAAACATATGCGTTGGCCGACAACTGCGACAGAACTGGAGACGACTGTTCCTGATGAGCCACGAGCCATATTGCAATGCGTGCAACGTGATTTCTGTATATATGTATAACAAGGCATCCTACTGACGTGTGCGGCTGAGGGCCTACTGGCTCTCGACCATACTCTAGTTGATGTCACCCGTCTCAAGTTCGAACGCTTTTTCCTGCTCTATGTGGCCATGATCGGGCCCAATTTCAGTGCAGATCATGAATCTAGGCAGCCCATGTTCTTGATCACCACTGGAATTCTCATCCTGCTTTCGACTGTTGTGGTGGCTCTCAGGTAAGTACCTGTGATAAATACGGAGAGTCGATGTACACTTTATTGATGGCCATGTAGGCTCTACTGTCGTTTCTATCGCGTCCGCAATGTTGGACTCGACGACTACTTCATGGTTGCTGCACTTTTTGTCACGATTGGCATGGCGATCATGAATGGATATCATATCAGCTGGGGTACAGGGTATGCAAGAATGGCGAATCTCACGGAGGTCGAAATTGTGGCTGACAGTGATAGACAACATTTGAGGTACTTGGATGTACCTTCAATGAGGATTCCAACTCTCAAGCACTTCTATTTCTACCAGTTGGTATATCCTTTGGCGCTGTTCCTCGTCAAGGCTAGCATATTAGCGCTGTACCATCGCATTTTTGAGCTGGTAGAATTCCGATATAAAGTGTGGTCTGTAGCTGCATTTGTCACAGTCTACACGATCGTGGTTCTTTTTGTCAACGTAAGAATTCTGTTACATTCTTCCGGCTTGCAGTGATGTTATAGTAATTAACCTCATCAGGCTTTCGAGTGCAGGCCCAACCCTTCGCAAGCGTGGTCACCGACATTTCCCAAAGGTTGCAATAACCTGCGAGCTACCTATTTTGCACTTGGAGCCATAAATGTTCTCACAGATATCACGATCTTTCTCCTGCCATTGAAAGCTTTTTGCAGTCTGCAACTAGATCCGAGGAGAAGATGGGCACTACTTGGTGTTTTCATGATTGGCGGTCTAGCTGTTATTGCTTCAATCGTAAGGATATATGCGCTTTGGTTGTACAATGTTACGAAAGATATATCGTATGACTCAATCTTCGTAAGTCGTCCTGCAGGGGAACATTCATTTTGCTGGATACTAATCGCCTTGCAGATCCTCCTTTTGTCACAGATCGAAGTGAACGTAGCGATCATATCCGCCTCGGCCCCAGCCATACGACCGCTTCTCAGGAACACGCCGCTTTCTTTTAGCCAGCCGGAGGCGTATGGGAGCGGCTATCTGCGTACCATAGGCAGTCAATCAGCCTCTAACAACCGGAACTCACGGAGTCGTACAAGATCCAACGGCCAAATCGAGCTCCTCACGTATGGTGGGCGTAGTACACCGGTAAAACACAAAGCCTTGTGTGGAGGAAGAGGCAACACGAGCGAGGAGTCAATCCTTATAGATGGCCGTATTACAAAGACCATGGAAACGAGGATAGATTTCGAGCAGATTAATGATGAAGAGCTGCCGCCGCGTCGGCTACCTACGAAGGACCCAAAGCGAGCAAGATAAGAGAATACATATATGGCATTTAATGTATACAAACCAGGGCTTCTACTACCATGCGAGCGGAGCTCCATCTGAACCGTCATTACGCGTTATGCAAGTGATATCGCTCTCATACCCAAGAGCCCACATGGTATGTCTCCATTTCGACATGGCGCGGCCGGCTCGTAGTATTACACTCAAAGTAGAAGCATCAGCATACCCGGAGTCAAGATGAAGGATCCAAGTGTAAATGCGAAGACGTTTCCAGACACTATAACACTTCCAGCACGAAGGCTGGTGGCAGCTCCGGTGAATTGGGTTGGAGTAGCACTAGACGAAGTACTTTCGACAGTCGAGGTAGTATCCTCCGAGGACGTCGACGCCCTGGAAGAAGTAATCACCCTCGTCGACGACGGCGTAACCCTGGATGTTGATACTGGTCCCAAAGTTGCACTCGAAGCTGGAACAGAGCCAAGCGTAGGCGTCTCTGACTGTGTAGGAACAGCTTCAACGAAAGCAGCGGTGAAAGACTCGTACACAGAGTTTGCGGCCGCATCATCCGTCGCTGTGAACGAGAAGGTCGTGTAGTATGTCGTCTCGGTAGATGTAATCTCGTAAGTGGCGTCGAAATAATAGTAGTAGTAATAATAGTAGTAGTAGGTATATGAGTAAGTGTACCATGAGTAGTCGACGACGACTGGGTCTGGAATCGAAGTGGCGGAGGGGGCGGGCGTGATGGAAGCAGAAGGCGAATTGGGTTGATCGATGCGGGGGACTTCAGAGTATCCTTCAGGGCATTCCTCGCCTGGTAGATGATAGTAGTCGCCTGTGCAGCATGTACCCGAAGGTGGGATACATGGAAGATCGCCTGATCATGTTAGTTCGGTGTATGGTTCATTCGAAAGGAAAGACTCACCAGGGCATACTGGAATCCATCCTGGAGTTAAACAATCGTCGAGCTGACGGGGCGAGACACCAGATCCTCCTTTGAGTGGTCCCGCTTTCCCAGCGAGTGCACAGTACCCAACGGCACTCAGTAGCATTAGTGAGCGAGTAAGCATGGTTGCTAGTAGTCTATGAGATGTCTTCGAGAAACGAGGGTTGAATTTTCGGGACTATGATTTCTGCTGAGATCTGCTGGTGAAACAAAATCGTGTTTCTCACTCAGCCCTTCCAGACTTTATACTATCATGCCACCGAGGATGCGATAAACACAGCCTGCCTGATAGCCTTCCTGGCAACCTTCCACGATCACAAAAGTCAGCCTTTTCATCTCCACTGCTGCGGTTGTATAGTATAATTCTTGGCAACATGTCGCTGTCCCTAGAACTTCTCCAATAGGCCTTACCTCGGCACGCCACCTGGATGAAGTGTATAGCGCCACGAGATTGCTATTGGTGAATCATCGTAGTATGCGAAGAATGCGAAAAAACAAGCGAAGCGTACCTGGGGGCCAAATTCGAGGTGGCCAATAACCTGACGCGAAGCTCGTTACACAATATTGAAAGTGGTGCTGCGAGTCGTATAAAACCTCAGCCGCAGTCCTAAGACGGTGAAATCGTCCCTCGTGCACGCCAGAAAGTTTGAGTCAAAGTAAGTACGCCTTGTGTCAAGGTGAGGTGATCTTATCTTAGGTATTTCTGCATATCTGCGGTGTAATGGTCGACACTGAGGAAGGCTCAAAGACTTGCGAGAAGTTCTTGTGGCGGCGAGGCTGATAGAATCATACATCGCTGTCGACGACCGACTGAGCTTCGTTGATGCTGATCATATTGTGATCTTCAAGACGTCTTCGTGGGGGCCATGCGCCAGTTTCGTCTTCGCGTTCAGCTCGGAGGCGCTCGCAGATGGGCAACTACCATGAAGCTGCTAGAGGGGTGTCCCATTGTCAACTTCTTATCAGCACTTCAAACTCCATATCTACATTTATAGACAATTCAAGCTAGCAGTTTCTTCTTTCTAGGTGTAGTGGTGAGATAGTCTGATGTTGTTTCGATTTTCGTGATGGGTACGCAAAGGTCCTTGTACTGGCACATGAGTAGGCGTATGCAGCGGGCGTGTTACTCCAGGAGTGTTCAGCTTCAGATATGCAACTCGCGTCGCTTTCCATAGCAGATATATGGTGTCGCAGAGCTACTGTGAGTCGAGAGAATATATGAGAAAATGGAGTTGACGAGATGTCAAACGCAAATAGTGGTTGTCGCGTAGAGACGGTTTCGGTGATGGCGCCCTCCGAGCGATCGGGACCGCCCGCGTATCTCCCTCTAGGCAGGGTCCAAGGTCACGACTCCACCATTCGCCATCGCGTGTCCCCCACTCTCGCAAACACGCCGCTTACCTAGGAACAAATGGGTTTCTTCGCAAACTCTACTCCTTCTTCCTCTGCTCCAGGTGACTACGGCTGAAAAGTGTTGCTCCTGATTGAGACGAAACACACCAGGCACGATGGAGGAGGCAACACACCTTAGCTATAACGGTGCGATCGAAGAGCTTCGCGCCAAGGAGTATCCCATGTTGCAGGGTGAGTTTGTGTAGCTGCTCAGCTGGATGTGTACTTACCCTTCAGACACGACTTATCTGGATCATGCCGGCACCACGCTTTACGCCAAGTCGCTGATCGAGCGCTTCTCTGCTGATATGATTGCGAACCTCTACGGCAATCCTCACTCCGCCTCCAATGCCTCCCAACTGACGACGCGACGAATCGAAGATGTACGACTGCGCCTCTTGCAAATGTTCAATGCCGATCCTCAGGAGTTTGACGTCGTATTCGTAGCCAACGCTACTGCCGGGATAAAGCTGGTCATGGATGCATTTCGCGATCAGGATGAAGGATTTTGGTATGGCTACCACAGGGATGCGCATACAAGTCTGATAGGGGTGCGCGAGGCAGCGAAGGAGCATCGATGCTTCGCTTCGGACAACGAGGTGAATGACTGGATTGACAGTCAAGACGTTGGAGTTGGACCGGCACAGCTGTTTGCATACCCAGCGCAATCCAACATGAACGGGCGTCGCCTGCCGTTGGAGTGGGTACACCGTATACGCACGGGGAACAGAAAGCATGTCTACACTTTGTTGGATGCTGCGGCACTTGTCTCGACATCGCCTCTTGACCTTGGGAATCCTAACGAGGCCCCCGACTTTACCGTATTGAGCCTTTACAAAATGTTTGGCTTTCCCGATCTCGGCGCTCTGATAGTTAGGCAAGCATCAGCATCGGTATTCGACAAGAGACGCTACTTTGGTGGCGGCACTGTCGAGATGGTCGTGTGCTTGAAAGAGCAATGGCACGCGAAGAAGGTTGACTCGCTACACGAGAGGTTAGAAGATGGCACTCTGCCGATACATAACATCATGGCGCTTGATAGCGCAATGACTGTCCATCAGGAGCTCTATACATCATTGGACCAAATCTCAAGGCACACTACATTTCTTGCTCGGAAGCTGTACGAAGGACTTTCGTCATTACGGCACGGGAATGGTGCAGAGGTTTGCCACGTATACAAAGACCCGGCCTCCACCTATGGGGATTCGCTTACCCAGGGCCCAGTTGTTGCATTCAATCTTCGCAATCAATGCGGTGGCTGGGTAAGTAATGCAGAGGTGGAGAAGTTGGCTGCAATCAAGAACGTCCAACTCAGGACCGGCGGGCTTTGCAACCCTGGTGGTGTTGCCTCGTCACTAGGATTGGCACCCTGGGAGATGCGAGAGAACTTTTCTGCCGGGCAACGATGCGGTAACGACAACGATGTCATGCGTGCGAGACCGACCGGCATGGCACGCGTCAGCTTCGGAGCTATGAGTACCCTATCGGATGTCGACAAGTTTGTTGACTTTGTGAGCGAGTTCTTCGTTCAAGAATGTCAGCCGCTAGATGTGTCTCCAATAATGTCAGCCGCTGTAGAGCCACCAACGCAAAGTCGCTTGCACGTGGAAAGCCTATCTGTCTACCCTATCAAGAGTTGCGCAGGGTTCAGCGTACCGCCGGGTAGAGCATGGGAGGTGCGCCCAGAGGGTCTTGCGTGGGATCGTGAGTGGTGTTTGGTCCATCAAGGCACTGGAGCAGCACTGAGCCAAAAGCGCTACCCGAAGATGGCTCTCATACGTCCCAGTATCGACCTCGAGAAAGGATTGCTACGTGTGAGTTTGGCGGGCGCCCTACAGACCAATACCGATCTGCATGAGATCACTGTACCTCTTTCCGCGGATCCACGGATGTTTACAGACGAAAGCGTATACAAAGAAGCGAGAGCTAAGGTCTGCGGAGATTCTATCGAAGCCAAAACGTATAGGGCAAGCGACATATCGTCATTCTTTACGCGAGCTCTCGGAGTGGCTTGCCACCTTGCGCGCTTTCCTGCCGTTAGCAACGGGAGTGCCATCTCAAGACACTCGAAAGCGCATCTGCAGAAATACCAGAAAGCGGGCGCTATGCGAGTACCCGGCGCCTTTCCAGAAACGGTTCCCATTACGCCCGGCGCGTGCGTTTCGAAGCCAATTTTGCTAGCAAATGAGAGTCCCATCCTTACTATATCACGATCGAGCCTCAACCGCCTGAATGAATTGATCAAAGCGGAGGGCGGTAAGGCGGCGCAAGCAGAGGTATTCAGAGCCAACATTGTGGTTGCGGAGAACCCAGCGTACCCGCCTGGGCTGGAAGACCCATATGCGGAAGACGACTGGCGCTACCTCCAGATTGGCCAGCAGTACTTTGAGATGCTGGGAGCGTGTCGTAGATGCCAGATGGTTTGCATTGATCAGCAAACCGCCGAAAGAAACCAGGAACCATTCGTAACGCTTTCCAAAACACGTCGTTTTGATGGTCGCGTCTACTTCGGAGAGCATACTTGCCATCTGCCCTGGGATGATGTGTCATCTCCCCTTCGGCAGAATCCCACCATCACGGTCGGCGATGCAGTAAGCCCTATTAGAGAGGATGAGATACATCAGAACAGTCACCTGCAGGCCCTCGTAGGGTAAGCCGCCCAGGCGGCCCGAGGACTAACTTACGGCCCTTGTTGGAAGACGGCATAGCTGAGTATACCTCTGGACCACACGGTCGCAGCGTTCGCGCGTGGCTTCAGATGGTATGCCGTAGGACGCGGTCATTGGTCAAGTAGCTATGTACAGTGTAACAGAGATTAGACAGGCGGGACGCCGAATACACGACCATGTAGCAGTCGAGACGTTGATTTAGGCAACGTGATAGGCATACGCAATCCACGGGAAGGCCCATGTGTAAGCGCTGGTAGTGATGTTTCAACGGCGAACCAGAGTCAGGTGTCTGTACGTAAACCAGGTGGCAGATGGCATGAGACGGAAGCGCGCGCGCCCTCCGAAGCAGCGTAGAGATACACAGCGGCTGCAAGCAAGACATAAAATCGTCTAATGCTCCCGCGAGGTAAGATGCACAGCTTGCACACAGCTTCAATCTATTTCAAGCAACATTCGTTCATGAGGCACGTTGACTTGCTTGCTACTTCGCCTTATTCTGACGCCAACGTCTCATCAGCTCGTCTCAGATTCTCTTACCGGGCAGACTACTAGGTCGCCACGTTCAGCTTCAGATTACGAGCTTGCCTCCCGCACAGCGACCACGCACATCACACACCCGAGAGCGACGCGGCGAATCAGGCGCACCTTCTGGCCGGTCAAAGTCTCGAGACCTGCAGGGGCCGAACAAATCACATATCTTGTTTCAGCGTTGGGCAGCGAATCGAATCCCTGTGGAGGTGTTCGTCTGTGCACGGGGCCTGCATATCCTAGTCCTCGGCGCTTAGAGAACGCTGGGACTCCTCTCGCCCAAAAATAACCGGATACGACCCATACAGCGGCCAACAACAACAGCGCATCCGCGCCAAGCTAGTGTCATAGTACATACAATAAACACTCTCTTCCCCAGGCGCCAAAGAGTACCTGTCTGCTGGCCTCGCTCTCTCACTCTTCCACTTTGCTGTGGACGAAGGCATAGCACAGCTCGCAGTAATACCGACAAGCATCCAAGTCATTCGTTCAACTCAACGGTATACTCAACACCATGGCTGCCACCGACTCCAAACCCACGCTATCTACACTCAAGACACCCATGTCTGCAACCTACCCCTCGGAACTCAGGTCGCCCATGATCACCTCTGCAACAACCCCCATCTTTGCCAATATCAAACGGGAGGATTCAGATCTCAAGACACCCATCACACCACCGACAGCCTATCTCGAGTTCCTCAAAAACTTATCACCTGTCCTGTCAAGCCCAATGTCCACTGGTACTAGCTCCAGGTTTGTCTTTGGTGACAGCCGCCCCACTTCAGTAACATCATCGGCGTCCAGTGCATCATTCACATCAACATCGGCTCCGGTAGACAAAACTAAGAACAAAGATTCGCCAACAACCTCAAGGTCAAGCAGCTGCAGCAGATGCGACACCACCAAGGATGAACCGCCAATGTCTGCACCTCCAACCAAGGTCCAGACGGTCACTATCCCACCACCATCACCTTTCACACGACCCCATTCTGCGCGGACACCCCGCCTTTACATCCCCCAATCACCCTATTCGCCCGCTGCAGTACGGTCACCAGCCAGCGCAAAGTCTATCCAATCACCGTTTTCTGCCGTCTCATCACCCAAAACCTGGGATGCGGATAAGAAGACTAGCCGCTCAAGGCGCGTTAGTGTGCGCGAAGTTGTTACACGGACAGTGACATACAGTCGCACACCCGTCGACGCAAAAGCTCCACAGTTTCCGCAAATTGACCCCGCACCCCGCGGTAAGAGGAGGAAGGTCGAGTAGAGATGCGCGATCGTTGCGCAGACCACCGCTTCTGGACTGCTTGGATTCAGCATGGGCAACCGTCCTGTGCTACTCCATGACCCCTTCAAGCTCTGCACTTGCGCTCGGCCGTAACGCTTGCATTCCCATTCGTCAAATGTCTACCATTTTACATTATACACGACTTACACCCTCCAACCCGGCCACTTCAACTAATTACTCGGGTCCAGGCGATCCGATCGCAACATTATCTTCAAACAACATCATCAATCACGACACGACATAACTACCTCATCACTCCATCACTATCCATATCCCACTTTTCTTATGTTTACTATCCCACATCAATAGAGAAACGACGTTATGGCCACGTCACTTCTCTTTCATGACCCTGTCACGGCGGAAAACATGTCTTTGGCGTTGGGGTTCACCATTACATTTTACCACATTTTACTAGCGGATACCAATATATAGCGGGCAGGAATGCGCCGGCGCTGTTTGATTGGTTAAGCGAGATCCAAGCACGGAGATTGCCTCTTCGATTTACTTGAGGGATAGTAGCAGGGCGATGCGCGCGCGACGTGGGTGCGTGCTGGGCGGCAAGTATCTTGCATGCAGGTTTTCTGGTATTGCAGGTGTGGGCATCTGGAACGGGCCTTGTGGTGATAGGCCCAGCGGTAAAAGAGACGAGTGAGAACAATAGCCCTTGCCGCTGCAACTTATTCACTTGAACAAGCTAGCGAGGTCAGATGGCAATGGTTCTCCACTTGCATCCAGGTTTCGAATCTGCCAGTACTAGCCAAAGAGAGAAAGAGAGAAATGAAACACGATACCTACTATCCAAACCATGTTCTCTTGCACATGTTGATCTCGATTGTCTTGCTCGACTGACTGGGGTGGGTATACCACACAACATCCCTACACATAGAACCACACACCGCTCGGTCACACCGGTGAGAAGAAAAGTCAACAAATGAGCCTCCTCTGACCATTTGCTCTATTGACAGACCGCCTTGTGACGCGGGCACGCATACCCGCCGTAAGAAGCCAATATTTCCCCAGATAACGCACGGCAATCTATATGCGCTTAGTCTGTCCAATCAACCTCCACTAGACGTTAGCCACCTTTTGTGAAAACAGGCCACATCCATCTGGCTTCTTTGTTTATTCTTTTAACCTCGGCAAAAGCATGCAATCGAGCTTCGATGCATCATGACCTGCAGGTCTCGCCACTCTCTTTCGTGCCCGCCTCAATTTTGCAGAAGGAAGGGCAAAAAAGGCGTTTTGTTACCCATTTACCGCGTATGACTGACTGTGCAGAAAGAAGCAAAGAAAGCTTAGGCCCAATGTTTCCCAAGGCTGCGTAACCTTCCCGCTTCTCCTAGCTCGGTATACCAGCTGGCGAATGAGATGAGCGAAGTGGTGTGGACAGGGATAACACAGGGGTGGGGTGGGCGCTTAACCAGGGCTGTGGAGACGGGTGGCGCTAGGTGGGCTGGGGGTCGCCGATTCTTGCGTATGGTCATGTGAAGAGGAATGGGGATGCGGATGAGGTTGCGGATGGGCTATTGAGTTTGTTAGGCTAGTGCAGAAGTGTAGTCTGAGCTAGTTATGCCCATTGATTGAAGGGCATGGGTATCTGTTGATGGGGTAATGTGTGAAAAGTCAGGTGCGAATGAATAGATGCGAGACACACACCAGCCACACGGGAAGGACGCTGAGGATCGGGAAACGGCATCATCGCTCGCGGAGCAGCACGCCGCTAATTTCATGCACGTCTGTTTCCCGCTCTCGCTGTTCGAAAAATACTCAATGTCGTGACATGGCATGTACAAGAATCCTTCGACGCGAGACACGATGGAATACATAACGCCGGAACAGCGCCGAGCCGCGTCTCTTGCGCATAATCTTCCCTTGCCTTAGCAGATACTTTCACAGCCCACATCGTACACTCCCAGCGGCACATGGCTAAGTGTACACTGCCGACTCAGCGAGAAGCGATTTACGGCGTCCCGACCGCGCTTGTCCTGACTCATGTAATCGAACTTCGGGATTAGGAAGTCGTGCCGCAAAGGATTTCATCGGTGTGCTATCATCCCAGCGCCAGCGGTGTTGCGGCATAGCACGCAGAATAGCGACGTCCTTCATGTGTCAGACGCGCTTAACGCCATTCCCAAGACCATGGCTAAGGGGGAGGACGGCTGTGATGGGGCTTAGGCCTTTGGGATGGCTACGCCCCGTAGGTCGTGTTGGAGGTCCGCCTGTGAGGCACGGCATAACAACCAACACCTTCAGACTTGAGACGAGAAAACTTCCGACATGGCTATTTGTTCGGAGACTTTCTCGCATATCTAGATCGGGTAGTGCACTCGGCGGAGTAGACCGCCGCCCACCAACAGGCTCACATAAACTTTGCGCTTGTAGCGTCACATCACACGTCGACTCGACACCAACTCCAACAGGCAAGAAAGGGCGATGGGCGTGCATGTATGTTAATCACATATCTTACTTACATGCAGCGGAGAGGCTATCAGATATGCCCGTCGAACCTAAAACCGTTTATTCGCATGAAGATCGCACCATCATCGTTTTGTAGACTGTGCCTCGTTCTTGCAGACATTAGTGAAGAAAAAGAAGCGATACCAGGGCATAGGGCTGGAACATCGCATCATGAAATTGGAAGGGTGTTGTGCTGCAGGTCGAGAATCAGGCGGCCTGGTACGAAAAGAGCTACGCCTCGGCTTGCAGAAGCGAAGGAAGAGTATAGTTTATGAGTCAAGGTTTGTGGCACATGGGTTTTGTCTCTCATACGTAAGTTGCTGGCGCCACACAGATTATCCGGTGTTGTAGATGAGATCGTCTCCGATGACTTTGGCGAGTAGATGCGTTCAGATGAAGAGCTGGTGGAGGAGCTTTACTTGTAGGGGTTGCCAGGTTTTGAGCAACTAGGCTGGTAACATCACCAACTTTCGCAAAGCGATGGGCATCGGGTTGACATCAGCTGTTTGGAAACTCCAAGCTCAGGGTGTATGTTCTTTCTATATTTCTGGTGGTAAGTCTAGAGTCCAGCAATAGGTCACTCTACAATATCAGCCACGTCCTACATGCTCAAATGCTCTCTCAGCTTCGCTAGTACCCCGGCAACGACCTTCTCGTTCTTACCTTCTTGCCTCTTGCTCTCCCTTGTTGCAACCTTTTCCAAATGTTTAGCCACATCCGTATTTTCCCCGGCTTGCCAATACGCTTCCGAGCGCTCTACAAACCGCACGAAAGCCTCTAACACGACTTCTTTTCCTTCCCAGCTCTTTCCACTAAGAGCCTTGTCTAGTACTGGCCAGATAGTTTTCGCAGTGACTGGCTCGATCTTTTCGCTACCCACAGCATCAGTGATCTGTAAGACACAGTCTGCGACAGTCTTCGCAGCAGTATGTTTGATGGCCCATTGTCTGCTTTCCAGATGATTCTCAGAGAGAGCAAGTATTTCTTTCAAGTAGAGAGAGACCGTGCGTGAACCTGCAACATGATCATCCCATGTCTCTGTGAAGCTCTTTCGGACGTTCTCTTCCGAGTCGTGCTTAGCCAGGAAGATGAATGGTAGTAGTTCCGATGCAAAAGAGGTGAAGCGGTCCGTAGCATATAAGGAGATAGCGCGCATGATGTCTGCGGCTAGCAGGCGGTTCCTGTCGCTGTTCTCTTCGGATTCGAAGTACAACTTGTTCACAAAGGCGACAGTGGAAATGATCTGCTTATCTGAAGCGAGTCGGGCAAGATAGCCAGCCGCAGCCGCATACGAAGAGCTAACAGTCTCATTGCGGTCGTGAATTTGCTTCTGGACCAACTTGAGGAAGCTGTCAGCGTACGGGTTGAACAGGAAACGGTGTCGTGTAGCGAGCGTGACCAGAATCCTCGAACATCCCACTTTTGACGGTAGACCGACTGCGTTCTTCATCGCAGCTTCAATACGCGGCACAAGAGCGGCCATAGTATCTGCGTCTGCCAGATCTAAGCAGCGCTCTACAGATTCGGTCAATGGCGACGACCGCACGCTTGCAAGTCGCATGTCGTCGATCTTTTGCTCTGTGAGGTTGTACTTGCTAGCGTTGAGGTGTACATAGTTGACGGCTTCGGGCTCTAAACTACTGAGCAATCCAAGCAAACTCTCAACAAGCCTTGGCACATGTGGGTTGAGCGTTTTGGCGTTACTCTTCTTGACGATTTGGAGTAACGTGTGCACCGAGAAAAGGCGTACTTCTTCAGCCGAAGATTCTAATCCAGAAGTTGAAAATAGGAACGGTATAACGCGTTCAAGCTGGATAGTTGCAGATTTGTTTGAACCATCACCGGCTTCCAGAGAACGTGTCAGGATGCCAGTGAGGACGCGGGCAAGAGATGCTGCTGCAACACGTACGGTCTCCTTGATGTCATCGAGAACCTTGAAGGTTTTGCCCCAGATTGCGTCGAGATACTTTTCATACTATACGTCATTGTTAGTGTGCGCCATGGTTCGCACTATGACCTGCTTACCTTTTCGATGCTTCTTCCCTGCACAAGATCCGCGATAGCCGCGCAAGAAGCCTGTCGAACGCGCCACTCTTTCGTGAGTATGCTCACTAGCAGATCATCCATTATCGCATCGAAGTGCTTGTCGATAGTGGCCGAAGAGTCCTTGACGAGCGCATTCCAGATGTCGTTCATCGAGCGTTGTACGTTCGTGTTTGGGTCAAATCTGAGCTTGTGTTAGTATGCCTGCCAGTCTATAAGGTTATAATCGTCCGCTCAGACAGAGAACGTACCGATACCGATAGAGCTTTGGATAAAGCTTAGGGTTCTGAGCCAGATATCCGTCGACACTAGAATCGGAGAAGATGTTGCTTAAGCCGAAGCGACCAAATGCGGCTCGACTTGACCAGATAGAGTTATTGGATGCCATTGACATAAAGCGATACACCAAACTTGAGTCTCCGACCTCGGCTGCCAGGTTCAGAATATCCTTGTATGTTGTGATTGATCCATCTCCAGTTGGCAGTGCACCAGGCTCGAAAAGTTGCGTATCGTCCGTGACAGTACCGGCCATTTTGGACTTGTTGTCCGAGAACGAGCCGACGAGATCGCGCACAAGATCATCTTTGAGTTGACGGTCGCCCTTTTCGTACACCAAGCCCAATCCTCTCGAAGCTGCCTCCTGAACGACCTCGTCGCGATCAGAAAGACAGTTCTTGAATGCTACTTGACATTGTCCAAGATAGCCTTGCATTTCAGGCTTGTGACCACAGTACTGTAGCAGACAAAGCAGCCATATCACAGAAGCTTTCTTCAACGAGGGTTTGGTTTGAACACAGCCCTTCAGTGTCTTCTCTAGAACCGCACCAAGTGTCTTCTCACGCTTGGGCCCAGCTGGTGTCTGTAGAGGCGCATCCCATGGATTTTGTGGTTGGCTGGGATGTAGTATGTCGAGCTCGGAAGTCAGAGCCTTCGAATCCCAACCACTGGCGAAGCAGCTTAATGCTTCACCAACGGAAAAGTGTACTTCTGGCTGACGAACCTCATGCAGCTCATAGAGTTTGTCGGCGATGGCCTTGTACTCTACTGCTTCCTCAGCTCCGGCTGCAGCTTCCTCCGTGATCATAGAAAGATGGCCCAAAGCCAGGATGGCACTGATCGTGCCTGTCTTAGCAGAATCGTAGATGTGCTGAGCAATATCTTCAACCTTTGCATACTTGGAAAGTAATGAGGGGGTAATGACATAGAAAAGACTGAGCTGATCGATACAAGAGAAGGCTGCACCTTTCAGTGTCGCGTCCCGAGATTCCTTCATAATTTCGACCACTGACTGCAACAGTTGCTGGATCGGATGATCATCTGTGATTGCTGTGGATGCTGCATGGCTTCTCCAGAATGCCCTGCTGTAGTAGTAGCCGAGGGCAAGAATTATGCCGCTGATCTGATTGATATCAGCGCCGACTGCTGACTTCCAAGTGCTAAGCTTGTCGAAGAATGCTACTTGGGTGGTCTGAAGGGCGTCTTGGTTAATGCTCTCGTGAGATGCTAGCAGACCATACGCGTGGGCAGCGGTAAGTCGTCGTCCAGCGTTGTTGGCTGTGATGGAGGGTTGTAAAGCGCGGAAGTCTCGGACGATGTTCGCTTGGACCCAATGACTTTGGGGTAGCAAAGACAACATTCGCACGAAGGAAGTACCAACATCGCCAGTGTCACTAATGTCGTCTTGAGTAATCTTGTCGAAACTGGCTCGCAGTATCACTGCAAGCGATCGAGCATGGGTCTTGTCTGCCGCATATGCACGGAATGCTTGCCGGGCGCGCATATCCGTAGTCATCTGGGCATCAAGTTTCCTTTCCCAATCTTCGGGAATCTCGTCAGCTATGTCTTTGTCAAGTAAGGCAGACTGCATAGCGACGCTGGAACAAAAGCTGATGACGATCGGTAGAGCCTCTGGATGATGCTGGTAGAAGTGTTGAATCTGAATAAGAGCGTCCTCCGACTCGTCAATGTCCATGGCGTCCTCATCCTGCCCTTGCTGCACGATGATGAAGTTGACCAGCTTGTCGAAGTCCGGAAATTTTAGTGTACTCTGTTCGCGTTCACCAGGAGGGGTGTTGGACATCTTGAACCAGTACGGATCGAGACCACGCCGTCCTTCCTCGATGACCTCATGCCTTTCAGAAGCGCCTCCACTGACTGCAAGAATATCTATCCACCGTGCTAGCACATCCTCGTAAGGAAGACAACGATTGGCAAATCGTGTCGCAACATAACGAGTGCTCCTTGTAAATTTACTCGAAGCTGGCGTACTGTGTTGATCTACAGATGCATACCTGAGCAGTATCTGTCGAAACCTGGGCATGACAGAAGGATCAAAAGGCTTGGAGAAAGCGCCTAGTACGGAAGAGAGAGCCTCCTCTATACTAACGGCTACATCTTTGCCTGCTGAGTCTTCGCGAAGAGACCGAAATAAGAACTCTAGCAAGTCTAGTGACGGTTCAAGCAAGATCTTCTCGGGGGCAGCTTTGGCCAAGAGCCCAATAGTCTCATATCCATAGCCTCGCAGCTCCATGTCCTGATCACGATCCGGAGTGGGCCAGCCTTGGTCTTGTATGAAAGCTCTCAGATTTCCCACGAGACTTTCAGCAACCTGGGAAAGATCGGTCGACTTGCCACGACGAGCGACGAAGTTGACAAGAGAGAAGATAGCTGAGCGATGCTTGGAGGCTTCTCTCCCCGCTGTCTTATTTGTCGCATTCAGTTCTGGCGAGAGGAGGCCTTCTTCAACGAGCCTAGCTATCTGCTGTGGATATGTAGTGCATCTGACAGACTTTGACAGGACGTTTAGTATCCGAATCTGTAGTGGTGTCTTTACAGGCAGCGAGCCGCTAGCAGAGTCTGAGCCAAAGTAGAGTTCGAACAGAACTTCCACAATTTGCGGTTGTTCGAGGTCCTTGGATAACATCACACGTTTCAGTGTATCTTCACCGACTTCTGATATCCGAGAATTGGTATCAGCGGACGCGAACAATGCAGGTAGAAACTTCTCATCCTCCTTGAACAGTCCACTTGCCATGAAGCGTGTGACTAGGGCCTTCGATTCGGCCAAGTTCAATCCTGCATCTGCGGTGGGATCCCAAGCGTCTGGCTTGCCCTGAAGCGTCAGAAACCTGTAGTCATCTGGAGACAAGCCCGGACACCGTAGCGAAGCTTGGGCTTGGGGGTTACTCTCTCGTACAATGCTCAGCATGAGCAGTTTTCCAAACCACTTCGAAAGGAAAGCCGCATCATCATCGGAGAGACCTAAAGTGGTTCTCAGCTCATCGTCTTCTTTGCTGCCGCGAAGGGGAAGCTTGAAGTGGACCAAAAGACGGAGGATGAGATGGAATAGCTGAGAAGCATGCTGCTCAGACTTCTCATAGTCTTTTGCGATGCCCTGTAGCAGAATGGGAAGAAGCTCTAGTCGTTCGCCAACAGTAAGCCGGGATATACCCTGCTGGATATAGAGAATGTCAAAATGCCGTATAAGAGAGACGTCAGGATTCTCTTTGTATTGCTTCAGCAGAGCGCTCACAGGGAGCTTGATGTCTCTGGGATGCCGCGTTAGTGCAAGGTCTTGTATTTGGGCAAACTGGATTGCGTACTGTGACTTGATGCGGGTGTTGATGTGTTGGCATATGGAGATGACCTGGGAGAAGCCGCTATCAGCGGTGATCGAGATGGATGATGTCGAAATCTAAGCCGACTATATGTGGGTCTTACCTTATTTCGTACAGCAACGCTATCTGACCCGAGTTTGAGTAGTAGTGGAGAGAGATAGGTTTTGAGCAAGTCTTCAAGCTTCTTGTCCGAGCTAGCGAGAGCAATGCGCATCTCCACCTTGCCGACTAGAGCAAGCTCTCTGGCTTCTGGTGTTTGTTCCGACGCCATGTTGAGATGTGCTGAGGGTATCGTGATGACGAGGCAATCAACAAACGAAAGTCTTATAAGAGACGCAACAGGCAGAGGCGGATGTTGCGTGGCTCATCGGCTTCGGGAAGGATAGATGACCAAGCGATGCAGTGTGTTAGCGTATTGCCCTGTTCGTCCGTGATTGCCACAAGTCGTGTCGGACATTCACTCTTGTGAGGCGACAGGGGTTGGGCGCACGGGTACCGGGATGACGCAGTCGCAACTGCCTGCAACAATCGCATCGCGTCTTCGACGTGCTTCTAACAACGTCGACGCCTTCGCCTGTCTCAGACACCTGCAACACCGCCAGGCTAGTAATTCGCCCCTCTCATAGCCTGAACTATTCCTTTTTTCCCACCCTCTCCCCGTGTACCAGCAGACAAGCCGAGCCGCGCCTGTCACAAGCCGTCCACTGTACCTGGAATCACATTGGTACTCAGCACCCCAAACCTCACACCTTGTAGGACATTCACCGCCTCACCAAGTCGCGTCTATTCGCCTCACATATCATTACCATACCTTTGTGCGCGCACCTCGATAGCTGTCGTCGGACTTTGATGGGTACATAAACTGCCCCACCACGGTTCTACCTCGATTACAGTCGCGACCGCCACACACAATTCCTGACACACGCTCGACGACCGAAATACCCTCTGCGACCCAATCAGCGCATTCGGAATAGCACACCACCGTCACAAAGGCCTCCGCTACCTATTCCACAGGTCAAAGAGACGCATTCCCCCGCCTAAACTCAATACCAAATTTAAACACCAGAGGGCGGAACACATACACTCGCCCAAGATGGATGAGGAAAATGTTGCCAACTTCTGCGGCATCACGTCCTGCAGCCCAGAGCAGGCTGCTCAGTACTTGCGCCTAACAGATGGCAACTTGGAGCAGGCCATACAACTCTTCTTCGACTCTCCTGGACTTGCCGATGCTCCTGCTGCTCCATCACAGCCCTCAGCAGCCGCCTCCTCCGCACAGAATCCCATCAATATCGACTCCGATGATGACATGGACTTTGATCCCGCACCACAAGGCAACGCGCCGTCCACACGGGCACAACCAGGCGTGGAAGACGATGAAGCCATGGCACGGAGGTTACAAGAAGAGATGTATGGCGGCGGCGGCGCCGCCGGTGGCGCTGGCAATGATGAGATTCGCGCGCCCATAGAACGAAGAGTGGAAACACTTGTTGGCCCAGGCTCAAACTGGGGGCCTGCCGATGACGAAGAAGATCTTGATGCTATGGTCCAGGAGCAGCTTGCTCGTCGGCGGACAGGTATGCCACAAACCTCATATATACAGTTTTCGGACTTTGCTGACCCATCTGATGAAGGCCGCGCCGGTATCTTCAACCAGCACACAACCCATACCAATGTCTGGGATAACACGACCGATTCGAGCACCCGGCGACGCGAGCTTGCGACCGCGACTGGCGGTGCTTCAGAGCAGTCTTCTAAGATGAACATGCTCGCAGAGCTATTCCGACCACCGTTTGAGATCATGTACCAAGGATCGTGGGAAAAGGCGCGAGATATGGGCAAGGACGAAGAAAAGTGGCTGCTTGTCAACATCCAAGACCCGGCAATCTTCGACTGCCAGCGCCTTAACAGGGATATCTGGAAGAATGACGATATCAAGGCAACTGTGCGAGAGAACTTCATCTTCATGCAGTATGCAAAGGATGATCAGCGTGGACAGCAGTACATGAACTACTACTTCCACGCCCGTGACAGTTCTGACGCCTACCCCCACATCGCCATCGTTGACCCACGAACAGGCGAGCAAGTCAAGGTCTGGTCGGGACCACCGATACCCGAACCAGTTGAGTTCCATGCTCAGCTTCATGAGTTCCTCGACCGTTACAGCCTCAATGTCAATGCGAAGAACCCTGTAGCGAAGCGGAAGTCTGAGTCTAAGAAGAAGGATGTCGGTCGCATGACAGAAGAGGAGATGCTGGAGATGGCGCTACAAAACAGCATGGATAACGGCAAGGGGCCGAAGGACGATGACCCAGATGCTCTCACCAAGTCTACAGACAACATCAAGGGCAAGGGCAAGGCCGAAGAAGTCGCTTCTGAGCCGCCAGCTGAGCCCGAGGCAGCTCCTTCGAATCCTGTCTTCGCTGCCATCTCCGCACATGCTCCTCATACCGAGCCTACCGTTACTGATCCCAAGGTCACGACTCGCATCCAGTTCCGTGGCCCGTCAGGCCGTCCGATTGTGCGCCGCTTCAACCTTACAGACCCTGTTCGCCGTGTCTACGAATGGATCAAGTCCGACGTGCCCTGGGAAGGCAAGCAAGGAGCTGAGTTCGATCTGGCGTTCATGGGCAAGAACCTCCTCGACCACGTCGACGACACGGTCGAAGCCGCCGGACTCAAGGGTGCCAGTGTTATGGTAGAGTTCTTGGATAATGAGTAGTCAATGGATGTGACTTCTAGTATCCTTGGGTCGTTGACACGGCCACCAAGTATGATGAGCTTGCGTACTGCTTATAGGCATACGAGAGATACGAGTAACGAAATATGTACTTAGATGTTTCTACGCATCACCCGCTTGGACGGGATCCCGGGGTCTATAGATCTTTCTTACATCGTCACCACTTGACCGTGTGTGGTCCTATACCCTTGCATTCTGTGGGCACTCTACGTTGTAGTCCTGCTAGCTTAAGTGTTGAAATAGAAAAAACACTTTGTTCTGAGTTTTGACTGGTACTGATTGCCTCGGGTGAAATGCGAAGCATGGAGAAGATGAGGACTACCAATGTATAATGCTATCCTATAATCTCTCTAGCCACCTGTCGTAAGCCCCGTTGCATATCATCCGCATTCAAGAGGCTAAGCGAAAGCCTGCTAGTAGTTCGAACTCTCACCGCCCATGTCAACATCGTCGTCTTCATCGACTTTGAGGATCTTGACATGGTCGTCTTCAGCGTCTATGTCCACATCCTCATTCGGCTTGAACACCATGGGCGAATCGAACTTTTCTTTTTCCGTGCCTTGTACTTCTTCCTCACTGGCCCCAAAATTTTGTTGTTCGTCGTCCGTAACCGAGCTCATAAAGGCATCTCTGTTTCCGCTCAGTGTGAACGTTGGCTCTTCGCCATCCGCGTCGCTTTGCGCGCCTGACTCAGAGCCCACCATGTTTTTACCATAGATGTCCATCCGGTCTGGGTCACTGTCGCACCAACCATCTTCTTCCTCCTTTGAGTTGAATAAATACTTGCCTTGTTCTATCCCGACGTCGTCTGAATGGTTTTCCCTTTTCTCAAGATCCCGCGGGTTGACGAAGGAGTTGGATTCGGTATACCCCTGCTTCACATTCTGTCTGTTGTTTTGTTCCGCTCGTTCCATGACATGGTCAAGGTCCATCTTGGACGAAGCTTTGTCGTCGCCCATAACGGAGTCCTTTTCACTTTGTACAGGGCTGTGGTCATTGCGTGTAGAATCGTTGTTATCTTGGGTGTTCTGCCCCAACGCATGCGCTGTCACATTGGACATCGTGGTCGCGGTTGTTACTTCTACTCTTTCTCCAGCTACTTCACCGGATCCATCTGCATTGGCGACCTTCTCTGCTTCATCTAGTGCGCTAAACTGTGAGTGCAGCGATTTCGCATGTTCGTGGTCTCTTTTCTCTTGGGCTTCTCGCTCCTCAGCCTCGATCTTAATTGCCATTTCAAAATCTGCAGCATGGGCTATTCTCTCTGCTCGAAGAGCTTCCTGCTTCTCCCAATGTTCGATAGCTGCTTTTTCTTGCTCAACGTCTTTGTTCCCTCCAGAGTCGTCGGTGTCAATATTCGAGACTGTATTGTCATCGTGCTCAGCCCTTTCCCTGGCAGGAACGCCCCGGAAGGGATCCGGGTCGTCGAACCACGTGCTGGAACCGTAGTACTGTACATGCAATCTCTCTCGCATAGCTCGGTATTGTTCCCACAAACTTTTCGGGGGAGGCTCTGTATGCAAGTGTGATTTGAAATTTCCCTGAGCATCTAGTAGGATAGGTTGGCCGGCGTGAGAGCGACTCCTTCGGGAAGTGTCTTCCGTGATTTGCTCCTCGCCCTTCGTTTTGGTAGAGTCTTCTTCGCTGGGCGATTGTGCATCCCTTTTACGCTCGTCGTTCGTTGCCCAATCATTAGCTACAACATTGCGTTCACCACCAGGAGGTTCAGATTCAGGTTCAAGACTGGATTGCACGGCTCTTTCCAGCTCTTCTGAATCGACATCCATCTTAGGATCAGCAGAATCTAAAGCCCTCTGGTCGGCCATTTGGTCTTCGAAGTGAAAATCTAAAGCTTCCTCTAGATTGTAATTGAAGATTGCAAGCACTTCTCTGGCGTGGTCGACACTGGCGGAAGTAAAGGAGCAGAAATCCCGTACAGCATCCAGGTTGCTTTCACTCAGACATGTAGGCTCATCCTTGATTATTGGCGTATCTTGGTCTTGTTCCGCAGGCATATGTTCGTCCTCTCCCTGGAGCGACTTTGGAGACGAGGTTGAAGATCTGGCTGTGTCGGATGCTTCAGAGGATTTGGTGATCTCATATTGTATTTGTTTGATCAGATCATCCCTCTCTGTGGTCAGCAAAGCCTTTTTGCTCTCAAAAGCTTTGCTATCTGCATCATCTGGATTGTCAGGGCTGCATAAGTAGTCAAACTCGTCGAGAATCTCCCCAAATTGATTGAGAAGGCGGGTTTGCTCGTCTGAAAGTTTGTGTCGTCGCAATTGCAACTGCCGACCATGCAGCTCATTTTTGAGGAAGCAGAGGATCTCGTCGTCATCATCTTTCTGTTTGAGTAACTTCAGATTCATCTCGATAGCAATGCTTCTCGCCTCCTGGCTCGTTCTCTGGCTCGCACTAATGGCGCCTTCTCCCCATGTCTCCTCAGTCTCTGGATAGCCTATCTGATTGGTAGCAGTTGCTAGAGACTCTTCGAGTAACTGCAGGGACCTGGCGTCAAAAGTCATCTTGCTCCATGCCAATCTTGCCGTCTCAAACATGTACGACCAGCGAATCTTGTTCTGCTTTCCTGGCTGCTTGCGTACCCTGTCGAACCTGTTCCAACAGATTGGCGGAATTCTCTGACCATCGTGTACGACTGTCTGTCCGAGTAGCGATACAACCGACGCGAGGATTGGGCCGTTGTACTGTAATGCATACGATTAGCGTCATTTCGATCACAACTCGATGCTTAACCCGACATACCGCTTCTCCTCCGTGCAAGCCAGAGTGAAACTTTACAAGATTCGCAGGCCCGTGTATGCAGTAGACAAAGTCGTGTGGAGTACGTAAGAAGCTGCGGATGTAAACGATGCAGCATGTGGCTCTGGTGCCAACTTCGTCAGATGGTTTGTTGTATGCTTCGATCTCATCGCTGCGGTAAGGTGAGTGGGACCACTCCGCGCGGAGTCTACGGAAGTTATTTGATGCGCAGTTTCCACGACTGAACCTGTTAGCTGGTGACTGCAACAGCGACGGGTATATTACTCATCAATCCATATGTTGCACAAGTCCTAATTGAATGCGTCTTCAGTCTCTCGTGCTTTGTCGCATTTGGATGGGAACCCTCCAGTCGTCTCGGGCGGCGCCATTGCAGTTGTGAAGAATATCTCGGCGTGTGTAAGCGATAGTAACACTGCAATGGTGGTAATGGGATAGCTGAAATGATTAGCGATCGCAAACTATTGCCTCTGGTGAGAGTGACTGAGGCAAGAAACCAGTTACTGGAAGGTAAGCAAGGAGCCTTGAAGGTATGCAACAGCATCACATGGCTAAAGCTCTTGACTGCTTTGGTAGGGAAGGAGTCACCATCAGCATTCGTGAGCTAGGTGCTGCGAAGGCAACAGCAGTCTCTATCACAATATTCCAGCCCTCAATGCTCCTTCATGATCTTTTCGTCCCCGATTCGCTGGGTGAAAGTTACCGTTCTGTCCTTGATCCTCCAGATACCGCTTGCACCGCGCACACCATCGAAGTCACTTTGCTTCGTTTCTAGCATTACCATGTCGTCCACGTACTTGCCATACGCGCATAGCATCTTGCCCTCGTGAGGACCTTGTCCGAACTGCAAAATTTAGTACTCAAATTCAAGCGTAGGCTGAATACATATTCGTATGCGACACGTTAAGTTGTCACGCAATCCAAGCGCATACACGAGACTTTGAGCGTATGTGGAATGCACCAACCGAGTTGGGATTGAGAACTGAAGCAGAGTACTTACGTGAACCCCTTGGAAATATGTCACTACCCGGGCCGTCTGCGCATCGGATCTGAATGTGATGGTCTGTGTGGTGAGGTTGTGATGTGTTCGGATTGGTCCAAGGCTGTGTATCGTCAGACATCATCCTTGCCAATCTACGGAGGATAAAGCTACCGGTTCTTGATCGCATCCTTCAGTTCGTCAAGGCTCTGTATGGCTTCATTGAAGGGGTAGCTGGCTTCAACGTCCGGTACGAAGACCTTGCCCAGCAGATCGAAGTCCTTCAGATCCAGAGCCTGACAATACCGCGATACGACGTTCTTGATGGCCAAGACATCCAAAGGGTTGATATCTGACATGGTGTACGGTCTTGTCTTTCGTGTGTCTAGCCCATGAGATAGGAAAGCGTTCAAGGATTATAACCTGCTCCTCTCGGAACCCCGCTTTAGAGAGCCGGAGCCTGTAAGGAGGGCGGTAAAGTGGGTTTCTACTCTTGGTTCAGTACCAGGCATTGCTACAGATTGTTCTATGCACTCGGGGTCCAGACGTGCTGTCCCTGTGTGTTTCACATCACGCTGCCGTAGATAACCAAGATTTACATGGAAGGACGGCGCACATATCGCAGGCGGCAGGTCATTGTGCCATCTTGGAGCGGCAAAACATGACAAGAACAAGCTGCATTATCCAGAAATATAGGTGTGGTCACTGTCAATGGAGGCTATAGCGAAGTCTGCTGGTTGGCGAAAGACGCAGACACAGAAGAGCAAAAGGGGCGGGGTCATTGCAAGCAGTCCTGATTGGTCAGAATAACCTAGTTGCCAAATGCGGCAGGTTTGGTGCACCTGTAGATAGCAGCGCCAGAAACTCAGGTGAACACAATGTCTAACCTAACGCCATCTTTGTCTGAACATGATTTTCGTGCCAACATGCTCTCGACATCATTTGCGCCCTGACGTCGTCTCAGAGCTGTAGCGGTATCTCAACTGACTTTGGATGAATCATGTGTTGGGACAGTACATGGCGTGTGAGCCGAGAAAGGATGATGACTATGCACTCCCGATATGTCAAAGAGACTTCGTTGAGCCTGATGCTTTTCACTCGAAGTCGCCGGAATCGATGGCTCGAGCCCCTACTTGCCCGTTTAAGAAAGCTAGGTAGATGACGTACCTGCCCGGTCTGGTCGTGCCTTAGTCGTACACGGCAACTTTCTTCTTCCAACCTCCTCATATTCGCCATGCTATGTCTTTGCGCCCATGCAATCATTGACGCATACTGGACCTACGCGTCTTGCCAGATTAGGTGATGACTGAGGTTCGTTCCGCACCATCCATGTAGCAGTAGCTGCGGCAAAGACGCGTATTTCCTCCTGTTAGGATTCCCGCATGCCACCTGCATATCACCCCAGCCAGCCCCTCAGAACACATGAACGAGGCGTGATATGCGCCGACTCGCCTAAGCTTCACTCACAGTCCTCAAACAGTCCTAGCTAATCAACTAGCGTCGTTTCGTAAGCAAAGTTTTGATTAATTCGCAGCTGCTCAGACAGGTGTTTTGCTTGGTTCGGTGGAGGCACTCAATATGTTCACACGCACCGAGGGTAGGCATCCACCACAGCGCGAATACGATAGGCTTGACCTGTCACAGTGTTGCAGCTGCAGTGACGAGCGTTCCCCAGAACGACAACTTTCCTTGTCTTTGCACCCTGTATGCCGGTATGACATGGGTTTACCCCTCATGGAGGACGAAGAACATGCAGCCAGTGTGGGGTGGGTGGGCGAAGAGGAGTCCTGTCGAGCAATATAATCATCTCTAGCGACTCGTTTTGCTTTCATCCCTCTGTCCTGTGTTCTTCTTACCATTGATCAACAGTTTGTGCACGCAAGTCGTGGGCATGATGGCAGTGATGGATACGACAGATCTTGTTGCAAAGGCTCTCAACGCAAGTATCGCTACGCTTGTGATACTCTTGACAGCAATACTTGGTCGAATCTTCTACATGCAGAAACTGCATCCTCTTTCAAAGTTCCCAGGGCCATGGTATGCGTCCTCATTCTCTGTCTTTGGGGCCATAGTCTCTGTATTGCACAAAGAGCCTCAGTTCTTTATGTACTTGGTAGAGAAATATGGAAGTAAGCGGCCCTCGAGTTCCCTACAGCCGTAGGTTCTAACCACAAGCGTAGCGGACAGCCCCATTCGCATCTCTCCTACGATGCTGCTCTTCCCCAAGCCTTCCGCCCTCAAGGACATCTATCGAGATCCACAATGCAACACAAGGGGCGGCATGTATGATAGTGGGGCTTTGGGTCCCCCGCATTTGGTTTCTACGATAGACGGCGAGAAGCATCGTGTCTTGCGCAAAGCTTTGTCGAATGCGCCATGGTCTATTGGTCCACTGAAGAATGCATGGGAACCTCGCTTCGATGAACAGGTCTCTCTTCTTGTCAAGAAGCTGAAAGAACATGCGGAAGCTAAGCGCACCATTTGCCTCTCCGACAAGGTTGCGGAATTTGCGGCAGACATCCTCAGCATCATCTCATTCACCCAACCCTTTGGTAGTGTGGAGAATCAGCGCGATGAGAAGTATCTATTGACCAACTGGCGCAAGGGCCTGACATTCTTCGGCTTCTCAGGGAGGTGTCGATTCTTCAGGGAAAGGATTCTGCGACTGCCTGTTGTAGGTTCCTTGCTACTACCAACTACATCCAATGATTATGGAATGGGCTGGTTGATGGGCGAAGCGGACCGTCAAGTTACCAGGCGGGAGCAGCAGAACAAGGAGAAACCATTTGAAGGGAGGCCAGACTTCCTGCAGCAGTAAGTATACAACATGTGCCTGACTACTGCTCTGTACTCATCGTGTTTAGCTGCCTTGATGCCCGTTACTCAGATGGCTCTCCACTGACTCCAACGCAAAAGCGTGCTCATGTCACACTTCTCTATCAAGCTGGGGCAGACACCACTGGTACGGCGCTAGGATGTATCCTCCGACTAATCTTGACAAACCCTTCTACACTTGCACGTGTTCGGGCTGAGCTGGATGCAGCAGAGTCGTCTGGCCTTCTATCAACACCCATCCGTTACGACGAGACCCTCCAGCATCTCCCGTTTTTTGTTGCATGCATCAAAGATGGTCTTCGCCTCTTTCCACCGGCCCCCAACCTGTTCCCTAGAGTGATACCAAAAGAGGGTAAAGTCATTGATGGACATTATGTACCTGGTGGAATGGATGTAACCAGCCATGCATATACTGTCCAACGTGACAAAGACTTCTACGGGCAAGATGCTGAGGACTTTAAGCCTGATATGTGGTTGCAGAGCGAAAAGAGAAACTTTGAGCTGGAGGCGGCTCAGTTTACATTCGGTATCGGCTCTAGAATATGTCTAGGCAAAGATGTTGCGAAGTTAGAGATGTACAAGTTGTTACCAGAGGTGAGTTCCCCGTATAAAGCCATTCAGCGGTCTAGTTCGCTGACCTGCAAGATCATTCGTCGATTCGACATCCAAGTCAAGAATTCCGGTAGCTATGTCGTTGATGGCGGAGTGGCTTATAACGTCGACTTTCTGGTTGAGTTGACTGCTAGAAACTCCGTCTAATGAGCCTCAGCCATCTGAACGATAGTTCTCAGGTCGGTCATACAGGTTGTCAGTGTTGCCGTGAGGTGTATGAAGTGGGTATCGAGCGGATAAAGAGGCTAAAAGGCTATCCGAAAGAATCCCTTCCCCCGCCCACTCAGCAGATACCAAGCCCATCGGCCTTGCTTTTAACGATCTTTAATTTCTCCGATATCTCTTGCATGTCCCACACACGTTGTACATGCTTGTGCCAGATCTGCCCAGTATGATCGCCACTATGGAAAACAGCTATACGGGTATCGCAATCTATATAACACATGTCAAGGCGGGTATTTACATCGTATCTCGAGATCATCAGATGGAAACCCAGGTTGGGATCACCTATCAACTGGGATGATGGATTAGCTATTTAGAGTCGCTCCCCAACTCCCATCATGGGATGCACGAACAATCCTCACAATGCATCTACCTACACTCAGTGCTCTTCTTGCCTTTGGTAGCATCGCCGTATGCACGCCTCTCGACCCTCGGCAGCAAACAGCTACAGCGCTTGATGCTGCCATCAAGGCGCGAGGCCGTTCATACATCGGCACTTCTTTGACGATCCGCAATGACAACACTGAGCAAAACATTATCCGTAGTGCAGAGTTTGGTTCCATTACGCCTGAGAATGCGATGAAATGGGATGCCACAGAACCCAACCGGGGTCAGTTTAACTGGGGAAGTGCAGATGCTATCGCGAACTTTGCGACGCAAAATGGAAAGCAGGTAAGTTTTCTTCGTCATCACGCAACCTCCTATGGGAGTTTGAGCTGATGATTGTCATAGATGCGCTGCCATACGTTGGTTTGGTACAGTCAACTGCCGGGTTGGGTGAACCAAATCAACAACAATGCTACATTGATGAGCGTAATGGAAAACCACATCAAACAGGTCATGGGTAGATACAAGGGAAAGTGCACTCACTGGGACGTCGTCAACGAAGGTAGGAAGATTGATGAAACGAGATAACCGAAATGAAGTAAGGAATAGCCAGCTAATCACACAACAGCTCTCAATGAAGACGGTACAAACAGAGACAACGTCTTCCTCCGTTTAATCGGGGAGCAGTACCTTCCCATCGCCTTCCGCATGGCCGCAGCTGCCGACCCATCGGCAAAACTCTACTACAACGACTACAACCTCGAATACGGCACGGCCAAGCACCTCGGCGCCCTCCGAATTGTCAAACTCGTGCAATCCTGGGGTGTCAAGATCGATGGCGTGGGTCTACAGGGTCACCTGGTTTCTGAGCCGACTGGCACTCAGAGTGAAGTAACACCGAGTGTTGCTGTATTGACCAAAGTGCTGCAAGATTATGCGAACCTAGGTGTCGATGTTGCGTATACGGAGCTCGACGTACGATCCCGTACCCCGAGCAATACGCAGAAGTTGGCGGATGCGGCAGCAGCTTGGGCGAGAATTGCCCAGAGTTGCATCAATGTGCAACGTTGTGTTGGCATGACCATATGGGTAAGCTACTTTTATTGCATTCACAGTCTGTTTGGCTTGGAGATTTTGCGCTGACTTGTTTAACTCTAGGGTATCGCGGACAAGTATTCTTGGGTTCCAGGTACTTTCAACGGAGAGGGGTCTGCATTGCTGTGGACGGATAACTTCCAGAAAAAGTCCGCTTACACAGCGTTCTTGGACGTTTTGAACGGGAAAAACGTGACGACAGTGTAAAGTGGGAGACACGCTTTGGAGGATCTGCTCGGAAAAGAGAAAGAGTGCTCATCCACACAGGTGGCTAGGTAAATCCAGTTTGTACACCCTCTTCCACTATTCACGTAACCTCAAATGACCTTAACATATCATCTTTATTGTCGTGCCTTCTTTCTCTTCTAACCCTTCCCGTATATAGCAGCTCCATCTACAGCTGCTTACCCACCACCCTGTCAAAATGCTTGAAGCAGAATTGTCCTCCAACAAAACAAGTTCCTACCCACTTCCACCACGCTGCACTCATGAAGCCAACACCGTGCTCTTTCAGTCGCTTCATAAACATGACCGTCTCAACTGCATGCGCGCCAAAAAGGAAGTAAAACAAGCCAGCTTGGATCCATCGGCCGGCTGTAGCAACGTTCTCCGGGAGTGGTGAGCCGAAATTGTCAGGGCGGAACATGGCCGGTACAGGAGCGGCAGAGAGCGCCATGACAACGCCGCAGATGATGATGGGTTTGAGATGTGGGTGCGAAGGTGGCGTGTAAGTGTTGCGGAAGTTTTTCGGCGCCATGGTCGGTGATGATTTGTGTATCGTCTTGGTGGCTGGACAGTTTGTTGAATTGTTGTTTGATGCTATCAATGAAGGTAGTTTTTTGGTCCTGAAAACTTGATGCTATACTAAACAGATCCGCAAGATGCCGAGGTATCCATTTCCGCCAAGACTCCAGCTTGAATGCTTTCTCGAGAGGGCAGTCGCTCCCAGCGAGTCATCGTACAAACGTTCAATCCATAAACCTACCACCTCTATGCCTTCTACCGCAGGCTAGAGGTAAAGACACCAAGCTCATGGGTCCTTTACCGACCCTGGCCGGCTCAACTACTGAGGGTGGGGCGGTTTTCCGTATATGGCAGGCTGACATTTCGACTGTAGATTACTGGAACGGCTGCAAACGTATACTTAGCCTGGTGATTATGCAGTAGATTGCGATCACATGAAGCGCTAAGGGTCCTCTTTGGGAGCTTCGGACGCGGCGTTGAGAGTAGTGGGTTGCTAGGAGTTGGGGCCGTTCATGCAGCCGTGTGGCACGGGGTCGAAGCGGGAGAACTTTGGAAAGAGAGATGGTAGCGAAGGCTAGGGACGGCACGAAGCTCTCCCACGATTTTGCCGAACGTCAAGGGTTGAAGCGTCGATTGCAGATGTTGTGTCATTGTGCTCTCCTTGTTCGCATGTGAGTGAGGAGAGGGTGTGGAGTCCACAAGGAACCGGTTTCCTTTGAAGTTTGGTACCATCATGCACCAGCGCTTGGTGCGGAGCCGCAGAACGCCTTCCACAACACAGTTCTCTCACAGTCTTTACTTAACAAAGCCCTTGGAAGCTTCCAAACCTCCTGCTTCCACAAAACCCACACTAGATCCCGAATCGCAGGGAGTCTTTTGCTGTAGCAGTGACGCCGGTGTTCAATAGCTCGCTCATTTCCACCAACCCAGCCCAAGCCAACTTTACCCCTCCAAAGTACCTAGGTACCTTGCTGCAGCTCAAGGATCTCACTTTCCCTATTCCTCCCACACCTTTTCTTTTAATCCACACCATTGCATGCCTTTCAATACAACGACAACAGGGAACAACCTAACAACTTGACACCACGCGGCTCGATGCCAATATGTACCGGGTAAGTGTACCGGTGTGACAATCCACTCTCCAGCGCAAGCAACCCGGCTTTGAGCCAATTACGGCGCGCCACTTGCCACATCCCGTGCAGCAGTGCCGGTACGCTGCGCTGCGACTCGCTTTTTTTCTCGTCTAGAGATGTTCATGGATCAAGGTGGTTGTGTTGCAGCAATCGATAGAAAAGCTGTAGTTGCTTGATGGGGTAAGTGGGTGGGTTGGGTTAAGTTGAGTTGTGCAGGCATGGTGTCTTATTTGCTTGGTATAAGGGTAGTAAGACCTGTGGGCAAGCGAGTTGATTGAACAAGACGGAGGACCCGGAATGTTCCGAGCACGCATTTCTTCTGTATGCTTCAAAGGGATGCGTGACTTTCAGGAAACTTCAGAAGAGGCTTGTCGTGGAATGTATCTGGTGGATGTGTATACAAATGGTGGATCGATTACGCTGCTATAATTCAGATTGTAGTACTTTGTTCTTTTTCACCAATATTACAGCGAGAAGTACAGTACGAAGTTGGCACAGTCCACTATACATTGCACTCTCTGCTACATCTTCATCTGGATCTTCATTGTCAAACAGCCCCAAGTCCCTCTTATCCTTTTCTAATAAGTCGAGGTTGTTTTGCTTTTTTCCATCACCGTAGCTCATTAGTCTGGTACGCGCCAAGTTCAGCCATCGTTAACCGCATTCTCCATCAAGTCCATAATTTCAATGTTGGCGTAGCTACAGCCGAGTTGTGGCATTCGAGAAGTGGTTTTGAAACTGTCGTTCGGATCGAAAGAAGGCTTGTGACAGGATTTGAGATAGGACTTGTAGTAGGACCGATAGTGCAGTTTGACTGTAGTGCACGGTACCATCTTGTATCGTCTGAAAGAGAGCGAAAGGAAGGAAATTCTGACGCATCGAAGAAGGGCCGCATTATGTAGTTGAGAGGTCTAAGAGCGTCCAAAATGATGTATGCGAAACAAAATCGTAAATAATGGTAGCTAGTAGGACAGTTAGGGAAACCAGGGAAGATTCCCTATATAACTTGCATCATATGTCTGAATCATGAGAGACACTCGAGGCTCCGTGGAGCTGGAACGTAATGGGCAAACAAGAGGGGCTGAAGAACAATAGTAGGACATGGGGTGGCGGTTAAGAATCTTGGAAAGGGTTTCTTGTGGCAAGCGAGCCATGCATCTAGAGTCGTCAAGAAAAGATCCTACGTCTGAGCTTTGAGAAAACCGACAATCGAGAGGCAAAAATAATGAGAATCGGGAACCCAGATGAAGGACATGATTTACATTTTTCGGGCCGTACCTTGGTATTAAGTCACTTCCAATGGCATCCTCGACCTATTCGCCTCTGGACGCGACAGGCAATAGATCCTCTGACGCAGCTGTTGACCCTTCCAGAACCTTTCGAACCCAAAAGTAACACAGCCAATCAATACCCGATATCGCACGTTGTAACGTCCTCTACGAAATGCTTCTCCCGATAACTCCTCGTCCACCAAAGATACCATGGCACAACATTCATCTTGATCTTATGCCCTAACCAAGGCGTATCCTGCACCGTCTTGACAACACTTTGACTCTCATCGAAAGCAGTATCGATTCTTGCACGTCTTAGAGATTCATACGCGTCAAAAGCTTCCTTGACAGGTACGCCTTCGTCACGTTTCTCTTCGATCCATTTAGCCAAGCAGCGCGAGAACAAGACACCATCTTCGAAGACAATGCCTGTAGATTCACCTTGTGGAGGCATGGCGTGTGCGGAATCTCCAATCAACATAACACGGTCAGTAGCCCATTTGCCCCCTTTGGAAAGAGTGAACACCGGCCAGAGATATAGACCCTCTGCATCTTCAATCCAGTGTGCGATCTGTGGGTTCGCAGCACCTGAGTAGCGATCGAGCATTTCATCGCGGATCTTCTGCACATCTGCTCCTGCTGCTTTCCAGCCGTTTCGGTCAGCGATCTCGGGGACTTGCATCAGCGCGCCTACGTAGATGCTTTCTTGGGCTTGGTCGTGGAAGGACGTTAACATCATGCCGCGACGACCAAAGTTCATGCCGCTAACTTCGAAATGCGTAGGCTCATAGTCTTGACTGGAGTCCATCTTTCGCCGGGGTGCAAAGCCAAAGGCGTTGCATATGCCGCTGTACATTGCTTTCCGCTCGGGCTCGACGTGCTTGAGGCGGGTGACGCTGTGGATACCGTCACATCCGATAAGTATATCCGCCTTTGCGCTTCCTCCGTCTTCGAAGTCGATGCTCACACCAGTGTCGCTTTCGTTGATCTTGACCGTCTTCTTGCCGCATGTGAGCTTGATATTTGGATGTTTCTCAATGGCAGCAAGCACGCCTTTGAGCGCTTCTCCTCTCGTGATTCTCAGAGCGGTGAATGGAGGATCACCCAATCCCTTTCCGTCTGGTCCTCTGAATGAGCTTTCTGCTATCTTGACGTTGGTGTAGAGGTCGAAAACTTCGACTGCAAGACACTCTGCGCCATAATTTTTGGCGCGGATCTCATCAAGAGCCCCGAGATGTGAAAGCAGACGTAGGGCGTTGGGTGTGAGGTTTACAGCACCGCCGATTGTTGCAGGCTCTGGCCTGATCTCAAAGATGGTGATGTTTGGTGTGGACGAGGCAGGAGCAAACTTGGTTAGGGAAAGAGCGGTCGTTAGGCCGGCTATGCCGCCACCTAGGATGATGATATCCATCGGCTTTGGGAAAGCCATAGCAGAACGCGTTGGATATACTTTTGCTAATGTGTTATTGGAAGTACTAGATCGATGAAATGTACGGCTTCGGGTGGACTAGTCGATGGTTTGTCGCTAGAAAGCAGTTGAGGCTTGTGATAAGGTTCGAGCACAAAGAGCTTTAGATATACATGTTATATCGGAGCGGTGTCCAGACATCGGACTTAGATCCCATCTTCGTGTATCTGCGGATGCATGCCTTAGCGCTGACTGCATACGTGAGTGGTTGTTCCGGCATGTCGAGTTCTCGGTAAAGGGTTGGGGAACCGGTCAGGTAACATCATCAGTCTAGCACGCCCGAACGGCCCGGCAGCGTGCATTGAAATCCACACTTCGAGTTTGGTATATGCAGGGTTTCTGCTATCGGCATGGCAAGATCTCAGATAACAACACAGCCTGGGTACTACAATGTTGGTATTTCGCTACAGACCCAAAGCCACATGAACGCCGGTTCCTCATGCCTACTAACTTACAAGATATACATTGCGCGCCAACAAATTCCATGATGCATTCGAAAGACGTCTACTGCTTCTTCTGCGCGTTGGGACCCATCTCCTTGCTAAAGGCAAAGTATGAAACCTCGAGACTGGTAAGGGCTCGGATGCCGACCAGAAGGATGAGAAACAAGGGGATGATGGCAGCGAAGCCCATGAAGAGTCCGGGTGTGAAGTACTGATACTTCTCGAAAAGACCACCTTCAGTCGAGTTTTCCCTCTTGGCATGCGAAGAAAGATCGCGCTTCAGCTCCATCTGCACAGACTCTGGGAAGGATGCGTCCATCTCGTATGTGTAGTGCTCGAGCGTCTCCTTGGCTTGCGCCTCGGTCTGAGGAGTGGTGATGTAGATTACGGTGTAGTCCTGGGACTTGGCGTCGTTGACGATGAAGTTCTCGAGCGTGGCATCTGCACTTGTTAGCCTTCAATCCATTGTCCAGGACGCATTGTTCCTACCATCAGACTGGAGCTGCTCGATGCGAAGCGCGTGTGAAGTCGATGGGTCTTTCAAAGTCTGCCTGGCGAACCATGTATCGTCGTCATTGAAGCCCTGTCCGCACTTGGAGACGAGATGTTGGGTGATGGCTGCGGCATCGACATTTCCGACAACATCTGGGATCGCGACAGTCGACTTGACTTGATCGTGGTGGCCAGCCATGTAGCGGCTCAGCTGTGGCGCGGCGCGGCCGTCTGCATAGTCGGCGGCGGAGACTCCCCTTTGCTCAACGACGACGTAGGACCTGGTGGGACAGTGTTCGAGGGCCTTGAGGACGTCGGCCGTGATTTCTGATGACTCGGCGATGACGGCGTCGTTGTTGGGGATTAGCAGGCTGCAGCTGTTAGCTTGGAGACGTCAGGATGCGCTGCTTGTTGGCATGCGTACTCGGCGGTGGAGAAGAGGAAGAAGGGCGACGTGTTGCGGAAGGCGAGGGCCGAGGGCAGCGCTGCCAGAGCGAGGGCGCCGACGAGTGTCTTGACCATGATGTGGGTGGAGATGTGCGTGGGCGAGGTCGATGGCCGATGGTGTCGTTCGCGATGTGAAGCTCCAACGCGGCGCCCATGACCGCCCGGAACTAGCCGCCGTCTCGATTGGCCGGACCCTGGGTATGACGCGCTGGCCCATGTAAATTCCCATGCAATGCCTAACAGTCACCCGGAGCAGCAATCATTTGTTTGCTCGCTCGCCCTCTGCACTGCGCCACTGCACTTGAGTGCCCGAGCCAACGTGCCGCTCTGCTTGCACATATGAGTCGAAATTGACTCATGACTGCGCCTGCGTATCCCGGAACCGTCTGTCTTAGTGTCTTTCCTCCGCCGCCTCTTCTTTCTCCAGTATAACTGCTCGCCACTGCAAAGCTTCTCGTCACAACACCACACCAGCCGCCTTCTCTTTACCAGTTCAACAGGCCGTACATTTACTAGAGCCCGTGATATCACTCTTTTCCTTTCACCCTAGGCGGCCCAAGGCCACATACCACAACCGTCATTCCAGCGCTCAAAATTACCGCAACCGAATCGCACACCATGTCGACTCCTACAGTTGCGCCACAACCACCCGCCGCGGGCCCATCTGATGTCTCAAGAGGAGCACGAAGACGGCGGCACCCACGGAATCGAGGTGGAAACGCAAATGCCGCCGCACAACCAGACCAGTCACAGCAAACGCAAGCGCAACCAGCACAACCGTCACAACCGTCACAGAGAGGTGGCGGACGCAGTGGCAGAGGACGAGGGCGAGGAGGCCAAACAGATAGTGCAAGACCCTCGCAATCGAACGCTGCCGCTCTCGAGTTTGTACCCTCGTCTGTACAAGAAGCAGCACACCGAGGAGGAAGAGGTGGGCGTGGGGGTGGGCGGGGTGGTAGAGGAAGAGGTGGCGCAGAGCGTTTCCCACAGCGTATGGCTGCTGGTGGTCGTCAATTTGGTGGGCAATTGACTGGAGAAGACGATGCAGCTTCAGCCATCTCAGAAGCCCAAGGAGGATTACAAGCAGATGCACCAACCTTTCAGCCTGGCCAACCCATCGCCCCTCGCAAGTCGCGACCACCACGTCAAAAGCAGCCGCAAGCCCCCAAATCGACCGCACCCGATATCGCCACTAGAACACACGAGGATATTGACAATGGACACTACGAATGCGCAATCTGTACTGAAGATGTCACAAGGCGCACCAAGGGTGTCTGGTCATGTAGGACGTGTTGGACTGTTTTTCATTTGGGGTGTATCAAGAAGTGGTCAACAAATGAAGGCTCGGCAGCAGCGCGACAACAGACGCAAGATGGAGAGACGCCTCCCCCGAGGCAGTGGCGCTGTCCCGGCTGCAATCTACCAAAGGACACCCTCCCCAAGAACTTCCACTGTTGGTGTGAGAAGGAACTCGATCCGCGATCAACGCCTGGTCTGCCACCTTTCTCATGTGGTCAGACATGTTCACGACCCCGAGTTCTCCCCAAGCCTTGCCCACACCCTTGTGGATCGACATGTCATGCCGGTCCTTGCCCGCCTTGCGGGTTGATGGGCCCCACACAGCACTGCTTCTGTAGCAAGAAGTCAGTCACCCGTCGTTGTATTGATACCGATTACGAGCAAGGTTGGAGCTGCGGTGATGTCTGCGGAGGGCTGATGCCTTGTGGAGAACATCGATGTGAACGTCCATGTCACGATGGCCCTTGTGGCGCCTGTGAGGTACGAGTGCCAGCGCGATGCTACTGTGGGCAGAGCCAGAAAGACATCTTGTGTCACGACCGAGCAGAAGCGAAGCAGAGCAGCCAATCTCATGTCGCTACTGATGGCAGTGCGACGGTAGAGACCTGGGTAGGATCGTTCCAGTGCCCTGATCTTTGCGGACGTTCTTTCGACTGCGGGAAACACACTTGCGAACTAGAATGCCACCCACAAGATACGAAAGCACCTCATTGCCCGAGATCTCCCGACGTAGTCACACGCTGCCCATGTGGTAAGACTGCCTTGCGCGACATGTCTAGCAAGCCACGAACGACATGCGAAGACCCGATACCGAATTGCGACAAACCTTGTGGCCAGACACTTGCATGTGGCCACAAATGTGAGCAGCTTTGCCATCAGGGCGAATGCCGGTCTTGCCTGAAAACCGTCGACATCTCCTGCAGATGCGGGCGCACTTCATCTAGAACCATATGCCATCAGGGAATAGACGAGCCTCCCCAGTGCAGGCGTGTCTGCAAAGTATCCTTGAACTGCGGCCGTCACGAGTGTGGCGAGCACTGCTGTGCTGGTGAGAAGAAAGCTGCCGAGCGCCAGTCAAATCGCCGCAAAGGTAGACCATTAGATTCAACTCCTCGGCAGCCTCGCGAGAACTTCGAAGCCGAGCATATATGTACTCGGAGCTGTGGCCGGCAACTGAAGTGCGGCAACCCCGAACATCGCTGCCAGGAACTCTGTCACAAGGGCCCTTGCGGTACATGTCGCGATGCTATCTTCGATGAGCTCAGCTGCCATTGCGGACGGACCGTTTTGCAACCTCCGTTACCATGTGGTACGAAGCCTCCGCCGTGTCGCTTCAAGTGCGAGCGACCCAAGGATTGCGGTCATCCTCAACTGGACCACAGCTGCCATCAAGACGACCAGCCATGCCCCAAGTGCGCTTTTCTGACAGCCAAGCCGTGTTTGTGTGGCAAGAGTGTTCTGAAGAATCAGCCATGTTGGCTGACTGAGGTACGCTGCGGTCAGGTCTGCGGACGTACGCTCAAATGTGGGACACACAAATGCCAGAAGCAATGCCACCGGCCTGGAGAATGTGAAGACCCCTGCACTCAAGCATGTGGCAAAGAGCTCAGTGTTTGTGGCCACCCGTGCCTGGCACCCTGCCATTTCCCTCAACCGTGCAAAGAAGAGAAGCCATGCCCACACAAGATCTTCGTTACCTGCGAATGCCAGAGAATCAAGCAAGAAGCCAAGTGCAATGCTTCGCGTAACGGCGACGGTAATCTGAAAAAGGTGCTCAAGTGCGACGAAGAATGTGCACGATTGGAGCGTAATCGCGTTCTGGCACTTGCGCTCAACGTTGATCCGGAGCACCAAAACGATCATATCCCATATTCAGATGCCACACTAAACATGTACCAGCAGAACGCCACTTGGGCTGTTACACAGGAGAAGCAACTTAGACTGTTTGCTGCCGACCCGGATCAGAAGCGTCTTCGCTTCAAACCAATGCCCCGTAACCTGCGCAAGTTTATTCACTACCTTGCTGAGGATTTCGGCATGGACTCCGAGAGCATGGATCCGGAGCCGCATCGACATGTTGCCATCTTCAAGACTCCAAAGTTCGTCATGGCGCCTATGCGGACACTCGCAGACTGCGCCAGAAGTCGTCAAATCCAACAGCGTCTTGCCCCTACGCCAGCGCCAGTAACGACTTCGGCCGCTCCCTTGCGTCCTAAGCCCAGTAACACTAACGGAGATCCCTACAACGCGTTCATTATCCTGAACCCTCGCTTTGCACTCACCATTGAAGAGCTCAACCCCATCATCAAGAGCGTACTTGCTACAACATCCTTCAGATGCGAACTAGAGGTTACTTTCCTCCCTAGCGAAGCAGTAGCATTGAAACCACCTCTAGCAGCTCGTCTGAGCATCCCAGAACATGACATGCAGAAAATGCTCGAGTCGATCCAGGCACCGCTAACTCAAGCTATCACGACGCAAGGTATCGGCAAAAACGTTCAGCTCGCACGTCTCGATTCTTCGCTCAATATCCTCCGTAAGGAATCTGACGTAGGTCCTGGCTCGGGTTGGAGTCAAGTCGCAGCCTCAAAGGGTGTTCCGCTTCGCCAGATCCAGAAGACTACAGGATTCGGTAACAAGGGTGGCTTTGCGGTCCTGAGCTTGAGCAGCAAGAAGAAGAAACAAAAAGAGCCTGTTGAGGAGGTTGCGGAAAATTGGGAGGAAGCTGAAGAGGAAGAGGAGCAGAAGGAGAAGGTTAGCGGGGCCAACAGTGCTGCAATGAGTGAAGACGAAGGGATATCGAAGAACACAGGAGAAGCTTCGGACAGTAAGGCAGCCAGCGGCGAGGACGAAGGTGCGCCAAATGGTGTCTCAGAAGCTTCGAGTAGCATGCCTGCTAGTGATGAGAACAGCGTCGCGCCGAAGGACGATGTTGCGCTCTCTACTAAGCCACTACTTGGACGCTGGTCAGAGCTGGATGACGAACTAGATTAGCTTTGATGTATGTGTACCATGGATATTGTTGAAAGACTTGACTATCAGAGAGCAGTTTGATATTGTTCGTTGGTTGCCAACAAATCCTGCCACGTGTTTTACATTATTTCAATCCTTCTCAGCTCTATCGGGTATGTAAGAGACGAAGTTGAACTCTTTTACATCGTCATATCAATTAACCGTGAACGCCAGCCCGTCAAGTGTGATTACAGGCCATATTTTGTCCTTTGTCTCAAGGAACAGACGCCTAACACATGCAACAACACAATTCCCATAAAAACTCCGTTCAGCCCTGCGGTGTAGGAGCTAACCAAGGACGCTCTAGAAGTTGTTCTGCTCCCTCTGCTGCCTCTCCGCCTCACCCTCGGACACAATCCTCTTGCCCAGCCACTCAGTCTGGAAGCTTTCGTTCAATTTGGACAAGTCCTGGATAACCAGTTTACAAGTAGCCATAACAGCTTCCTTGGGTGTAATGGTGCCATCGGTCTGGACGCGGAGTTCAAAGGTAGCGAAGAGTGGGTGGGGGACTTTGTACGCGGCGAACATGACGGCGGGGTTCTTGAGGAGACGCTGCGAGAGGAGGTTGCCGAGGGTGTGGTCTTCTTTGTTGAAGGTGAAGACGGCGGTGTTCGGGACGCCTGGTGCGCGTTAGTCTTGTGAGGGGCGGATGTGGGGAGATGTTGTATTATACTTACGGGTCTCTGCTTTCTCCTCAACCTTTTGCTGACCTTCGTCTAGCAGGAAGAGCTCGAATCTACATTCATCATCGTGGTCAGCTTTGTGCGATACATGGCGGTTGTTTTTTGAGCTGTCGCGCAGTCCACAATTTGGGTTTTGCTCGATGAGTTGTCCGATCTTTGGTGAGAAGGAAGACGTTGGGTTTCGACTCATCATGAGGTATATCCCGTTCGTTCCTTGTGAGGCTTTCGGGCTAGAGCAGTGACTCTCACGGTATCGCATACTTTTGAGGGCGCATATATATGGTGCAGCGGGTCTTTGTGATCAGGTGCCAGTGCCATGCGCTCACGCAAGTGTGTACCATCTTGTTGTTTTCACCCGCTTGTGATGAAAGGACAGAACAAACCGTTTGGGTACGCAATCGAGATCGCGGTGGCCTGGCATTGTGGACTGTGGACTGCGCGTACAGAGAACACCTTGCAAATAGAACGTGAGTTATGAAAGACAGGACATACCTGTCTGGCGCGTTCATGATGCCTGCTCTTTCTTTTCTGGATGCCTATCTACTCTTGCCTGCGTATATGAGAACACCTGCTGCGGTCGCAAGTGAGGAAGATGCGCGGCGGTTGTAGAAGGAAGTGATCAGAATCAAATAGCAAGAGAAGCAACGATTAGCGCAGTCCGATCGAGGCCGAGGGAGTCTGGAGTGGTTGTGATGGCGTGTGGTAGCCGCTGGGGAAGGCGTTGCGGAGGTGAGGGTGGACTTCCGCGCGCGCGACGTTCTTTGTGCCTTCACCCACCGCCTTCCACATTCGAAAGCCTCGCGTGGCTTAGTCACCGTAGGGTCCGCGCCCACAGCACCTTGTGTCAAGCGCGTCGATTGAATGAAATATCGTTCTCTACCAACTTGGTTTTGAAATTGTTGCATCCGGTCCTAAATCTAGCAAGAAAAATTTGGTTCTTCAGTACTTCGACTTACCTATACGGTACACAAGTCACGACGATAACATGAGATGAGGATGCGCTCCAAAGGTGTGGTGTTTGTATCTCGATGTTATGCTCGAGTTGCATGATATTCAGAAAGCTATAGCTAGTGTAGAAGTCCATCACCAAGACGTGGACGGGTGTCGCTCACAAGAGGCGACACAAAGAGTTTTTTCCCGTCGTACCAACCACTTCCCAGAGCGACTGTGAGAGCGCCGTTCAACGCCACAAACACCATGCTTCCTCATGGGGTGCGCCCACCGCATTGCAAAAAAGCCAGATTTCTCCCACGCTAGAAGGATACCGCTAAAGGAGGAACATTAAAATTATATACAAGGCAACAGTGTCAGAGCCTCACGGAGGCTCCCTTTCTGCCGATCAGAATTCCTAAGACCGGTTGATCTGCGCTTGCTGCATACCCGGACTTTGTTGCATCTGTGGATTCTGAGGCGTGGCGCTCCGACTAGGCGGTCGCGCGTTTAGTCCAGGACTACCGCCCTGTTGTCTTGCCATCAGCCGTTGTTGTTGGACCAGTTGGGCCTGATAATTCTGTACCGCGTTTGTTTGAGGAGCGTTGGCCATGCCCCCGTTCTGTTGGAAATATTGATTGTTCTGTATCTGTGGAGACGGAGATATGCCTGGGGATCCAGCTGCTGCGCTCATTGCCTGCGTACGTTGCTTAGCCAGGTAACGGGTGAGGTGGTCGGAGGCCTGTTTGGTAACCTGTTCTGGGGTCCATTCCGGATGCTGTACCTTTAACTGGTTCTGGAATGCCAGTAGCTGAGGCATGTGCCCGCTGGATAGCGGTCTTGAAGGAGTTTGCATGTTTCCGTTGCCCTGGTTCATTCGTGGAGATCCAGCAGCATTTGACATCCCTTTCATGGAATTGTTCATGTTTCCGTTCATGGCGCCGCCGTTCTGGTTGGGAACGGGTGCCATCATGTTTGCGTTAGGGATACCGTTCATGCCCATGCCCTGTGTAAGGTTGCTAGCCATGTTGATCTGTTGCTGTTGCAGCTGGAACTGATGTTGTTGGGTGGCGTTAAATTGGCCCCTTTGCATAGCCATGCGCATCTGATCTGGTGGGCCCATGCGCTGAGGGTTCTGCATGTTGCCCTGCATCTGTGCTTGGGGAACGCCCGGTGTGCCCATCGCCATGCCAGACATATTTCCGTTAGCGAAGTTGGCTTGCATTCCCTGTTGAGACTGGTGCGGTCGCGCTCCCATCGCGGAGCCGTTCTGTCCCTGTTGTAAAGGCGGATTAGCCATTTGTGGAGGAACGTTGTTGGTGCCTCCAGGTGTCCCGTTACGCTGCATCTGATTGACACCATTTGCCATTCCTGGTTGCGCCTGTAGTTGGGCCTGCTGCCGTGCCACCATTTGTTGCTGTCTCAAGTCAGAAATGAACGAATGGTTCAATTGTCCATCACTTACCCTTGCCATCATCTCCTGCGCAATGTGCCTCTGCTTGAGCTTCTCTTCGCGTTCCCACTTGAGACGGCTGAATTCTTGCGGCGTGTGGACATTGTTCTTGGGTGGCGCAGGCTCATGGGCTTTCCGAAGCGCAGCAGCCTTCTGAGATTCCGCTTGCTTGTGGGCAGCAGACTCGCGTTTCCTAGCCAGTTTGCGCATACCATCAATAATGGCGAGATGACGGTTTTCTCTCCTTCTCTCCACCCGTATCGGCGTGGTTGTAGGTCTTCTACGCGGTTGACCTGGAGTCTGGCCTTGTTGCTGCTGCTGTTGCTGTTGAGCTTGAAACTGGGCAAATACAGTCTTGTTGGCCTGCTCCAGTCGGCTCTGGTAGGTCCGGAAGTACTGTGTTTTGGACATCTCGGCGGGAAGACCTTCCAATTGTACCCAGCGCTCGAAGCATTCCCATGGCGTTCGTCGACCTGACCCAGATACAAACATCGAAGGTAACGACAGTTGCTGTGAAACAAGAGACCAGTTGAAGGTATACTCTTTCACCAACGCCCGTAGCTTTTGGTCCTCTTCCCATAACCACTGAGAAGGCGTGCGATTCTCGAAGAAGGCGATCGTGGGCATGTTGAATTCTGTAGGTGGTCTGAATTGATGGGCTGCTTGTAGTCGGTCGCGGACATGCTTGTTTTCGGCGTTGAATAGGGCAACATTGGTCATCTCTGGTGGCAAGTCGTTGCGACAGAATAATCGACGACCAGGTGTGGATGGCATTGAATGCTCGGCAGACGTACCAGATCGACTAGGTGGCGAAGACGGCTCATCTTCGGAGTCGTAGTCGTACCTGCTACGCTTCTTAGGCGGACCTCGTATCTGAGAGACGAGCTTTCCTGTAACGAACTTGGACACGGGGAGGATTGGTGGCTCCGATAGAGAGAAGGGGCTGGTGTCGCTAGAGCCTTCGAACATCGGGTCGTAAAGAGGCAGTTCTCGGAACATGGTATCACTGGCTGGTGTGCGATCGATCTTCATGACGACGTCGTTGAATCCAAGAGAGAACAGACCTATAGGAGGTGTGGCATTAACGGGAGTAAGGACATCGTCCTCATCACCGTATGACTCACTTTCGGTCTCATGCGTGCTAGAATGGACGAGATCTGGCGTGGGAGCGTCGTTCATATCCTCATCGCTGCTTACACGTCTGGCACCCTTCGGAATATAGGTGTTGACCCGTAATGCTGCTTGCTCTTCAGACGTACTGCTTACGTACTCGGCACACCATTCTGCAAAGGTAGCAGCGAGAGCCTTTTTCCATTTCCTCTCCTCTTTGAAGTCCGTCTGCATCCATTTCATTTCAAGGAGTACTTGATCCTGATGGGTAAATGGACGCTCGGGTTCGACTGCCTTTTGGAGTTGCCGTAAAGACCAGCGGTTAGCATTTTGCAACTGGTACACTCTCTTCAGGATCTTGTAGTCTTGGTGCTCCCGAATCATAGCAAGCGTGCCAGCGGTCGATACTGTCTTCCTTGCAGATGCCACAAGTTCCTGCAAAGGCACGGACCTAGGTGGGTGGTGAGCCTGATACTTGAAGAGGCCTTCCAGATAATCTCGACTAGAGTCTTCCGAAGCACCTTGAAGCGAAGCATAGTCTTCATTGTAGGATTGCAGAGCTTTCGATGCCTTGGTCGGTGTCTTCTTAGCGAATACGACGGTCGAGATCTCTTGAGATTTCCGACGAGCAGTTCGCGGTCGTGGAGGACTAGTAGATGCCGAGAGGTTGCTTGAGCGAGGAGTTAGCATGGTCTTGGGAGCCGCCTTCTCGGCGATGATCTCAGAGACAGACTTCTGTCGGATTGCGCCAGAAGCAACACGGGTGGTCATTCGCTCGGGATTGGGCATTGAAGGTTGCGGTGAGGTCGTGGACTGTGCATCCAGGGAGGGTACGTCGCGCATTTCGATATCAGTATCAGCAGGGGGGGTTGGGTGGTCGGCAGTAGGAGATGTACGTTGTTGGTTAATGGCTTGGTCGGCGTTATCGCGATCCATGGTTGGAGGCTCCGCAGCAACTGTGGTTGGCGTTGGTAACGAGTCAACCGCAACATCATGACCAGTCTTTATCCCAACAGCATCATCCCCTTCTGTTTTTGTCCCAGGTGGAGCATCATCCACACCCTCCGTCAAGGAATGTGCATCTCCGGCAGGCTGTGACTCGCTTAGGCGACTCTTCCCGTCGCGAGCTAAACGTATTGCCTGTTCGTCCTCGATCTGTTTCTCGATATCGGGTGTAGGGGAGTCTTCTTCTCTTACTCGGGCGTTTTCCCTCGCCTCCTTCATTCGCTTCTGTAAGGCACGCTCGTGGTCATCCTTTACTTGCTGCGCGGCGGGGTCAAGGACATCGTCGTTTGGCAATGGTACATTGTTGCGCTCTCTGTAAGTCTCGGAGTCAGGACTAGTATCAGGCGAATGGTGTTGCGCATGTGGTGTCGCTTGAGAGTAAGGCCCGACGGTTGACGATGGGGAGGAAACATCGACGGACGCGTTCGTAGGTGGAATGGTAAGTCGTTCCTCTTCTCTTCGCTCTTTCTCTGCAGCCTTGTCCAACTTCTGTTCCGTCTCCTGCAGCCTAGCCTCTTGAACCTCTTTTGGTGGTAGATGCACGACCTTTGATGGCTTTGGTTTGACATCCGTCGTGTCTTCCATCGCAGCAGCGTTCGTGTCTTCAGTAGTTGGCGATGCAATAGCACTAGGGTCAACCGTAGATGTGTCGGCGGGGAGGTCATCCTGGCTTCCTACAGCCTGAACTGCAGGGGCTGCTTCAAACGGAGTCTGGTTAGCTACCTCGTCTTCCACCGTAGGGGATGCAGCACGCGAGGCATCCTTGACGCTAGGGGTGACATGAATGGTATCACTTTGCAGTGATGGTTCGACGGACGGTAAGGTTTGCGTCGCAACAGACGGCGAAGCAGAGGCGACGCGAAGTTGATCCTCGAGGCTTGGGGTGCCGACAACTGGGGATGGTGACGACTTGATGAAGGACTTGGTTGCGTTCTGGAATGGCAGGGTGGCAGGGAGTGGTGGCTGATGGTCAGTAACGGCCACTGGGAAGGGCAGTGTTGCATCGTTGAAGCGTCGACCTCTGTAGACGCGACCGTGTTAGTGGAACGAACGACGACGACAACAACACCAACACTGGGAGTGGATATGTCTGCAGTGTCTGGGCGCGGTGTATCTTACTGTGAGATGTCATTTTCGTCAAGAAAACGACGTTCGTCCTCGTCAGGTTCGCCATAGACGAAGTCGTCTGCCCTTGGCTGGTGGCCGTTCAGAGCGGCATTGCAGCAGCCCGTGACCTTCCAGAGTGCCCGGAGATGGCGCTCCAATGTTGCGGATGTGAGTCTGGGGACATATCATTAGCACCACCACAACGCGTCAACAAAACAAAACGAGCGATTTTTCCGTGTCGCATGGCTGCATTTAGTCGAACTGATCGATCAAACTGCAAACGCGATGGATAGTCGTCGACTTTGACTTACGCGGCTTCATTTGTCTTCTCCTGGCGTAAGGTTTCCCGTAAACTGTCGAGGGACATATGAAGACCGACGAACGGTGGCCGACATCCGTTATCCACGAGTGCCGCCGTTGTGATGAATTATGGGGGATGTTGGACGCGTTCGTTGATGGAAATGTGTTTTGCGATATGCTGAACTGATGGGCGGGACTTGCGAGAACGTGAGGGAAGGGCTGCGCACGCCGCATACAGGGATGGCCGTGATAAGCCCTGCCTAGTCTGGGTTCATTGGGCCAACATTGGGGACTAGCTCCACCCGGCCTAGTCCTGCCGTCTGCATCAAAAACTTCTGGATCTCCAAAGACGCGACAACTGAATAAAACAACAGCCAATCGTCAGAATGCCACCAAAGAGGAAGAGAGAAGCCGCCGAGAGCGCCGCAAAGGCAAAGGCGCTGAAAAGCACAAAGGAAGCAGTTGCCTCAACCCCAAAGCAGCCGGCAACCAAGGAAAATGCGATCCGCAAGAGCAAGGAAGCTGCAGCCAACGGGAAGATGGACGTGAGTATGAGCAAACTTCAAATCGATTCCACAACAGAAGTCGAAGATGCCGTTCCCGATGTCACGACTGTCCAAGTCATAACTGGCTCCTACGAGAGGGTTCTACATGGATTCGCAGCTGCTCTTCCCAGCAGTCTCTTCACTGGACAAGACGATGCATCGACACCTGAGGCAGACAGGTCAAAAGTGGATTTTACCGACACATTCCTTTTCAACGCCCATGCGTCTTCCATCCGCTGCCTTGCTCTGTCTCCTCTTTCAAATGAGACATCTAAAATCACACTGGCCACAGGCAGCACTGACGAGCGCATCAACCTGTATTCCATCTCAACAGCACCACCTGTCGCCTCCAAGCTCAGACCAAAGCTGCCTTCTCTACATGGCGGCTCCATCACCGAGAACCCCAAGAACAAGGAACTCGGCTCATTACTTCATCATTCATCAAATATCACAGCCCTCTACTTCCCCACGAGGGCAAAGCTTCTAAGCTCCGCAGAAGACAGCACAATCGCTATCACAAGAACGCGCGATTGGACCGCACTTTCAACCATCAAAGCACCGATACCGAAACCTCAGGGCCGACCAAGCGGAGACACAGCCGGACCCGGCGAAGTGCCTTCTGGAATCAATGATTTCGCCGTGCACCCCAGCATGAAGCTTATGCTCAGCGTAGGCAAGGGCGAAAAGTGTATGCGGCTCTGGAACCTCGTAACGGGAAAGAAAGCCGGCGTGTTAAACTTTGACCGCAACATCCTGGCCGCAGTAGGCGAAGGGCGCTTTGCGTCCGGCGAGGGCAGGAGGGTAATCTGGGATAAGGAAGGCGAAGAATTTGCAGTGGGCTTTGAACGCGGTATCGTTGTTTTCAACATTGAATCCAAGCCAAAAGCAAAGATTGCACCAACCCCGAGGACAAAAATCCATCAAATGCACTACTTGCCGTCGGAGTCGCATCAGGCCACGCTACTAGTGTCCACAGAAGATGGCCGCGTACTTCTCTACGATACAGCCACCACAATACCAACCGAAACATCAGAAAAGAACAAGGACGATGTGCCAGCTGCCAGATTAGTCGCTCAAATTGGTGGCCCAGCTGCAGGCATGACGAATCGTGTCAAGGACTTCGAAATCGTATCTCTCTCGCAAACAAGCTTCCTTATCGTCACTGGTAGCAGCGACGGCACAGTGCGCTTTTGGTTCTTGAGTACGGATGAACTGAAGAGTGACGATGCGGGCAAGGCAAAGGGCTTCACTGCAGTTCAGGTTGGCAAACTGCTTGGGTCGTATTCCACAGGCACCAGAATCACATGCTTGAAGGCTTTCTCCATGACTGGCAAGCCTGATGCAGAGGAGGAGGAGGAGGTCATCGAGAAGGATGGAAGTGCGTCGAGTAGTGAAGATGATAGCGAGTAGAACACAGTTGCAGTTGTAGCATTAATGATACCACCCTGTTCTTGCGACTTGATCATATCGTATCAATCTGAGTAATGCGGTAAACTTTCATATTCATGTTCCATCTTGTCCTTCAATCCACCATCCACCATCCATATACCTCCCTCCTTTCTACAGGTTCATAGTAACAGTCATACTGTTACTATGTACTAACAGCACAGGTGGCAACCCCTGACATAACACCTCCAGGTCACTAATATACTTGACACTCTCAGCCTCACTCTCGCACGTGCCCTCCATTGGACTGGGTAGCGTCGTAAACACTACAGCCGTATCCTCGGAATGCTGGCGTATGAGCTCGTTCAAGATAAGATGTTGAGCGCGACAAGGCAGGTCGTTGAAGGAAAGAGGAATAGCTTGTTGGGCGGGGAAACCAGATGCTGGGGAAGCGGTACCGGTGTCAGTGGGCCCAAGGTTTGATGATGACGCAGCGGCCGAGTGGGGACTAGATGTGGCTGGCGTGTTGTCTGCAGCGAGCTGGGTGGGTTCGCCGGAGGTCATGATGGGGTCTTGTTTGTCAGCTGTGCTGGGCTTGGGCGTGTCGACAAATGTTATTGACGGGCCAGTTGTTTCTTCTGAGGAGATCGCCGTCCGGGGAGTCGGGTTTGACGTGAATTTTGGTAGAGATTGCCGGCGTATCGGAGATGGTTTGACAAAGGATTTCGTAGAGCGTTGCGAGGATGAACTGGCTACACTCTGAGATTTGGATTGCTTTCTAGCACGCAACACGGCCGTATCAGAGGCGGCGGCGTCTGGATGCGGCCTGAGTGGTGTTACAGAATGTGTGGTTGGCCTATCATCTTTTTGCGAATTACTGTCTTTGCGCGAGCTCTTCCACATGGTTTTGCGAAGATCTAGCTGCCTGGTGAAGAAAGAGCTACTTGGTGCCGTCTTTCGTCTTCTTGGAGACATCCTCTGCCCGTTGTGATCGCTCTCATCACTCGATGCATCCAGATCGTATTCGTCAAAGTTGCTGCCGCTGACGACAGCCTCACTATCTGACGCCATTGCTTCGTCATCGGCATCATCCTCCCCTCTGCCGGCTGAAGATGGCTGAGTGTCGCTATCGCTATCATCCAGTAGCTCGACAGGTATTCTTTGGCTTTGTATTTTGATTCTCGTCCCATCGCCAAGATTGCTGACCGACGTCCTACTTTTGGCCTTACGTAGCATCTTCCGTAGTGCTGAGAAGCGCTTTGGATTTGTCTCTTGCCTGCCATGTTGAAATGAGGCGATAGGCCAGTTGGTGACAGCTTCAAGGATGTCAACAGTCTGTGCTAATTCCTGACTAGCGCTCATGCTTTCGGGTTGACGCAGACGTTTGATGTCTTGCCACCAGCGCTCGTCTTCCAGCGAATAGTCGATATCACGACCAGTCTGGTCAAGTTCACCATCGTCTCTTCCGTTGATAATGACTTCGTACATGCTCAAGTCACCAGATGATAACCAGAAGACATGTACTTCAGCCTCTAAATTCGAGTGTAGAAAGTCAGTACATGTCTCAAATGCAATTCGTATAGGAAGACTTACCAATGCGCAGGTTACGTAGCAGTGTCGTGACGCGATCGCGCTCTTCTTCTACATCCGTTTCATACTCAACAAAGACGCAGACTCTCAACTTGTACATGCGTTTCCAAGAAGGCACCGTATGTAAGATACATCCGAGCTGGAGAATCAGCGTGTACGTGTCGAAATTAGTTGTCAGCACATTTTTGCGAACTGGTTCGTCGCCAGCGGTAGCGATCTCAGCTGACATCTGTATCGGCCACAGATCAATGTACTTCTTTGAGGGATCCTCGATCTCGATATCGCTGAGACCCATGAAACTGAATGCTTTTTGTTTTGCGGTCGGCTTTGCAGGTGGCACTTCGAGTTCTTGAAAACCCTTGCCTATAGCGACGTTTGCCTGCAACCGCAGAATCAGATCTTCGATTACGGTCACGTAGCTGCGTATGGCAACTGCACTCTCCGGCTTCATGGCGTCTGTAGGAAGCATACTGTGAGTATTTCCTGTGACGCGTCGCCTGGCTGCTGCTTGAATCGCTTTTCGGGAGACAGGATGATTTGCAGCCTTGCTAGACGGGCGTGATGGCTGCGGCGAAGGTATGCCAATTGAAGGCTGCGCTTGCCTCAGCTCAGGTAAATTGTAGAAGCCCATGACAACTATGTTTGGTCGCATTCCACCCAGTCCTGCACCGAGTACGAGATTGCGAGCGCCCCACTCTACAGAAGGAGATATAGCGATGTTTACAAACGCTTTGATCCTGGAAAAGTCTATGTATTTCGTCCAAGATTGTTGCTGTCGTCTAGCCTCTGGCACAGCTTCACCAAAGTCGTTAGAGACAATGACATGCCCGAGGACAAAAAGGCCTCCCTTTTTCAACGAATTGCAAAATTGAATCAGCTTGTACTGTCGCCGCGGGTCATTGACAAGAAGCAGGATCTGGGGTCTCCAGAACTTGACATGCTCTTGGCGTAGGCGCAGCAGGTATTTTCGCACCTGGTGATAGATGAGACCTTGACTGACATCACCCCATGGCTTAGGAGGTGTGGTATAGTGAATCAGCAGGAAGATGATCATAAGCAGAGCTACACAGCCAGATGCATAGAAGCCGTCGACGAAGAACATGGTCGCTCCGCATGCGACAGTCCCAATCAAAGCTGTGGGCCAATTGAAATAGTGAAATGAGGGCCGGAAGTTCGGAGCAGATCCGATCTTGAGTAAGAAACAGGCCAAGTTGGTGACTAGAAACGTCATGAGATACGTCATTGTAATGAACGAAGCGATTTGGTTGATATCGGCAAACATTGTGATTTGGGCAATGATGAAAGTGATGATGATGGCGTAGATCGGCTCGTCCGATTTCTTTGTTCCCTGACCAAAGAGAGAAAGTCCCGGGATCAAATGGTCGCGAGCAAGAGCCTGGAGAAGTTTGGCGGAGCCAATAACACCCATGAGCACCGAGAACAGTGATGTTGCCATCTCGCCAGCAAGTACGACCGCGCCGGAGATGTTGGTCAGCTGGATGACATTTGTGTTGTTGTAGAAGGTTTCGCGTGCTATCGATGCCGCCATCGCAAATATGACGAGTGTGTACAGGATGAAGGTTAGACCTATACCATATAGTGTCCCCTTTGGAATGGCTTTGCTTGGATGTTTGAGATCCCCACTCATGCTTGCGCCGGCAAGAATGCCTCCTGTGGCTGGGAAAAGAATACCAAAAAGATCTTGGAAATTTTCGCGGTGATGACCAACACTTCCAGCGGCGCCTCGCGTGAAGTGTGGTAGCAAGTTTTGACGGAAAGTGTCCATGCTGAGGCCTGTGAACACAATTTCCTCCTTCGGATTTGTGAAAGGAGGCCTAACAACAGCTGAAAGAGGGATGCTGATCGTTGCAACTAGCAGAACAAGGAGCAGACCATTGCTGCAACGGGCAAAGAGTCCGCTTCCAGCAAGACAGATCAGTGTGCAAACTGCTAGAACTAAGGTGGCCCAAAGGAACTGCCACCAATAGCTTTGGGGGAGCCATTCTGCCATGTCACCTCCGTGGCTGCCGAAGTTTTCGATGAGACAGTCGATGAGACCAACAGCGTTTAGGGAGGTATTAAATACTGAGCCAAGATAGTAGACGATACCTATCGATCCACCGAACTCAGGTCCCAAGCTTCTGGAAATGAGATAATATGCTGCATCCTGTGTTAGTTCAGACAAAAAGAAAGTGTCCAGAGTTGAACTTACCGCCACCCCCTCTAACTGTGCCGTTTGTAGCAACAGCAGAGATACTCAATGTCGTCAGGAGATTGATGGCATAGGCCGCTAACAGCATGCCCATCATACCGATTAAGCCAGCTTGACCAAGGAGGAAGCCAAATCGTAGAAACATTAGAATAGATAAGACGTTGAGAGTCACGGGCACGAAGACTCCAGCAAAGGTGCCTAGTTTGTCGGTACCTCCAACGGGTCTGGGGAAAGCACCAGGCCTTGGTTTGGCAGTTTCGCTGACTGCATGTCGTTTGCTGTCATTACTGTGATCCTTCCGCAAGATGGATCGCGAAGTGTGAAGGAAGCTTGAGAACCAGCTGCTCATACCCTCTCGAGTGTTTCCTGTCTCTTCAGTGCCATCCAGGATGTTGGCATTATCTGGATGCTGGCGTCCACTGCCTGGCAGAAGTGGTGTTTCCTCATCGGGTGGCGGTGAATGCTGTACGAAGGAGCGCCTGTGCAACCGTTCACTATCATCTCGTGCTGTGCGGGTTGCAAAGTTGGAGCGTGTTCTCGGCAGGGTGAGCCTGGCCGTCTGGTTCGCATCCGCATCGGTCATGGTCTCGGCATCTGCAAACCTGGTTCAATGTTCCTGGCACGAGGTGTCACTGCGGTTCCGGTATAGCCGTACACACGGGATGCGCCAGCTGGTTGTGGATGTTGGTTTGTGAGAGCGAGACATGGACAGGACAGCTGGGAGAAGTGACAAGGAAACAGTACCGAGGAGCGATGACGCTGCACACACATCGCCAACATGAACTCGTCTGCTATGCTTCACTTTAGCGGCTTAGCGCTCGCTTCACAGGGAAAGATGCAGGGCTTAAAACGGCGTGACATGGTCATCCCGCGCGTGGGGCGCCACATCTCTCCGGCGAATCGACGAATGACCTCAACCTCTCGGCACAGGCCTCGAAGCAGCCCGTCCCAGCTTTCGTTGCTTCTTCTGCGCGTCTTCCTCTTGTTGCTATACATATCGCGTAGCATCTCGAAGCCTCGCGGTATGCATCTACTGACGCTGCCATCTACACAACCCCTATAGCTTATTTTCGTCCCTAAGAATCCTGTCGCGACGTTAGACGCAGATAGCCGAAGCTCGCGTTTCTTATCACAGAGCTCAACAGCACACGCAGCCCAACATGCCGGGTGAGCGTTCGGCATCCACGAATCCACAGGCGGTGCCGTCGTCGCGAGATTCTGGAGGAAGCTCTCCGTCACAGTCTGTTCGCGCAGGCTCTATCGCGCGACTGGGCTCGCCCATTCCTTCCCTACCCAGCGGTACACCTGCCGTACGCCAAATACCCACACCTTCCCAAACAGCCAACTCGTCGTCGATACAGACTCCTCTGCCCGGACGCGCAGATCCACAATCGTCGCTGCCCGGCCCATCCGAGTCAAACCTCTCTTCGGCTTTGAAAGAGTCTCTGGGCAATTCACCCCCACGATTCGGCCCACCTCCAATCCGCCCGCTCTCACCCGCCCAAGAGGCGCCTCCTCGTGTCCCACCTAGTGATTACGGTTCCTTTGATGGCCGAGGTCGCTCTCCAGTACCTTATGAAGATGCCGAGATCGTGCGCCGACATCTGGTAGGTCACTATGCCTCACCAAGCAGATCAAATCGCGGACACATAGGCGAGGATGACGCCCAGTCAACCGGAATGAGGCCCGAAGAAGACGAAGAGCAGTTCTCGAGCTTGCAGCTTCAAGGAGGTGACATCACGCGGCAGATTTACAGATGGAGTGAGCAGCAACAAGCTGAAGAACAGGGAAAGTTGCAGCGTAGCAAGAGCTTCCATGGATCTCGGCGCAAGCCTGAGGACGAGGCACTAGACATTGATTCCATCCGGCAGCCAGGCGGCTTCAGACGAAACTACCTGCGTCGGGCGGCCGATAGTCCCTCGCCTGGTCCGGGCCCATCTGGATACGGAACAGTTCGCCAGCCGCGCCAGCCGCCTCAAGTCTTTACGAGCAATTTCCTCGAGTTTCTGACTCTGTACGGCCACTTCGCTGGTGAGTCTCTTGAAGAAGACGATGAGGTCCTGGGCCCAGACGAATACTTCTCCTCTGATGCACTCGATTCCGGTGCACAAAGCGAGGATGAAGACCGCGAGTATGGCGAGTCGAGCGCACTGCTCACTCCTGGAAAACGGAGGAAGCGTAAGGCGAAGAAGACAGGCACCGGCAGCCCTACAGGTGCAGCCATGCTGCTCCTCAAATCCTTCGTTGGCACGGGTGTCTTATTCCTTCCTAGAGCCTTCCTCAACGGCGGTATGGCCTTTTCGAACCTGGTCCTTCTTGCTGTGGCAGGACTCTCCTATGCCTGTTTCGTCTTGCTTGTTTCCACCCGCCTCGTGGTGGAGCACTCATTTGGTGACATGGGCTTCCATCTCTATGGAAACTGGATGCGCAACATGATCAACTCCTCTCTTGTCGTCTCGCAAATAGGCTTCTCATCCGCCTATATTGTCTTCGTTTCTGAGAATCTGCAAGCTTTTGTTCTCGCAGTGTCCAACTGCAAGACCTTCATCGACATCAAGTACATGATTATGATGCAGATGGTCATCTTCTTGCCGTTGTCGCTCTATCGCAACATCAACAACATTCAGAAGCTCGCATTGGTAGCAGATCTCTTCATTCTCATGGGTCTTGTATATCTGTACTACTATGACCTCTTCACCATCGTCGACCAGGGCGGCATTTCCGATATCGTCAATTTCAACGCCAAGGATTGGACTCTCTTCATTGGCACTGCCATCTTCACTTTCGAAGGTATTGGTCTTATCATCCCCATCCAGACGGGCATGAAGGATCCAAAGAAGTTCCCCAAGGTCTTGGGAGGTGTCATGATCATCATCACTGTCATCTTCCTCAGCGCTGGTGCCCTGTCCTACGCGGCGTTTGGATCCAAAACCAAGACTGTGGTACTTCTCAACATGCCTCAGGATAACAAATTCGTCAATGGTGTCCAGTTCATTTACTCACTCGCCATCTTGCTATCCACTCCGCTGCAGATCTACCCTGCAATCGAGATCACTAGCCAGCAGCTGTTTAGCAGGACAGGCAAGTACAATCCGTACGTCAAGTGGAAGAAAAACTTCTTCCGCTTCTTCGTGGTCTTGGTGTGCGCCTGTCTTGCCTGGGCCGGTGCGGGCGATCTGGACAAGTTTGTCAGTTTAGTAGGCAGCTTTGCCTGTATTCCGCTGGTCTTCATCTATCCTGTAAGAATCTCCCCCGCTTCTTGTCAACTCACTGCTAACGAAATTCAGCCTTTGCTTCACTACCGTGCTGTCGCACGAACAACAACTGCACGTGTGCTGGACGTAACACTCTGCATTATCGGTGCAGTTGGCATGGTGTATACAACAACTCTCACTATCCAAAGCTGGATCCACGGTGGTGGTCCTAAAGCGCCTGGCTACTGCGACGGTCGGTAGTCGATGTCTCCTACTCGCAAATTGACTCATCTCTTGTTTCGCATTCCATATAGCATTTTAGCGATGTACATAAGCATCAATCTTTGGGTGTACCTCGTCATAGAAGTGGCGCTACGCAGGCTGGGGTTTAGGGTGTACTTGGAAAGCGATCTATCACACGCGCATATCCGGATGAATAGAAGCGACGAGGCTCAGGTCTATCCGTTGTATCAATGTAGAACCAGACTAGTCTCTTCTTTGCTTTTCGACCGCAGCTGCAGCGTGACATAGTTGTGAGTACATGACATGTGCTGTGTTATCGTGTTGTATGCATCCGTCTGGCATCAAGACGGCGGATAGCATCTGAAACGGCGTAGGGCGAATAGTGTCAATATTTCTCCGAAGATGCAGCGGATACCTAGCTGGTGACCAGGGCTCAGATACGAGGCGATTCAATACTCGCGCAAAACATTTGGCGAGTAGGATACGAGAGATGTACATGCAGGGCGCGGAAACACCGGAATCAGGAATCGGCACAAATGCAACGGCATAACTGGTGTCAAGGCGTGCATGTGCGGCTGATGCTCGTATACGCCACTTGTGGTGGTGGGGTTTCAGATGCCGTCTGTTGTGGGATGGATGGCAATTTGGAGGCGGTCAAGAGAATCGAACTGCTAAGGCATCCAGACGTTCCCAACGGACGCAGGCAAAGCGTTGTCGTCGGCACGCTTTCCTATAGCTGAGCTCACACATGCAGGTAGGTAGAATAAGCTTTTGCCAGAGCGGAACAAGCGCGTAGCAGCCACAAGGTGCTCACCGTTGTTCCACTCCCCGCCATTCCAGTTGAGCAAGTGTACACGCCCCGAAGTCTCAGCTTGATCCTACACGTTTGTGATTACAGTGTGTGATTCGTTCACAGCGTCAGCCACAGCAGCTCAAAAGCTTTCTCTGGCTCCTTCGAGGTGTGCATTGCTGCCGCTCTTGCGTGAGATGCAGACTTGCGAAGCCAGACGGCATGTTGCTTCTCACCGTCTGATTGAGACACATTACACGGTGGGGAGCACATTGCGGGTAAAGTTCCGCCGTTAGTGGGACGGATGGTGCAGCTAGCGACTGGGTTCCACCCATATCCCATATTTTGTTTTGCCTTGTCGGTTTTCTTCAAGCTGCTGCTGCCGACCCTGTGGCAGAAGATCCTCAAACAGAGTTTACAGACGTCAAGTAGTGACGCACGGCGATAATTCCAAATTGGGAGCCGTACCCGCGCTGACGTAGCGAATCCGCGGTATTGAATGATGAGAGCAGAATTAGAAACAAATCCATAAGCATAATCATTAGAACACCTGAACGCCTCCAGTACGGCGATGGCGGCGCCCGTCAGGACACGAGAGGCATAGTGGCCGTACTGTAGCATTGAGAGGAGAAAGATTCTGGCATCTTGACATGAAAATAGTATAGGAACGGGTCTAGCGTTGCTATTTTGGAGGTGCTGCGCCTCTTGGTCCCTGAGAAACGATGTATAGCGGGCGATCAGGTCAGGAACAGCAACGGAGACTACTGGCTGCATTCATCGCGGAAGCCGATGGACAAGGATGATTCCGAGAGACATGACGAAATAGGGGACGACGAGGGACGGGCAGTGGGATGCATGGGCGTGTCGACGAAAAGGCCGTAGTCGCGAGTCGCAGGGACGACAAGCAGGCAGATTCAAGGGTGGTAGAGCGGCGTCACAGATGACTGCGATACGCTGCATTGGCGAGGCTAGACAAGGTCGAGTGGAGAAGGGCGTCGCTGGGGCATGCTCAGTGCTTGGCTCTGGAAGATATAAGTCAAACACACCACCGCTCTTTCTCTGCTCACACACCTGTCTGCTTCCCCTCGCACCCATACCTTCTCCCGTCCACCAATTGACACCGACTGCCTTACAATCGCTTCCATTCATATTTAGGACCCTAACTTTCGTTTCGTCGCCATGTGGTAAGTCCCCGCCGCCCCACCATGGGAAGCTGTCGAAGCTACGGGGAGCTCAAGCTGACGACTGTGTTTACAGCGGTATCTTCGGTTACATCAACTACCTGGTGGAGAAGGACAGGAAGTACATTCTCGACACACTGATCAATGGTAAGCTCTCGAGCAATCCCTTCCCCAGACGCGCGTTCCACGGAATCGGAAGTGGTTTGGTGGGGCTGAACGGCGATCACTAACACGTCTCCTCGCCAGGTCTGCAACGTCTAGAGTACCGCGGTTACGACTCGGCCGGTCTTGCCATTGACGGTGACAAGAAGAACGAGGTCTACGCAGTCAAGGAGGTCGGCAAGGTCGCGTCGCTGAAGAAGCTCGTCGAGGAGCAGAACTTCGACCTCAACAAGGTCTTTGACAGCCACGCCGGTATTGCCCACACCCGATGGGCCACCCACGGTCCCCCCTCGCGTGTCAACTGCCATCCCCACAGGTATGTCATATCCACCATCTGTCGACGGCTTGAATACTGACAACCGCAGGTCCGACCCTAACTGGGAGTTCTCCGTCGTCCACAATGGAATCATCACAAACTACAAGGAGCTCAAGACCCTGCTCGAGAGCAAGGGCTTCAAGTTCGAGACTGAGACCGACACCGAGGCCATTGCCAAGCTCACAAAGTACATCTACAGCGAGCACCCCGACCTGAGCTTCCCCTCGCTCGTCAAGGCCGTCATCAAGGAGCTCCAGGGTGCTTTCGGTCTTCTCCTGAAGTCCGTCCACTACCCCCACGAGGTTGTTGCTGCCCGCAAGGGTTCTCCCCTCGTCATCGGTGTCCGAACACAGAAGAAGATGAAGGTTGACTTCGTCGACGTCGAGTACAACGACGAGGGTGCTGCTCTCCCCGCTGAGAGCGCTTCACACAACGTTGCTCTGAAGAAGGGCAACACCCTCCTTGCTCCCCCTGACAAGTCGCTCCTCCACCGCTCGCAATCTCGCGCTTTCCTCTCCGACGACGGCGTCCCGATGCCCACCGAGTTCTTCCTCTCCTCCGACCCCTCCTCCATCGTCGAGCACACCAAGAAGGTTCTGTACCTTGAGGACGACGACATTGCACACATCCACGAGGGTTCGCTGAACATCCACCGTCTGCACAAGGATGACGGCTCGTCCAACGTCCGTACCATCCAGACTCTTGAGATTCAGCTCCAAGAGATCATGAAGGGCCGCTTCGACCACTTCATGCAGAAGGAGATTTTCGAGCAGCCAGAGTCCGTCGTCAACGCTATGCGTGGTCGTCTCGATGCCGTCAACAAGACCGTCACTCTTGGTGGTCTCCGCCAATACCTCTCTACCATCCGCCGATGCAGGAGAATCATCTTCGTCGCTTGTGGTACTTCCTACCACTCGTGCATGGCTGTCCGTGGTATCTTCGAGGAGCTTACCGAGATCCCCATTGCCGTCGAGCTGGCCTCCGACTTCCTTGACCGTCAAGCACCAGTCTTCCGTGACGACACCTGCGTGTTCGTTTCGCAATCCGGTGAGACTGCCGACTCCCTCGGTGCTCTCCGCTACTGCTTGGAGCGTGGTGCTTTGACTGTTGGTATCGTCAACACTGTCGGTTCTTCCATCTCTCTCCTCACCCACTGCGGTGTTCACATCAACGCCGGTCCCGAGATCGGTGTCGCCTCCACCAAGGCCTACACCTCGCAATTCGTCTGCATGGTCATGTTCGCGCTCTCTCTTTCCGAGGACCGTGCATCCAAGCAGAAGAGGCGGGAGGAGATCATCGAGGGTCTCACCAAGATCTCAGACCAGTTCAAGGAGGTGCTCAAGCTCGACCAGCCCATCAAGAAGCTCTGCGAGAGGTTCAAGAACCAGAAGTCTCTGTTGCTCCTTGGTCGTGGCTCCCAGCACGCCACCGCACTCGAGGGTGCTCTCAAGATCAAGGAAATCTCGTACCTCCACTGCGAGGCTGTCATGTCCGGTGAGCTCAAGCACGGTGTCTTGGCTCTGGTTGACGAGAACCTTCCTATTGTCATGATCCTTACCCGTGACGACATCTTCGCCAAGTCGCTCAACGCCTACCAACAGGTCATTGCCCGTAGCGGACGACCAATCATCATCTGCAACGAGAACGACCCCGAGTTCCCTACCGACAAGACGGACAAGATTGAGGTGCCCAAGAACGTCGACGTTCTCCAGGGTCTCATCAACGTCGTTCCTCTGCAACTCATGTCCTACTGGATGGCCGTTGCCGAGGGTGTCAACGTTGACATGCCCCGTAACTTGGCCAAGTCGGTCACTGTCGAGTAGATGTATTATAGATTTGGCGTTCTCTGGGAAAGAGAAGCTGGGTCTGATCTGGGTTTGATTTACGAACGAAAGCTCTTGGATGTAGCTTATGTGTATGGCACGGGAACTTTTACGATATCTAGAACATGGAGCGATGCGATTTGCGCGCTCTGATAGCTAGTCTGATTGAATGAACAAAATCTCTTTAACTATCATCTATGTCTTGAGTCGTGAGTATGTCATGGTGAAATTGTAATCAACGCGTGGTGTTTCGCGATAGCTTACCCCTGCTCCCGATGACACCATTGCACGATGCGGGATCCCTGCCTTTCGGTTGCGGGGCGGCTCCCAAAGTGGTGTGCTCAGCGTCTTGTTCCTGCATTCTTCAGCCCACTCACCCACGATACCCGCACTACCTTGATCACACCTACTCCACCCTCCCATCGTACCTTCTGAATCGTAACTACACATTTCCACACACCGACCGGCAACATGTCAGGCATCAAAGGCCCCGGCGCCCCCAAGACGTACGATGGTATGTAAGCAAGCGAGCTCCCATTAACCCCGCCCCCACCACAGCCAACAGAGTGACTGACACAAGCTACAAAGGCTCTGGGCTTCGCATCGGCATCGTCCACGCACGCTGGAACACCAAGATTATTGATGCGCTGCTTGAGGGAACAAAGAGGAAGCTCAAGGAGGCCGGAGTCAAGGATGAGAACATAGTCACACAGAGCGTGCCTGGGAGCTACGAGCTACCCTACGCTGTTAAGCAGTACGCCTAACCACTCGAGAGCTCCAAGCAAGAAGATACAAGAGCTAAAACAACCTCTGCAGATTATACTCGGCCTCGCAAATCCAGTCCTCTTCCACAGGCGTCGTAGGCGCAGCAGCAGACCTCCTGGGCTCGGCCTCCGACCTCACAGCCCTCACCGGACAAGCCTCACAATCCAAGACGTCCAACTCGCCCTTTGATGCGATAATCGCCATTGGTGTGCTGATCAAAGGAGAGACGATGCACTTTGAGTACATTTCAGAGGCTGTGAGCCATGGACTCATGCGCTTGCAACTCGACAACAACGTACCTGTAATCTTCGGGCTGCTGACGTTGTTGAGCGATGAGCAAGGACTTATGCGCGCAGGCATTGGTGGTCAGGATGGCAAGAGCGGACACAACCATGGCGAGGATTGGGGGAGTGCGGCGGTGGAGTTGGGAGTCAAGAGACGGGGGTGGGTTGATGGCAAGTTCGTGGACTAGGATGGCTTATTGCGAAGACACGGGATGTAAATGTATTCGGCCCATTACTGAAATGAGGTCTAGGAACGTGTATAGTTGTCGCAGAAAGAATTTATGCTCAAAAAGCGAATCACAGGGCTATGGGCTTGGGCACCACGCACACTCTTTCTACAATCCACCAGCGTTCATGCAAGGAGGTGATGACTGCTTCCTTGTGCTATTTGTCCATGTATGCTCAATCGTATGCTGCTGTCTACTCGTGTCTGCACCATGCCGGTCTTTATACCACTACAGTAGGCTAGCGTGGGTGCGTGGCAGGCAAGGCGATCGCGATGACGCTGGGGCTGAAAGACTATGCGGGATGCGGTATGGACCAAGCTGGGTGCGCGCGTGCGAGAGTCAACCTCGGGGCGGCATTTGTATGCAGGAGGTGATGCAGGAGATTATGCGACCACATTGGGCAATCTTAGTGAGCGCATTGCAAGAAGATTGTTGAGTGTCAGAGGGATGGTTGGCGGATGAGTGAGAGAGAAGCACTCTCCTTTTCCCGCGAAAAGACGCTAGGCCAGGATCCGCAGTGCCTCACCTTGGAACCTCAGATTCCTGAACGACAGCCCTTACTCAACACCACCCCCATCTGTGCGAGCAGGGCGCTTTCTACGACATCGCCCATCTCGTCTTGTCCTCCTTTTCTCTTTCCTTCCCTTTGCCGCCTTTCCCCGGGCTTTCCGACACGTCCTCACCGCGTGGGTGCGCGTTGTCCATATATCCTGTTCCTGGCTTGCAGCTGCATCGAGTACAGCAACGCGCAGCGCCACTACCAACCCGCCTGCTACTACGGATACACACACACATACACAGTGATGGAAGGAGGATATACGTGCTAGTAATAAGCTCGATCGATCTTGAGGTGCGCTTTCGCAGCGCAGCCATCAGAGACTGGGCTGTGATATCAAGTCCATGTCAGGCAGAAGACGCGGCGACAGAGAAGAGAGGTCTCTACGGCGAGAAGCTTCACGTCGCTCCGATTCGTCTGCCGCCTTGCACTCAGCTTCGGCTGGTCCAGCGACACGGGCAGGTGGTGAAACGCGCAGGATTGGGCTCAGGAACAACTCGGATTCACCCAACAACGATGCGCGCCGCCCTAGCGACCTGCTAGACGACGTTGACTCGGACTCTTCTGCTCCCACTCCCGCCTCGTCCACTTTCTCCGCGCCTCCCACCATGTCGCGTTCTGGTCAAAATATTTCTCTACACGCTCTCACACCCTTGACCAGCTCAGACTCGTCTCCGCCTGGCAAGCTGCCTAGTCCACGCTCTTCCAAGCTCTCACATGAGACGATGCACACGACCTCATCCTCTACACACGCGGCGCCATCGACTGCGCCCAATAATGTCGCCGATACCATCACACCAATAAATACGCCGCCCGAGACGCGCATATCCGTCTTCCCAGCCGACGGCGTGCTGGGCCAACGCTCCACCTACGATGCGCAGCTTGATCCCAAACTCGATAAACGGGCGAGAGCAAAAGGAACGGCGAAATACACCACAATACTGGACAAGGTACGTGATGGTTATACATACATAGATGTGGTCGCCCTGTGACGCTAAGGCTAACTCAACTTGTGTTACAGGGCGACCCATCTCCTCCTCCCGACCCGCGCCTGGCTATTGCTGGTTACACCACTGGCCACTATGTCATCAAGACTTCTTTCGTAGGAGCTCCGAAATCAAAACTCAGGATAGCGCCGTATGTCGCTAAGCCATACTCCTTCGACCAACGCATATCATGCGGTCCAGGGCCCGCGACTCAAGTGGTTGTAACGGGATTCGATCCTTTGACGCCTGACGCGCAACTGCGTGGATTCTTCTCCACATATGGTGAAGTGGAGACTCTTCGCAACCAAGTACATCCTGATAACGGCAGCCCACTTGGAATATGTCTAGTCAAGTTTCGCGATACCCCGCCTGCGCGCGGTGTACCGGGCATGAAAGCGACCACCTCAGCAAAGCGGGCCGAACGAGAAGGCACGAACCAGCGCATTGCGCAACACACGATCAGGGTAAAATCTGATCGCGAGGGCCGGAGATGCCAGAAACTTGTGGATATGGCGGTGCAGCAAACCCGTAAAGAGGAGGAGAAGCAGCGCGCCAAGTATGCTGCGAAGGCTGTTAGTGTAGCGACACCGACTGCACCAGGAACCTTCGACCTCCCAGCCAATGTTCCCAAAGGTCCATCTGGAAAGGGCGCGCGCCCACCAATACCGATACCTCGAGAACCTCTATCAAGGAAGGCCGCGCTTTCCTACCTCATCGAACGCGAACCAGTCAAGCCCACACTGAAACGGAAACCTTACATCTTCATCGCACACGCATACGTACCTGTCCTTAGCACGACTGTTGATCATCTTAAGAAGCGATTGAAGAACTTTCGGTGGGCTGCGGTGCGATGCGATCAAACGGGTTACTATGTAACCTTCGAAGAATCGAAGCGTGGTGAAGACGAGGCTGTTCGGTGCTATAAAGAATGCCACATGCAAGCGCTATTCACATATGTTATGAATATGGAGTGCAATCAGTATGGAGATCCTAACTACGAGCGTAGTCCAAGCCCGGAGCGCGTAGTGGCAGACAAGAAGCGAAAGGCCATCGAAGAGCGAATAGAACAGGAAGAAGCGGAGGACCTCGAGTGGGAAAAGAAGCAGAGGGCAGACTCGCTGGATCCTGTACGAGCCGCTTTGGATGTTCTGAAGCAGGAGCTCCAAGAGAAGCTCCTTGGGGATATCAAGACGAAATTAGCGGCGCCCACTATACTTGAATTGCTGGATCCGGAGCTCCATGTGGAGAAGCGTCGCAAATTTAACGTCCCAGCTCCGTCCCAGAAGGAAGAGATTGCGCGGCCACCGGCTCTTCTCGCCCCAGGGTTCGACACTTTTGGAGCAGGTACTCCCAAGGGCCGCAGTGGTGGTCTTGGTGGTCGCAATGCACGCAGGGGATTGGGTGCGTTTGATCCCAGCACTAGACGTGGAAAGAGGCCTCCGAAGGTTGTCAATGCATTCGCAGACGAACGGAGGAAAGCTTCTGCGCCCAAGCCTCGTGTGGCTCGTGGCCTTCATCGCCAGATGATTGAGATGTTCGAGCCCGAAGAGTCGGACGATGAGAGCCGTAGCCAGCTAACTCGGGGTACCGAAGAGCAAGAGAGCCGCCCGATCAGCCGCGCTCCTTCCACTGACGTTGAAGAGGAGGTTGAAGAGTCATCGAGAGCCCATCGTGCCAAACGGCGCCGTCTCGAAACAGGATGGGGTGAAGACAGTGACGAGGAGATGGATGATTCACACGCCAGGAGTTTGCTTGCCCATTGTATCCACAAAGATCCTGAAAACATGGCGGAGAAAGAGCTGGAACAAGTGCTTGCGATCCTTCCCCGCTCTTCGCCTATTTGGAAGAAGGCAGAGAAGGCACTCAAAGGCTTCAGAAGGTTGCGGAAGATTGAGCAAGAGGCGGATGCAATCTTTGGCGTGGAAGCAAGCCCGGTTGACAAACTTGAGCCTGAAGTCATCATCACCCAAGATGATGAAGCACTCAAGCCCATTGAGACTACCGAGCTGCCAGAGACGCTCACGTCACTCAAGAAGAAGGCCACGACCAAGCCTAAGAAGAAGACCAAAAAGCAACTTGAAGAAGAGGCCAAGGCTGCGAAGGTTGAAGTCACAGAAATCGAGGCGCCCGCTGAAGAGGAGGTCCCTGAAGCGAAGAAGGTCGAAGAGGCAGTTGAAGAAGCCGTAGTCGAGGAGTCCACACCGGAAGACGACGGGCGAGCCTCTTCTGTACTCTGGGGCGTATCTTCTGGAGTGCCTCGTAAGACTGTTGAAGATGACCTCAGTGTTGTAATGGACATTGATGGTTGGCAACACATGCTCAAGGACGAGGAGGATCTACGTCACCTGAGGGCTGCCATGGAGTCCATCACCGCCGAGAAGATCGGAGATGCACAGTCTTGGGCATGGAAGCAAAAATCTATCAAGCACCTAAACCGCAACGGTGAGGAGGGTGTCTCGCGTACCGAAACGAAGATAGAGGGATACTACGTTCCTAACTCAACTGGCTCGGCCCGTACGGAAGGCGTCAAGAAGATTCGCGAGTCTGAAAAGTCCAAGTACCTACCTCATCGTATCCGCGTCCAGAAGGAGCGCGAGGAGCGCCAGCGCCGTGCTAAGCAAGAAGAGCGAAGCGTCGTCTCCGTCGAAGGCTTCAAGTTCCAGACCAGCGCCAATAAGACATCGACCGCCAACTCGCGTGCCAACCGCGCCAACAACCGCCGCATGGTCAACGATATCAACATCTCCAAGAACTTGTCTGGTGCGGAAGGCGATGCCCTCCGCTTCAATCAGCTCAAGAAGCGCAAGAAGCTCGTCAAATTCGACCGATCCGCTATCCATAACTGGGGCCTCTACGCCCAAGAACCTATCGCTGTCAATGACATGATTATTGAGTACGTGGGTGAAAAGGTTCGCCAGCGGGTTGCCGATCTCAGGGAAGCCAAGTACGACATGCAAGGTGTCGGATCAAGTTATCTGTTCCGTATTGACGAAGATACCGTTATTGATGCAACCAAGATGGGTGGCATTGCAAGATTCATCAATCATTCTTGCACGCCGAATTGCACAGCTAAGATTATTCGCGTGGATAACACGAAGCGTATCGTCATTTACGCGTTGCGGGATATAAACTCTGGTAGGTTCATCCTCTCCTCTTGAATAATAGAGGTTATTGGACATTTGCTAACAACGATTCCAGATGAAGAGCTCACCTACGACTACAAGTTCGAGCGTGAGATGGACGCTACTGATCGTATTCCTTGTCTTTGCGGTTCAATCGGCTGCAAGGGCTTCCTCAACTAGGGACCTTTACATGGCTTCAACTCTGCCTCGGCTTTTAGCGCACACTCCTTTGCGCTGCCGTTTTCAACATCACACTTTTACAACGCTGCCCTGTTGCTTCTTTTTGTTTCAACACCTACACTGGCGGGGAAAAAAGGTGAACTCTTACCACCGATTTGGATCCAGGGCGGAAACGAACTCTGCATTGCATGGCGTTTTTACAGTACTGCTATTCTTCACATCCTCCTAGTGCTCCCCGCTTGCACTTCGAGTGGAGCGCATGTGTATCATTTTATTCGTACAAGAGAACGGGTGGCGATGGCTTCGTCGGTCACGTCCTTGGCATTGTATCTGGTGTTAGTCTTTTTTTTTCTACTTCAAAATTACCATTTGTACTATTTAAATATCTTCATGAAGAAGAGCCTCAAGAGGTAGAATAGCGGCAAAATTATGGTGCTCCATGGGTTGGTATGGGTGCACTTTTTTTGGGCTGCATTACCTTACCTCGTTAGCTATAATCAGTTCGCAATGGAACAGAATGAGAAGACTATTTTGTATGAGCATTCTT
>Ga0265797_10000489_pt1 | contig 71969 bp, 74 predicted proteins | sample P2T30metagenome_FD_192433 | JGI IMG/M metagenome (GOLD analysis project Ga0265797, IMG submission 192433) | Plant litter microbial communities from East Loma Ridge, Irvine, California - P2 T30 | ecosystem: Environmental > Terrestrial > Plant litter > Unclassified | place: USA: California...
TGGTTTCCTTTTCAACGCTACATCGAGTGCGTCTGCTAATTTAATAACTCCAGGCCACCTCTTCTGCCACACCTGCCTCATGGAAGCCCTCATCGCCGGCGAGAACCGTACCGGACCCCACGAAACGAAGCGCTCGCAATGTCCCGTCTGCCGAAAGAATATCAGCCGCAACAAAGCAACAGACGTCATACCTCTGCTGCTGAAGAAGGGCCTAGCGACACAGCCCAGGAAGAAAGTCGTTGCGTCAGCTGCTGCGCCTGCGCCTAAAGTAGCCTGATTGCAAATGGAGTTTGCCATGCCTATCTTCTGCAAATATTTCATGCGGGGACGACTATATACTAAGCCATCTTTTGGTCGGCTAAGAAACTGACTAAAGATATGCCAAAGGCGAGATCGGAGACACGATGCACGGAACGGGAGGACAACGACCGGGGGTGGATGTGAGGGACGGTAGGAGAATGGTTATGGACGATGGCAGAGGAGCATCATGGCATCATGGACATGACATGCTAGCATGACGCATCTATAGTACTGGAGATCTGGATTTGGAGAGCAAACGAGGGAGCAGGAGGGTATACGAACGTACGCGATGCTTCAGGAAATAATTCGATAAGTCGGCTGTCTGCGGACTTGCATACCGCACTAGCGCTGTGACGATGACGTAGTGCAATAATCTACATTGCAGATGGAAGACATGTTGAGCCATTAGGTATTCCAACACCATCCCTTATCTGCTTTCTCACATCCGCCTCAGCCCTTCATCGCCCACTACTATAGACACCCCATCGCCAACAATGTCAGACGCCAAACCTACTTCCTCCATTGCCATACTCGGCGCTGGCGATGTTGGCGCAACCATTGCGTATAGTCTCATCATGAACCCCGTCGCCGGCGACATTCTGCTCGTCGATCCCAAAGAAGAAGTCAGAGATGCACAGGTAATTCCAACCCCTTGAACTACGGCTGTTTCCAACTTGCTTCATACTTTCGACCCCGTCGCTTTACATTCATCCATTCACACTCACGCAAAATCTCAGGTAGCAGACCTTTCAGACGCAACCTTCCATGGAAACACCACTACGCGTGTAAGATCGGGGACGCACAAGGAAGCAGGACAGTGCGACATTGTCGTCATCGCAGCGGGCGCCAAGCAAAAAAAGGGCGAGAGCAGAACCGATCTCATCGGGCGCAACAAATCTATTTTGGAATCTGCAATCTCCGACATGAAGCCTTTCCGCGAGGATACCGTCTTGTTGCTCGTGGCCAATCCCGTCGACGTGCTTACCTACTTTGCCCAGCAGTACTGCGGATTGCCACGCAGCCAGGTCATTGGATCGGGCACGTTTCTCGATTCCGCGCGGCTGAGGGGTATTTTGGCGAAGAGGGCTGAGGTCGCGGCGAGTAGCATCGATGCCTATGTGCTGGGTGAACATGGGGAATCGCAGTTCGTTGCGTGGAGTCTAGCGAGTATTGGCGGTGTGCCTCTCTCGTCTGCTCTGTCTTCTCTTGATCGTGCAGCAGACAAGACGGCCATTGCAGACGAGACGAAGAACAAAGCCACGTCCATCATCGAGAACAAAGGTGCGACCAACTATGGTATCGGAGGCGTTGCAGCATCGATTTGTAAATCCATTCTCTTTGACGAGAAGATTGTGAGGCCGGTGAGCTACTACCAGGATGGACTGGGTGTGTGTCTTAGTATGCCGGCGGTTCTGGGTAGGGGTGGTGTTGTGAGGAGTGTGCCGATGCCGCTTGATGGTGAGGAGAAGAGGTTGTTGGAGGAGAGTGCCAAGACGCTCAAGGAGGTTATCAATGCCTGAGGATGAGATTGAGAGTATGTGGAGACTGCCGCGTTCTTTCGAGAGGTAGATATACAGATAACAATTGGAAGCGATCAACAAGTGTGAACCGCCTCGGCTAGCCCACCCCCGCATTCCAACAACTCGCATCTCATCTCCGTGCGACGACTCCACACCATCAGCTCATTATGCCGAAACCCCGAAACTACTCTTGATGGCTTCTGCGAGTTCATCGGCGCGTCCAACATCGAATGCACGGCAAAAACATGTCACTACTGCTTGTTTGAGCTGTCGTACGCGCAAGATCAAATGCGACGCTGCCAGCCCGTCATGCAGCAACTGTATTCTATATGCTCAACGATGCGTGTACCAACATGGCCTCGACAAGCGGAAAGTTCCCCTGAAGGAGCGACTGGTTGCTGCAGAAACATATGCAAGGCAGCTGGAGGAATTACTCCAGGCAAACGGGATCCCGCTTCCGAGCGAGAGGAATCTTTCAACCCCATGGGCGGCGCTCCCAGGTCCAGCGACCAATCCAGAGCACAACTTTGCCAGTCCAGTGACCCCGTCCAACCGAGATCTTTCTGTGGCTCGAGAGACGCCGTCGATGACGCTTGACACTCCTCAGACTGACAGCTCTTCACCCCTGGTCGACCAGCTCACTGGTAGTCTGGGATCTCTCAGGCTTGCCGAGGACGGCCAGCTCAGGTTCTATGGCGCTACGTCCAATCTCCATTTACTCGTTTCGGGGACCCGCGCGACAACCAACACAAGAACAGCAGTGAGCCGGGTAGGGGTTCAAGCCACGCTGGACGCTGCCGGCGTTGGGCATCTCGTGGATGCAGAGCTCGAAGATCATCTCATCAAGCTGTACTTTTGTTGGGAGGACCCGAGTATCCATCTTGTGCAGGAAGACCTTTTCTATCGCGAGCGACTCAAGTGCAAATCGGGTGACTACGTGAGCAAGCTTTACTCCGAGGTGCTCGTCAACTCCATGTGCGCTGTCGGAGCATCGTTGACTTCCAGGCATTGCGTGGAGCTCCCCGAACCATTAGTTGACTTCTTTGCGTCGCGTGCGCGCGCACTGCTCGACGTGGAGTTGGACTCGCCCACATTATCGACGGTGCAGTCTCTTGCCATTTTGAGCGGGGTGGAATCGATTCGCACTCTCGATGCTCGTGGCTGGCTTTACAGCGGCATGGTAAGTTATAGCTGTAAGAAATACACGTAAGACATACACTGATTCCATACACGTACCCTTAGGCAGTACGGCTGGCCACCGATCTCGGCCTGCATCTTGACAATCAAGTTTATGTAGACGCTGGTATCATCGATGCGGAAGAGGCGAGTTTGCAGAGAGTAGTGTTTTGGGGTGCTTTCATCCATGAACGAATGTGGTCCTTGTATCTCGGTCGACCGGTTTCACTCGACGAGCATGCCATTACCACACCGCCTTGCGTTGCCAAGGTCGGCGAGCAAAAGCTGTGGCGACCCTACATTGACGAGTACGCGGACTTTGATTTCCCGGCTTTGGTCGATCCGATTGATGAATTGCACAGAAACAATGCAACGCTCTGCGCCAAGATGGCTCGTATCCGGGATACTCTGTATTCCGACTCTGTCGTCTCAGTGCTCGGTGCTCAGCAGCTTCACGACTTTGCTTCGGGTATGCGAGCCGAGCTTGCACAGTGGCACAAGGACTTGCCAGAATCTTTGAAAGTTGATCTGGCGTCGGTTTCATCCTTTTACGTCCCGCACGTGCTGCAACTTCACATGCAATACCACACCGTCATGATCATTGCCAATCGTCCATTTTTTACGGCCACTACGGCGAACCTGCCCGACGTTGCTTTCTCGGATCCGATGGTCGGCCCACCAACATGTACCGACTCAGCTAGAGCGATAGCCAAGCTACTTCAAATCTACCGAAGGCTATACAGCTTCCGACGCATCAACATCCAGGCAGTCCATCTCGTCTTCACGGCAAGCTTGATTCATGTGCTGAATGCCTGCGAGGCAGCGGCACCGTCCTTGAGGAATTCAGCGTGGAAGGACTTGGAAGTTTGCCAGCAAGCCCTTTGCGACTTATCAGAGGGCTATCATAGTGCGACGCGGGCCCGTGAAGTGGTCACTGGGATACAGAATGAACTCTTGCGAGCAAAGCGTGAGAGCATGAAGCGAAGTGCTGCACACGGAACAGGGTCGGAGAGCAACCCGACCCGAGCGAAGCGGCGTCGCTCATCTGCATGGGAGCAGCCTGCAGGACCAGTTGCGGATCATGGTCATGATGATACCATACTGGATCCAGCACTCAACGTCATCGACTCGATCTTCTGGTCGGAATGGACCAGATTAAGTTAAAGAGTGCAGCCAGACACACACGGTGGTATTACCTCTTGTTGAAGCCTCTTCCACGTTCTCAAAAGTAGATATAACAGGGCACCACAAGCCTCGAAAGACTCATTCCTAGGAAATATGCGAAGTAGGAGTAAAGCACCATCAGTATTCTTAGCCTTTGGCCTAACTCGACATTTGGCTAGCGCGTGGGATGGCTAGTATTTGAATACTGTCCGTCATGGTCGAAGCTGCCTCCAGTTGCTAACACTCGGCCCACACTTTGCTTTTGCGCGCTCTGTCCTCCCACGCGTTGCATCGAGTGTGGTCATGACGGACCGATATCACCAAACACCCTCTGCAACCGTACAAGCACGTAAATTGACACAGTTGCTACGTAGGGCTCTTCATCGCAAATGGAAAAAGCCAACCAATGCGCTACAAATTTGAGTCCACATCCAACGCAAGTCCGTGCCCTCCTTCAGCCTTTGGCTTGTGGTTTGGATTATCATAGCCCCAGTACTCGTAGTACTGATCCGCCGCGGGGAGCTCCTTGATACCCGGCTTGCCCACCTCCGGCATCTTCATGACCTCAACATACTTGTCCATGTCGATCGTGTTGGCCTTGCGCCACTCCGTCAAGCCCTCAAAGTCAACGCACTTCTTGTTAATCGACATATCGGGGAAGGGATACCCCTGCGTCTCTACCCAATGCAAAGGAATCAAATCGAGATTTGCGTTGCACTGGATGCTTTGGAGAAGGATGTCGATGCAGTGGTTGATGTGGATCTCGCGTTGCTTGACGGTGTGTGCCCGTGCCATGCTGAGGTTGTAATAGTCGCCGTATGCGATTCGCCGTAGGGAGTTCAGACAGTGGACTTGATGGTATACATCGAATATCGAGGCGTAAGCATCGTCTCCTAGACCCCAGACGTCGTCTTCCAGCTTTGCCGCTGTCGAGGGATCGACACCCATCTTCCTGAGCTCTTCGCGCGACACTGGGTAGATGCGCGTCAGTTCCCATTCTTCCCAGACAGCATCAGATTCGGGGTTGGGTTGTTTTCTTGCGATGGAGCCTCCGTCTCGCGGTGGAAAGAGCGTTCCGTTGATCTTCCTTGTTGTGGGCTTGAGATCGAACTCGGCCAACACAGGGCTGTATGGGGTGATTTGATGATAATCGCCGTTGAGTCCATGATCATGGCTGTAGTATGTTCTGGCAAAGAGCAAGACTGAGGCTACCAAAACGACCAGATTTAGCACTGTGATGACCACCGCAGCTTTCCAGGATACTTTCGTCTGCCCGCCACCCCGAACTGTTCGAGCCTTCTCTGCATCCAGGTCAGATGTATACTCCAGACTCTCATCTGACGCCAAGGTCTTGTAAGCGAAATTTGGGAACAAATGCATTGTGCCATACACTCGCGCAAGTGTGTTGTTAATTTGTGGTGAAGGTGGAAGGTTCCAAAGCCCGACCTCGGAGATTCCACGACTGCTACCCAGCAATAATGGACGGCACACTAGAATCGACCTATGCAGGCATTTACTGGCACCACTCACGCCAACTGGCTGTTCTAGTTGGTAGGTCGGCGGTCGTTCAAGTACCTTCCTTGTCGAGACAAACGGTGCGGGCTACAATGGCGACATCACACCACAAAATCGAGCAAGCCAACCTCCTCCTCCGAGGCTTGCTAGAATAAATCTTAGACCAAGTGAGGCATCCCATACTAACGCGTCATACAGCCCTGGACAGATAAGCATTTCTGGCGCCGGCCCGTTGCGATTGGCGAAGCTTGGCTCTGGCTCGGTCTGGGGAAGCTACGTCCTGCCTGATCAAGTTAGAACGAATACGAAAACTAGTCTTGACAGATACGCTATCATGGAGGCCTGGCATCTTTACATGCCTAATTGCTGGCCTTACCAACATGCCAATCAGGTGCTTGACCAAGCTGCTAATGCTGACTGTACTTTGCCGTGGATGGATACGTCCGCAGCATGGTATATAGCCTAAGCGACACCGCAGCCGACAGTGACAACGCGATTCCACCATCCTACCATCCATCGTTTGCCCCTCTCTGCTACCATCCTCTCAGTCATCGACATGCGTTTCACCAACATCACCCTTGGCCTCGTGGCTTTCCTTACCGCCTCGGCCGTCGCAGCCCCAACTGCTAGCACCAACGACATCGCCAAGCGCATGCCAACCCCCGAGCAGTTTGAAGCCCTTGCCCCAGAAGAGAAGCGTGAAGCCTACAAGGCCATCTATCGTGCGACAAACATTATTGGAAAATCTGATGCCGAGAAGCGGGCTTTCGAGAAAATCTATCGCGCCACCAACATTATCGGCGCGTCGGATGCGGAGAAGCGCGATGCTGACAAGGCGATTTACCGCCCTTTTGAGTTTCGGGTTACCGATGAGGAATAGGTTCGTTGTTCGGATATGGTTGGGTGTAAGATTAGATGAATATTCTGACCCGATCTAGATGAGCAGACTATGACTTGTGTAATGGAGTAACATGACGGAAACGTGTTCGACAATCTATCTATAATGAATTATTGTTCTTGTCAAATCTTCAAAGTAACGCCCAAAGCCACTCTCGACGTGCTTGTTGCTACATAACGCGCCAGTATCAATACGTTGCGGGCAAGATACTCAAGCGCCCACCGTCGGTCAGTAAGACATTGCCATTGATATACGCTCCAGCTCTGCTAGTGAGGAAGAGCAGTGCGCCCGCCATGTCTTTGATATCGCCCGCTCTTTGCTCGGGTATGAAGTCTCTCGGCCATTTATCCTGTGTGAGCATACCTGCAGTCATTTCACTAGGATACACTACAATCATCAGCAAACAAGTAAGACAAAACGGTTCTAGGACGATATCTCGACTTACGGCCAGGTGCAAGGACGTTCGAGCGGATATCATAAGGCACCAACGTCGTCGCTAATGCCTTCATTATATGCACTGCTGCCGCTTTAGAACCAGCATAGGCGTAACCAGCCATTGGCACACGATTGAAAGCACCAGCGCTGCTGATACATATGACCTGGCTTTTCTGCTCAACGTTTCCAGCCTTGTTGCCCTTGTCAAGCAGCTCGAGAAAAGCGACGACTGTGAAGAAGGCGGCCGTGGTGTTGAGCGCAAATGTCTGCGTGAAGTCGTTCATATCCCAATTCCAGAGGTGACTGCGGAATTCGGCCAACGACGCGCCTTTCTCCAAGCCCTTGAGAGTCGGGCCGGTGATGCCAGAGTTGGCTACGACAAGGTTGACGTAGCCGGATTTGGAAGCGATGTGGTCGACTGCTGCGGAGAGATCGGACTTGGATGTTACATCGGTTTGAAGGTAGTAGATATTTCCATGTTTCTATACATGGGGTCGTCAGTATATCTGTGGAGAGAGAGTTCCACATCTACATCAGTGCGGACACTGAGGCTATACATACCGCTGTGTTGGCTGCCTTCTCTAACACTTCTTGTCGTCGACCCAGGATATAGACAATCGCACCATTTGCCTCTAGTGCTTGCGCGATCATCAACCCAATGCCTGCTGGCCGTCAGCTAACCGTTGGTCCTGATCCGCACTATGTTCACCTGTTCCGCCACCCGTGATGACTGCCACGAGCCCATTCACGCTGAACAAAGTACCGCTGTCGAGATCCGCCATATCGTGTAAAACCTATATTAATCCGACGGATTCAAGCCGCTGGTTTCAGCCTTAAGTAGAGGATATGTTGCTTGCGCGAATGCTTGAGGTTTCGGGCGGAGATAGTAAAGCTCCGCAGGCTGACAATGACGTGCTCATGCTCACAGGTCGAAGTTGAGGTATGATTGCGCCGGTTGTACGGCCGGCGAATGCCCCGCCCTAACGCAATTGGGTTTGTAAAATGCCTGAGATTAGCCGCAATCAGTCACCAGAAGTTGTGCGATGTGATGATCGGGTCAGAGACGCAGCTTCAGTGCTCTTCCAGTGTCCATGCGTATGCGCGAGATCATTATATCCCACAGAGAGTTCGATAACTACTAGAGCTTGGAGTTGTCTGTCGACGGTCCCGCAGGCGCGATGCCATCTTCACAACGGTACCTGGGTTTTGAGATCGTCGTCGTGGAACAGCATTGTCCCAACAGGCAATATTGAGATTCTGCAACAGGTTCACTCAGCAGCATCTGTATCTAGGTAGGCTGGGCGATCGCGAAGGACGATATCGTGATAAGACCTCTCCTGGCGTAATTCGAATGGCTCGTCGCAATATATAATCTTAGTTGTGGAATTCCTGCGTCGCATCCGAAGAGAACATTGAAAGACTTGACACATTCATGTCAAAGGCCAGGTTGGAAGGACGAAAGGGTGCGAACCTCGGAAGCAACCCGCAGACGTGCTAGTACCGTGTGGGGTAATTAGCGGCATACCTCAATGGGCAAATGCGGGGGTCGTTGGCTAGTCGGACCAATGCAACACCGAGCTATCCCCCGTGAGAAGTAAACATGTTGGAAACACGTCTCCATTTCTGGGCACCTGCAGTATATAGTGCTCAAATACATTAGTGCGGCTCTGCAGCAAAAGGTAATTGCTTTATTCCTCCTCGACTTGCTTCCAAAGACTACGGCAACATGGTCCTCGCACCCATCGAACGTCTCCCCGTCGAGCTTCTGCAGCCCATCTTCATTGCCGCTGGCCATAGTATTGCGCTCATCGAAGCATCTACCTACATCGCAGCACGACTTTCATCTGAATACATTTATCACTCGACGTGTAACTACTACCTGACTGATGTGCGAGGCACACGCGCCGAGCTTTCGGCAGTACAAACCTACATCTTCGCCAGCAGATGGATGACATGGTCTTTCTTCAAGTCTTGGATCATGCGACGGTATGGTCTCGCTGGATGTCTCTGTGGACGGACGCCGAAAGAAGGCTGCTTCGATGCGCAGTGGCCGCCGAACTTTGAAGATACTTCGCAGATGCTGTTCTCTCGAAGTCACCTACCTCAGCTTTCTATAGTGAAAGGACGCATCCCAAAGAAGCTATTGTCAGGCCCCTGGACCCGGGATAAGATCGAGTTCCTGCGATTCTTGCTCTGGATCACTGCTATGACGGTCGATTGGATGAATCCAGAGACTGCGCAAGTGGCCATCGACGGCAGAAAGCAGGCCATGCTAGATCGAAATCTCGAGGCCGTGGAGCTGTTCAACCACAATCGTCGCTTGGGTAGACCTGCAGATTTGGGAACGGTACTGTTCGCTGTCATGCACGCTGGTTGCGACCGATCCATCGTATACGACACATTGCTCGCTGCAAATATGTGGTATGGAAGGAAGACTGCGCGATGTTCTGCCGAGCTTCACAAGTGGTGCCAGTCTCGGATAGCTAATGGCGATCCGAAAGGTCGATGGCTCCAGAAAAAGCTTTGGGAGTCTTGCATCCTTGATCACCGGGGGGACGCAGAGACCCGTGAACACATTCGGCAATATCTGGACCCTACAACCGAAGCTTACGAAGGAGGACCTGAAGATATGTTTACTACGCACAAGCTTCATTGGAACGAGGTATGTTCGTCTTTTTCCTCACTCGTCGGCTACATGCTACAGCTGGCTACTCTTTACGTGAACCGAATAAACCAAAGGCATTCGATCACTGGCCGCTAAAAAATGCAAAAAATACCATACCTTGTGATCAGCTACCATAGCGGCTCTTTTGGCACCACTCCCGGTATGACATCTCGAGCTAAGCAATTCACAGGTGAATCCGCACCGAGGATGGCTCATGGCGAGATCGACGGGTCAAGATTGCCAGACCATCAACCATAACATCAGATGGCCCGATGTCATTCGCTCACCGGGTTATCGTATGTACCGGGGTAATGTCTGCGCTCGTCGGCTACATTGCTGGGTCGAACATAATGGAGCTTCGCGAACCATCGAGCTCTGGCTTGCACCGCCCGCCTCCCGTAACATTCCTGCAGAAATTCTACGCCATCGTACCCAGTCCAAATAGACTCCCGGAGCTACTGGTATGATAAATCAGGCCATATTGGTGGCTGGCGTCAAACTCCTATCCCATTTTTGCTTGCTATCACTTGGTGTAAACTGAGATTTGATTCCAGAGTTATCGCTTGTTTGGATAGTTCGTTGTCATGCTGCATCGCGATAGCGACGGAAAGTACCTCCAGAGAGAAAGGTTAAGAGAGTACTGGTCACACCTGTAAGCGACGAGTCGCATATGTGGGGGCTGCCGTGAGAAGGCACGGCATCAGTTGCAGGATATATGGCTCGGCATGTGAGTTCCTCAGACAAAGAATCGTAAACACGAACAAGGTGAGTAGTTGATATCTACTCGTTCAACGAGCCAAGGGGGTGGGAAACGCTCCTATCTGTCTACGTGGGGCTTGGAAACTACAGCTTGCTCGTACTCTCACGGCCAACAAAACCATCAATAGGTCTAATCTTCACCATTACTGCTCCGTCTTGTCGTCCATCTATCATAAAGTCTTGATATTCGGCAAAGGCATCCCAACTCTGTAGCACAGCTTCGACTCGCATACTGTTCACTTCCTGATCTTCAACAACAGTGAATGCGGATACGCCTTTTACGCTCTTCATCACAATAGATGACATTTCGCGCCACCTCTCTTTGTCTTTGGTCGAAAGCTCAGGTTTCGAGGGGATGTTCATAAGGACGACAGCGGGATTTGATGAGACTGGTATCGGCATCCCTGAAGATTTTTTCACAATCACCTTTGAGTTGTGGACTTCCGGTGGTTGAGCGAGGACATCTCCAGTCGTGAATAGTTGAATCAGATCTTGGACGGGCTTGGCGGCCAAGTGCGTGTCGCTTGCTTCTTGATTCGCGTACCTGGTATGGTCAGCATCCGCAATTCTCAACATTGTTCTTCCAACCTACTCTTCGATCATGTATATCTCGGTGCCTGAGCTATCGTCTACCGGTAATGCGCACACATATTGTAGAACGTGTGGCTCATGTGGTATCGTGTATTCAATGATCTTGTGAAACGCATCGATGGCTTTCTGTCGCGCAATCGAGTTCTTGAAAACGAGTCTTGCAGTAGTGAGGATAGCTGTCATCATGTATCAGGTAATGCAGATGTATCAGCTACGACATGAATTGTTTATGGGCGTTCATGCTGTATGTATTTGAACCCCGCAAGTTCGGGATACCAGTTCCGAGTTTCGGAATAGCCGACCCGTACCTGTAGCGACTTACCAAGACTTCTCCACCTGAATACTTACATATCATGCATTTTGGACATAAAGAACTTGCGATAGAATCATCAGATCTGTGACCGTTGAGATGATGAGAAGCATAGGAATTGGAGTCATCCCACACGTCGGCACGTGGTTTCGCGTGTCTTGACGTCATCATCCGGCCATTCATGAACATCACTGAACGCGCTTCCTTCAGCTGACAATCTTCTGCCATCCGCAACTAACCATCCCATGTTCCTCCCCCACTACCTCCGCACGGTCAAGCCAACACTTACAGCTCCATGGCGCGCATATTCGTCGTTTAATCGCACAAGTTCCATCCCTTTCAACTTCTTCTCCGGCTTCGCAGTGGCAAACATGGCGTCCGCGTCCCTTGACACATCGCCCTTCTCGTCGACATCATACAAACCAAAGTATGATACCTGGCCGTACAATGACTCGGACTTCGTTCGCTACGATGAAAATGATGATGGCGTGTTCTACCGCCAACCGCGATTAGTTACGCACATCGATGATCCAAGCATAGCGCGATTGACGCAGTACTACGACACCGTGTTGCCGAAAACTGGGCGGATAATGGATATGTGCACGAGCTGGAAGAGCTTTTACCCGTCCTCGGTCAAGGAAGCGATACAGAAAAAGGACTTGGAGGTCTATGGTGTGGGGCTCAATGCGGAGGAGATGGCGCTGAATGGCGTGTTTATGGGCCCGGATCGCTGGCGCGTTATGGATCTGAACAAGCCGCCGCACGATGTACGTGCTGCGTGGGAAGGAGGACAGGATATGCAATTTGATGCAGTGACGTGTGTGGTAAGTATCGACTACTTGAATAAACCACTTGAGGTTTGTCGAAAGCTTCTGGAAGCTACGCATGAGGGTGGTATGTAACATCTATATCCTCCTGCACCCGAAGAAAATACTGATCTCATACCCCTTTCTTCCTTTAGGTACCGTTCACCTTGTCATAAGCAACCGCTGTTTCCCTAACAAGGTGGTCAGGAGGTGGATGATGCTTGATGAGCGGTCGAGACTAGAGTTTGTTGGCGATTACCTCCACTTCGCGGGCTGGAAAGATGTGGAGATTGTGGATCTCTGTGCGAAAGACGAGAGTGGGATGAGGATTACGGACGATCAAGGGACGGTGTTGTTAAGGAGTCCGTATCTACCGGATCATCTGGATCCACTGTGGGTTGTTAGGGCGAGGAAGGAGACTTCAGGGACAGCTAAATAGTAGTAGCCTAGATGCCGAGCTAAGCTTCCAGAGATTCATGAGTCCCGTATTCGTGCCAGTTGCTCAGCCGCAACATACTTGAATCGCATTGTCGGCTCATTTTAACCTTTTGTGAACCTCGACCCACTTCATACCAACTTTTTCGAATCCTTGTTGTATATCCAAGTGATACAAGCTGTTGTGACATCAGCGTGTGTGTCCCATCGCTCTGGTCTATGTTGATGATGTGCTTACGGAATGATGTGGACTGTTGAAGGTTGAGAGCATTCCCAGTCGCAGTAGAACGGTCTACCAAACTGTGTCACCACAAGTCTTGGGTACCATAGAGAATCATACATGCGGAGGACAGATGTCGGAGGCAATATAAAGTCCTTTATTGTCCTTAAGATCTTGACCAGATCGTCGTAATGATGGCGCAACTGAATGATAAGCATTTCGAACCGCTCAGAATCCAGAATCGTGTTATCAAGGTTGTTGTTTTCCAGACCTTCAGTACCTGTAGACTGGAGTTGGTTATTCGCGAGGAACATGCGTAGGTGAAAGTGTGCTAATTGGGACCACACAGCTCGCACAGCTTCCAGAAGACGACTTCTTTCGGAAGGAGATTCTGGGATCGGGTTCATCCCCATCTCCTTTCGCAAAATGATCCATGCTTCAATCATCTCAAGATGTATGACGCCTTCTATTTCTTCCATCCAAATAGCTGCTGCGTCAAGAAAGACGTTTTTGATCGGCCCCATGTAGTTGATCCTACTGAGATCTGTACCTTTCCGCACCTGCGAATCCTGAATTGCAGTACGGATCATAGCCTTCACTGCATCTTCGAAAACGTCGTGTACTGAACTCTCATAGCGAACAATCGGCCTATTCTCACGTTTTACCACGCCTTGGAGGGCATACACTTTGTCTCTAGGGTTCTCACATCCGCTCGTACCAAAGGCGTGAAGAAGACTTGGGTAAGTGAATTGCTTGTCAGATAAAGCATGTCGAGTAAGCCAGATCACCTGCGGCGGCACGGCCAGCGCCGCTTCCGGGTAAAGACGCTTCAGGCCTGATGAGCAGAACCGTCTCAATTCTTCCCAGGAAAGTAGTGTTTCACCGCATATGACGCGAATGTAGCGGGCCAGCATAATCTCTTGGACGATCCAGAGTCGAAGCCAGTAAGGACTTTCGAAGAAGCGTTGCAAGGCAGGTCCGGAAAGTTCGTTTTTTGAGCTCTCATCGCCGGAGGCAGAGGCAAATCCGTTGTCCTGATCCGCTACCTTATCGCGAGTCAGTTTTCTGCGGTTCCCTGGTCTTTTTGTCGCGGGGTCGTGATCGTAGTGGTGTCTGAAGCCGGATTTGATTGTCTTCATCGCCAATTCGATGCAGTTGTCAGACTTACCAAGCCACACATAGACGTAGCTTGCTCTTCGGTAGATATCCGACATCATTTCGACCTGGTGATTGCGTTCCTCGACAACCGACTGATCAATACAAATCTGATCGATCCACAGCCATTACGTCTCGTTTTCGTAGTTACTACAATCTTGAAATTGATATAGGCGTGCCCTAAATGCTTTCAGGAAATTGTAGAGGTTCTGTCGTACAAGGAAGGATTGGTTGTTCACCGCGATCTTTTGAACAGGATCTGGTGCACCCCAGGTGTATGATAGAGCCCGATACTCGGGCGTTTTGTTGGACTGGAGAGTGACACGCTTGAGTTTGCACTTGATTGGGCCATCGGCCTCGGGGACGATACAGATAAGACGGATCTCCCGCAAAAGGCGATTGACTGATTCGTGTACGAAGATGACTTCTGAGTCAGTCATGGCCGTTATTCAGCCGTCGGGTGGTCGAGACAAGGGTTGATCAAGACAGAAGCGGGGTGTGACCTGTTGTGATTGGCAAGATGCAGCATTATGTAAGCAAGGCTGAACATTGTTTTTCTTCCACTGCCATGCTGTCAAATTTTAGCACTAGGATATACATGGAGGTTAGGTTTAAGTAGAAGCAGTGTCGGGACCGCATGTGAAGCAGCGCTCGCTGATGATTGTACAGCTAGAGGGAAGCCTCAGAATAAGGTATATACACTTCTAAATTCTTCTCAACGCTGCGCTCGAGGCTAGTCCACTCTGCTTGTCCGAGCTCTCTCAGCATCGATTGGGCTCTAGCTCTTGGCTTTATAGTTGTCAAATCTTCTCCTTCCGAAAAGTCGTCGATGAATGATCTTGTCGGGTAGAGTTTCCTCAAAACAGATAGGATCTTGTTGAAGGTGAAAGGTTCAGCAAAAGCGAAGATTCGCTCATTCTTCACATGCGGCAAAATGGCCGCAGCAACATGTAAGAGAGCAACGTCTTCCACGTCAACGAACCATTCTTCACATCAGTCAGTGGTGTTCTGTCGGCTAGCAGGAAAACAACTTACGTGGGGGGAAGAGTCTCATGTGTTCGATTTTTCCCTCGAAAAGGTCAGGAATCCAATGAGCACTCGAGCGGTAACCCTGATTTACAGGATCAAGAACCCGTCCAAAGATCCCGTTTGGCAGAACGGCATTCGTAATGAAGCTCGGGTGATTCTCACTGCACCACTTCCACACCGCCTGCTCAGCTCGCGTCTTACTGGCAGCATAGGCATACCATGCTCTGTAGGGATCGTTCGTCGGGGGCTTGTAGGCCTCTTCAACTGCTCTTTCGTTCCATGTGTGCTCATCTAGGACCGCGTCGTTTCCAGCAAAAGGAGAGACAACCGCTGCAGATGACGAGGTGAATATGAATCGCTTGACAGTTGGTTCCTTAGCAGCAGCTTCCATTGCGCCTATTGCGGCGGCGACAGCGCCAGGAATGACATTGTCCGGATTCGGGTCAAAGGTCATGATTGTCGCAACGTGCACCACTGCGCTAACGCCTATAGTCATTTTCAGCAAGGAACTGCACAGGAGTGTGGGTTTTCTACCCTTGACTGCTTCTTCAAAAGCACCCTCGCGAGTAATGTCGGGAACAAGTGTAAGCTCGAATCTATCACTGCCATACCTCTTCTCAAGTAAGTCCACCAACCATGAAGACTTTTCTAGGTCCCGGACAGTACCGCGGACCTTCAAGCCGTGTTGGAGGAACTTATCGACGATATGTGACGCAAGATATCCATTTGCACCGGTGACAAGAACAGTACTCTCACCGCGAATGGCTGAAGTTGGAAGATCAGACATCTGGGACGGTTTCGGGGAACGGATCGCTTGTGTGTCCCTCTGTACGGGCCAAGAGGAAATAGGTGTTAGAAAATGGAGGGTGCCTTGCTTTACCAATACATAGTCATTGGCACCAGGTGTTTATACTTGTTATTGTCACAAATACCTAGCTCTATAGGGTTTCAGATTCAATTGTTCAGCGGACGAATTTTGGCGTTCACTACATAGGTGTTTCAGGGTAGTTAGCAGGGTTGTTGGTCTTTCCAATGTTCTTGTAGTTGTTGGCCAGGTTGCTCGGGATCTATTCCACGTCTAGTAAAGTATCGTGTTCGCACAGATGCTGGGCTCGAATGTCTGTGGGGCTACCCTACTGGCATGTTTACGTTGGCAATAACAAGGCCGCAAAGCCACCGAGAGCACTTTGCGTGAACGCCGTTCAGGTCCGGCACTCGTCCGAGACTGATGATCGTCCGAGCTGCTTGATTGCAAGTGTTTGATTCCTTGGCGCCAGCGCCCGATCTGGAAGACGAAGATGGAGCACTTCCGCTTTTATGGGGAGTCAGATCAATAGTGGCTCACAAAGGCGGTCGTAAATCTTGTCTTGGGCGCTTTCTGCCTACTGCCCAGGTGCCAAAAGGCGATGGCACGCTTTGATTGGGGAAGCAGGAAACTCTCAGTATAGAACCAAGCTAGGATCTATTCTGAGAGCTATGGCGCTGTACACCTTTCCGCTCGTAATTTATCGGGAGTGTACGCAGCACACTACTACATGCACGCCTCTGGTCGGAAAGACAGAGAATTCTGTAGGTGTTGAGAAAATGTACAAAGTGTACAACGGCGTTGACTTTAGGCGAAGGTGTACTCCCTCGCTTACACGTAGGTTGTTGCTTGCAAAACCAGAAACCAACTCTCCAATGTAGTTAGATAATCTCTAGAATGCTACGCGTGTTTTAATACAAATCGTTTCTCAGGATGATAGAGCAAATTAATATAATTCCAATAGTCTCTGCTACAACGTGTGACCGACCAGAATCTCTTGATGTTTGTCTTATGTCCAGTCGCTCCAGTGGCTGCCTTGCATATAGCTATAAGTGTCATCAACGTAGGGCAGGACATGCTGGGGACCCTCAAGACTAGGGAAGTAGCCTAATGCACAAGCATCGTATTTGATTTTATGCTGATCGGCATAGAATTCGTCGAAGTCCGGATTCATAGCCTCCCTAAGCGATTGCACATCGCCCCGTGGGTGGATCAAGGGCCAGGGCTTGGTGCAGGCCTCACCCTTGCACGACTTTGTGACCATGAGCAGGGCATCCAGGCGGGGCCAGAGCCTTTGGATGTCGAGATCGTTGCTAGTACCGTTGGTATTCCAGAGGTTGTTCATCTGTGACGGGTCGGTCTATATGTCGTTAATCATTTGTGCATTTTCATTCGAGCTGGTTTCTACGTGCCTTCATATCATAAAGCTCATGTTCACCAGTACACCAAACAGTATAGGACAGATCGTAGTCATTGGCCACGACGCGTAAGGACTTGTAAGTATTGTTTGCTCGAGGTACAGGCGAACCGTACATGCCTTCGTCCAAGTTCTCGCCCCAGAATTCGATATTGACGTGCTCATGGCGTGCGTTAGCATAGTCTTTCTCAGTAATCGGCATTGGAATTCCGTCAAATTGCTTGAGGAGAGGTATTCTTGCGAGAGAGAATAGAGTTGGTACGATGTCTGTGTGAGTGGTTGGCGAATCAACAGTCGCACCCTCTGGTACACCAGGGCCTCGAATAAACATCGGAACGCCGATATCTTCTTCTATCGCACAAGCCTTTCCAGGGGGTAGTCTGTGCTGACCGATGTGATATCCGTTATCGCTAGTGTAGATGACGTAAGTGTTGTCAAGAAGGCCCATGGCTTCCAATCTCTCGAACATAGCATCAACAAGATCATCTACTGCTGCTAAAGTAGCAAGGCGGAGACGATAATACTCGTCATTATACTCTACAACAGTGCTGTTCTGTTGTGGCAACTTCGCGATGAAGCTTGCACCACTAGTCTGTGCTCTTATTAGCGATATCACGCGTCGACGAGACATTAAGCATACCTTGTTTGGATTGAAGTTGTCAGTACGAGGTACCTTTACCCCTTGGTATAGATCTTTGTGGCGCAGTGCTGGTACTGGTGGGTTGAAGGTCGGCAAAGCACCTGGCGAAGCAGGTTGGACTGTTTCAGCATGTGGTCCGATGGGCATCACACCGAGAAAGAATGGAGCATCTGAAGACGCAGCATCTTCCAAGAACCCAAGGGCTTTCGATGAGATCAGATCTGTAGAATAATTACCAGGGTAGCTCCTAGGTGGATCTTGATTTCGCTGCAAGGTTGCATTGTTGTAGTTGTATGTGTAGGGATCAAGCAGAACTGAGATGGTTAGAAGTCATAATATGTCATCGTTCAAGGAACTTACAATCCGAACCAGTCCAGCCCTTGGGGAATGGCTTGTTCCAAGTTGAAGTACCATGAGCATTCATTAACTTTCCAGTGTAGTAGGTGTTATAGCCCGCTTGCTGGAGCCACACAGGCAGATAGCGGTCGTTGAGTCCTTCTTGGATGAACTTTGGGTAACCACCTATCGTAGACTTTGGATCAGTTTGATTCGCGAAGTGTTGTACAGGAATTACTTACCGAAGGGCGGCTGGATGTCAGTCACATTGGTGTTGTGACCAGCCATACCAGTCCAAAGAGAGACACGGGAGGGGCAACATTGCGCCATGGTGACAAAATGCTTGGAGTAGAAAGTTCCCTTGTCTCTAAAATGCTTCAGAACGGCAGGTTGATAATCCAGCGAGTTCAGATGTAGATCTTGATCGTCGGTCATGATCATGACGAAGTTTGGTCTCTTCGTTCTATTATGATATCCTTCTTGAGATGTCTGTGGAGGCTGGTATATCTGCGTCGCGAAGGCCTGTGCGATGATAGTGCTGCCGACAGCATACAGGATAACGTACGGACGCAACATCTTGGAAAACTCTTTTCGACTAGCTGTAATTGATCGTATTTTGTTCTAGCTAGAACACGAGGCAACATGGATTTGTACACAATGAGGATGCTTTGCATATGTATTGTTCCATTGTTGTGCGCGTCGTGTCTTTAACTTAGAGCAAGGCATTCTCGGAATGTGGGGACTAAGAAGATGGTGCGAGAGCGTTCTTCGCATCTTCTCATAGCGCCGATACTTGATGTGGAGCAAACCCGATGTACCCCAGATTTAGTCCAGATGGAAATAGCACTAACACCTATAACGGGTAGCCAATTAACAAATCCCCGAGTCTCGGCTACAAGTATCCTTATGATTCCTGATCTAAGTTCCGATGGCATTACACCGGAGCCTTTTATGACTCCGTGCGTGCAAGAGAGGTAGTATGCACGTCGTCTTCATATTAACCGGCGGTTAATCTTTGGGGAGATGTACGCGATTATCACAAGAGGCTACGCTTAGAGAGCCATTATATAGGTGCACTCGCAGTGATAAATGGGTCAGGGTTAGGGTGAGGTTGGGTTGCCTGGAGAGGTAATTACTAGGCTGTGTTGAAACCACATATCACCTGTCCTCCAAGTGACCCGACCTCAATCCAACGCCTACCCATTTACCAGCGGAATCTGGTGTCGAGGATATGCGTAGCAAAACACGGCCCGTGAAAATTACTGCTGATATCCACGCGTGAGGTCTAGTCTGAGCGAAGACACCCTCATCTTGCAAAGTTGCCGGACGACGTGCGTACCTCCTACTGACAACCAGATGACTCTGTATGTGTTGTGGGAAGACGGTTTTCATAGTGGCATTACTCTAGGCTGAGGACTTATTTTCTAGTTTAGAGGTCGTTCGTCGCTTGTATGATCTACTTGTGCATAACTTAAACCCTCAAACCTCCTCCATCCTCACACTCGAGTTCTTCTCTTCAGCTGATCCTACCTGTGTATCCTTGCGCTCTCGTGTTTCAGTACCTTCTCCAATTGCACCTCCATATCCACTTTCCAGGATTCTCTCCCGAACATCCTCCTTCGCGAATAAAACATCGATCTCCTCGAGACTCTTGCCTCCCGTCTCAAGACACATGAACCATACGAATGGCATCGCGAGCCAATTGAACACCAGCATCCAGATCCAAATCTTCCACCCAACTGCCTCGAGCGCAATTCCGCCCGCGAATACAGTAAGGAAGCTGAAGAGCCATTCTCCGAAGGCGCCAGCTGCACCACCGATGTGCCGTTGTTGGAGAGGTGCAATTTCAGGACCATAAAGCCAAGGGACACCGACCCAGCCATATCCGAACACCATATTCCAAACACAGATGATAGCCGCCGCGCCCCACTGTGTGCCGAGTGTAGGTCTTGGGAGGCCAATGAGTGCTACAAAGACCGTCATGAGAAGCGCGAGAACCAAGGCGGACCAGAACATTATGCTTTGACGGCCAAAACGCTCAATGGTTGCTGGGAGAAGATATGTGCCGAGGGCGAACATGGTGTTCATGACGGCTGACAGAAGTTGTGCGAGGAAGTCGGAAAGACCGACATTCTTGAAGATGACAGCAGAATAGTAAACTGACAAATTGATACCTGTGTTGACCTCTGTTAGCACCTCATCTCAGATATATAGTCGTTGATTCGAATTGCATACCCATCATCTGTTGGATTGAAAGCACAAGGAAGGATATCCTGATCCGTCTACCAACTCTCAAATCTGTGTTGTCCCAGAATAGGGTCCAGAGATTAAACTTCGTGCCTTCTTCTGCATCTGTTTCGAGCTCGATCGATTTCATGATCTCCTGCTTCATCCGATGGACATCCGAATGATCTAGAGGCTTGTTATGTAATTTGGCAAGCACATCATCTCCTTCTGCCTCACGACCCTTGGCATAGTACCATCTCGGCGTGTCCGGTAGAAAGAACATCACTGACCCTGAAGCCATCGCAAAGAAAGCCTGAAAAGCAATTGGAAATCGCCAAGAGACTTGATTCGTCATGCGCGTGAAGCCAAAGTCGATCCAATATGCGATTGGGATGCCGCTGATCAGCAATGCACAGGTGAACGCCACTTCTGGGCCACGTTCTCCCGCCTCGATAGACATTTCTGCCATATACGTGGGAACAGTGCAGGATATGAATCCAATTCCGAAGCCGCAAAGAATACGCCCTGCGATGATCTGCCCGACGGACCAAGAACTGGCTTGTATGACTGCACCCACAACAACGAACGCGTTACCGAGGAGAATGATGTTGCGACGACCGAGAGGCATGCCGATGATAGAGACGATGAGGCAACAGATGGTGGCGGCAAGGGTATACGAGGATGCAATCATTGGAATGACGTATGTGCCAGTAGGATACTGAAGGTATGTTAGCTGTTGAAAGCCGAAACATGTTGGATCACTGACGCCCATAGCTTTAAGAAAGGCATCGGTGCCTTGCACCCCACCCAAAACACCAGCATCATAGCTAGAAAATTCAGCATCCGCTTTGGCGTAGCCTTTGTCGAGGCAGTATTACCCGTAAAGCATGAAAGACTATGTTCACTTGTAAGTAAGAACGAAACAGAATGCAACACATCTTGCATACCACACCACAACTCATCCGCATCAAGCGGTACATAGTTCGTCCTTTGATGGATCCAAGCATTTTGATTGACAGATTACGTTTCGTAGATTGCGTTGGCTCGAGCAAAGCAGTACCACATCCTTTTCTTATACCTGAACACCCCATACCGGCATATCTCTGTTTTTGGTCTAGTACGAATCTGGGGTAATCGTTCAGTCCTGCATGGGACTAGCGCGTGTCAAGACTAGCGCGCATCCCCGCATTCTGATTAACGGGATTCAAATTCCGTGGGACTTGGAGAGCTGTGGCTTGAAATCCGCATCACCACGCAGAGGGGGGATGCTCATCCGTATTGATTATGTCTGGGATCCATGGAAATCAGGTAATTCGCGCAGCAGCGGGGTGGCGACCTGCTCGTAAGTGGTGGTTATGCAGATCTAGTTGCTTTTAAAAGCGCGCGAGACGTGCTCAGCTTGACGCGAGAGCGAACTGTTTGTTTTCACGTTCCCTCATCACCTTTCGTCTTTTGGCGCCCCATCCATGCAGGATGTCGTCTCCCAACGTAATTGTTATCGGCGCTGGACCGTCTGGTATTTCTATGGCGCATACGATGAAGCACAAGCTGGGGTTCACCGATTTCACCATTTATGAGAAGCTCGACGGAGTGGGCGGGACATGGCGCACAAACACGTATCCAGGTGTTGGCTGCGACGTGCCTACAATTCTGTACTCGTTTGCCTTCAACCTCAACCCAAATTGGTCCAAGGAGTTGTGCGACGGCCCCGAGATCTTGGAGTACATGGAAGCCACCGTCGATAAGTTTGACTTGCGAAAGCACATGGAGTTCTCTATCGAGTGCTTGGGCGCGAACTGGAACGAAGAGACCAAGAAGTGGGATGTGCGCTTCAAGGATCTCAAGACAAAGATTGAATTTGTGCGCTGCGCTGCGGTCTTCATTTCCGCTGTCGGCGGCATCTCGTATCCCAGGGACGTCAAGTTTCCAGGGATGGAGAAATTTAAAGGGGCCATGTTCCACACAGCTCGTTGGGATCATTCATACAACTACGAAGGCAAGCGAATGGCCGTTATTGGAAACGGATGCTCAGCAGCGCAAGTCGTCCCCGCAGTGGTCAAGGATGTAGCGTCAATCAAACAGTATGCGAGGTCGGCGCAATGGTATCATGAGCGACCAAATCGGAACTTCAGCAAAGCTGAAACATGGGCGTTTCGCTATATTCCGCTATGGGAGAGATGGAAAAGATTGCAATTGTTTCTGGAGAACGATGATCTTGTCACGACGTACATGCCTGGTGCTGAAGCAACAACAAAGCGTGCCAAGGTCGAGGACCATGCAAAGCGCTACATTTTCTCACGGGCGCCGAAAAAGTATCACAATGTCTTGGTTCCAAACTTTCCGCTAGGTAAGGAATGCACAAACTCTCAAGCACCGGCCTTGCTAACAATTGATCTGTCAGGCTGCAAGCGTCGCATCTTCGACCCTAATTACCTCGACGCTCTCAATGAACCAAATTTGGAACTCCTACCTGAAGGAATCCAAGAGTTTGACGAGACAGGCATAGTCAGCGAGTCAGGAAGGAAGGAGGAGTTTGATGTCATAGTCCTAGCAACGGGCTTCCAAGTCCAGCGTTTCCTCACTCCAATGGAAGTCTTCGGTAAGGGGAAGAACCGATTGAACCAACAATGGAAAGAGCAGGGTGGCGCACAAGCTTACATGGGAACTTTCGTGCACGGCTTCCCCAACTTCGCTATTCTGTAAGCCTTCCGTTTTCGTCCTTTCGTCTTCACCAAAAACCTTGTCTGAATTGCTAACTGACGAGCACCCGAAAGATTCGGTCCCAACACTTTCCCAGCTCACAACTCCGCGCTCTTCGCGTGTGAAGTGCAGATCGAATTCGTCATGCGGAACCTTCTCGCTCCTCTGATCGATGGTAGATGCAGGGTCGTCGAAGTCAAAGCCACAGCCGAGAGCCAATGGGTCAATAGCATTCACAAGCAACTGTCAGGATCGGTTTTCCAGGCTGGCTGCTCGAACTGGTACATCAACGAACATGGCCGCAATGCTGCCAGTTGGCCAGGGTATGCGAGCACGTACTGGAAAGAGGCCTGCATTCCTCGATTCGGAGTATTCAAAACTGAGGGAGGGTCGTATTTTTGGTTTTTGAAGACTTTGAGTAGGTGGATTCGGACGGCCGGCTCCACCACATATGGTCTTGGTCTGCTGGCGATTGCTATAAGTCTGTGGAAGAGAAATGAAGGATTCCGTTCTGCTTTGATAGAAGTTTTCGGAGCTGCGACTGGTCGGTTTGCGCGTCTTGTGGGATAGGTGAGAATCCTATGCATGTAGATAGTCGGTCTGGAAGATGCAAGGCTGTTAGTGATGGTTGGAGCTTGTGTATTTACTACTATTCCCCTTGATGCGCAGACTGTGATCAGTGATAGAAGAGTTGCACACTGGCCTAGTCATGCGCGACAGGATCACAGCTTACTTCGTGCTTGATTGTACCTAGTAACCCATGGGTAGCCTGGGCCCATTGTCATATATACTTTCCGATTTGGAAACTAGTGTGTTGTGTCTCAGACCAGCCTACCATGAAGCCTCAACTTCAGAATCTGCACTTCGTGGTCGTCGAACCGCATATCCGTCCCCTCAGTCCGAAGCAAGACAGCACCCGACCTTCTTGTTGTAGAGTTCACCTAGTCGCTGTCATCACGTTGTCAACAGCGGCTCGAAGTAGAGCTTGGATATTCTTTACAACACGTGCATGGACTAAGTTGTGTGGTCGGTAATGCCAACGCCGATTGATCGAGGGATGCATACAGCCGAACTGCGTTCCCATGGGGCGGAATCCTAATCCCGCGCATGATCTACCAACCCTGTACATTGACCCCGCATCACGCTACGTCGTAAAGACGGAATGCCTGCTGATACGATATTTATAATGGTTGGTGAAGGTGACTGGGGATCTGGCTAAACATTTTGTACCGGAGACAGTTTCATATTCCCGCAGAACCATGTCGACGCCTAAAGTTGGTCGTTGTGTAGGCGAGTTCGCAAGGACATCAAGATCTAGGCTGCCTTGCATTTCAACCGGCAATGCTACCATGGCCTACAACCAACGAACTGTTTTTGAATCCCGCAATCTGTACACACAATACGCAAGACGAGGCTCTCTGGTGAGAGGTATCGCAAACATAGGTAAACCGTCCAACGTCTCTTCGAATACAACATCAGCATTTTTCAAGAACAAGGACAATGAAAGAAACAAACGACCGCTAAGCGAAAGAATGAGCCTCGTGGGTAAGACCACCGTCATCACGGGGGGTGCTCGCGGGATAGGTCTATCTTTGGTTGAAGCTGTTGCGGAGGCGGGTGGAGATGTGGCAGTTCTCGACGTGCTAGAGCAGCCGCAGACTGATTTGTCTACTCTTGGCATCAAAGCCAAGTACTATCGGTAAGATTTCACTCGCAAATGGAGTGGCGTTTCTAATCGCGATAGTACCGATGTAACCAAGATGGACGCTTTAGAAGAAACGTTTCGCCAGATCAAAAGTGACTTTGGGCGCATCGATAACTGGTAGGTCCTGTCTGGACAGAGTGTTGACTTGATGCTAAATCCGGAAGTGTCACTGCCGCAGGGATAGTGGCCGACAAGTCGTTCTTCGACCATTCTTGGGAAGAATGCGAGAAACTTCTCAAGGTCAATGTAAGCTTTCTCGATTGTAATTCTACCGTCTACTGACATTCAAAAGGTTCTTGGAACATTCTTCTGTGCACAGCTCGCCGCGAAAGCGATCAAAGACCAAGGCTCTGGTGGCAGCCTTGTGTTCATTGCTTCGATCGCATCCCACATAGCCCTTCCACTGCAACGGCTTCCCATGTATGGAGCAACCAAGGGTGCAGTGCGAGTGATGATGAAACAGCTGGCTGTTGAGCTGGCACCGCTCAAAATCCGTGTCAATACTGTCTCACCAGGATTCATCCGTACAGATATGACAGACCTCTGCGCAACGCAACAGCCAGAACTGTATTCTGTGTTTAGTTCCGCCCCGCCGATGGGACGGATTGGCGAGACGAGTGACATAACAGGCGCTGTGAACTACCTTCTGAGCGATGCATCCTCGTACACGACTGGGGCAGATATACCCATCACGGGTGGTTTGATCGCTGGACGGATTGCGAATTGAGACCGTACATAGCAACGTCTTGGGTTACTAGTTGCATTGATGTCGCACAACCCATCTGTATGTATCTCCTATAGTACTGGTCAGCCTAGCTTCATCCGAATGTCGTTTGAGTGCCACGCCGAGAGTTGTCCTATACGCGCTGTTAGTAGCCTGGATGCTGATCTAGTGCTCGATCCCGAATTCGATATCGAATTTGATAATTCCATGACCACCGCCGAAGTTCCAGAGGAGAATGGCATCCGAGAATGTTTGACCAGTGGCTCATTCTTGCTTGTGATTGCATTGTAAAATCATGGATAGCAGTGAGAGTCGGACATGGACAAGTTCGCCTTTGCAAAGGCCGGCAAATCTGATAGAGGCGAGGAAAAACGACCAGGAACTCTGCGCAATACAGCAAAACGACAGAACATACGCCAAGATTTGGTCTATACAAGAAGACCCGCCAGTCTTCCTTTATTCGGACCCTTCCTTCCGCTCCCTCTTCCGAATATGCACCTTTAGTGGCGGTTTCTCCCACAGTCCAAAAATCTTCTGCTTCTCCCACCCGTCCATGCCCTCTCCCAACTCCAAATCAAAATTCCACACCAACAACGCAATAATTAGCCTCATCTCCAAGAAGGCCAAATTCCTCCCAATACAATCCCGTCTACCGTAGGAAAACGGCTTATGCACATCGCGGCGATCGTCATGGAATGGCGAGGAGGGATCATTGTATTCCTCCGGTAGCCAGCGTTCTGGGTGAAAGGATAGTGGATCGTGGAAGTTGAGGGGGGAGTGGTATGCGGCAAGCTGATGAACGCCGACACGTGTCTGCAATTGTTAACAAATACCGCTTTCTTGAGTGAGAAGTAGCCGGGAGGGTGTAAGCTTTACCTCGGGAGGGATCAAGTGTCCAGCAACAGGGGTTGGCGGACCGTCGTTTGTGATCCGCAATAATGCCAAAGGAATCGACGGAAAAATACGCATCGCTTCATTCAAACAAGCCAACATATACGGACAGCGTGCGTTGACCTCCTTAAAGTTGATGTCTTCAGCCTTATCAAAGGCACTGCGGACCTCCTCCGTCACCTTCTTGTACGTCGCCGGGTTCTTCAAGAGGTAGTACGTGACCCCAAGAAGCACCGTAGCCGTCGTCTCCGAGCCCGCAACCATGAGTAAATCCGCATTATGCACCAGCTCCTCATCCGTCAACTCGTGTTCCTCGCCGCGGGAGCGCAAAATGAAGTCCATAAAGTCCCCTCGATCAGCCTGTTCTTTCCCCTTGATACGGCTCATGGCGAGCGATGCAGCATACTCCTGATGCTCCTTCCTCGACTGCTGCATCTTATTTCCTAGCACCAGATTGAACACACTCATCAACAAGGGAAACGACGTCGCCAGGACCAAAACAGGCATAATCCGTAACATGCGATCAATCTTCTCGATCCACGCATTCGACCGGCCCGTCTCCAGACCATCTAGCGACTTGCCGAAACAGAGATCGGCGATGAGATCGAACGTTGTGAGATTGTACCAACGCGCCATGTCGGCCGTCTTGCCACCACCACCAGCAGAAGAAGCCGCGCACTCGGAGAGACGCTGCATGAGCAGATCGATATACACCCTAACCAACCTCTCCTGCTGCGCCAATGCCTTTTCCGAAAACGCAGGCAACATGGCCCTGCGCATACGGAAGTGGTTGCTCGCGTCCGCCGCAATGACTTGATTCGGATTAACCGAGTTTGGCGGAAAATACTTGCGCAGCTCCGCGTGGCCGTGTCCGTAAATGTCCTTCCACGCACTGGGATGGATAAACGATAGCTCATTCACACCGTGCCGTACTACTTCGCCGTGCTTGCGGTGTTCCTCCGCCATCTGCAAGTCGAGGTCGCCGCGCATGTGGCGCAGGGTGCGGGTAAAGCCAAAGGCGATCCATAGCTTTGGGCCGGGATATTTGGCCAGAGGGTGGAAATACAGGTTATAGATTATGAGGGCGAGGCTTCTGAGGATATGGAAAAGGAGAGCGGTGCCCAGTATAATTGCGATGCCTCGTGGTGAGAGAAAGTTGAAAGAGCCGAGTTTCGCGACGACGGCTTGTAGGGCGCCTGCCATTTTACGGGGATCTTGTATGTTGATTAGCTTCTACAGAGCCGCTGCCAGATGTGTCGACCTTATATCCAAAGTTGGACTCGAATTGAAACGCATGTTGGGGTAAGCCGGCCACTAGCTAGTCGTGCGTATGCACTCGGGTTCGCACTTCGTACTCGCACTCGCAAAGCGTATGCACTGCCGATCTGTACCTCCACGTGCAAATCAGCTCGCAGCGACAGCCATCCAAGACTGTCTAGTGTCAGCAATGTGCATGGGCAAAAACTGATCTTCGTACGGTTGGGAAAAGCCATTCGAGATGGAATCTCCATGTTTCGTCCTGATGGCAATGGGTGCGTCTGAGTTCAAAGCAGTACAAGTCGTTCAAGCTGTTTGTACAGCAGGCTGGAGCAAGACAGTGGGTGCCGCAGCAGTAACAAGGGAGGCACCTAACGTTCACCTCGCACGATATGTCTTTTGGAGGAACTCGCGCTCATTCCATGCACTCGTATCTGCCTGGCTGTGTCCTTGCTTGCCCGATTAGTCCTGCGACATCCGAGCGAAACGCATATCCTTGGGAAGAAATTCTGCCAAGGAGACCCATATATGAATGTCGTGACTATTACAAGTTGTATTATTATCTTATGTATTTCATCAGCTCTCCTCTCGCGTTAAACACACGACAAGGAGAATACCTCTGTGTAAAAGTGCTTCCAATCGAAACCGCCGTCCGAGCCACGGTGAGTCAGATCAACTGTTCAGCGCTCCATAGTCCCACTTCTAGACCCCTTTACCAATCCCATATACCATCATCGTCTCCATCATTATTACTTTCCGTCATGTCTTTCATTGCTTCCCGCCCTTCCGTTGCTTGACCCTCGACCCAATGCTGTCCGCACCGCTCGCCTGCAGCCCCGACCCGTTCGCAGGTGTTCTGGGCGCATCTTCCACCTTCTCGAGCTCCTTCTCCAACCCCTCAAACTCGGCGTCCGCCTCGGGCCCCTCCTTGATCAACTTGTCCTTCTCCTCAACTTCCTCATCCGTCGGCGCATACTCACTGCGATCATCGTCCGCATCCTTGTATACCACAAACCTATACGCGATCCTGCAAATGAAGAACCACCAGAACAGGTTGACTGCCTGCAGCGAGGCAAGCAGGGCAAAGGTGATGTACTGGCTGATCCAGCACTTGTATTGTTGCGTTTCCCAGTTGAGTTCAAAGGGACCAACGGTTTTGAAGGTTGTGAGAATGGACCAGATGATCTTGAGGTTAATGTAGTGACGCGTGTAGCCCCAGACGCACATGAAGACGAAGAAGTAAGGACCGACAATGGGGGAGTCGATGTAATTTAGGCACTTTGACGTCTGTTTTGTTATTAGCACACGTCTTTCTCTTTCTCTCCGTATCGTCGCGAGAAAAAACTTACAGCAAGGAAGAAGTCGCTGACATCATGCGTGATATACACGGCAATGCCCATGTACGTAAAATGGAACCTGTACGACAACCAAATCAAAGACACGGTAATGACATGATGCGCAACCAGCTCCTTGAAGTCTTTCCTCGGCTTCTCCAGCATCAAGAGCAACACAATAGCCTGCTGCGCCCAATAACTCGCCTGCAGCAGATAGTACGCCTTGACAACCGCCTCGTGTGTCCGATGCGGAAAGCCTTCGTACATGCCAATAGGATTAAAGTACCACACGGGCGTGCGGCTCATGATCCAGATACCAAACGGACCATACAGAGCAAAGTACAGCGCGGTGTAAGCCTGCTCCATGAAGCGAGACTGCTTGTCGCGGTTCCGTATACCGAGTTTAATCGCAATGGGCCGGATGAGGCGCTGCATGCAGAACTCGCGTGTAAAGCTCAGCACGATGATGTAGAAGCCGACAAAAGCAAAGTCGCGGCCGCCCTTGCCGTAATGCTGCGGGCCATTGGGGTCGGAGCGCACGTGTTCGGGGATGAGGGGGTCGTCGCGTGCGAGCGGGTAGGAGAGGAAGAGGCAGGCGGACAGCGGGTTCGATTCGTAGGGGTAGATGGCGTAGAGCGAGATGATGGTTAGTCCGAGGACGAGAGGGAGCAGCCATGTGTGGCGGATGCAGAGGCGTTTTGCTTTGGAGAGGAGACGGCGGGTTGAGCGTCGTTTGGAGCGGCGGGTAGATTTGTCTGATCTCTGCAAAAGAAAAGAAGAAAACGGCCGGTCAGCAACTTTATTTCCAGTGTCACCATCCATCGCCCATGTTGTACGTATCTACGTTGATGTCCTAGGGAAAGAAAAGAAACTGGCAACGTACCGGATCCATGGTGCTTGGACTGTTCAGCGGCGGGGTGCTCGTCCGATGTGTCGCCAACGCTCCTACATCGACATCGCCGGGTACATCAGAGCCCAGCGCACTAGATTTTCTTCTCCGCCTGGGTGCGCCGTTGACTCCTGTATTGTGTGGCAGTGCGCCGTTGAGTGGAGGGAACGGTTCCGTCATTGTGAGTGTCGAGAGGAGGACAAGTAGCGCTGATCCGCAAAGGTCCACGGGTGGAGAAAGCGCAACAGTCCGCAAGGGTCCAACTTCTGTGTACAAGCTGAATTACGGACGAAACAGCTGTGTAAGAGAGAGAGAGAGGGAGAGAAAGGGAAAACAAAACGGGACCACTTCCAGAACAGAAAAGAGGTTCAGTCCAAAGTAAAAGTTGCGGTCTGTCTGCAAGTCATGTAGGAAAAAAAGTGGATGTTGTCGCTTCTCCTTTCCAGCTCTCCCGAGGCTCGCCGCAGCTTCGCTGGTGTCGGAAATTGCTTGGGAAGACAGCGTTGCAGTGGAGCTCTTGGCACATTTCATACTGGCAGGGATTTAAGTGCGCGCGTGTCGATCTGCCACGAGACTCGAGTAGTAATCAGGCGGGCCAGGGGTAAGACTTATGTCAGCTGGGGCGTGGTGCTCTTTTGAACAAACTTGGGTTCGGAAATGCACAGAGCACCGAGATCCGAGCAAACGACTAGTGAAGCGATTGCTTTTTTCGGGACCCTGGATAAGAGAGAGGATCAAGGGGTCCGGCCCGGCACCCTTCCGCGCGCATGGGGATATGTGCGTCACAGGTATACGCACATGGAACAAGCAAGTAAAGAAGTGCATCTGGGGAAATCGGGTGACGAACCGAGACGAAAAGCAAACGACTTTTCGCTTGCCATGGGAAGAACTATTGGTCTCACTACCTCCGCGTATCTACATGTATGCACCTACTCACAAACACAGTTAGAGTCGATGCCTCCGCGAATATGTGTGTATGCTACGAGCTGTTTGTTTTGTATTCGGAAAAAAAGTTCTCCAGCAGTTTAACCTACTCCGCACATGCACATGTGTTTGAGTAGGCGATGACTTGACGTATACATCCGTTGTACACACATGCTTGTTGCATACTTTCCATTAGTCCACCTTATGCGGCAGGTCTCAGTCTACTCCCAGCATGCGCATGGGTTTGAGCAGGCGCAAGTGCACCGTTCGCTTTGGCGCCCTCTAATCTCTTCCCCGCAATCTCCAGATTCTTCTTGAGCTCTGTAGTCGGCGTACCAACACTACTCATAGTCGCCGTGCTGTCCATGCTCCCCTTCCTGGAAAGTACACCATCCTGTCTCAACAGTCCCTTGATACCGCCGGCCTTGCGCGCAGGAAGCTCGCCTTTGCCCGCCGTTGCAACGTACAGCAGGTACTTCAAATTAGGTAATGTGTGCCTGATATCCACGGGCCGCAACCCCAACGCGTTGGACAAAATCTCGATATTCTTGTTGAGCAGAAACACGCCGTATTCGAAGCGATACCGCACGACGTTCTTCATGTAAAGCGGGTAAGTGCGTTGTGGATTCTGACCACTTTGTGTGACGGCAAGTGGATCGTCAATCGTGGACGTTGAACCATGTGGGGAAATCGGGTACGGAAGGATGACAGAGAGGTAAGGCGACAGTATATTGACCACCTGCGCCACGTAGCCGAGTGCCGCGGAAGCCACGTCCTCTTTGACGTCGTCGAAGACGGAGTTGGGTAGGAGAAGGCCTCGTATTGTGAAGGCGAGGGCTTTGCCTGGGACGGGTTCAATGGGGAAGATTCGGAGGAGGTCTTCGCAGACTCGGCGGCGTTGGCCGGTGATGTCCTCGATGGTTTTCTCTATGAGAGATTTGTTTTGGGCACACTTTGCTCGTTGTTCGAGTAATGAGGTGTCGGCTTCTGCTTGACGATCTCGACCAGTTTGCATCTTCTCTCTTCGGTACTCGATGTTAGCTTGTAGTTCGTCCCGTCTTCTCCTTGCAGCCACCACTCGTCGCTTTTCAGCAGTCACCGCAGCCTCGACCGTCCCTAGTCCGTCTTCAGTCTCGGCGACCGACTCGACAGCGCTTAGGTCTTCCTTGTTTGCTGCGAGTATGCCCTCAATCTCATCGGCAATTCGGTCTCGCGTAGTCAGCGCATCTTGTATGCAATCGTCCAGTGTTGACAATCGCATGAGGGCGTCGTACGACGATGAGTTGAGCGCTTTGCCATCTGGGTTCTCTTTGGGTGGTGCAAGAATTTCGGGGCGCATTCGCTCCTGTACCGGCAGATCGGTGAAGCTGGTGTAGATGCCATCCGTCATATGGAACAGTATGCAGTTCTGTGGCAGCGGGTGCCTGAAAGCTCCTAGTGTCCTGCCAATGAACTGCAGCGACCGGAGTTGCACAGTGTAGTCCATCAGATAGTGCCATTCCTGCATTGTCTCGCTCTTTGCCCACACCCTCACGGTGAGCTTGTCCAGCCGGGTGACAGCAGGGCCACAGGGCCCGAGGTCGAAGAACTTGAAGTTTGGGTTCATAGCTTTCTCAGCGACTTCAGAGATGTATACCGGGTCTTCCTGATGGTCCACATGCAGACTGAAGAAAGTGTCGGCCATGCGCCCTGCAGTGATGTCTTCGAGCTTCTTCTGGCGAGTGAGCGGGCTTGCATTGGTCCACTCCATAGTCGAGCGCCTTCGCAGTCCCCGTCCATATCCCGGCCTGGTGGGTGTGCGGACGCCGTCTTCGGGGGATGTGGTAAGATTGCTCGAGGAGCGCGAATGGGCCAGGCCTCTGCTTTCCCTCAACGCCAGCGCCTTTGTGGGCGACTTGAGGGTGCTTGGTATGGCTTCATCGTCAATGGTGCGGCCGCGCGACTTTGGGGGAGTCGTGGTAAGCGTGAGGTTGCGGATGGTGATGCCTTGGAGGTGGCGCAACTTGCGATTCTGGTACACATTGTCAGCGTGGAGAGGGACAGACGGATGGCGGTCAAGGACGTACGTATGGCAGCAGCCACGGGCGCTCACGTGGTGGAGACTTGAGCTGGTCGGCTGCCTGGGGCGGCTCTCCAGCCATGTTATGTAGCTAGTCGGGTGGGTCGGCGGTAGGAGAGACTCGAGTAAATAGATGTCAGCCTCATCGAAGCATCCTGATACGGCAATGGCCGGCTCATAGTAGTCGCTTACCCCAAGTGAAAGCGCGTCGGAGAGCTCATCGTATCGCGCCAGGCGGAGGTGCTGCTGGCGCCCGCGGTCGGAGGCCCGTGCGCAATTATCGCTCTCTCGCATCTTTGCGTCCCGTCCGTCGACCAACATCGCCCGCTCGTCAATTGGCACTCCAGGCAACCCCGCAGCCATGCCTCGATCACTCGCCCGGCTCCGGTACAAGCCGCCACTAAATCCCGTCACTTTCGCCAATACCACCAGGCGCATCACTCCGCAGCATGTCGAGCACATGCAAAAACGCATCGCCGTCTATGTCGAGCGCCAATCCAACCCCAGACATCTCCGTCTGCAGACTGTTGTGAATGAAAAGGCAAGGCGGCAGGCGACGGGCCAGCGTGTAGTGTCGCCCATCAAGCCGTATACGCTTCGGGATGTGGTTGATCCCGAGGGCACAGCTCGGCATGGCGAGATTATCTACATTTTCCGCAACACCAAGACGAATCAGATCATCTACTCGCTGCAGGAGCTTCTCGACGTATGACACACGGAGATACCCTGGGTTACCACATGCTAATCACCTTTCAGACCCACCACCTCGAACAACTCCCCTTCATGGGCAAGCACACGAAACCCCCCGTCCTCCGCCCCGACGAATGGGTCCCCCACTGTGTCCTTACCTTTCCCACTCCTGCACAAGGCCATAATGCTTTCCGCAAACTGCGCGAGTTCCGCCGCCTCCACGAGACAGCCTGGGACAAAACAAATCCAGAATACCTCCGCATGGACCGCAAGAAGCGCATGCTAAAAATCATGGACCAACGCGCCAACACCAGCGCCGACCTAGCAGAGGTCCTCCGCATACAAGAGGCACACGGAGCCAAGACAAGGGAAGAGCAGGAAGAGTTGGACAAGAAAGCGACCGTCTACTTGGACAAGCGATGGGAACAGATTGACGCTCTGGCAAATGCGGGGTTGGCCAAGGAGAAGCCCACGGATAATGTAAAGTGGCTCCAAGGCCAAATTCGCTCCATGGACCTCAAGTTGAAGATGAAACACAACCAAAATGAAGCAGACCAGAAGAGTCTAAAAGCCGCCAAGGAGAGTCTGGAAACCCGGCTACGGAAGCTGTCATATGCGTTGCGCAAAGCAGAGCAGTTCAAGAACTTACAGGAAGACTTGGCCAAGAAAGCGGCGCCAGCTAATGAGATTGGTGCGCAGGGTCAGTTGGATGAATTGAGAGATCAGGCGCACGTTCTGGCCCAAGCACTCGAGAACCCGGATCCGACACGTTCAAAGGCAGATTTGGACATGGACAAGGAGATTCTAGCCGGCCACCGCGCCAAGATATCCATGCTCGAACAGGCATTCGACGCAAAAGCCCAAGCCGAAGCAAGGGACCATTACATTGCAAGGTCTGTGCTTCCACAGGCACTGAAGAAGAAGATTGCCGAACCGTATACGCTCGAGGGCGTGAGTGTGAGGTGGGCGGATCTGCAAGACGCGCTCTATGCGGCTGGTCAGTGGCCTGACGCTATTGAGCATGAGCCCCTCGAGATACACAAGGCGCGCGGAGAGACGTTGTTACTGAGCGCCGAGGAGTTTGAGGCGGAGAAGCGGAATGAGGTTAGGGGGATGATGGAAAAGATGGGCTTGTTGGACGGAGAGTACTTTGGTGTGAGTGGGCATGGAAATGAGAATGCGTTTGCGTATGGAGGTGCTGCTGCTACTGCGCAATAAGGAGGTGTGTATGAGGTATGTAACGAAATAAACTGTATATGTACTTGGCAGATGTACTGTCCCTTCTGTGGACCGATCCTTTGTGTCTTCGTGGCACTCTCTTTTGTTGTACAAACAAAGTGGTCACCTTGCATATCTTTTCCTAAATTGAAAAAGGCGTATCGTCATGCGCTCTGGGTGCGCGGGAGGAGGCAAAGGAAAGTTGAAAGGAGAGGATGGTAGTAGTCTGACTAACAATTGGGGTAGCAAGATCAAGAACGCTCATCTTGGGACATTGTCACGAGTCCGTTAAAGGCTTTTAGTTGACATGCGATGATACTACAACATTTGATTTCTGAACAACGAAAAACCCCTGTTTATTGCCCCCCATGATTCAGGATTCTCCGTGAGCTAAGCGCTGATGTTTAGTGGATTCTCACTTGGTGATATGATAAAGATGACTTTGTTCAATAGGTGCTGGATGGTACCACATCTGGTTTTTCAGAGATAGACATGTCGCTGCCGCTTGGAAGCGTACCTAGGTATGAGGTCGAGCCAAAGTGTTGTGCATCTTCGTCTTCCCTTGTTGATTGCACGGAACCCATGTAGTGTTATATGAGAAGCAGTACATTATCCACCCTCAATGTAGTTGCACGAGAAGCCAATGACCTCCCAATCAGGTAAGATGGACAAAGCGTTGCTGTGGGGTTCCGCTCGTAAACGAGAAACTGTGGGGGCCTTGGCAGCCCCACCACGTCATTCCTCCATCCCCCCCAGCGCGCGCCTGCCCACAACTCCGCCCATTCCGCACTCTAACTAATCAAATCCACTCCACTGACTAAGCCTTTGAGACTCGAGCAAGCACCGACATGGCCACGCCGAAACCTTTCCCAGCCCTAAAGGGCGGTTGCGTCTGCGATACTATCCGTTATCGCTTGCTTACGTCTCCTCTCTACTGCTACGCATGCCACTGGTACGTTGTGCCTGTACTGAATGCATAGCAAACACACTTACACACACAAACACTGACTTTGCATGTTTTCCACGTCCGCAGCCCCAGCTGCCAGAAACAAACCGGCAGCGCTTTCTGTCTGAATCTCAACATTGAGCTTTACAATATCGAGCTTATTTCTTCCACCACACCACTGTTTGTCACGCGGACATCCAAGTCGGGAAAGGTCAGTCGGCATGCAGAGTGTCCGACATGCCACGTTCAGCTCTGGGCGTCGAGTGCGCTGGGCGAAGCAGTCATTGATTTGAGAGTCGGGACGCTAGACTTTCCGTCGCTCATGGAACCCGATATGCATATTTTTGTGGAGAGCAAGTTGGATTGGGTTAAGTTGCCGGATGGGGCGAGGACAGCTGAGAGGGGGGATAATATGAAGAAGATGTGGCCAAAGAGTAGCCTTAAGAGATTGGAGATTTGTATGCGGAGGGCCGAGGAGGTGAAGAGGAAGAGGGCTGCTGCTGCTGCTGCTGCATTGAAGGAGAGTGAGCGGAAAATTGCTGGTGGTAGTAGTAGTGCGGAAGAGACTGCGGCAGTCGAGGGTAGTGGAGAGGGGGACAAGACGCCTACTGCTGGGGAATTTGGGGGCGAGAACGATGAGGAGTTTGAGAAGAGGTTTAGGGAAACGGAGAAGGCGCTGCAGGAACGCTTAGAGAGGTTGAGCTTGAAGCTGTCGGATGAGGAGGTTGTGGAAAAGATGGAGAAGACGACGATTGATGAGCCTGGGGTTGAGCGAGATGGGCAGCGAAACGCAGATTGAAGGAAGTAATTCCCTTTGCCCGCTTCAATATGCATCGCTTGGCTTTGTACATTGGCCTATGATCATGTACTGCATGTTACGAGTACCTCCCAGACGTACTCTAGCCATCCAGGTCGTGATCAATCTATCGCTACGATTTAGGATGCAGTGTACTGCAGGGTATCGGACGCCAGATTCTTGAGATTCGAGATGAGCTCGTCGAGGTCTGGAGAGGCGTTAATTTAGAGAACTTCTTGTTGAAGGACACGTGAAAAATCAGGTGAGCATGATTAAGTCAAAGTCTGTGCCAGCGAATCAAACCATAGCATTCGAACATACAGGTACTCCTATAAGCGCATAGCCAGGGTACCTTACGCCCTCATGTGTGGTGTTTACCCGGAAAGATGATCAGCGCTTGGCAATACACCTTTGGATCCTGTATTACGGCGAACGTCGGTCGGGTCTTATTTTGCATTCTTCATGTCTCGGGACGAGAAGTCATGGTAAGTTTCTCGTTTCCCATTGCCTTCATTGAGCTTTTGGGGCCATTCGTCATCCTATACACGCTCGTGGATATAGACGAGAGCAGCATCAGATGCCATCATCAGCTTACGACATCAGGGGATTCTGCCTGGCATTGTGGAACTATCACGTTGATTTACCAACATGAATCGCGAGACCAGGGCCACTCGTTCGGTGTGAAAGGTCTGTGAGCCCAGTGGCAACAAGAATGATGTAGAGGAGGACCACATCTTCAGGTGTAACTTGATAGCGGGCGTGACTGTCTGTTGAACAATATTGACCTGTCGCATTACATCGCCACGGCCACTGTTCGTATAGGGTAGAGGGATTCCTGCATCTGACTTGCCGACCGACCGTATGCTTACAGGTACCTTGGATTCAGATCCTGCAGCTGAGCTTCGCTCGCCCAAAGCGCCTTGCCTGGATAATTATGGCAGAGTGGATGTGAATACGAACAAGAGTGAGCTTACTGAGCCTTGTGAAGAGTCTATAAAAGCGTCCCTAATACTCATCTGTTGTCGTTCGCCGTCCGAACATCATCCAGCTCTAACACTGCTAGAAAACTAAACAGATTCTCATTACCATCATCTCCATATCAATTCCACCATGTACTTGTTCACTTTCACCGCCATCCTAGCTTCTGCTGTGACCACAGCCAGCGCAGCAGGATGCTACAGCGAAACCGGTCCGGGCTGGGGCGATCTGCGCCAGGCTGCCAACAACGCTGCCGACGCTGTCTGCAACGGTGATTCTGGCGGGGTAGCCGGCAACTTCGACGGCAACAGCAAGTACGCTTGCCGTAACCTAGGCGAGACCATGAAAGCCGAATGTACGCAAAGCCGTCCTCCATTGCTTGTAATGTATGCCCAAGTGGCGTGGACTCGTGTTATTGACAGAAGTGATGTTAGTTTGGGTCACGGGAACAGGATCTCTCAGCGACCAGGACTGCAAGTTTGGTCTCAAGGAGGAGATCAATGGCTGTGGTTGGGGTGGTGAGAATACACATGGATCCTTCTACTACAGGTATGTGTGGGTGCTTCACTCCATCTATAAAGGCTGCTGGTAGATGCGCATTGCTGACTCGTGGACGAAAGGTCTGACCCTAATGATGGTCAATGCTAGATCTTGGCTTTCGTTAATTGCTTCCGTTCGAGGGTGCTGAGGTAAATGGCGCAGGGGAGGTGAGCAGCCAGGAAGTGGAATGTTCGTGTATTCGTTTGGGGATCGTCCCATCACTGTCACTCCAGATTGATAGAGAAGAATCGAAAGTCCTATTATACATCTGGAGGCCTTATGCGGGGTGTTTGTGACTCGATTGTACGGGCATAAAAGCCTCAGCAGGAAGGTTTCACGGCGCCATGTACAGTGTTGATGACTTATTTTGTGCTGTGTCTTTGCTGTGCAGATTTCCGTCTCGTCGGCGTGCTCGCCTCCAAACTGCCTGAGGCACTCTGGCTAATGCGAGCCAGAGTTATGAATTTTCGCGGTGGTAATGCTGTTATGTCGATAGGGAGTCTGAGAACCCAAGATAGCCTATCTTGAGGGTGCCAGGAGAGGTACGCTCGCTATTTGGATCGTGTCCGACATGGGAAGTCTGCCCGAAACAAAGCCATGGTATCGAGTCCTGGGGAGATCTCTTCCAAAATTACTGTGTAAGGCATCACAAGACTTTGTATCGAGGGGGAATCGCAGGTCGTTCTCAGTTGTGTTCTTTGGTTGATGCAGCTGCACCTTGTTGGGTGCGCACAGACAGTAGGCCAAGAGGTAGAACATTTAGATCGTCGCCACGAACGAGCGGCCCGATGACGAAAGAAGAGATCCAAAACGGATTTTGTCCCGAGCAGTAGACATTTGTTACCACAGGCACGTAGCACATCGCCCGAGAGTGATAAGATGTGCGACTAGTGCCATTTCCGCATGAGGAAACTATTTCTTCCATACCCCCGAAGTTAAGGCTGTTGCCGATGAAAAATGTCCCAAGCGCAGCCTTGAGCGGTGGCAACGAGTCATGCATGTCACTTTCACTCCGACTCCGACTTCTTCCATGCTAGATTCCAATTGCCATGCAGCACAGACGACGATAGTAACTTTGCCGATTGCGGGCGCTGATCCACGCTCAACGCTGAGCATGTGACATATCTAGGGCGCCTTGTCCGGTCCGACTCAAGAAGTTCTGTAGATACTGCAATGGAAGCGTTTGGCATGTGTTGACACGATATTCCCAAACCTCTTGACAAGCACTGTGGATGTTTGTCATGCATTGTTTCGTCTTGCCGAAAAGACGCTGTACGCAGGCAGCGCTTTATATGTACACAAAATTTGTCTTTGCGACATCAAACCTGCCTCCTTAGGTAGGGATTGCAAGGACTACAGATTGCGATACAAGATCTTGGGCAAGAGAAAGGATAGAAGATGTTGGCATGAATTACAGATAGACGGCGAGCGAGCAACAGAGAGATTCAAAGAAGCATTGATTCATTGTGTCTACTTATTTGGAAAGGCTCATCCCCCCCTAACTGTGAGTAGGATGCCCTTCAAGGAGCCCCGATACTTGGCCAAGCTTCCCAAATACAAGAGTGACATGCTCAACAGCAGAAATAGGTACGAGACATGTTGTAGGTTCCCTTTTTTCTGTTTCTTGACTGATCCGATCATTGAAATGTTCAGGAACACAATGAGATGCCCGGTGCACTATCTCAATCATTAGTAAATACAACCTTGATCACTTCATTTTCCGCAAAGAAACCTAGACTGACCAGAAACTTGCGCTTCTAGCATGGCATACCGGCGCCATCATAGTCACAGCAGTCTGCATCGCAGGTGGCCAAGACTCTATCGGCACAGGGTGATCGCTGCGCACAGTATTCGTGCTGAGTCAAAAACTGTCTCCCTTCATTGTGCTGAGCACAAGTAGCATGGTTTTTGTAACAGCAATTAGCGGGGTCACAGTCCTGGACAACTGTTAGTACTTCCGTCGGCAGAAAGAAAGAGTGAGATGGGTTCCACTCACTGCTGTAACCATTGCAGTAAAAAGGCTGGCGATGATGAGAAAGACCTTCATATTGAGTGGACTGATGAAAAGTAGTAAAGATGTTTGTAACTTGGTTGATAAGAGCGTTGAGAGGACAAGCAGAAAAGTTAATGGTGAGAGGATATTGGTGCAGAAGCTGTCTTAAATACAGCCATGAGAGATCAACAGCTTGGCTTTGAGATCCTTGGCTAGTCCTTTTCGTAATCGTACTACATGGTCAGAGAGCACAAGTCGCAACGGGATATGTCATGCGTTGGTTTCTTCATAGCCAAGGCTTCACATACGGTCGCATTGCGGTCCCATCAAGGTCACTTTGCGGTTGCACTGCGGATCGCCTTATAGGAATTAAGCTCTGTAAGACATTTTTCATAGGCCCGGAAGTCAGCTATAAAGATCTACATAAGTCATCGGGTTTCATTCACCGCTATGTTGCGGCTTCTCTCCGGATCATCTAATGGTCTCTACGCCGACCGCGATGACCGGTGTAGACTATCACGATTCTAAAGGTAGGTATAAGAAGGCGTTTTCTCCTCTCTTTCTATGATAGAGTAGAACACATCCCTACTTCTTCAAAATCGAAGATCACCTGCCGATTCAACGCTTTCCACTGTTGACCATTCTTTCTCAAAAATGAGACTCCTCTGCATCATCCTCGCTAGCATTGCTGCTACTGTCATGGCAGAGGTGAGACTTCTTATTCGCTATCATAGCGTAGTTTCAGTACTGACACGAATGGATACAGTGCGACCCGTCAGACTGCTGTTATAAGAGTGAGAGGACTTGTGAGAGCCACGGGCGCGGCGGTGTCTATTGCGCACAGATGTTGCCCTGCAGTGAGGAGGTTTTGTCGACCTGCGACGCAGACTGCTGTGGTACTCTGAGGGACGTCAACTACGGCTGGGGAGTTCCATGCTAGACTGATGGAGTCGAGTGAAGTAGGTAAGGAACCCGTCTTTCTTGGGACTGGAATACATAGCCTGGGCTCTTGATGGTCTCTTCTGCTAAACATGTTCTGCAGGGTAAAGGTTGAATCCTCTTGTATACCTCGTATTGCAGGCCTGGCGCGGTCTCGAAGATGGAAACTGATCTCAAAGAGTGCCTGTCGACAACTTCAACATAGACGCGGTAGAATGCTAAAGACAAGACGATATTTACTCTCCCCTGGTATCTCCTCTCATGATACCTGCACTAGGATTATGTGACACCTGAAGGTTGTTGATCAGCTGCCGATCGAATGATCTCAAAAGGTGCATGTATATGTAGTGCATCTGTGTATTGTGGCGACCTAGGCATCGAACGCGCGCAACCTCGAATCCAGTCGCAACGGTACCCGGGCTAGCACGTTCATAATGATAAGATATGTTCACCACCAGGCATTGCATACATACACCTGGAATCATGACAAACCCTTGTTGGTAGAGTAATGAAGTGTACCGAATGCCGCCCCACAGAAGGGGCCATGCTTCCCCGCTTCGCACTTGCGCTGAGCCGCCCATGGCTACCGTAACCTCCTTCGCAAATTTGCCCTTCCCACCTGCGACGCAAAAATTTGACGTGCCGCCTCGGGAGGACTTTCAGGAGTATCACCAACATTCATGCTGTACCATTGCCACTCGTACGCTTATATTCAGGCGCCTTATCGAATATTGTGTTCCGGCTTATGAATTATCAGCCTGTACAGCGACCCAATTCGTAATCGTGGTTGATGCAGGCGGTATGACACGAAGACAACGAATTATGAGTACGTCGAAACGTGCGACTCGTATCATACGGATCAATCGCGGTAAGCTATGGCACAAGCAGATCAATCACCTCGCATCCTGCTACGCGAATTGCTCCTCATGTGGCAAGCGAATCTTCCGCCCACTGTCAACTCATCTATTTGTCGTTCCTGCTACATGTGGACATATCCGAGTAGGCGCTCACGGAGAGGCTGGTAAGCATGACCACTTTCGTATGCAACATTCACTGATCACGATTCCCACTTTTCGCTATCCACAAACCCGTCGCGCCGTTTATCGAGACTGAAAAAGCTGTTGATCTTCTTTCCATCAGCTCACTAATCCAGAAATCTTGTTTGCTCTGGTTCACGGTAGTCTGGCGTCAAATTCAGCGACCAGGCTCTCACTATAGATGTTTCGCTTTCAGACACTATGATCTGTAATGAGATATGTCAGCTCGCTGTACTACCGCCCTTCCCACTCTTGGAACGCAGATCATAGGTCTTGCCAACAGCGATTTCGCGCCTTGTCTTGCGTCTTCTCTCTTTCTCTTCTCTCTTCTTCTCTTCGTTGCGTTTAGCGTCATAGCGCTCTTCCTCGAGAGCCTTAAGATATTCCTCCTTTCTGAGAGCTTCCGGCCAGCCATGCTCTTTAAGCAAGCGCTGAACTTGCTAGTCATTGTCTGATTAGTATTCAGCATGCTTTGCCGGAGAAAATCGTACTCACTGCTCCATCCTTCTCCCGACATGATAGTATCTCGTGATACCACCTCCAATCACTTTTTGTCTTTGGTACCGGAACAGTGACCAAGGTCTCGATCTCGGTGTAGAGCTCATCGAAGTACTCCTGGATGTCGCGAGGCTTTGCGCATGCCCGCCATGGCTGATCTTCCGGCGCACCTTGAGTCACAATAAACGGTCCCATAGGCCAAATTATCCCTAGAGAAGCTGTCAATATTCAGCGATGCAAGTTGTGCGTCAGCCGTACCTTCGTCCGTATCAACCATCCATACGGTTGCGGCGTTACCCATGCTCAACGGAATGAAACCAGCAGGCGAGTCCTGCTCCGAGTTCCACGGCATCATGAGACCATAAGGATCCCTATACTCGTCTTTAAACCAGCCATGATTGCGGAGGTAGGTGCATGCGTCCGTTTCGATATAGACCTCGTACTTGCCCACCGTATCCTTATTCTTACTCAAATAAGGCATATGCCGCAAAAGATCAATGACCCTCTCCGAGCGTTTCCTCTCTTTCAATGTATCGACAGCGAGCTGCTCATCACTCCAACCTCCAGGCGGTGGGTGGAGAATCACGTCGGGGTCCAGGTAGGCTATGCGCACGAGTAAATCATAGTGTCTTTTGATGCAGTTGACGACCACATCACGATCGTAAGGCACGGTGTAAACGATGTAGGTTGTAGAGTGGATGCCTAAGAGAAGGTGGAACGTGGCTCGATAGCCTTGGTGCGGTGAGGGGTACAGCGCTAAGCCTAGGTGAGATTGCTTGTATTGTGGCACAGCTGTCAGCTAGGTGCACATGTACAGGAGGATCAGGCTTAACCTGCGATCGGAGGATAGCTAGGTAGAGTGAATTAAGGTTTATAGCTATTCTAGGTAGGTAAGTGTCTAATGTAGTGTTGCAAGGTTACTTCTAGCTCTCGATATACTATTTGGCTTCCTAACATCACGTGACTATCTATTACACCACAGTATCAACGAACTACAGTCAACGCTTTTTGCATCATGACTTCTAACTAACGTTGGGCATGGCAGCCTAAGCCGAAGGGGATCGCCGCGTTATACGGTTCTTGAACACTGAATCTCAAGAAGTGAGTATGGAAGATCCGAGACTGTCTGGTCATGATCTCGACGGGTAGGAGAGAACAAGCAAGTTAGTTGATGGTGATGATCCGACCGACTATGACATGTTCCGACACAGAAAACTAGTAAATTGAGCAATCGCGATTTGAGGCTCGAACAGGAGAGACCCGAGAAGAAAGGAGTGTTGTTGAACTGGTTCACATTGGCATGAGCTAGCATGAACGGAGAGCTGACGATTTCATACACAATGTATACTCGTACAGTACGCATGATAGCGGAACGATCAAGGCTGTGCCTGAGCAATTCGGTCAGCTCATCAGATGGTTGTAGTGCAGATACCAAGAGAGAAGAGCCATCAACAAAGTTAGCCTGTTGTGCTACGTATCTGAGGCAATGCTCACAGGCATCGCAAAAGCTGACTGCAATCTGTGCGATATGAAGATGAGTTCTTACTGCAGCGCATTAAAGAAAGTTATGGGCGAGCAAACATCCCCTATAATACTGATAGCGCCAGGTGTAGGCGTTTGAAACTTGCGGATCATGCCGGCACGGGTGAAATGTAACGGCCCCACCAAGATCAGCGAGCATGCGAGACCGAGACCGACACGCTTATGCGAGTGCGACATCGCCAAATGACCCGCACCACCCAATTAATAACTGCACATGATGATACTGTACTCGGGTGCATGGGTATCTTATGAGTTCTTTGGACCTGGACTTACCGCTGCATCATACAATGCCACATTATCCATGCAGCATTTGAGGCGCAGGCACTACAACACGTAATTTACAGCAGGAGGAAGACCCTGCATTCTTCGCTTGTACCACAAATAGACAAGCTCGCGAAATAAGACTAGTTCTGGTGACAGGTAGTCGTATGCGTGAATACGACATGGACGAATATCCGAGGACCTCTGCTTGTATAAAGATGAAGTAGGTTCAGGTAATCATCACTCCACTACTTCGACTCTCAACATCTCAAACACACATCTACAATGACTACATTCAGGACATTGATTCCTTGCGCGCTTTTTGCCTCCGGAACAGCTTTCCAGTCGGTGGCTAGCTATAATATATCGGATGCTTCGACTGCATGCGAGATCTTGAAAAACACTTACCCGAATATCACCTACCTCCCAGAGGATGCAGGTTATGCAGACGAGAATCAGGGTAAGTCAAAATGATATGATAGTAAATAAATGTACGTTGACAAAAGCCCAGTATCTTGGGATTCCTCCGCTTGGCTCGGCCCAGCATGTATATTCGCACCAACATGTGCAACCTCGCTCTCGTTTGCTGTCAAAACGTTTGTCGCTACCCACACGAAGTTCGCCATGCGGGGCGGCGGCCACATGCCCATTCCAGATGCTGCAAACATTAACAATACTGGCGTATTGATTTCAAGCACCAATTTGAACACTTTGAAGCTGTCTCAAGATGGAGAGACGATGAGCATCGGGCCAGGACCGCGATGGGGAGACGTCTTCAACTACTTGGAATTCACCAACAAGACTGTCATAGGTGGTCGCCTGGCACCTGTCGGAGTGCCCGGCTTGCTCCTTGGTGGTGGTATCAGTTGGTATAGTGTCAAGCATGGCTTGGCTTCGTCTGAGGGAAAGATCAAGGCATACGAGGCAGTCCTCGCAGATGGTACAATTGCTATCATCACTGCTAACAGCACTTACTCCGACCTTTACTGGGCTCTCGGTGGCGGTGCAAACTCCTTCGCGCTGATAACGCGTTTCGACCTACAAACCTTTCCATCAATCACCCCTCTCATCGCAGACGCCCATTATGGCTCAAGCAACGTTACTCGAGACGCCTATCTCGCCGCCGTCCTGAACATGGCTCTGACCAATGAAGAAGATCTGGCCTCGACCATCATCCCCGTGTGCCGCTGGGGCCCCGGCTCCACCGCACCCTCTTATGAAAGTACACTTTTCCATAATGGCACTTCCATACCAACTTCTGGCCCCTTGGCCGAGTTTATCCACGGCAACACTACAGGTCTCACGGCTCTCAACGGCACAGCGACAATGCGCTCTATCTCGCTAGCACAATATGGCCGTGCCATGCGCTCAGCTTTCAGAGAAGGCGGTCAATCTCACGGCTTGCGCCAGAAATTCCGCGTCGTCTCCATGAAAGCGACGGCCGAAAACCTTGCAATTGCACACGACACTTTCTTCGACTCGCTAGCTGCTTCTAATCTCGCAAACAAAGTTCCCGAATTCTTCGCGGGTCTCGACTTCAATATTGTGAACCGCGAGATGGTTGAGAGATCAGCAGGGCTGCCGCAGAACATCCCATTAGAACCGACGTTTTGGGTCGAGGAGGCGATCAGTTGGGGAAGTGGTGGGGAATTCGATAACGAGGTTGCTGAGTGGGTCAAGAATGTGAATGTAGAAATGGAGAGGAAGCTGAAAGAGGTCAACGGGTTAAACAGGTACGTGTATTTGAATGATGCGGATAAGGGCCAGAAGGTGTTCGAGGGTTATGGTGGTGAAAGCGTGGAAAGATTGAAGACTGTGAGGGCGAAGTATGATCCCGAGAGGGTTTTTACGGATTTGATGCCAGGTGGTTGGAAAGTTGAGCATGTGGAGCTGTAGGGCGTAAGAGAAAATGTGCAATAGGCTGTAGCATATAGCACCCTGAGACGAGGAACAGAGTTGAAACATTAGCCGAGCATGTGGTCCAACCTATTTGCCTACTTGAAGCACTCAGCCAAGATAATATCCACAGCCTGCTCGGCGATCGCGTAGACAGGAACTTGGTAATGTGCCGCAAGAGGCTTTGGAATGATACTCGCATCTGCAACCCTCAAGTTCTTGACCCCATGCACCCTTAGCGACCCATCAACAACCCTCCCCATGGCCGCTGTTCCTGCAGGATGGTACGTGGTACCCGCGCCCAACTTGATCCTTGCATCGATAGTTGCATCTGCCTCTACCTGCACTGATGCTGGAAGGCCTGGTGGAATGTATTCGCTTTCGACGAGCTCTTTACCCTCAGCAGAGTTAAACATCAGATCCGTTTGCATACGGAAGCCTTCACGCATGACGTGACGATCTGCTTCCGTTGCGTAGTAATTCGGGTTGATGATAGGATTCGTAGCGGGATCAGACGATGCGAGCGTCACCGAACCACGCGACGTGGGAAGACAGCCCATGAAGAAGGTCATGATTGAAGAGCCGTCGATTGGAATCTGAAGGCCTTGCGCTTCTGCTCCGACGGCGATGTACAAGAGCAACATCTCGAGGTGAGTGCGTGGGCCCTTGAGCAGTGGGTGCTCATCAGAAACTGGACCTTCGTCCTTTTCGATAGCTGACTTCAGTGGATTTGTGGGTATTGGCGCGCGAACCAAGAAGTCCACTGGTCCTCCTTTATCGTAGTTCGGGCCACCGAAGAGAGGCGAGCCGACGGCTAGACCTTGCTCCGGGTGTCGCAGCTTCCAGTATCGATATAGCATGAGATGATCATGCAGGTTTTGACCTACGCTAGGTAGGTCAACTATAGTCGGGATTTCGTGCTCCGAGAGTTGAAAGTGGTCTCCAATACCAGAAAGCATCAAGACTTGTGGCGTTCGATAGGCGCCCGCAGTGATGATGACTTGACCACCGTTGTTGACATCGATTCTTTGACCGTTTGCGAGCTCGACGCCGACAGCTATCTTCGCATCGTCGAACAGCACGCGGCGAACGAGAGTGCTCGTGAGCACCTTCACGCCCTTTAATGGAAACACGGACTGCGTCATCTGCCTTTTGCCGTTCTCAAAATTCTCCACCAGATCACTGATACCCTGCGGACGGCCATCATTCAAATCGTGAATATGAGGTATGCCGAGGTTGGACCAAAGCTTTAAGACATTTTGGCGTAGCGGAAACTGACGGCCAGATGAACTGACAGACGCAGTATGCATCAAGCCATCGTGACCATGCTGCGATGGATCTGCGTCAGGGTCGAAATGCTTCTCAGTACGCTTGAAGTATGGCAGAAGGCCTTCATAGCTCCACCGCGAATCACCCACATCTCGAGCCCACTCATCGTAGTCCTGCGCATCGCCTCGTATCCAGCCACCTGATACAATTAGCCAACAGCTTGCGGCTTGCAGCTACCATGTTTACCAGTATTGATAACACTTCCGCCTCCAAGCCCTTTGAAACCAACGTTACGCTTCGGATTTCCGTCAAGATGTTCTTGCGGTGTTGTGAGGTAGTTGTAGTCGAATTCGGAGAAGTGGAGGTTCGCGGCCGCGGCGGGATCAGTCACATACGGATTGCCGGCGGGGTCAGCTCCTGCTTCAATCACTACGATCGAGAGAGATGGCTTTCTCTCCTGCAGCCGCGATGCAATGACTGTCCCGGCAATGCCTCCGCCTACGATGATGACGTCGGCCATTGTCGAAGCAGCCATGTTATGATACGAGAAGGACGATGTAAGGGAAGAAAGGATGACCGGCGTTGAAATATAGCTGTGTCCGCGTTGTATCTCGCAGCTTGGCGCCTGAAGTGAGCGGGGCGTACTGGCTTATGCAGTCAGCCTTGCAGTCAGCCTCTGCCATCCAATTATGCGATTCACCGTAACGGCGCAGCATCCATATCGATACGCAAGACGCGTCTTGGCACTCAACAGTCAATCCTGCGGTATCTTCCAACAGCTTGCTTTCACGTGTATCCCTTTTCCTCCTTGACCGCCTCGGCTCATGTCGCAATGCTGTTTATCTTTACTGAGGATCGAGTGCGGCGACTTGCTCGTGTCGTATGATACTTCGTATCCGGCCGAACAGAGCGAATGCCTTGAGTGAGACGACACATACATATGAGATACAGTGTCTGTATGACGTGGGCGATGAACATCTGAAGAGCACCAGGTATGTGGAAACCTGCGAGCGTTGAGGTGTAGGTTTCCGATCGAATATGACTACTGCGCTGTACTAGAGCTCTCGCAGTCGCGGTTAGAAAGTAATCAAGCTTGAGGCGCAATGGCATAGTCAGCAAGGAGTCACAGAGCAGAGGCGCATACTCAGGTTACGGTTCTGCGAATACTGGCACAATGTGAAAATAGTGACGCGTGCGGGAACGTAGAAGCCATCTTAGTGCGTGTCGCAAGGGCGGTACCACTATTACTGGATGCTTCTAGAAAGTCTCTCATGAAATCCCTTACGCTTCCCATGCCGAGGTAATCGAGAAGTCGTACGGCGAAGAGACCGATCGTAGCATCGGGTTCACGCAAAGGGAACCGACAGACGTTGAGTCCTTTCATCGATGTCGTCGTAAACAAACAGGTTGTCGTGATTCAAAGCCGATTATTATCTCCCAACTTGGTAGTTGTGTCTGAGCATATGTGACGATGGTGTTGGTGCTGGTGCTGAGGGCGACGCGATGCCTGCCCAGCCGATGACGCATCGGATCAATGTAGCGCCGCTTCCCTTGGCAGGCACATCGGGATTCACAACCACATTCAGCACCTGTTCGCAGCCAACACTCCACTGCCATATCTCCCCGTTCTGCACCTCCTGAGTAGCAGCTTGCCATACGCTGACATATCAGCGATGTCGTGGTCGTCTGTGTGGGACGAATGTCGTTTCGTGCGCCCTACGACACGCGCAATGACACCGAGTGAGGTCTCTTCGTCCAAACCGTCTAGTCACACTGGTTCGTACATCACCTCATAGAGAGAAACCATGGCGACGTGAACACAAATTGATGGTATGCTGTTTGAGGCTCGGACGAAAAGTGCGCCGTGACAGGGATCATACTTTGCCTTGATCGACTCGCGGCCCTTCTATCGTTGCTAACCAGTTACTCTGTGCCGAGTCGCAACAAGCTTCGCACATCAGTAATCTTGACTAGGTTCGTACTAACACCACCATATGCCATTGCATTATGCTCCGAAGCGGGCAAACACCACGATCGGGTCAATATGGCATCCGACTGTAGAGTTATAAGTCGACATGATCGTCGATTGGTGAGAGCAATCATTCAGCAGCAACGACATCGCTACTTCAATTCTCACTCAATTATCAAGCTCCTCACCTTGCGATTCAGCAATCGCTCCAGACCATATCGACAGTCATGTTCAATCCAACGACCGCCCGTCTGCCTCAGGGTAGCACCATCTACATCACTGGTGTGACAGGATACATCGGCGCCTGGATCACGCAGTATGCTCTCGAACTTGGGTACAACGTCCGCGGCGCAGTTCGCTCTCTCGAGAAAGCAGCTTGGCTACAGGAGCATTTTAACTCCAAATTCGGGCCAGGGCGATACACCCAAGTCCTCCTCCCAGATTCATCTGACTTGAAGGCGTTCAAAGAGGGTATCAAGGGCGTTCAAGGTATTGCCCATGTCGCAGTCAATACCAACCGTTCTACCGAAGCCGAACCCTATATTCCCGACATGGTCAATGAAACCATCAACATCCTGAAGGCCGCTCAAGCAGAAGCATCAGTCAAAGCCGTTGTCTTCACTTCCACTGCTTTGGCTTCCTCAGCCTGGGGCGAAAAAGGTCATTTCAAGGAGTGGCAATACAATGAAGACTTCATCAAGTACGCCTACGATCCCAACTTTCAGCACCCTTCGAAGGGTTTCATCGTGTACGGTGCTGCCAAAGCAATGTCAGAGAAAGCAGCATGGAAGTACATGCAAGACGAAAAGCCGCACTTCACTTTCAACACTATTCTCCCAAATGCCAACTTTGGACCCTCGCTAGTTTACGAGAAGCAAGGACATGCTTCTACAGGAGGCTTTCCTAAAGCCGTCTTTGACGGTGATGAAGCCATTGTCAAGGGCGTGGTACCCATGTATCATATCGACGTTCGCGACGATGCGAGGCTGCATGTCGCTGCTCTCGTCGACCCGCAGACGGCTGGCAGACGGCTGTGGGGATATGGCGAGCCCTTTCATTGGAACATTGTACTCGGTATATTCCGCAAGCTTTGGCCTCAGAGAAAGTTCCTCGACGATGTTCCAGGCTTAGAGTTGGATGATAGTGTGCCGCCGACCGAGGGCGCACTTAAAGCGCTCAAGAATGTGTTCGATCAAGATGGTTGGACTTCGCTTGAGAATTCTCTGAAGGACGCTGGGCTAGATCGGGAACCACCAGCTGGGTCGCAGAAGATAGATATCTTCAATTAAAAGGAAGAAACCAGGGCGATGAGAGTGGTGAGCGTTGGCGGAGTAAGGCGATGTAGATTAAAGCGAGTCTGATCGCATGCGCGAAAGGATATCGTTGATCTACATCCCATCTCCTGTCTCAATTCACCGCTGTCTGTTTGGCTAGCTACAATGAATTATGTTTGTCATTTGGACTACTTTGTAACCTACTGAGGTACCCCTACTTCTTTGTGATAGTGAAAAAACTGATTTCTGACATTGGATGTCCCCATCTAAGGAATCGAGATCGCGACGTGTACGGGTGGTACGTTCAAATAAGCCTGGTTGCGGGATATCCTGTTCCTTGCAGCTGTGTAGCGCATTCCCAATTACAACGCAAAACGATAGTCTGGATGCTCATCACCCAGTTCCTTCATGCTTTGGTCAAGCACTTCTGGCATCTGCAACCTTGCTTCGTCGCGTCTCTTGTTCTCTTTCTTGCACCCAAACCAAGTAATCGTCGCAGCCACGACACCCATACACGCCAACCCAAGACCTGTGCTGAATCCGGTACGGAATCGAGGCGCCTCCTTAAATAAGAAGACGTTCGAGCTCACAAACGCTCCAGCAGTTCCAAAGTTGATAATGGCAGCGATAGCCACAGCACGTTTATACCCAGATCCGCAGTTCATTGACACCCAGATGATTGATATCGGCATCGCGAGATAGCAGCCGGAAGCAATGAAGAACATGCCCATGTATCGCACTTTTGGGTTCGTTGGATACACAATTTCTACAATCAAACCAGACGCGAGGACGGCCCAGCCTAGAACGTAGAAAAGGTAGCGGCGGTTCAACCACTCAGACATGTAGGCGAAGATGACGGAGAAGGCAGCGCCGACAAGATAAACAGGGATTGTATGGACTGTAAAGATGGAAGCTACGGGTCAGTGTATCTATCGTATAGATTTTCTGCAGTGGAAGCTCACCTTGTGCTTGGGTGGCTGTGTAGCCTAGTCCTTTGAGGATTGTGGGTTGGAAGTTGGCAAGCGAGTTTGCGTTCTCGGTGACGCCGAGATTCATTGCGACGCCCGCCCAAATCTTCCAATCTTTGAGAAAATGCAAGGCCTTCTTGAACGAAATCTCATCGTCAGATACGTGGCCGCCGTCGGCTTGGATACGTGCGAGCATGAGCGCTTTATCTTCCGGGGACAGGAAGGTGCAGTTCTCTGGGAAAGGAGGAACGACAGGCCAGCATGCCATGCTAACGAAGATCGTGACGCAGCCCTGTACAGATGAGGGAGATAAGTCAGTGAATATGTTCTATGTAACCTGTACAGTTGCAACTTACTTCGATGATGAAGATCCATCTCCAAGCTCCGTACCCAGCTGTTCCATCCATTTTCGCAATGAGCGATGAGAGGAACCCGTTGATCGCACCTGCAACGATGCCAGCCGTGCAGAAAAAGACGTAGCGAGTCAGATATTCACGCTTTGAGTAGTATGCGCCGATCAAGTATGCCGCTCCACTGATGTATGCAGATTCGGCGATACCCTCTAGCAAGCGACAGACTACAAGCTCCTCCCATCGTTTGACCAGTCCGCACCCGATGACCGTAATGCCCCAGCAGAACATCATCACACAGAGACTCTTCGGTCCGTACTTCTTGAAGGCGATCTGCAACGGCACGCCAGCGACTAGATACCCCAGGTTGAAGACCCACACGGCGATGTTGAAACGTTGGCCAATTAGGTTCAGCTCTTTCTCCATGCCTTGAATCTTTGCGTTGCCAATGTTGGCTCTTATAACCTGGGTGAGCATGGATCGTGAGACATTGGGGAGGCTGCATCAGACTTACCGGTCGATGAAGTTGACGAGATATAAGATCCAGAGCACTGGCAAGATCCGCATATCCAACTTTCTGATAAGTCGCCGTTCGGCAGCGCGATCAAAACCATGCTCCGTGGTTGAGCCCGTTGGAGATACCGGCACATCTTGGACGTACGCGCCTTTTTCGACGGAGTTGGAGTCTGCCATGCTGAAGATGGAGAAGCGAAGAAGGAGGAAGGAGATTAGTGTTGCTGCGCGGCAGTACAACGTCAAGTATCAGCACCAGGCTGGCTGCTATGCAGAGTGAGCAAGGACAAGGGACGATGCAGGATACACGATGGGTCACACACTTACGCCCGGTAACATATACTTCCTCGCGGCATCCGATACCGTCCTTCGAACGCTCTGACTGCCGGAGAAAATCCAAGTCGGGAGAAATAACCTCAGCAGCAATCCTGCTGTGTCTCGAAGCTTTCTGGCATCGCCTGATAATACGGCATATCGTTGAGAAGGATCGTCGGACCTTTTATGATCCTTCAGCATAATCACCTCGCGATTGAATGCCAATTGGCTGTCTAGCGAACCGACACATCGCACAAAAGAAGTTGCCGACATGGGGCGGGTTGCAGTGGGTGCGAGATTGGATGGAATTGGACCCTGCCGACATGATTCTGCGTCCATTTGTCCTTGGCGAAGAGATTATACGAACCATGGATCGTGGACCTATCGTTATATGAAGAACTTCGGCACGAGGCTTGTCTTGATGCTAGTGCTATGTAGGTGAATGAGCTAGCGTGTTCGGAATGAAAGCTCGATCCTCCCTGGGCAGGGGCGCCATCTTCCCCGCCGCAGCGGCCCGCAAAATCAGACGTCCCACAACGCTCCAGACCTCGCTTCGGTCTTATTTAGAATGGCAACACGCCCGGCGCAGAGACATTGTTGCGATAGCAGCACCGAGGGAGCGCCGCGCATGATGCATCAGTGTATTGAAGTTTGAGGATGTAGGGGACCGGGAGTTCACCAGGTGCTGGTAGGTAAGCATGGCGCAACTGATCGGCAGATTGGACGACCACAACAGCATCGTCGCATCGCCATGATCGATCTACGCAGATCGTTTTGCATTTAGCCACGATACGATATCTTTCCAGCACGGCAACAGGTGGACTGGAGCTAAGAGTGGCCAAGCCGTTACCAAACCGCCCTATCGCTCTGGCGAATTACCATACTCTTTCGAGTCGACGAATGGGATACGCCGATGTTCACCCATATACATGCGCAAGCGCGACGCATACGCCGTTCATCGCAAACCGCGGCTACGGCTTCTCGGGTGATCTTAGGCACAATCTCCGTTGCAGCTATCGCTTCATGAGAGGATCACCTGACTTGTGGCAGGTATACACACTCGTCGGGCTGCTGGTGTTCAGCTGCTTCGTAACCGGGCTTGGTAACACCCGCAAATGCCACCGAGAAGGATTCATAAGATTTACCATGAGACAAATGCAATACAAGAACGAGAGCGAGCGGATGACTGATCCGCACGGAATCGGCTTCTGAGGCTTGTCGCGTTCAGCCTCAATGAAAGACCGAGTGGAATCCAGTATAAGTATGCTCGTAAATTCGTAGCTTCGCGGTCGAATCTCCCTTGACCAGGTCGCTGGTTTCGCCGACGCAGGTGCCATGATCTTTTCTGCCTACGAAGGGCAACAAAAAGACTTGCAGTGGGTGACTGTGACGCTGACGGTCATCTCAACAGTGCTGTTGATCTGGCGCATCACAAACACAATCATAAGTAGAGGTTGGCTTGGTTTGGAAGATGTTTTCGTGATCATGGCGAATGTAAGTACGACACTGCCGAGAAACTGCAAGTGCTTATATCTTACCATTGTAGATTTGGCTCGTTCTACTGGCGGCGTTTATTTACCGGTCGACAACCTATGGATTCGGCACGCGCTTAGTCGATATCGCAAGGGATGGCGGGAATGCTACGGAAGCACTCAAGGTTAGGGGATTGATCGATCTCAACATCAGCTTGACATGCTAACGCCATCGTACTAGTCGTTCTGGCTCACACAGTCCTTCTACACGCTCACCAACGGCTTTAACAAGATGGCTTTCCTGGCTTTGTACTATCGTGTATTTGCTCTGAAGCGCTTTCGACAGGCATGCATTGTACTAGGGGTCATATCAGTTGGCTGGACTGTCTCATATGTCGTAGTCTGCATCTTCCAATGCACGCCGGTACCTCGCGTCTATAATCGAACGATACCGGGAACATGCATCAACTTCTTCTGGCACCGGTATGTTGCCCTTCAGTGTATGCGAAACTATCACTAACATTCCCTCAAGTTGGTCGAATGCTATCTTGAATCTCCTTACCGACCTCGCGATTTTCATACTTCCAATGCCCGTCATCTTCGGGTTGAACATGTCCAAAGGCTCGCGAATCGGTCTTATGGTCCTTTTTTCGATGGGCTTCTTCATCTGCCTAACAACCGCTCTCCGCATGTCCACGCTGCCCCTCTCACTTCGTACCCGCGAACCGACATGGCAATCTGCACCCACGAATCTTTGGAGTTTCATCGAGGCCGCGACTGGAGTGATAACCGCTTGCTTATTAAGCCTACGTAAGAGCATCGGCGGGTTGTGGCCAAAGAGATGGCGAAGCAACAAAGGAACGAGTGGAGCATACCAGCACTACAGCGGATCCAATGGCATCGGGCTGGGGATATCGCGACCCCGCACCGGGAACGCACATCAGGATGCGTTCGCCATGGGAGCAATGCGTAGCGGTGCAAGGGGCAAGGTTGAGACTCTCGGCGACATTAGTCCGAGTGAGAGTCAAGAGCGCATCATCGAAGACTCCAAGCCGGGAGTGCATATCACATCGCAACCGCGACGCAGCAACAGCACTAAAAGCGAACATCTTGTATTGCGGGGTATTACTGTGACTCACGATGTAGAGGTTAGGAGAAATTAACACCGAGCCCAGACTTTCATGTCCGAAAGCTACCTGTATTGAAAGTTCGACGTGACACTTCCATGCGATTGCTTTTCTGAACTGCTGTACTCGTTAGCATAGTTGTGAGGTTTGAACCACTCTTCTGGTTTCTTCCAATACGCTCAAACTTGACCATAAACCTTTACACATTCCCCGCACTTGTTCTAGAAACCTCCGGGCGCTGTGGTAGTTTTCGATACGTATAGTGCTGCGCAGCCAGGATATCAGTTCTGGGTGTGAAATCGCTGAGCGCATCATTCTTCACACGGTTACAACCCAACGGCGGGGCTTTAGTACAGGCTCTGCCATGCAGCCGGACGTGTTCGACAAGCGCCAGGCTTTGGTATCGGAGCCGCGTGTCTGTGAGGTAAGCGTTCGCCCCACCAAGCGTGGGGCGCCTTGCATCTGTCAGTGCATGCTAAAACAGCCGAAAGGCCGCAAGAACAGCTGCAGGGTACTTGACGAGCAGCAAGTCGCATCACAAGTCTTTCGGTTACCACTGCTTCCAAACCTCGTACACTAAGCTATTACTACATCTCGAAACGCGAACCCTCATCAATTTTACCATCATGGCTGAGCGAAGCTCTCTAAGCATCGCGATAGTGGGCGGAGGTATCGCGGGCCTGACGCTGACCGTTGCGCTGCTCACAAAATGCCCGCACATAAAGGTCACACTGTATGAGTCTGCTGCGGCTTTTGGCGAGATCGGCGCTGGTGTTGGGTTCTCGCCCGTCATGGTCCGCACCATGGGTATGATCGACCCACGAATCGAGGCCGCCTTCATCAAGTGCAACAAAGGAAACGTCAACCCAGATCCACCGGTATGGTTCACAGCGAGGGTGGGAGACAAGAGGAAGAAGGGCGTTGAGCTAGGGGAAGAATCATTCACTATTCCAGCAAGAGAGGGACCGAATGGCGGAGTCCATCGTGCGCAATTTCTTGATGAGCTTGTCAAACTGGTTCCAGAAGGTGTTGCGCAGTTCAAGAAAAGGTTGCGTGATATCACAGAAGCAACTGATGGATCTGGAGATGCGATTCTCCATTTCGCCGACGGGTCTACTGCACAGCATAGTGCAGTACTGGGTTGCGACGGTATCAAGTCGCGCGTACGGCAAATTGTGCTAGGCGATGTGCCGGAAGCGCAAGCAGTCTTCTCAGGAAAATACGCTTATCGTGGAATCTTTCCCATGACGAAGGCAATTGAGATCTTGGGCGAAGAGATACCGAAAATGCCGCAAATGTGGCTTGGCTACCATGCCCACATACTCACGTTTCCCATAGCAAATGGAACGCTGTTTAATGGTACGTCGACTCGGAAGTTACTATTGAGCTGGCTGACGCGCTTACAGTTGTCGCATTTGGGTCGCGACCCACTTGGGAGGATAAGAACTGGGTGGTGCAGACGTCTCGCGACGAGATGATGGAAGACTTCAAACACTTCATACCTGCCGCTCAAAAGATCATAGAGAATATGCAAAAGCCAGATATCTGGGCGCTGTTCTACCATCTTCCTGCGGCAACCTACTACACCACCAAGCCTTTGATCTGCCTTGTAGGTGACGCTGCACATGCCTCAACGCCTCAACAGGGGTCTGGAGCTGGCATGTGTATCGAGGATGTCCACGTTCTTAGCGAGCTGTTGTCGGCATGTCGTCAGAAAGAACAACTTACAAATGTGTTCCATGCGTACGATGCAGTCCGAAGACCGCGCAGTCAGAGACTAGTGGCGACAAGCAAGGAGGCTGGTAAGCTGTGGGAGTTTGAGGGAGAAGGTGTAGGTGATGATTTAGATGCTTTGCGAAACAATGCGCTATCGAGGATGGATTGGATTTGGGATCATGAGATATCGAAGGACCTTATGACAGCGAAACTTATGATGAAAGAAGGCCTGCCGAACACTCCGTAGTCTTGGAATGTCGCAACCAGATATAATCTACTATGCAGAAATGTTCTGCAGCTCGGTCTTCATATCAACCAGTATTGTTGGGTACCACAAGTAGTACAAGACGGTAACCGCGAACATTGGAACTGAATCGAAGATGTACATGGTCCATTCATGCCTCAGAAGATACCCGTCATTACCCATGGCGTACTCTACGACGCGAAAGACAGATCTGACCATGATGAGAGCGGAGACAATGAACAGCATGCGTAAACTCTCCCTCCAAGGAACATCGACGGTGTACGACTCAGGAGTAGGACGTTGGCGTATGCGGTTCCGAAAGATGACCCCTGTGACCGCGAATAGTGCAAACATGATCACTTGAATAAGTAGACCAGCGATCACGATGCCTTCTCCGAGCTTTGCATGCGTGCCGGTAACCATCAGGCCAGAAGCGCCTCCCTGAACCAGGATGGAGAGGACGTCACCCGTCACGAATATCTTCGTCAACTTCCGAGGCTTGATCACGGAAAGGTGGTCGGCTTGTATACTGCGAATGATGCGACTCAGACACATGTAGATTGATGCAGCGAAGAAAGCGGGGCCAAGGAGAATGAAGACGTTTTGTACAGCGAATGGCATGATTCTACCAGTCTTGCTGTGAGCGGACGCTCTTGCGCAGTAACCGGCGAACTCCACTACAATAAAAGTGTCAGCTCCATCACGAGAACCAGAGGGACGAAGCTTACGGAAGCCCCCAACCACAAACGGGGTGCAAAACCAGGTCTTGGTACGGAACATTCGCCACCAGATCAAACCGGTGGTAACCATGAAAAGTAGGATAAATATAACAGCGGCGGCCATCGAGGGGAGGTAGTTCCAAAGGTAGTAGCCTCCCTTGGTGGGCTCTACTCCATCGACCATCCTGGCTGATTGGGTGAAGGCGCCGGTGGGTATAATTCGTACGAGATTCTTCTGCGGGACAAGCTCGAAGCGGCTGGAGATGGTGAGGCGATGGAAGTCGATGGTAGATGGTATCTTGATCGAAACATTGTGAGGACTCAAGATCTTTGTACCTCTCGAGTTCGCTGTAGTTTCAGAACGTGCTGCGGTGAACGCAGCGCCAGATGTGGGTGAGAAAGCAGAATGTGATCCGCTATACTTGGGAATACGTCGTATTCTACCCCGAGTAGTCGTAGCCGAATTGTTGCGGTAAGAACATGAACTTCGCGCGCCAAAGGGAGGAGAGGGAGAGAAGGATGGGAGTAGAAGCTATCGTGAAACAGCTGCGGCAAGGGCGATACGTCGTATTGTCGAATACGACGTATAAACAGTGACGCACTAGTGCTTCATGCGGTGTTGCAGGGGTATTCGGCGAATGGAGGCGGACATGTGGAACATACAGCGTGGCCCACTTCCAGATTCCAAGCTCCGATTTGGGAGACACTAATCTAGTGCATCCTTAGTCAGCGTATCCGTATCTACCGCTGCATTCTTCTTGATCCAACACCCCTTCGCTACTATCCGTATCTCTGGCTCTGCGTATCTTTGTTTACTAGTTTCTTGTTACGCCAATCACAGTCGCCTGAGTCGAGTTTGGCCATGCGTCCACGGAACCCCTCACGGAGACCACACAGGAAGTCGCGACTTGGCTGTCAAGAATGTAAGCGACGCCACATCAAGGTAAGCGACCTGGCTGTTAGACGCTGGTACCTGTATCTGTCTCGACTTAATCTGAAGTGAAAAGCATACTGACTTCCGCAGTGTGATGAGGCACAACCGACATGCGAGAATTGTTCGCGGGATGATCGGACCTGCGCGTATCAAAAGCCACCCACTCGCCGTGCAGGGTCCGCTCAATCATCATGTACAATCTCCGATACTGCCCCAACAGAACCTTACATTGGAAGTCCCATGTCGCAAAGTGTGCCAATTCTAGGGGATCGTCACAGTAGTGCGTCAGCAGCAGTAACGCCGTCTGTCAACCAGGATTACCTGTCTCCACTACCGTTATCATTTCAAGCACAAGATCTGTCGCTCAATCTGCGACATATGCAGTTGTTCAATCATTTCATCTTCGAGACCTTGCCAAGTCTCGAAGAAGCAGGCGCCATTGATCGAGAACAGGCACGAACCTTGATGCCGATCATATTATCTAAGCCATACGTTGTGTATCAGCTGCTAGCACTATCTGCTATGCATATGAGCTATCTACATGGGGCCGAATCAGGTCTTTATCGCGAGGAAGCAAGGACCTTCCAGACACTGGCGTTGAGCTCATTCAACGATGCACATTTCGAGGTCACGGCAGAGAATTGTGCCCCGTTGTTGATATTCTCTAGCTTCATTGGCTTGCATGAGCTTGGTGAAGTCGCCGTAATCGCGGACGCTAGCGCAGGCGAAATACTAGACAGGTTCATCACGTACATGAACCTGCATCGTGGGGTGCGCGCTGTTACATCGCAGTCCTGGCAATTCCTGAAACAGACCAGCATATCTTCCTATTTCGAACGCGCCGAAGATTCCATCAACCTAGCATCATCGTCCCACAATGAAATTGCTGAGGTTGTAGCCGATCGCCTGTCCAACTTGCTGGGCCAAGCGGACATGAGTGAGGAATCCCAATCAACCTGCCGCGCGGCTGTATCTCAGCTGCAGCTCGTGTACCAAACTGAAACAGTCCCTGATCAATCGCCTTCTTCCGGCTTGATCTGGATTTGGCCTATCAATTTGTCTAGCGACTTCACAAACCTCCTGTCCATGCGGAAGCCGGAAGCGCTAATCATCCTCGCCCATTACGCAGTCGTTCTGCACCGCCGGCGACGAATGTGGCTTGTCGGCAACGTCGGTAGAATTCTGATCGAGGAGATTTCCAGATTTCTGGGTTCCTTCTGGAAGCATTGGCTCGAGTGGCCGAACGAGATGCTAGCGCAGGCTCAGGGCAATACGTAGCCAATCAGCGCGATACGCCGTATGTCCTGATTCGCGATCATCTTTTCTGAGCATGGACCTGCAAGCACACTCAGAGGTCAAGTCGTGGATCGTGCTGAGGCTGTAGTAGCAAGATCAACTAATCCTCATCTCTTTATGCTACTTGACCGGAGAATAAAGCTTAATGTTTGGCCACTCTCACCTTCAATACTCCCTTCGTCCTGGCCTCTGTCACTCGTTCTTCTGCCATACGATGCACAACATCACCTCCCCATCTTCGGCCTGCGATGCCAGTTCCATACCCTACCCAACGGTTTTCGGTGCCACTATCCTCGACCTTACCGCTACGCCTGTCACAAACTATACGACCGAAGTCTCCGACCAGTTCTACTACAACCATCCATCCATTTCGGTACGCGGCATTGACTACTGCAACATTACCATTACATACACGCACGAAGGTCAGAACGACACCATCAACGTCGAGACATGGCTTCCAATGAAAGGATGGAATGGGCGACTTCAATCCGTGGGAGGGGGAGGTTACGTTGCTGGACGATTTCCACTATCGTATATGGCGATGAGCGGCGCGCTTGGAGAGGGATATGTGGCATCAACGACGGATGCTGGCCTGGGATTGAGCTATGTTCCGGATCCGTGGGCGTTGAACAGCCCAGGTAATGTTGACATGTATGCGCTCCAAAACTTGGCTGCCGTATCGCTCAACGACCAGTCGCTCATTGCAAAAGACGTCATCAACTCCTTCTACGGACAACCTGCTAAATATTCGTATTGGAGCGGATGCTCTCAAGGAGGCCGCCAAGGCTTCATGCTCGCACAGCGCTACCCTGAGGCTTACGACGGTATTGCTGCAGCAGCTCCAGCATTCAATTGGAACCAGTTCATCCCCGCAGCGGCATGGGCACAGGTGATGATGTCAATAATGAGGCAGTTTCCAACAAAATGCGAATTGGACTCCCTCACCGAAGCCGCTGTCGCTTCCTGCGACGCCCTCGATGGTGTGACTGACGGACTGATCAGCGACGTGGACAAGTGTTCTTTCAATCCGTTCACGATGATCGGTAGCGTGCGCAATTGCACTTCGACGGGCAAATCGGTCACCATCACCGAAGCAGCTGCAGTAATTGCAAACGCTACATGGGAAGGCCCGCGTGGTCCGAACGGCGAGTTCCTTTGGTACGGTGTTGACTATCAATCTCGGCTCACTGGCAGCCCTAATCCAACGGGTACTACCTCTGACTTAGGTTACGCGGCGACAACGTGCAATACGAATGGCACATGCACCGGAGCTCCAACTGGACTTGGTGAAGGATGGTTGCAGCTCTTCGTCAAGAAGGACCCCCAGTGGAACTATACGCTGATCAACTCGGTGGAGGAATACACACGCCTTTTCAAGTCTGCTATGCAGCAGTACGACTCTATCATCGGAAGCGCGGATCCAGATCTTTCAAACTACCGCAAAGCGGGCGGCAAGATCATTACCTATCACGGCCTGGTAAATCCCCCATCGAGCAATTCTTGCCCTTCGTCGTCTTTGACGAGTGTTGTACTCTTCCAAGCCTATGCTAACCTTCCTGTTAGGCCGACGGACTTATCCCACACAAAGGCACCACTGACTATTATAACCGTGTCACGAAGCTGGATCCCAACGTCGACGATTTCTTCCGCTACTTCCAGGTTCCTGGACTAGCGCATTGCTCTGGTGGATCGGGTGGACAGCCTACCTCCACGTTCCAGGCTCTTGTCGATTGGGTGGAAAAGGGTACCGTGCCGGATACAATTCCAATCAACTTCAATGACACGTCTGGAACACAGTACGACAGGTTCTTGTGCCCCTATCCGATGAAGACACGCCTTGTGTCGAAGGACGGCGATGTCACGAAGGCGCAGTCGTACGAGTGTGCTCCTTGAAACACAGCCTCATGCCCATGCAGGAGTGTTGCGTAACTTATGTTCTTGTTCTTGGGAAGGTTGTATTTGTCCGGACGAACAGGACATGTTCGTGTTTGGCGCAAGTGACGTAGCTTTTGGCAACGCGGTGGGGTTACTTTTGCATGCTGAATGTGTACTATGTATCTTCCGATCCTACAAGAGATCGTCTCTATAAAAATACGATGCTCGTGATCGATAAGAAGTCCTACTGGGGACATTCTACGAGCAGCGTGATGGTCGGAAGATTCCCCCTCAGTGCATAAACTTGAGACGTTGAGAATAATTCTCGACGCACCCCATGTTATCATATTGATGTACGAATCTTGATAATACACTTGTATGATTGTATTACTCTCCCATTCGTGCCAGTACGATGTCTTGTCCATCGCACTCCTGTTCTTCCCTAAGAATCAACTCTGGATCGTCTGAGGGCGATCTTCACAATCTTCAACTCTAGCTCTAATCTCAGGTTTTGATTTGCTGCTACTAACCACTGATACCACGACCTCTGAAGAGACAACCGCCTGCCAGCCTCGGTCTGCACTGTAGTTCCCGGACCCTTCTTTCATGGAATGTTAGCCTGGATCAGAGGGAATTGTAGAGCACTACATACCTAACTGGTATTCTTTCGAACAGTAGCAAGCAGCTAGCACCTCCAAACATAAGTGCATTTGGTGCCTGGAGGACTGCACCATGTTCTTCCGTTGATACCTGTGCCAACATACTGTCCCGCTCTGCCATTACACACCTTCGGGTTGTTCGGATTGTTGAATGCTGTATCCACGTCGCAGACGTTGGCAGAATTGCAGCTACCACTTAGATTCCATACTTTTGTTGTAGCAAGAACCGTAGGCGCGAAGAAAACAACAAAAACATTAAGTTTCATTTTTCGATATATGTTTCAAGGAAGATTGTGGAGTTGGAAAGTAGATGTGACATGAACCCAGGTCGTAAATTCCATAGTTTAAATAGAGCGTTTGAGGACTTCCAAGATTCCTTAAGGTTACGCTAGAAATCTTACTTATAATGAATACTCTGTGGACCGAAGTCCGACCTCGAATGATCAAGAGCGATAGTGAGCTTGACAGGGAGTTGGACTTTATAGGCGGTGTGGTAGGGTGCATAATGGCTTCCGTGCAGTCTTGGTAAAGCTAAACTTTCAAGCTAGGTGCTCGAGCATATTTTGGGGATTTCGGAACCGTCTCCGAGCTCGACCATCGCGTTGAGAAAGTAGCTTGATAAGCAGGTTAAGGACGACGAGATGAACAAAAAGGATCGTGGTTTGGCAGGTTCCAGTGCGCCGATAATTTGAAAGACGAAGTTTGGGGAGTCTTGTCCCTGACTGCATGAAGGGCCAGGCCAGTGCACCTGTAAAGTATCTAGGGAAAGCAGCTATCCTGGAAAAGCGTGAAGCCATCGTTATCATAGTTCACCGTATGGTAAGGGGGTCCTGGGAAGCACTTCGACGGTTACCCTTGGAGCTACAGCATGGTAAGCAGTAGAAATATCGTAGTCTAAACGACATCGCCGGTCGCAACAGGGAGCGCGAGAAGCAGAAATCGCCCTGACATGGCAGCGGCACCAGTTAGGCCAGCGAAACCGATTCCAGGCTACTGTACCTCTTTAAATTCATTCAGAATTTCTCTTTGTACAAATGCGATGCCCATGATCAATACGAGATCCTATTGGAGACGCTTTACGAGCAGCATGATGGACGCAGGTTTCTCAGGCAGTCTGTAGACTTGAGACGTTGAGGGACATTCTTTTAGATTAAAATTAGCATTGTAGTCAAGCATAATACCCTCCACCCAATTCTGGCTTACCAGCTAGTCCAATGAGCAGTGGGTGCAGCTGTATGACTAGAAACGAATGTTGTTCCAGGTGACAACCACGCCGCATCAGCCTCGCGCGCATCGCCTACCTCTCCGCCTTGCCTCGAGCTGCACAAAGCGAGTTGCATGACAACGCAGGGGCGCAGCGCTATTCTTGAGTATGGAGATACCTGGTATATCATGCGCCGTTTGCCGCTTTTCTCGTGGAAAGATAATGATTCGCAGCTCACCAAGCTGTTCTGTCTCAACACCATGAAACGACCCATGTCTTGCCAGGTTGACAATCCTCCAGAGGAGTTACTTGGATATTGCGATCATGGCTGTGAAGAGGGAATGAAAGGTTGCCAATGGATATATCTTTGTGCAACTCGCACTGTTACGCCTTCAAACTCTACTACATCACGACTTTTATTGTGCTGATATCCCCACAATCAACGCACGTTTTCAAAGACTCCCTCAAAGACACTATTTTCTTGAACAATGCCTTCTTCAGTGCCCACCAACAGAGCCACTATCCCTGGCACGTCCAGATCCCAGCCCCGATGGGATCCCGAGGACGTGCTGAATCTATGTGTGGACGGCCTCTGCTTCGGGTATGCCCCGTCAAAGCGTCGCGAGTGTCACAAGCGGATCCGGCGTCATGACGTGTACTTCTTGGTTACCGAGATAGCAAAGAAACAGCCAGACCCGGAGCGAATTCGACCGGACCTTGTGAATCTCGCCAATCATGGGTTATGTTATCTACATCGACATACACAAGGCGAGGCGCTGGTAAACGAATGGACGAGCAATATCAGGGCAGCGTTCCCGGTCGAGCTTGATCGAACGCAAGGCCGGAGATCTGCAATGCAGAGTCAGCCGGCGACAGTGGCTTTCACGCCTGCCCAGCTTGAAGCAATACGCGCGCAGATCGAGCAGATCGTGCAACAGGTCAGGCAGGAATTAGGGCCTTCGAACAGTACCACTCCTCCTCGGTACCATGTAGCGAGTTCAGCCGCTGCTGAATCCGTCAACGCACCATCGGAGATCCCGCCAACACCTAGTACATCGTTGGGCCGGGCTGCGCGCAGCGCTGTCAACACCACACCCCGAGTCGCAACAGGGAGCGCGAGAAGCTCGAATCGTCCCGATATCGCAGCAGCACCAGTTGGGCGAACTGAAGCAATCTCAGGCAGAACGTCGTCGTTCAGCGCGACATCATTGCCAAATGTGTCGCAGGTCGTGCCACGCCCTTCGCCGCAGCGATGCCAACGCCCACATGCTCGCCGGTTGCCCTTCAACGAAGAGTGTCCCATCTGCTACGAAGGAGGCCCTCTCTCCGAATGCGATGCGTCCGAGATTGTATGGTGTCGATCAAGTTGCGGTCAGAGTGTGCACAAGAAATGCTTCGATGATTGGCGTGCGCAATGCGTTATCGACTGCAATCGACTCACGTGCGGCGTTTGTCGCAGCGATTGGGACGAACATTCTGGGTGTAATTCATGTGATGCTGTTCATGCGCGGAGGCAGGCGATCGAGGGGGATTGCGCGATTTGTCGTGATGTTTTGGCAGAGGATGGGTCGACGGCGGCGAGCGACGAGGGTTTGGTGTGGTGCAAGGACAGCTGCGGACAGAGCGTACATCAACAGTGCTTTGATGGCTGGAAGAGGCAATGCGTTGCTGATGGTAGAGCTGCGACATGTGTGTCATGCCGCGCATCCTGGAGTGAGGGGTGTGATTGCTAGGTGCAAGCTCTCGGTAAGTCGGGAAAGCCGGAAATAGATCGCCAATCGATGCGCAACACCACCTATTCACATCAACATCACGACAATACTACACTCAAAACGCGTCAAATTGTATACAGAAATAGCTTAAATTGATGCACTAAAGTCTATTACACTATGCCTAAGCGTATACGGATTACCACCCCTCCACCCGAGCTAGCGAAGGCGTCAAGTACGTCACAGCTAGAGACACCCAAGCGAGCTGCCATATACGCTGTGCAGCTGTATTGCCAACAACACGAGTTACCATGCAGTTTTGAGCGTATTTCCACTGTATTTGGCATACCTAAGAGTACTGTAGGTGAAGTACTTGCATCAGGGAGATGCCGGAGGCTTCAAAACTCGGATTCAATCGAAACCCGGGGAGCCAACCCACAAATCATGCGAACGAGGAAGAGAGCGCTTGAAGAAGTCAGTCCCAACGAATCGCCTGAACCAAAGCTAGCGAAAAGACTCACACGCGACCGAGAGAATGCGTCTGTACGACTAGAGTCCGTGGTTCTACAACATGCTGACCCTTTCTCGCTCAAGGAGGTGTTAACGCTACAGCTAAAGTATGTAACGTACGCTAAACCATCGTACAGCTTCGACCTGGAAGATATTAAGACAGGAAAGCATATCCAAACGGCCGCCAGATATAAGGAGCGATATGATGGCAAGCCGGCCGAGAAATTCCCGAATTGGCCCTACGTAATATCCCAAGCTACAGCAGAGCTCGTCAAGAAGTATAGCCTCGAATCTATCAAGCGTGACGAGGATAGTTTCGACATGGTGGTCTCGAACGACTTTACTGGATATGGGTTGCAGGAGGTTATAGAGAACCAGCTCACAGCCATCAACTCACTCATGGCTAAGCGACACGTTTCGGCCGATGAGCTTGCTGTTGGCCTCTGGGTACGCTTGTCAGCTTTCGCCCACTGGACTCAATCGCAACAACTAGCGCCTTGGTTCATGATGGATGATGGTCAGCGCTGGCAGGACACTGTCGCAATGATTGGTATCGCAATTTTAGCCACGCTAAACGCTCTCGATCGGGCAAAGCTACTCATGGAGCACTCCCCGGTCAGGGACCTGGGTCTGGTTCTCGCACTTCTTGGAGACTTCATTTGCGATTGTCTGGATCAAGCCACGACCATCCCATATCTATCATCGAACCCTAGAGAAATCTGCTGGCCGTATAAGATTGTCTCCTACGCCAAGGCCAACGGTATCAAGATCAAAGGCGTTCGGGGCATCGAAGAGAGATTCATACAAAAGTTCGATGACGTGGATGAGGCGAACTATTGGAAGAGAAAAGAGTGTGTTGATCGCTGGGGCTGGGGTACAAAGGTAGGTGATATATTGTCCCAAATAACGTTGCCTAACGACCTGAAGTGGAGAATTCTCTGTCAAGCGTACGGCGAACCACGTCACATCTTCCATTCGGGTCCACCACTTGGAGGAAATTACTTTGATATCACACGCTGGCCCGCTGCTGAGAGGAAGAAGTACCACTTCGAGAACAAAGACCCTCTTGAGCCCGGAAACTCCCTATTGCTGTGTTTGGAAAGTAGCCTTGGGCTATGAACCTCGCCATGTGTTGATATTGCCCAAAGACAGGTTTATCCTACCGTACACTACGGCGCTTAGGTCCATGTATTACGCGATCGCGTTACTTCAGCTGGTAGTAGATACGCCGAACGCTTTGGTATCGTTCCGAAGATTGATTAGTCTGTGTGAGGTGGATTTGAGCCTGCGGAGAAACTCCGCTATGACTCCGCCAATCTCCGCGAACCCACAATGGGCTCTCGGGATGCGTGCGCACCGATTCTCAACCTCAAAATCTTTCGTTGTGACCGTCAGCCGCATCATCTTGACGAAGCTTTGCTACAATCGATTCAATACACTCGCTTCCTTCTACAATCACTTACACCACCTTTTCAAGAGCCTACCACAATGACAGTGGTACATATTGGTGAGTCCAACCTGCATTCACGCACTCAACATCATCCGAACATCGCTGAAGTATGGTAGTTCTTTTCAAATTCAAGCCGACTGTTTCGTTGGCACACAAGAACGCCTTCGTTACACAACTCAAGGCGCTCAAGAAGCTTCCCTGCGTCCTGGATAATCGATTGATCGTCGGGGGGCCGTCTATAACTGAACCTATCGAGCGAAGCAAGGGCTATGAGTTCGCGTTGTTAAGCTTTCATCAAGACCGCAAAGCTTTAGAAGAGTATCAGGCAAGCTCAGAGCATAAGCGGTATGAAGTATGAACAGCACAGACACGTACATATACTGACGGCAGCATAGAGTTACTAGTGAATATCTGTGGCCATATAAGGAGGACATTACTCGGTTTGACTTTGAGGTTGCCGAAGATGATGAGTATATGTGTCGGTTTGTCACGAAAGGCTTGATGTAAGAAGATAGCAGCTCTTAGTCCAGGTAGGGTAGTTTTCTTACCGAGCTGAGCGCTCTACACAAGCAGAACTGCTGTCACGAATTACTACGCGCGCGTGCTTTAGGCGCTTACTAGGCGCGTGAATCATAGCTACGTACAATACCTAGTTCAATACAAGTCGTCGCATAAGGAAACAGAGGCAGAAAATAAACGCGGTGAAAAACTGTGAAAACAACCCGTGCATGTAGCCCAGAGCTTAGCTGCTCACACAGCTGAGCAGTCACGACTGGGTTCTCGACAAGGACCTCTCGCCTGTGAGGTTGTTCAGGCGTCAAGAGATCCATGGTAGGTACTGTGACAACTGCCCTCAGTCGGCTGCTTCGCGTTTCCTTATCCACATCTTCGCGAGAGCGACATTACATCGAGACAGCTATAAGATCGTTGTACATAGGGCTACAATAAGGCCTTGCGAACGCGGTATAAGAGAAAAAGAATTTGGTAAATCATGCAATTTAGTTGCTGCAGAGCTGTCGTTCCTGTCGGGTCTCTCCAGAAGATGACAGCGTGGAAACCAGCTTTTGTACAACGATTTTCTTCATTGAATGACAATATCTACCAAAGTTACGAAGAACGGTCTAAACTTTACCAGTACTTGAGGTAATGCCTCCATCCACCACAATCTTTTGTCCAGTGACATAGCTCGCTTCGTCCGAGACCAAAAAGAGCGCCGCATTTGCAACATCCCAAGCATCGCCCATTCTGCCCATTGGTACCTGCTTGTTCCTTGTTGCTTTGAGTTGCTTGTAATCTTTCCCATATCTAGCTGCCATGCTCTTCGTGTACGGTGTGTCCATAAGCCCCGGTACGACTGTGTTCAATCGTACACCCTTGTCAGCATACATGACTGCCGTGGCTTTCACAAACTGCAATATCGCAGCCTTGGTGGTGTTATATGCAATTTGCGGCTTTCCTATATATCGCATACCGGCGACACTAGAGATACAGACAATTGCGCCACCGGAGGTTTGCCCTTCCATGATGGGAAGGACGTGGTGGCAGGCCAGATATACACTCCGGAGATTGAGATCCATCTGCGAATCCCATACGGATTCTTCCATGGTCGCCGGACATCCAGGCTGTGAGGCGCCCACGTTCGTCAGGAGGATGTCGATGCGACCATGTTTGGCAACGCAGGCTTCGACAAGATGCTTCACCGATCCCGATTCGGTCGCTTGAGTGACTTCGACATGGCACACACCACCTTCTTGCTCAATCGTTCGTTGGGTTCTCTGTGTGGACTCGATGGTGCGGTTCCCGCCGAAGATAATAGCTCCTTGACGAGCGAAAAGAACGGCGCAGGCTGCACCGATACCCCAGCCCTCATCTCCCGATTGCCCAAGACCAATAACTAGAGCTATCTTTCCTTTCAGATCGTGCATAGTGGCGTGTTTTGGTGGTGTTATTCTCGCTGGATGGCATGACGCCCTACTGACTTCTTGTACGAGCGCAGCGGGCTCGGTCCGCAGTTTGTGAAGCGGACGATGTCCGCTGGGGACTTCTCTGCGGACTTCGCCCGCAAGCATGACTTACGTCCACAACACAAATAGACGTGTTCAGACAGGGTTTCTGAGCCAGTCTATCCAACGAAAACCCAGATGCATCATGTCTGCAAATCAGAGCGCCACTACGTCTGATTACGACCTCGACATTCCTATACCAGCATCGGCAAGCGGTCTTCGTCAAGGTCTGACATCCTATGGAGATGCTCACTTTTCTTTGTTCTTGCGCAAAGTTTTCATCAAAGCCCTTGGTTACAGTGAGGATGCACTGTCTCGGCCAATCATCGGTATCGTCAACACATACAGCAGCTTCAATCCTGTAGGTGTGCATCCGTTCCGCTCTGGCCAAGGTAACTGATAAGTTAGTGTCATGCCAACATCCCTCAATTGATCGAAGCTGTCAAGCGAGGGGTGCAGCTTAATGGAGGTCTCGCCATCGACTTTCCCACCATTAGTCTTCACGAGAGTTTTGCGAGTCCAACAAGCATGTTCCTCCGAAACTTGATGAGCATGGACACTGAGGAGATGATCAGAGCACAGCCATGCGATGCTGTGGTACTTATTGGAGGTTTTTGCCCCGACGGAAGTTGTTCCTGTAGGAACGAGATGACTGACTAGTGCAAAGGCTGCGATAAGACGACTCCCGCACAGTTGATGGGTGGTATCTCTGCGAACAAACCGATCGTTCACCTTGTCACCGGCCCCATGATGCCAGGAAGCTATAAAGGCGCTAGGATTGGCGCATGCACGGATTGCAGAAATAACTGGGCTAAATTTCGTGCTGGCACAATTGACGTTGAAGACATCTCAGCCATCAACGACGAGCTCGCACCAACGGTAACTAAGACTAAGGTGTCATCAAATCGAACTCTAAATAACATTTTGAAGGCAGGCACTTGCGGCGTCATGGGGACAGCGAGCACCATGGCCTGCATTCTCGTGGCTCTTGGCATGATGCCATTCAAAGGTGCTACTGCTCCAGCTGTCTCGTCGGCGCGTCTGCGAATTGCTGAAGAAAGTGGGAAGCTCGCTGTGGACGCGGCAGCGACAAGGCGAGTCCCACAGGCTCTTCTATCGCGCGAATCGTTTCTCAACGCTATGACCGTCCTACAGGCTATAGGAGGCTCGACAAATGCTGTTGTCCACTTGATGGCAATAATTGGTCGTCATCCGACAGTCGCAGGTACTATCGATTTGAGCACGTTTGACGATATAGGACGCCGAACCCCGCTACTGGTTGACCTCAAACCAAGCGGGAAGAACTATATGACCGATTTTCACAACTCGGGAGGTATGCTAGCATTGTTGCACGCACTAAAGCCCTTGTTGTACCTGGACGTAATGACGGTCTCCGGTAAAAGTCTCGGGGAGGAAATCGACTCTGCACCGTATGCACGAGTACCTCGAAGCAGTCCTACGAATTGTCTGCATTCTCTAGCCGATCCGCTTTACCCAGCATCGTCCCTAGTTGTTCTCCGTGGCAACTTAGCCCCTGGTGGTGCGGTGATGAAGGCCAGTGCTTCCAAGGACCGAACGCTGCTGCAACACAGCGGCCGAGCTGTAGTATTTGCGAACTCTGCAGACTTAGCAGCGAGAATTGATGATCCTGAGCTAGACGTCGATGCAGACAGCGTTCTTGTCCTCCAGAACATTGGACCTGTAGGAAATCCAGGGATGCCGGAAGCAGGCTTGATACCCATTCCACGCAAGCTCAGTGAGAAGGGAGTTGAAGACATGCTACGCCTTTCCGACGGACGGATGAGTGGTACTGCTGGGGGTACAATCGTTTTGCATATATCTCCGGAGTCTTCGAATCCCGACTCTGTGCTGGGTGTTGTTCAGAACGGCGACATGATCGAATGCGATGTTGAAAAGAGGTTGTTGCATCTTCGCGTTTCCGATGAGGAAATCGAACAGCGCATTGCGTCGAGGAAATTGAAGCTGGAGGCGACTGTGACAGCATCTGCAACCCAAACAAGAGGCTACCGTGGTCTGTACATGCGAACGGTGAATCAAGCGCAACAGGGAGCTGACTTCGATTTCTTGACAGCAGCGGGTCCTACGTAGGCGCTCCCTACAAGGCATTAATAGAAACTCTGACCCGAAGGGATGAAATCATCGAATAAGTTTCT
>Ga0265797_10000490_pt1 | contig 71954 bp, 60 predicted proteins | sample P2T30metagenome_FD_192433 | JGI IMG/M metagenome (GOLD analysis project Ga0265797, IMG submission 192433) | Plant litter microbial communities from East Loma Ridge, Irvine, California - P2 T30 | ecosystem: Environmental > Terrestrial > Plant litter > Unclassified | place: USA: California...
AATGCAGACGCGGCGTTTGCGCAGCTGGAAGCGGCTGGCGAGACCGTGTACCGCATCGGCGAGATTCGCGCCCGCGCCGACGGCGAAGCGCAAACCATCGTCGCCTGATCCAGGCCCGATGCCCGCGGCGCCATCCATGTCCATCCGCGACGAGGAACGGCGCCTGCGGGCCGGCCACGGCGGCGCCGTGGTCTGGATCACCGGCCTGTCCGGGGCCGGCAAGACCACGCTGGCCGACGCCCTCGAGCGCACACTGTTCGACCTGGGCTGCCAGGTATTCGTGCTCGATGGCGACAAGGTGCGCGGCGGCCTGTGCGCCGATCTCGGTTTTACGCTCCCTGAACGTTCTGAAAATATTCGCCGCATCGGCGAAGTGGCGCGCCTGTTCTGCCAGGCCGGCCAGATCGTGATCGTCTCGGCCATTTCGCCGCTGCGCGCCGACCGTGATCGCGCGCGCCAGCTGGTGCCGGCGCCGCAGTTTGTCGAGGTGTATTGCCGCTGCCCGCTGGCGGTGTGCGAGGCGCGCGATCCAAAAGGGTTGTATCGGCGCGCACGCACCGGGCAACTGCCGGAATTTACGGGGATTTCATCGCCGTATGAGGCGCCGGAGGCGGCCGAGGTGGTTGTCGACAGCGCCACCTCGTCGGTTGACGATGAGGTGGCGAAGTTGCTGGTTGAGTTGCGGCGGCGCGGGATCATCCCGGCCGCTTAGCCATCAGCGCAGCGCGCCGCTGCCGATATTCTTGTCCAAAAACTTCTCGACCCGTGTCCAGAAATCGATCCGGTTCTTTTCCAGCGCCCAGCCGTGGCCTTCTTCCGGATATTCAACCCATTCGACCTGCTTGTTGGTGCGCATGACGGCGTCGCGCAGGGCGGTGCCGTGGTTGATCGGCACGCGCCGGTCGACGCCGCCGTAGGCCAGCAACAGTGGCTGGGTGATGCGGGCGGCCTGCTGTATGGGCGAGGTCGCCTTGAACTGGGCGGCGTCCGTGACAGGGTCGCCAATCTTTTCCGGCAAGCTGTGTTTCTTGACGTCGCGCGAGGTGTCGCTGCTGAAATGCGCGCCGTTGTCGAACAGCAGGCCGATGTCGGTCACGCCGACGAAGCTGATCCCGCAGCGGAACATGTCCGGATCGTTGATCAGCCCCATCAGGGTGGAATAGCCACCATAGCTGCCGCCGGCAATGCAGACACGCTTGGGATCGACCAGCCCCTTGTCGACGGCCCAGCGCACGCCGTCGGCGATATCGTTCTGCATGGCCAGGCCCCATTGCTTGTAGCCGGCACGTTCATGTTTCGCGCCAAAGCCCAGGCTGCCGCGAAATTCCGGCTCGAGCACTGCGTAGCCGCGCGTGGCCAGGAATTGCGATTCTGGCGCCCAGCCCCATGAATTGCCGCGCACCCACGGACCGCCATGGACCATCACCACCAGTGGCAGGCCGGTGCGTTTGGCGCCCGACGGCAAGGTGAGCAGCGCAGGAATGTCCAGGCCGTCGCGGGCCTTGTAGCGCAAGAACTGCTGGCGGCCCATCTGCGCCGGGTCGATGCCGGGCCGGGCCTCGCCCACCTTGTTCAGCGCCTTGGTTTTGCTGTTGTACAAGAAGAAGACTGGCGCGACCACGTCCGAATAGGCGGTTACCACGAGCAGGGGCGATTCGCCCCCGGCCGGCACCGACATCAGGTTGACCGTCGTCGGGAGCAGCTTGTCGACGTCCTGCTGGACCGCCTTCATGCCGGCATCGAACCATTCATTCGATACCGCGTCGGTACGAAACTGCATGCCCAGCACCTTGTCGCGATTGATCACCAGGCTACCGTCGAAATCGTAGCCGGGCGCAGACAGCAGCGGTTGCGGATCGCGCTTGCCACTGGCGACGTCGAAGGTGTAGACGGCCGTCGTTCCGGTCTTGCTGCGCGCCGTCACGAACAGCGTGCCGGAGGGCCCGAAACCCAGCGGTTCGATTGTGTCGGCGGTTTCCCTGAATGCAGGAAAGCTGGTCAGTTCGCGCCACTTGCCGCTGGCCGGATCGAGATATTGCAGCGTGATCGTCAGGTCTTTGTAGGTGGTTGCCAGGCGCGGCTCGCCCTTGTGATCGAGCCACCAGCCGCGCGTGGCGCCGGGGCGCGGCACGGTCTTGTACTGGCCGGACACCGTGTTTACCTGGAGGAGGTCGACATGGCTCAGTTCATTGCGGGTGTCGCCGACCAGCGTCAGCGCATAGGTGTCGTCCGAGTCGACCCACGGGGTGTTGCCGGCCATTTCGCTCGACGGTGGCAGCAGCCGGCGCAGGATGCGCGTGCCGGTGCTTTTGTTGGTGCGGGTGCGGCTGGCCAGTTCCACGAAGCGCCCGCCGTCGAAGTCGACCGCATACATGCCCGGCATGAAACGCTGGTCGCCCGGCCCGACCCCTTTTTCATGGGTGTCGAAGACCAGGCGCCGGTCGTTGATCCAGTAGAAACTGCGGACATCGGCGTCGTTGTAATTCGCGACGATTTTGGCACTGTTGGTATCCAGGTCGATGACGGTCAAAAAATCGCGCTTGCCCGGCGCGCTGGCGCGCACGGCGAGGTGGCGGCCGCTCGGGGACAATCGAGCATCGCCGAACGGGGCATTGCCGAAGAAGGCGGCTAGCGGTGGCGGTGCGGGCGGCGTTTGTGCGAGGGTCAGTGGCGAGGCGAAGACGACGAGCACAGCGAAGGTTGCCCTGCGCAGCACGCGGTTAAATGCAGACATGAAGTTTTCCGTGAAATGCGTGGTGTTGTATGGTTCGGCCTTTATTGGCGCGGCCCAGAATAGCATTTGCACTATCAAGAAAATCTCTTCAATTTCCACCCGGGGCACGTCATTCGGGGGCGCGAATATAGTCGACCATGCCAGCGCTGGCCCGGCTTGGGCGCGGCGTGAGCAGGCTCACCACCACCACGGTAAAGAGCCCCGCCGGCACCCCGAACACGCCAGCCGCCATCGGCAGGATGCCGAACCACGTTTCAAGCGCATTGCCGCCCAGGGCCGGGCTGGCGCGCAGCATGTAGTACAGGCACACGGCAAACCCCGTCACCATACCGGTGATGGCGCCGATGTGGTTGGCACGCTTCCAGAACACGCCCAGCACCAGCACCGGGAACAGCGTGGACCCGGCCAGCGAGAACGCCGCCGCCACCAGCGACAGGATGTCGGCCGGCTTTTGCGACGCCACATACGCCGCGATAAAGGCGACGGCCAGCAGCAGCAGCTTCGAGATCGTCACCCGCTTCTGGGTCGATGCGCCCGGTTCCACCATCTTGTAATACACGTCGTGCGACAGCGCGTTGGAAATCGCCAGCAGCAGGCCGTCGGCCGTGGACAGCGCCGCCGCCAGGCCGCCGGCCGCGACCAGGCCCGAGATCACGTAGGGCAGGCCGCCGATTTCGGGCGTGGCCAGCACCAGCACGTCGGCGTCGATGGCGAACTCGGCCAGCTGCACGATGCCGTCGCCATTGATGTCGGCCACGCTGATCAGGGGATTGGCCTTGTCGACGTTGGCCCAGTACGAAATCCAGGTGGGCAGCGCCGAGAAATCGCTGCCGACCAGCGAGGTATAAATGTCGTACTTGGCCAGCACCGTCAGCGCCGGAATCGTCAGGTAAATCAGCAGGATGAAGAACAGCGTCCAGAACACCGACACGCGCGTCTCGTGCACCGACGGCGTGGTGTAGGCGCGCATCAAGATATGGGGCAGGGCGGCGGTGCCGAACATCAGGCAGAACACCACCGCCAGGAAGTTGTTGCGGCGCGCGTCCGATGCTTCCTGCGTCGCGCCCGGGAAGGGCTGCGCATGCGGCTCGGGCGGGCGCGCCCGCGCCAGGTTGGCGTCGCGCCGTTCGAGCCACAGCGTGCGCGCGTCATCGACCGAGTTCGGGTAGGTGGTCAGCGCGCGCTCGGCCTGGCGCACTTCAAGCAATGAGGCGTTGCGTGCACGGGCCGCGGCCAGCTGGCGCTGGGCATCGAGCTTGCCGGCTTCCCACGATTCGGGCAGGGCCGCAACGCGCGCCGCGTAGCCATCGGCGCGGCGCAGGAACTCGGCGCGCACCTGGGCTTCGCGCGGGTCGTTTGCCAGCTCGGCTTCGCGCGCGGTGAGCTTGGGCAGCAGCGAGCCATACGCCACCTGCGGGATCGGGTTGTCGGCGTGTTTCACCGACAGCCACATGGTGGGGATCAGAAACGCGACCAGCAGGATGATGTACTGCGCCACCTGGGTCCAGGTGATGGCGCGCATCCCGCCCAGGAACGAGCACACGAGAATACTGGCCAGGCCCAGGAAAATCCCGACCGAAAAATCAACGCCGGTAAAGCGCGAGGCGATCAGCCCGACCGCGTAGATCTGCGCCACCACGTAGGTGAACGAGACGAGAATGGTCGCGCCCACCGCCAGCGCACGCACCGGGCCGCCGCGCCCGCCCGCGCCGCCGCCGTAGCGCGCCGCCAGAAAATCCGGCACCGTGTATTGCGCGAACTTGCGCAGGTAGGGCGCGATCAAGAGCGCCACCAGCACGAAGCCGCCGGTCCAGCCCATGATGAAGGCCAGGCCGTCGAAGCCCTGCAGGTACAGGCCCCCGGCCAGGCTGATGAAGCTGGCCGCAGAGATCCAGTCGGCGGCGGTGGCCATGCCGTTGAACATGGCCGGCACGCGCCGGCCGGCGACGTAGTATTCGGTCACGTTCGAGGTGCGGCAGATCACGCCGATGACCGCGTACAGCGCGATCGTGGCGAACATGAACAGGTAGCCGATCCACAAGCGCGGCATGCCCTCTTGTTCGAGCAGGGCGACAGCGACCAGGAACAGCGCGAACGCGCCGGTGTACCACAGGTAGTAGCGCGAGAGCTTCTTGAAATAGCCGTGCTTGACGCCGGTTGCAGGGTTGGTGCTCATGGGCGCGGCGCCATTGCGGCGTGGAAGTCGCGGTCGAGCCGGCGCATGCGCCAGGCGTAGATGGCAATGATTGTCACCGACACAAGCGAGGCGCCTTGCGCTGCCATGTAGAACGACAGCGGCCAGCCGAACACCTCGAAGCGCGCCAGCTCGCGCGCAAAGAACACGGTGCCGAAGCCGGTCGTCAGCCACACGGCCAGGAGCAGCAGCGACATGCGCCGCGTGCGCTCCCAGTGGCGTGCGCGGGCCTGGTCCAGGCGCACGCGTATAGCCTGGTCGGAGTTGGATGCGAGAGTTGGTTCGGGAACAGGATCAGTCGGCATGGTCAGGCTCGCCCACAGGCGGCGGGAACGTCAGGCGAAACAGGCTGCCCGGAAAGCGCTGGGACCCGCTGCGTGGATTATTGAAAATGTCGATGTCGGCGCCGTGCTGCTGGGCGACCTCGCGCACGATCGCCAGCCCCAGGCCGCTGCCCTGGGTATTGCTGCCCAGGATGCGGTAGAAGCGTTCGAACACGCGCATGCGCTCGGTCGGCGCAATGCCGGGGCCGGTGTCTTCGACTTCGAGCAGCGCATGTTCGCCATCGGTGCGCACGCGCACCGTGACGCTGCCGCCGGGCGGCGTGTAGCGCAGCGCATTGTCGATCAGGTTCGACAGCATCTCGCGCAGCATCAGGGGCTGGCCGGCAATCGTCACCCGCTCGTCGTCATTCGGCGGCGGCTCGAAACCCAGGTCGATCTGGTGCGCGAACGAGGCTTGCACCCAGTCCTGCACGGTCTCGCGCGCGACGACGGCCAGGTCGATCTCGTCGAACGCCAGGCCCGCCTGCGGTTGATTTTCGGCGCGCGCGAGGGCCAGCAGTTGGTTCACCAGCCGCGTGGCCGATTCGGAACTTTTAGCGAGCTGCTCGAGCGAGCGGTGGATCTCGGCCGGGTCGACTTCGCGCAGGGCCAGCTCGGACTGCATGCGCATGCCGGCCAGCGGCGTTTTCATCTGGTGGGCGGCGTCGGCGATGAAGCGCTTTTGCATCTCCACCGTCTTGCCCAGGCGCTCGAGCATGTCGTTGAACGAGCCGACCAGCGGAGAAATTTCTTCGGGCACCTGGCGCGGATCGATCGGCGACAGATCGTCCTGCGGCCGGGCGCGGATGCGTTGCTGCAGCTCGGCCAGCGGGCTCAGGCCGCGCGAGAGCGCAAACCACACCAGCGCCAGGATCACCGGCAAGATAATGAACTGGGGCAGGATCACGCCCTTGATGATCTCGTTGGCCAGGTGTGCCCGCTTGTCGAGCGTCTCGGCCACCTGCACCAGCCCCAGCGGCGGCGTCGGCGCCGGCAAGGCTGTGCGTTCATGCAGCGGATCGAGGTTCACATAGGTATAGGCCACGCGGATCGGCGTGCCGTGGATGGTGTCGTTGCGAAACTCGACCGCGCCGCTGCGGACCGGTTCGCCAGCGTCGTTTGCACGGGGGCGGGGCAGGTCGCGGTCGCCGTCCAGGTGTTCGCCATCCGGGCCGGCCAGCAGGTAATAGACGCTGTCGACGTCGTCGGCGCGCAGGATGTCGCGTCCGGCCGCGCGTAGCTGGCCGACCGTCTTGCCGTCCACGCTGCGGATTTGCTGGCTCAGCACCGTGACGCGGTCTTCAAGGGCATCGTCGAACGGTTGATTGGCGATCGATTTCGCCACCAGGTAGGTAATCGCGATGCTCATCGGCCACAGCAGCAGCAGCGGCGCGAGCATCCAGTCGAGGATTTCACCGAACAGCGAGTGACGGATGTTTTCGTCGGGTTCGGGATTGGGCGGAACGTAGAGCGGCTCGAACGTCGCCGCCACGTGCGAGCCCGGCAGCGGATGCGTATGCGCAGACTCGGACGTGATGCCGGCGTTCACTTGTCAGCGGCGGTAGCGGCAATGCGGGCGTCGTTTGCCGCCATTTCGGCAGCGGCCGCGGCTGCGGCGGCGCTGGCCTCGGAGTATTTCTCGAGGCAATAGCCCAGGCCGCGCACGGTGGCGATGCGCACGCCGCCGACCTCGATCTTCTTGCGCAGGCGGTGCACGTAGACCTCGATGGCGTTGTTCGAGACTTCTTCGCCCCATTCGCACAAGTGATCAACCAATTGTTCTTTGGACACCAGGCGCCCGGTACGCGCCAGTAGCACTTCGAGCAGGCCCAGTTCGCGCGCCGACAGGTCGAGCATCTGGTCGTTGATGTAGGCGCTGCGGCCGACCTGGTCATAGACCAGCGGGCCGTGGCGCACCACGGCCGCGCCGCCGCCAGCGCCGCGCCGGGTGAGGGCGCGCACGCGGGCTTCGAGTTCGGACAGCGCGAACGGCTTGGCCATGTAGTCGTCGGCGCCCAGGTCCAGGCCCTCGACGCGCTGCTCGACGGAATCGGCCGCAGTCAGGATCAAGACCGGCAACAGGGAGGCGCGGGCGCGCAGGCGGCGCAGCACTTCCAGTCCGGACATTTTCGGCAGACCGAGGTCGAGAATGAGCAGATCGAACTCTTGCGTGGACAGGGCGGTATCGGCATCCTGGCCGTTCTTGACGCAATCGATGGCATAGCCGGATTGGCGCAGGGAGCGCGTCAGGCCGTCGGCAAGTACGCTATCATCTTCGGCGAGCAGAATTCGCATGGGGACACCTCATCATTTCTTAGTTGACACATGCACGTCGTTCCCGCAGAGGCGGGAACCCAAGTTGTCAGCACTCTGACTGCGTTTCACGCGGGCAACCTGCATACGACTTGGATCCCCGCCTTCGCAGGGATGACGACCATAACGTATTGTGTTTGATTTAACTCAACAATGCGAGTCATGAGCGATTGTTGGTAAAATCACCACGTCTTTTCGCTTGCAAAAACCACTGGATTTTTATACAGTACTGGCTCTTGAAGTGCGCGTGACCGCCCACACCTTGCCTACTCCACGACAGAAAGTACACCATGGACGACAAAAAAACCGCATTGAACGCCGCTGAAAAGGGCAAGGCGCTGGCTGCCGCCCTGGCGCAGATTGAAAAGCAGTTCGGCAAGGGCTCGGTGATGCGCATGGATGCGAACACGCCGGTCGAAGAAGTGCAAACCGTCTCTACCGGTTCGCTGGGCCTGGACATCGCGCTCGGCGTCGGTGGCCTGCCACGCGGCCGTATCGTTGAAATCTACGGTCCTGAATCGTCGGGTAAAACCACCCTGACGCTGCAGACCATCGCCCAGATGCAAAAGCTGGGTGGCACCTGCGCGTTCATCGACGCCGAGCATGCACTCGACGTCACCTACGCGCAAAAACTGGGCATCAACCTGAGCGACCTGCTGATCTCGCAGCCCGATACCGGCGAGCAGGCGCTTGAAATCACCGACGCGCTGGTGCGCTCGGGCAGTGTCGACCTGGTCGTCATCGACTCGGTTGCTGCCCTGACGCCACGCGCCGAGATCGAAGGCGATATGGGCGATTCGCTGCCAGGCCTGCAGGCGCGTCTGATGTCGCAAGCGCTGCGCAAGCTCACCGGCTCGATCAACCGCACCAACACCCTGGTCATCTTCATCAACCAGATCCGCATGAAGATCGGCGTCATGTTCGGCAGCCCGGAGACCACCACCGGTGGCAACGCGCTGAAGTTCTACGCGTCGGTGCGCCTGGACATCCGTCGTACCGGTTCGATCAAGTCGGGCGACGAGGTGATCGGTAACGAAACCAAGGTCAAGGTCGTCAAGAACAAGATCGCCCCGCCATTCAAAGAAGCGCACTTCGACATTCTTTATGGAGAAGGCACGTCGCGTGAAGGCGAAATTCTGGACCTCGGCGCGGATAACAAGATCGTCGAGAAGTCGGGCTCGTGGTACAGCTATAACGGGGAGCGTATCGGTCAGGGTAAAGACAATGCACGGCAGTTCCTGCGTGACCGTCCAGCCCTGGCGCGCGAGATTGAAAACAAGGTCCGTACCGCCTTGGGCGTGCGCGAACTGCCACCGGCGATCGGCGGTGACGACAAGCCGAAGCTGCAGGCGGTCGGTGAATAATCGGTCCGGCGCCGGGCCCGATGGCGGCAATCTGCCATCGGCGCCTGGCGCCAGGCCGATGGTCTGACGTCACCCATGCCCGCTCCCGCACTCAGTCTCAAAGGACGCGCGCTGCGCTATCTGTCGCAGCGCGAGCACAGTCGCTTTGAATTGCGCCGCAAGCTGTTCAAGTACGCGGAAGAAGGCGACGACGTCGATGCCCTGCTCGATTTTCTTGAAAAAAATAACTGGTTGTCGCAGGAACGCTTCGCTGAATCCCTGGTCAACCGTAAAGCCAGCAGTTATGGCGACAGCCGTGTGATGGCCGAATTAAAAAGTCATGGATTAACGGGCGAGGCGCTGGTCGAGATCAAGGCTAACTTGTCCGACAGCGAAACCGCGCGTGCCGTTGAAGTCTGGCAGCGCAAGTTCGGCACCGTCGCCGTCGACGCGGCGGCGCGGGCCAAGCAGATGCGGTTCTTGCTGCAGCGCGGCTTTTCGCAGCGTGCTGCGCGCGTAGCGATGCAGGGCGCGCCGGCCGACGACGAGTTCCTGGAATAGTCACCGCTTCATGTTGCGCGCAGGCGCCAGCGTGGAGCGTCATCCCCGATATGCCAAGGCATATTCCTCAACGGGCGATGGCGCTGCACGCTGGCGCCTTTTTTATGTTCCCACGCCCGCAGCGATACCTGTCATTCAGCAAGTGAATGACCTCGAGATGCAATTGCCTGCGCCAGCCCGTCCACCGTTTTAACGATGCGCCAGTCTGGACGCTGTGATAAACTTTACGGGTTTAAGCAGCGCCGCATGAGCGGTTGTTGCCGCAGAAGCTGCGGTGACGTGCACTAGCACACCCGCTGCATCACTAACCGCCGTCTCCGACGGCACTGGTATTTATGCCTTTGTCTCTTCCCGTATCGCGCTCGCTCCGGCATACGCGCGCCATCACAGTCGACGCCTATGCGCGCGACGATGGCTTGTGGGATCTTGATGCCAGCATCCGCGATGTGAAAACACGCACCGTTGAACTTGCTTCCGGCGAACGGCCTGGCGGCACGCCAGTGCACGACCTAAAGCTGCGCGTCACGATCGACCGTGACCTGAACATCGTCGATGCCGAAGCCGCATCCGATGCCGTCCCGTATCCGGGCTTTTGCGATACCATCGGCCCTGCCTACAAGAAGTTGATCGGGCTCTCGCTCGTGAACCATTTCCGGTTGCATCTGAAAGACCGCCTATCCGGCGTGCTTGGCTGCACCCATCTGACCGAATTGGCCCAGGTGTTGCCGACCGCAGCCCTGCAAGCCTTTGCTGACGACACCGTCGATGCCCCAGGCGGGCACGGCGCCACGTCATCCGACCGTCCATTTGAGCTCGACCGTTGCCACGCGCTGCGTAGCGACGGCCCCGCCGTGGCCAAATATTACCCGCGCTGGTCGATCAAGGCCGTCTCGGGTTAGCCGTCGTCGTTTTTGTTTTTTTTGTAGTCCAACCGTTTCTAATTCAGTAATAGATAGAAGGGAAGCCAGCATGAAGATCCATGAGTATCAGGGCAAAGAAATCCTCCGAAAGTTCGGGGTGACCGTTCCGCGCGGCATTCCGTGCATGTCGGTTGAAGAGGCTGTCAAAGCTGCTGAAGAACTGGGTGGTCCGGTCTGGGTCGTCAAGGCGCAGATCCACGCTGGTGGCCGCGGCAAGGGCGGCGGCGTGAAAGTCGCCAAATCGCTCGAGCAGGTCAAGGAATATGCTGACCAGATCATGGGCATGCAGCTGATCACGCATCAGACCAGCCCGGAAGGCCAGAAAGTCCGTCGTCTGATGGTCGAAGAAGGCGCCGACATCAAACAAGAACTGTATGTCTCGCTGGTCACCGACCGCGTCAGCCAGAAAGTCGTGCTGATGGCCTCGTCCGAAGGCGGTATGGACATCGAAGAAGTCGCGCACAGCAATCCGGAAAAAATCCACAACGTCGTGATCGACCCGAAAGTCGGCCTGACCGATGAGCAGGCTGACGACGTCGCCGCCAAGATCGGTGTGCCAGCCGGCTCGATCGCCGACGCACGCGCGAACCTGCAAGGCCTGTACAAAGCCTACTGGGAAACCGACGCATCGCTGGCCGAAATCAACCCGCTGATCGTTACCGGCAGCGGCAAGATCATCGCCCTGGACGCCAAATTCAACTTCGACGCGAACGCCCTGTATCGCCGTCCTGAAATCGTCGCTTACCGCGATCTGGACGAAGAAGACCCAGCTGAAGTCGAAGCATCGAAATTCGACCTGGCCTACATCTCGCTCGACGGCAACATCGGCTGCCTGGTCAACGGCGCCGGCCTGGCCATGGCCACCATGGACACCATCAAGCTGTTCGGCGGCGAGCCAGCCAACTTCCTCGACGTCGGCGGTGGCGCCACGGCCGAGAAAGTCACCGAGGCGTTCAAGATCATGCTGAAGAACCCTGATCTGAAAGCCATCCTGGTCAACATCTTCGGCGGCATCATGCGTTGCGACGTCATCGCCGAAGGCGTGATCGCTGCATCGAAAGCCGTTTCGCTGCAAGTGCCGCTGGTCGTGCGCATGAAGGGCACCAACGAAGACCTGGGCAAGAAGATGCTGGCCGAATCGGGCCTGCCAATCATCGCCGCAGACACGATGGAAGACGCAGCGAAGTCGGTCGTCGCCGCTGCTGCCGGTCAAGCCTAATAGCCAAGGAAATAAAAAATGTCGATTCTGATCAACAAAGATACCAAAGTAGTCACCCAGGGCATCACCGGCAAGACCGGCCAGTTCCACACCCGCATGTGCCGTGAGTACGCGAACGGCAAAGAAGCGTTTGTCGCCGGCGTGAACCCGAAGAAAGCCGGCGAAGATTTCGAAGGCATCCCGATTTTCGCGACCGTCTCGGAAGCGAAAAAAGAAACCGGCGCCAACGTGTCGGTGATCTATGTCCCACCGGCTGGCGCAGCCGCTGCGATCTGGGAAGCCGTCGAAGCCGAGCTGGACCTGGCAATTTGCATCACCGAAGGCATTCCAGTCCGTGACATGATGGAAATCAAGGACCGCATGGCCAAAGCCGGCTCGAAGACCCTGCTGCTGGGTCCTAACTGCCCAGGCCTGATCACCCCTGACGAAATCAAGATCGGCATCATGCCAGGTCACATCCACCGCAAGGGCCGCATCGGCGTCGTCTCGCGTTCGGGCACCCTGACCTATGAAGCAGTCGGTCAATTGACCGCACTGGGCCTGGGCCAGTCGTCGGCAGTCGGCATCGGCGGCGATCCGATCAACGGCCTGAAGCACATCGACGTCATGCAGATGTTCAACGACGATCCTGATACCGACGCGGTCATCATGATCGGCGAAATCGGCGGTCCGGACGAAGCCAACGCGGCTTATTGGATCAAGGACAATATGAAGAAGCCAGTCGTCGGCTTCATCGCTGGCGTCACCGCGCCACCAGGCAAGCGCATGGGCCACGCCGGCGCGCTGATCTCGGGCGGCGCAGACACCGCGCAAGCCAAGCTGGAAATCATGGAAGCCTGCGGCATTACCGTCACCAAGAACCCGTCGGAAATGGCGCGTCTGCTGAAAGCCATGCTGTAATCCTGAGGATCTAGTGATCGAAAGATAAAACGGGGAGCGCGAGCTCCCCGTTTTCTATTAGTGCGGCAGTATTTGTTGATGCAGGCGGCATGTGACAAAAATTGCCGTACGGCACCGACAATTTTTGTCATCCGGGGTGCCGTTTTTTGTGCTGGAACAGGGTTTTGATAGCTTCTTGTTCATAAAATCGACCGTTTTCCACCATTTTTGGGCTGGCACAGCGCTTGCATATAAGAAAGCGTAGCAGCGAGCAGCACAAGATACGTAGGTCCACTTTTTTGAAATACCCACCCTGGAGATTTAAAATGAACTTCAAGCAAATGAACACCAAGGCACAAGCCGGCTTCACCCTGATCGAATTGATGATCGTCGTTGCGATTATCGGTATTCTGGCTGCTGTTGCAATTCCACAGTACAGCAACTACACCGTCAAAGCGAAAATCGCTTCGGTGCTGGCATCGGTCGCATCGGTCAAGACTGCAGTCGCAGTTTGCGCACAGGAAAATGGCGGTACGCTGGACAATTGCGATCTCAATTCCAACGGTATTCCAGACACCTTCACAACCAATGAAATCGAGAGCATCGGTGTCGCCAATGGCGTGATCACGATCAACCTCGCCACCACCGGTATCGGTACCGGTGTCGATGACGGCGTAATCACCATGACCCCAGCGGAACCTGAAGAAGGCGAACAGCTTGCGAATCTGAGCTGGGTCAACGCACAGACCGGTATCACTAATCCTGTCGCGATGGAAGCTATTACCAAAAACAACGCGCCTACTACCCCATAACTTTTCGTAGTGCTAGGAAGAGCCCGCCGTTAGGCGGGCTTTTTGCATTGCTACTTTACTTGGTCGGCTGCGCCTTCAAATACCGATCCAGCCAGCCGTTCACGGTGTGATGCCACTGCACCGAATTTGCCGGCTTGAGCACCCAATGATTCTCGTCCGGGAACACGAGCAATTTGCTCTCCACACCCTGACGCTGCAGCGCAGTAAACGTCCCCAGCGCCTGCGCCGTTGGAATCCGGAAGTCCAGATCGCCCTGAATCACCAGCATCGGCGTCTTCCACTTGGCAACATGGTGAACCGGATTGAAGCGCTCATGATTCTCCGGCACCTTGAAGTACGGCCCGCCATTTTCCCAATCCGTGAACCACTGCTCCTCGGTCGAGTACGCCATGCCACGCGTATCGAACACGCCGTCGTGATTGACGATGCACTTGAACTCATCCGACCAGTTACCCGCGATCCAGTTCATCATGTAGCCGCCATACGACGCGCCCAGCGCGCAGTCGCGTGAACGGTCCAGCCATGGGAACTTCTGCACCGCCGCGTCGTAGCCCTTTTGCAGGTCGACCAGCGGCTTGCCACCCCAGTCGTTGCTGATCGAGTCAGTAAATTTCTGACCGTAGCCGGTCGAACCGTGGAAGTCGATGAACACGGCCGCGTAGCCCGCACCCGCATACGTTTGCGGATTCCAGCGATAACTCCAGCTATTGCCGAAGCTGCCTTGCGGGCCGCCGTGGACGATGAACGCGACCGGATATTTCTGGCCCGGCTGCGCATTCCACGGTTTCATCACGTAACCATACACGGTGTCGCCGTTGGCGCCGGCAAACGAGAACTGCTCGGCCTCGCCCCAGCGCACGTCTTTCAGCAGTTCGGTGTTGAGCGTCGTGAGCTGCTTCGGCTTGGCGCCGAGCTTCATCGAAAAGAGTTGCGCGCCGGATGACAGGTTCGCATGGCTGTAGACCAGCGTATCGCGGCGCAGGTCGAACGCGCCGACCGCGCCGGTGTCGGTCAGCGGCGTGACCTTGCCGCCGACAACGTCAATCGAGAACAGGCGATGCTGGCCGATGTCTTCCGCGTCGACGATCAGCGCCTTGCCGTCGGCGCGCCATACCAGGCTGCCGGCCGAGCGATCCCAATCAGCGGCCAGGGCGCGCTTCTGGCCAGTGGCCACGTCCATCAGCATGATCTGGTAGCGGTCCGCCTCAAAGCCGGGGCGCGCCATCGCCAGGTACGCCAGCGTGCGGCCATCGGGCGAGAACGTGCCCTTGGTATCCCAGGCCAGGTTGTCGGCCGTCAGGTTGCGCGGCGCGGCGTCGCCGGCGGCTGGCACGCTGTACAGGTCGAAGTTGGTCGACCAGGCCTCGGTCTTGCCGGCGATGCGCGCCGAGAACACGACCGTCTTGCCGTCCGGGCTGAAGCGGTATTCTTCGCGGTCGCCGAAGGGTTTCGAGGGCACGTCGCCGTCGAGCGAGCCCGACAGGCTGACCGGCTCGCCGGTGATCGTGCCGGCCGCGCCGATCGGCGCCGAGAACAGCACTGCATTGCGGTGGTCGCTCCAGGTATCCCAATGACGCGCGAACAGGCGGTCATAGACTTTGCCGGTGGCTTTTTCCTTCTCTTTCGCATCGAGACGGGCCTTGGTGCATGCCAGGTCGACGCAGTCGCGGAATACCGCCAGGCTGAACGCCAGGCGATCACCCGTCGGCGCCACGCGGAAGTTGTCGACGTCCAGCGGCAGGTCGGTGACCTTGACGGCAGCGCCGCCAGCGATCGGCTGGCGCCACACTTGCGACGAGCCCGAGCGCGCGGACAGGAAGTACACGGCGTCGCCCGATGGCGACCATTCCGGATCGGCGCTACTGGACGCGTGATCGGTCAGGCGCTGCGGCGTCGGCTTGGCGGCGCGCAGGTCGATCATCCACAACTGGGTATTGCCGCGGTTCTTTTCCATGTCAGTGCTGCGCACGGTGTAAACCACGCGCGTGGCGTCGGGCGATACGGCCGGGCTGCCCACCCGCTCCATATTGACCAGGTCTTCCACGGTGAAGCCGCGCGGCGCGGCCATTGCGGTGGTGGCGACCAGGGTCGCCGCTGCCACCGTCATCAAACGAAATTTCATGCCATCCTCGTCGATCAGTCCCGCGGCCGGGTGCCGCAGGCAAGCCGGCAATTTACCATGCGCACTGGATTGGCTCATACGACAACGCCCCCGCCGCCGGCACTAGCCGGGGCGGGGGCGCTTTTGTGTTCTCTAACGTACAGGAACGCCGTGATTATTTTGGCATGATGACCGTGTCGATCACGTGAATCACACCGTTATCGGCGGCGATGTCGGTCTTGGTGACGGTGGCCTTGTCGACCATGACTTTGCCGCCCGCGACTTTCACCGTGAACGCGCTGCCTTCGACGGTCTTGACGTCACCTGGCTTGACGTCAGCTGCCTTCACGGTACCTGGAACGACGTGATAGGTCAGCACCTTGGTCAGTGCGGCCTTGTCTTTCAGCAGCGCGTCCAGCTTGGCTTTAGGGATCTTGGCGAACGCCGCATCGGTCGGTGCGAACACGGTGAACGGACCCGGACCCTTCAGCGTCTCGGTCAGGCCGGCGGCCTGGACGGCGGTCACGAGCGTGTTGAACGTGCCGGCCGATTTGGCGGTATCAACGATATCTGCAGCATTGGCGGTACCGAAGGCGAGGGCGATTGGCAGTGCGATCAGAAATTTTTTCATTGTGACTCCGTAGGTTTTGCAGTTCGTTGTGAACCGCGTTGAGTCCAATGTAGGCGGATTTTTCACTGATGTCTAACGTGTGCACCGATTGTGTAGCATAATAAAGGTTCAACAAAGGGACATAGAATGGAAAACGCCGTCAAAGCAAACCACGAACCGATCATGTACCGTACTGGCGCCGCAGCCCGTCTGGCGGGCTTGCCGGTGGAAACGCTGCGGGTCTGGGAGCGCCGCTATAGCCTGTCGGATGCCCAGCGCTCCGAGCGCGGTCAGCGCCTCTATTCGGCCGAACAGGTTGCGCGCCTTGGCCTGCTCAAGCAACTGGTCGACCAGGGCCATTCGATCGGCGTGCTGGCCGGCTTGAACCGCGATCAGCTGCAATCGATGCTTGGCCTGGATGGCCAGGCAAGAGCCATCGCGACGACACCGGCGCGCGTGCTGCTGGTAGGCGCCATGCTGTCGCGCCGCATCGCCGCCACCGGCCAGAGCGCGCTCGGCCTGGATGTGCGCGGCCATTGCGCCACCCTGGCGCAGGCGCTGGCGTTGCCGCGCGAAGTCGGCGCCGACGTGCTGGTGATCGAGCAATCCGAACTCGACGACAGCGGCCTGGCCCCGATCGCCGCAGCGCGCGAAGCCAGCGGCGTTGCTGCCGTGGTGGTGCTGTACCGCTTTTGTTCCAGTGCCACGATTCGTGCATTGCGCGCGCAGGGTTGTTTGGTGGCGCGCATTCCGGCCGACCTGTCCGAACTGGCGCTGCTGTGCCAGTCGGCCCTGACCGGCCACCGTCCGCCGATGCACGAGCAGCCGATGCCGCCCGTGGCGCCGATCCGCTTCGATGAGGAGGCTTTAAGCAATATCGTGGTTGCCGCCGGCAATCGCGTCGAATGCGAATGCCCGCGCCATTTGTCGGAAATCCTGATGATGGTCGCCAGTTTCGAGCGCTACAGCGAGCAGTGCCTTCACCGCAGTCCCGAGGATGCAGCGCTGCATGCGCGGCTGGGGCTGGCCGCAGGCCGGGCGCGGGTGGTGCTCGAAGATGCGATGGAGCACCTGGCGCTTACGGAAGGGCTGCCGCTGCCCAAAGGCTGAGCAGGATCGAGGCGGCTAGACGATCTTGCCGCGATCGGCCAGCAATGCCTCGTAGGTCATGTTTTGCAGCAGCGTGTAGTGCACCGGATCGAGGTCCAGGAACTGCACGCCATAGCTGTACACCTCCACCTGGCCAGTTGCTGGCTTGCCCACTGCCAGGTTCTTGATCGTGGCCCGGGTGAGCACCTGCGTTTCCCTGTTACCAGGCGGAGTGAGCAGGTTAAATTGCAGGTCGACCGTGGATTCATCCGGCGGCAATGGCTGCGGTGAATCGATCCGCGCCCCCGTTACTGACACGTTGGCCAGCAGGCAGTCCATCGGCGGCACGTCCGGCTGCGCGCTGATCACCCGCGCGGCAATGCCGGCCCGCACCCGCATCGCGCCGCGCAAGCTGGTGCCCTGGATTAACGTTGGAAACGACAGGTGCACGTAGAACATGGGCCGCCCGAACACGCGCTCGACCGTGCAGGCAAACGAGCACACGCTCACGCCCGAGAACACCCTGACGGTCACGCGTTCGCCTTCGGTCAGGCCGATCGGCATGCCGTCGTCGAACGGAATTTTCAGGATCAGGTACTCGTCCCTGATGTAGCCAATGAGCGTCGAGAAGTGCTGGACCGGTTTGACTTGCCGGTGGGTGATGAGTTGCAGGCGCAGGCCGACCTGCATGTTCAGCGTATCGAATTCAACGAGGTGAGGCAGTTGTTCTTGAGGTAATGCGCTGGTCATCGGGTCGATATGCACTGGCGAATGTTGCTGCAGATAAAAACGATAATATCAGCACTCAGCCGGGAAGCCAATGAGACGAGGCCAGGCGCCGGGAGGCGTCTGGCCCGTTTTTTCTTGAACGGGCGTGACGATGCCGCTGTTACCTGGCGGGTTTCCAGCCGACCGACATGGTGTCGACAAAGCTCTGGCCCATGATCTCTGCTGCCTTCTGGTTGGCGCTGAGCAGCCGGCCGAAGGATTGCTGCTGGATATTCATCGCATTTTTCGACAGCGCCTGCGTGCACGACTGGGATGCTTCAATAAAGGCCTTCATGGTTTCTTCCATAATGATCTTCGACGAGGTTAGCCACAGCTGTTCCATGCTCACGCGCGTGGAGTCCGCATACACATTGGCAATCTTGAAAAAAGCATCCTGGTAGGGCAGGGAATTCACCTGGACAGTCGCTGCGGTGAAGTTGGGGATGGCGTTCATGGCACGTCCTCTCTCGGGCTTGATGCAGGTTGAGTAGGAAAGACGCGAGGGCCGCGTCGCCCATCAGTATAGGCCGAGTGAAGACGTTGTCTACAGCGCTGGGCAGTCAGGCGTCGATGGCGGCGGTCCAGTCCCCGCTCTTGCCCCCGTGCTTTTCCAGCACCCGCACATTCGTCATCACCATCCCGCGATCGACCGCCTTGCACATGTCATACACCGTCAGCAAGCCCACTTGCACGCTCGTCAACGCTTCCATCTCGACCCCGGTCTTGCCGATGGTTTCCACCTGCGCCCGGCAATGCACGCTGTTATTTGCCGCATCAATCTCGAAATCGACCGCCACGCGCGTGATCGGCAGCGGATGACACAGCGGCACCAGATCGCTCGTGCGCTTGGACGCCATGATGGCGGCGATGCGCGCGATGCCGATCACGTCGCCTTTCTTGGCGCTGCCCGACGTGATCAGGGCCAGTGTCTCGGGCTGCATGCGGATGGTGCCAGCGGCTACTGCGATGCGGTGCGTGTCCGCTTTGGCGCCGACATCGACCATATGGGCCTGGCCGGTGGCGTCGAAGTGGGTCAGATGGTCTGCGGTCGGGATGGAAGTCGTCATGACGGGTCGGTATCGTTGGGTAACAAAGTGTTCTGAGAGCAGCAGAGTGCGTGCGGATACGGTTATCATAGCACCGTGAAATCTGTCGTCCGACCAGCATCCGCGCGCCGCTGGCGCCCCGTTCTCACCGTCCTGGCCTTGTGCACGACGGCGGCATTTGCCGTTGCCGGCCAATCCGATCCCCTCAAACGTCCCGATCACATCCACTTGCCCACGCTGGGCGACACCGCGCGGGTCGATCTGTCGCCCGTCGTCGAGCGTAAACTCGGCGAAGAGATCATGCGCGACATCCGCCGCGACCGCGACTACCTCGACGATGAACCGATCTCCGAATACCTGAACAACTTCGGCAATGGTCTCGTTGCCGCGGCCCCCGGCGCGCGCGGCGAAACCAATGCCGACTTTCACTTCTTCGCCGTGCGCGATGCAGCCCTGAACGCGTTCGCGCTGCCGGGCGGCTTCATCGGCGCGCACTCGGGCCTGGTGATCGCGGCCCAGACCGAATCCGAACTGGCCGGTGTGATGGCGCACGAAATCGGCCACGTCACGCAGCGCCACATTGCGCGCATGCTGGGCCAGCAGCGCCAGGACATCTTGCTGCCGCTGGCCTCGCTGATCCTGGCGGCGCTGGCTGCCAAGGCCGGCTCGGACGCGGCGATGGGCGTGCTGATGGGCGGGCAGGGGCTGGTGGTCCAGCGCCAGCTGAACTTCAGCCGCGACGCCGAGCGCGAAGCCGACCGCGTGGGCTTCCAGATCATGGAGGCCGGCGGCTACGACACGACCGGCATCGTCGCGTTTTTCCGGCGCCTGCAGAATGCGTCCAAATTGTATGGCGACCTGCCGGCCGGCTTGAGCAGCCTGAGCAGCCACCCGCTGACCCAAGAGCGCATCAGCGACATGCAGGCGCGCATCCGCGAGATGCCGAAAAAGCAGCGCGTCGACAGCCTCGACTTTCACCTGGTGCGCGCGCGCATCCGCGTGCTGCAGGAACCGAGCGAGCAGGGCCAGCGCAACACGCGCACCGCCTTCCAGACGCAACTCAAGGAAACGCACCGCCAGCAGCAGGCCGGCGCGCAGTATGGCCTGGCGTATCTGGCGCTCAAGCAGGGCAACCTGGCCGATGCCCAGAGCTGGCTCGACAAGTCGCGCGAGACGATGAAGCCGCGCGAGGGCGTGCTGTCGGTGGCGTCGAATGTCGGCGATGGCGCGACCATGTACGCGGGCCTGGCGATCGAGATCAAGATGGCGCCGGGCCAGCCGCCTGCGAAGCTGGCCGAGGCCGTGAAAGAAGCCGAGGCGATGCATGGGCGCTTCCCGCTGTCGCGCGCACTGGCGCACCAGTACGCCGACGCCATGATCGCAACGGGCAAGCTGGACGAGGCCACGCGCTTCCTGCGTGATCAGTCGCAGCAATATCGCGAAGAGTACAAGCTGCAGGATCTGCTGGCCAAGGCCTACGCAAAGCAGGGCAAGATCGCCTTGCAGCATATGGCGCTGGCGGAATCGTATGTGCTGGCTGGCGCGACGCCGGCCGCGATGGCGCAGCTCGAGCTGGCGCGCAAGGCGCGCGACGTGTCGTTCTACGACCAGGCCGTGATCGACGCGCGTGCGCGCGAACTCGAAGCGCAGCAAAAGAAAGACAAGGAAGAGAAAGACGACTGACGGCCGTCGCCGTCGCTGTCGTTACGGCGCCGGGATCTTGTTAAAGCCAAACCGCTGCTCTAACTCGTTGCTCGCGACCCGTTCAATCGTGAACCGCTTGCCGCGCCAAGGCAGCGTCAATGTGCCGGCGCCACCTTCAAGCCACGCCATCACGGCCTCGTCCGACGCGGCGCGGCCATCGGGTTCAAACTGCCCCAGCACTTGCGCCACATCGCGGTCATCGAGCTGCGCCACGACGTCACCCGCGACAAACAGCACGGCGCCATCAGCGCTCAGGTACACCTGATCGACGTCCGTCAGCGCCTGCCCCGTCTGCAACAACAAACCCTGCTGCGGATCGGTGCGCGCAATGAATGGCGCCACTTCCAGGTTCACGTACACGCGCTGCGGCCCGTTCTGGAAATACCAGTTGCCCCGCTCGTCGTGCAGGTAGTTGCGGCTGATGAAGCCCACCAGTTTCTGGTTCTCCAGCCGGTCGCCGGGCGCGCCAGCCTGCTGGGCCGCTTCGTCGCGCATGCGCCAGTGGCCGCGCGCATCGAGCGCGAGCCAGCCGTAGCAGTGCGGCACGTTCGGCCACTTGGCCATTGCCTGTTTTACGATATCGTCCATAGTGTCAGCCAGCATCGCATAGTTCGGCATCGCTCAGCGCGCGCCTGTCGTCCAAACCCTCGTGCACCAGATCGAAGTGCCGCAGGATGCGCCCCGACAACCAGTCGATCCGTCCCGGAAACGGCCCCGTCGGAAAGCCGACATGGCCACCGGTGGCCGGATACTCGAGCGTCACCGCGCTTGAGGCTGCCGTCGGCAAGTGAACCCCCGGCAAGAACGGATCGTTGCGCGCATTGAGCACCAGCGTCGGCACCGTGATGGCGTCCAGCACGTGACGGGCGCTGGCGCGGTGCCAGTAATCGTCGGTGTCGCGGTAGCCGTGCAGCGGCGCGGTGACCACATTGTCGAACGCGTACAGGTCGCGCGCGGCCAGCAGCGCGGCGCGGTCGAACAGGCCGGGAAATTGTTCCAGCTTGGCCAGGCACTTGGGTTTCAGCGTTTGCAGGAACATCCGGGTGTACAGCAGATTGAAACCGGACGACAGCGCCGCGCCGCCGCGCGCCAGGTCGAGCGGGGCCGAGACCGCGCAGGCCGCATCGACGATCGAAGCGCCATGGCCCGATTCGCCGAGCCAGCGCAGCAGGGCATTGCCGCCCAGCGACACACCGGCCGCGTAGAACACCCCGTCATGACGGGCGCGCAGGGCGCGCACGATCCACTCGACTTCCTCAGCGTCGCCCGAGTGATAGAAGCGCGGCGCCAGATTGGCTTCGCCCGAGCAGCCCCTGAAATGCGGCACCACGCCCGACCAGCCGCGCGCGGCGATCGCCGCCATCAACGAGCGTGCGTAATGACTGTTGGATGAGCCTTCGAGCCCGTGAAACAGCACCACCAGTGGCTGGCCTGGCTGGCCGTCGACAAAATCGAGATCGACGAAGTCGCCGTCCGCACTGGCCCAGCGCTCGCGCCGGTAGGCGACGGGCGGCTTGGCGATGCAGGTCGCCGGATAGATGGTTTGAAGATGGCCGCCAGGCAGCCAGCTTGGTGCGCGGTAGGGCATGGGAAACAAGTTAGCGCAATCCGTCGTTCCCGCGGAGGCGGGAATCCAGGTTTGCTCGATGTGCCAAGTACTTCAAACGTTGTGGCGAGGCGTCGGACTTGGGTTCCCGCCTCCGCGGGAACGACGTGCTGGAGCCTGCAGGGAAAGAAACCTGTTCGACTAATTGGCACATGGCCAGGCCGGACGAATCAGTGGTATCAGTGGTTCTTGAGCACCGTGCCTGGCGCCAGACGATAGCCGGTGCCGCAGTACGGGCACTTCGCGTCGCCGTGGTGGTCGAAATCGAGGAAGACGCGCGGGTGCGAGGACCACAGCGGCATGGCCGGGTTCGGGCAGTGCGCCGGCAGGTCTTTGGCCGTGAGTTCCACGATCGGCATCGTCTTTTGGTTCATCTGGTGTCTCCGTCTGGCAGGTGGGCAAAGACAGGATTCTAACGGATTCGCTCTATTGTCGAAATGACCGTAAAATAATGCGCTCAACATATTGAGCCCAAGCGCCCCTTGATCAAGTGGCGACACCCCTGTCCATGCGTTTCATGCCCGACCGTTTCAAGACCGCCGCCATCGTTCCCGCCGTCATGCCGACGCCTGGACGTTGCAGGAACGCCACACGGGCATGCCTGTGAACGGCGGCGAGCCGGCCGGCCAGCCTCCGGTCACCCTCGGCGACGCACCCAATCCCGACGCGTTTCGCGAAGGCTTCAAGACGGGCTTGCCGACCCTGTTCGGCATTGCCGCCTGGGGCTTGGTGGTGGGCATCGCCATGGTCAAGAGCGGCCTGTCCGTGCCGCAAGCGCTGGGCATGACCTTGCTGGTGTTCGCCGGCTCGGCGCAACTGGCCTCGCTGCCGCTGATCGCGGCGCAGGCGCCGATCTGGGTCATCTTCGCCACCGCCCTGGTGGTCAATCTGCGCTTCGTGATCTTTTCCGCGATACTCGCCCCCCATTTTGCGCACCTGCCGTGGCGCCAGCGCCTGTATCTCGGCTATATCTCAGGCGACATCTCCGTCGCGCTGTTCTTGCAGCGCTATCCAAGTCCGACACCGGCCATCGGCAAGCTGTCTTACCTGAAAGGCTTGATGTTCCCGAACTGGGGCGCCTGGCAGACCGGCTCGGTGATCGGCATCTTCCTGGGCAGCGCCGTGCCGGCCGAGTGGGGCCTGGGATTTGCCGGCACGCTGGCCATCCTCTGCATCATGGTGCCATTGATGATCAACCATGCGGCGCTGTGCGGCGTGCTGGTGGCGGGCGCGGTCTCGGTGCTGGCCTACGATTTGCCGTACAAGCTGGGCTTGCTGCTAGCGGTGCTGGTCGGGATGGTGACCGCGATGGTCATCGAAGAAACAATGGACAAGATAAAGGCGCGCCGTGGCTGATTGGGAAATCTGGGTCGTGATCGGCGTGCTGTGTGTGGCCACGGCGGCCACGCGCAGTTCGTTCTGGCTGATCGGCCACCGCGTGTCGATCCCGCCACGGGTGCAGGAAATGCTGCGCTACGCGCCGGCCTGCGCGCTGGCGGCCATCATCGGGCCCGACTTCCTGATCGATCCGCAGGGTGAGGTGCAGTTCACGCTGGCCAATCCAAAGCTGCTGGCGGGCCTGGCCGCGTTCGCGTTTTACGCGTGGCGGCGTAATATGTTGCTAACGATTTTATTCGGGATGCTTGTGTTTACAGCGCTGCGCGTCCTGCACATTTTCGGCGCCGCAGGCTAATGTACAATGACGTTTTTTCACTATTGCCACGCTGACCAATGGACGCTTCTCGCCGTTTCACCCGTTTGCAAGACCTGATCGATCAACAAGCCCTGCAGGGCAAGCGCGTCTTCATTCGCGCCGACCTGAATGTGCCGCAAGATGACGCTGGCAATATCACCGAAGACACGCGCATCCGCGCTTCGGTGCCGGCGATCCAGGCCGCCATCGAGGCGGGCGCGGCGGTGATGGTCACGTCGCACCTCGGTCGTCCGACGGAAGGTGCATTCAAGCCGGAAGACAGCCTGGCGCCGGTCGCCGCGCGCCTGTCCGAATTGCTCGGCCAGCCTGTTGCACTGAAACAGGACTGGATTGACGGCGTCGATGTCGCGCCGGGCGCGGTCGTGCTGCTGGAAAACTGCCGCGTGAATGTCGGCGAAAAGAAAAACAACGACGAGCTGGCCCAGAAGATGGCCAAGCTGTGCGACGTGTATGTCAACGACGCCTTCGGCACCGCGCACCGCGCCGAAGCGACCACCCACGGCATCGCCAAGTTTGCGCCGATCGTCGCGGCCGGCCCGCTGCTCGCTGCCGAACTCGACGCGCTGGGCAAGGCACTCGGCCAGCCGCAGCGTCCGCTGCTGGCCATTGTCGCCGGCTCGAAAGTCTCGTCCAAGCTCACCATCCTGCAAAGCCTGGCCGACAAGGTCGACAACCTGATCGTCGGTGGCGGCATCGCCAACACGTTCATGAAGGCCGTTGGCCTGAACATCGGCAAGTCGCTGGTCGAGAACGACCTGGTGAACGAAGCCAAGGCGATCATCGAGAAAATGGCCGCGCGCGGCGCGCAGGTGCCGATTCCCGTCGATGTCGTGTGCGCGAAAGAGTTCGCCCCGACCGCTGTCGCCACTGTCAAGCTCGTCGCCGACGTACAGGACGACGACATGATCCTCGACATCGGCCCGCAGACCGCCGCCACGCTGGCGGAGCAGGTCGCCAAGGCCGGCACCATCGTCTGGAACGGTCCGGTCGGTGTCTTCGAATTCGACCAGTTTGCCGAGGGCACCAAGACCCTGGCGCTGGCCATCGCAGGGTCACAGGGCTTCTCGATCGCCGGCGGCGGCGACACCCTGGCCGCGATTGCAAAATACAAGATCGCCGACCAGATCGGCTACATTTCGACCGGCGGCGGCGCCTTCCTCGAGTTCCTGGAGGGGAAAACGCTGCCAGCGGTCGATATCCTGCTGCAGCGTAGCGCGCAGTCATAACAATGAGACCCAAGCGCAGCTACCCGCTGCGCTTTGTTTTTTACAAGGACAATCCATGTACCGTGGCACCAAGATCGTTGCAACCATCGGCCCAGCGTCGACCGACTTCGATATCCTCGTCAAAATGATCCGCGCCGGCGTCGACGTCGTGCGCCTGAACTTTTCGCACGGGAAGGCCCAGGATCACATCGACCGGGCTGACTTGGTTCGCCGCGCCGCCGCCGAGTGCGGCCGTGAAGTGGCCATCATGGCCGACATGCAGGGCCCGAAGATCCGCGTCGGCAAGTTTGAAGAAGGCAAGATCTTCCTGACCAATGGCGACCGCTTCATCCTGGACGCCAAGTGGGGCGAGAACGGCGAACTGGGCAACCAGGAACGCGTGGGCCTGGATTACAAGGCGCTGCCGCGCGACGTCAAGCCGGGCGACAAGCTGCTGCTCAACGACGGTCTGATCGTGCTGGTCGTCGACCGCGTCGCCGGTCACGAAATCTGCACTACCGTCAAGGTCGGCGGCGAGCTGTCGAACAACAAGGGCATCAACCGCCAGGGCGGCGGTCTGACCGCGCCGGCGCTCACGTCGAAAGACATGGAAGACATCAAGACGGCGATGAGCTTCCAGGCCGACTACCTGGCCATCTCGTTCCCGAAAAGCGCGACCGACATGGAAATGGCGCGCCAGCTGGCCAATATCGCCGGCGAGCCGTACGGCCACAAGCCGATGATGATCGCCAAGATCGAGCGCGCCGAAGCGATTCCGCTGCTGCAAGAAATCCTGGACGCGTCGGACGGCATCATGGTCGCCCGTGGCGACCTGGCCGTCGAAGTGGGCAACGCCGCCGTGCCGGCGCTGCAAAAGCGCATGATCCGCATGGCGCGCGATTCGAACAAGCTGGCCATCACTGCGACCCAGATGATGGAGTCGATGATCGTCAACGCCGTGCCGACCCGCGCCGAAGTGTCCGACGTCGCCAACGCCGTGCTCGATGGCACCGATGCCGTCATGACCTCGGCCGAGACCGCATCGGGCAAGTACCCGATCGAGACCGTCGAGATGATGGCCGCAGTCTGCCTCGAAGCCGAACTGTCCGAGTACAACAAGGTCGACGCCGACTTCTTGAACAAGGAATTCACCCGCATCGACCAGTCGATTGCCTACGGCACGCTGTTTACCGCGCATCACCTGCGCGTGAAGGCGATCGTGGCCCTCACTGAATCGGGCTCGACTGCATTGTGGATGAGCCGTCACAGCATCGACACGCCGATCTTCGCACTCACGCCGCTCAAGACGACGGAGCGCAAGGCGGCGCTGTACCGCAACGTGCGAGGATTCCACCTCGAGCAGGAAGGCGGCAGCCACGCCGTGCTGCGCAAGGCGGAAGAGCTGTTGATGAATCAAGGGTTCGTGCGCAAGGGCGATCTGATCGTGGTGACCTGGGGCTCGCCAATGGGCGAAGCCGGCGGCACCAATGCGCTCAAGATCGTGCGTGTGGGCGAATATGATTAACGGGATGCGGCGCGCCGCCTGATGCGTCCACGGCATGCCGCTTGTGTGGCATGCCGCGCTCGGCGGATGTCGCTTCCCGACAGGTTTCTTTATTGTTTGGAGTACTACCATGGCACTCGTATCACTGCGTCAGTTGCTGGACCACGCCGCCGAAAACGGTTATGGCCTGCCAGCGTTCAACGTCAATAACCTGGAGCAGGTGACGGCCATCATGGCTGCCGCCGACGCCTGCAACAGCCCGGTGATCATGCAAGCGTCGGCCGGCGCGCGCAAGTACGCGGGCGAAGCGTTCCTGCGTCACCTGATCGACGCTGCGGTCGAAGCCTACCCGCACATTCCGGTCGTCATGCACCAGGACCACGGCCAGTCGCCGGCGGTCTGCATGGCCGCGATCCGCTCGGGCTTCACCTCGGTGATGATGGACGGCTCGCTCGAGGCCGATGGCAAGAGCGTGGCCAGCTACGAATACAACGTGGCTGTCTCGCAAGAAGTCGTCAAGTTCGCGCACTCGATCGGCGTGACCGTCGAAGCCGAACTGGGCGTGCTCGGTTCGCTCGAGACGATGATGGGCGACAAGGAAGACGGCCACGGCGCCGACGGCGCCATGACCCGCGAGCAACTGCTGACCGACGTCGACCAGGCCGCCGACTTCGTCAAGCGTACCGGGTGCGACGCACTGGCGATCGCCATCGGCACCTCGCACGGCGCCTACAAGTTCACGCGCAAGCCTACCGGCGACATCCTGGCAATTGACCGCATCAAGGAAATCCACGCGCGCATCCCGAACACCCACCTGGTGATGCACGGTTCGTCGTCGGTGCCGCAAGAGCTGCTGGCAATCATCCGTGAATTCGGCGGCGACATGAAAGAGACCTATGGCGTGCCGGTCGAAGAGATTCAAGAGGGCATCAAGCACGGTGTTCGCAAGATCAATATTGACACCGACATTCGCCTGGCGATGACGGCGGCAATCCGCAAGTACATGTTCCAGAACCCATCGAAGTTCGACCCGCGCGATTACCTGAAGCCGGCGCGCGAAGCGGCGATGGACGTGTGCAAGGCGCGCTTCCTGGCGTTTGGTTGCGAAGGCCAGGCTGACAAGATCAAGCCGGTCCCGCTGGAAAAGATGGCCGAGCGTTACAAGGCCGGCGAGCTGGCGCAGATCGTTCAGTAAGCATTACCACCGCTCTCGAACAACGTCGTTCCCGCGGAGGCGGGAACCCAAGTTCTTACCGTAGTGGCGAGTTCAACCTTCACTACGGTGCATGCAAACTTGGGTTCCCGCCTTCGCGGGAATGACGGGTTGTTGGCAGTTTTGACGTAAAATATCGCATTGACCAGGCCACACCGCCTGACTTTCTCAACCGGCGGCCCGTTCCGCCGGTTCCGCTTTCCTGATACCCCATCTATGAACAGCCTCTACCAATCCTCCATTCAGTCCCTGCCACTGCTCGGTCACGGCAAGGTGCGCGATAACTACGCCGTTGGCGACGACAAGATCCTGATCGTCACCACCGACCGCCTGTCGGCCTTCGACGTGGTCATGAACGAGCCGATTCCCGGCAAGGGCAAGGTACTGAACCAGATGAGCGATTTCTGGTTCGAGAAGCTCGGCCACATCGTGCCGAACCACCTGACCGGCGTCGCGCCGGAAAGCGTGGTCGCACCGGATGAAGTCGAGCAGGTTGCCGGCCGCGCCGTCGTGGCCAAGCGCCTGAAACCGATCATGGTCGAAGCCGTCGTGCGCGGCTACATCATCGGTTCGGGCTGGAAGGATTATCAGCAAAGCGGCGCCATCTGCGGCATCAAACTGCCAGCCGGCCTGCAACAGGCCGAAAAGCTGCCCGAGCCGATCTTCACCCCGGCCGCCAAGGCCGATCTGGGCGAGCACGACGAAAACATCTCGTTCGCCCAGATGGAAGAAAAAATCGGCGCCGAACTGGCTGCGCAAATGCGCGACATCAGCATCAAGCTCTACACCACCGCCGCCGAATACGCCGCGACGCGCGGCATCATCATCGCCGACACCAAGTTCGAATTCGGCCTCGATGACAACAACGTGCTGCACCTGATGGACGAAGTGCTGACCGCCGATTCGTCGCGTTTCTGGCCGGCCGACTCGTACGCACCGGGCATGTCGCCGCCGTCGTTCGACAAGCAGTTCGTACGCGACTACCTCGAGACGCTCACCGAGTGGCCGAAGACCGCGCCGGCGCCGGCGCTGCCGCAAGATGTCATCGACAAGACCCAGGCCAAGTATTTCGAGGCCATCGAACGCCTGACCGGCGAAAAGCTGAAGGCCTGAGCGATGAGCGAGCAGCAAGTGAAACCACTGGTCGGCGTTATCATGGGTTCGTCGTCGGACTGGGACGTGATGCAGAACGCGGTCGCGATCCTCAAGCAGTTCGGTGTCCCGTTTGAAGCGCAAGTCATCTCGGCCCACCGCATGCCGGACGAGATGTTCACCTACGCCGAAACGGCCCGTGCGCGCGGCCTGCGCGCCATCATCGCCGGCGCCGGCGGTGCGGCCCACCTGCCTGGCATGGTGGCCGCCAAGACCATCGTGCCGGTGCTGGGCGTGCCCGTGCCGTCGAAGTATCTGCGTGGCGAAGACTCGCTGCTGTCGATCGTGCAGATGCCAAAAGGCGTGCCGGTGGCGACGTTTGCCATCGGTGAAGCCGGCGCCGCCAACGCAGCCCTCACGGCCGTGGCGATCCTCGCCGCCGGCGACGACGCGCTGGCCGAGAAGCTCGAGCAGTTCCGCCGCGACCAGACCGCCGCCGCCCAGGCGATGGCTTTACCCGTTTGATCCGATGACCCAATTGCAGCAGACTTCTTCGTTTCTTCCCTCCGCCACATCCGCTGAATCAGCCACCTGGCTTGGCGTGATGGGCGGCGGCCAGCTTGGCCGCATGTTCGCGCACGCCGCGCAAAGCATGGGCTACAAGGTCGCCGTGCTCGAACCGAGCGCCGACTGCCCGGCCGGGCAGGTTGCCGACCGCACCATCGAAGGCACGTATACCGATGCGGCGGCCCTGGCCGAACTGCGCACGCTGTGCGCCGCCGTCACCACCGAATTCGAGAACGTGCCGGCCGACAGCCTGCAACTGCTGGCCGAAGGCAGCTTCGTCGCGCCTGGCGCATCGTGCGTGTCGATCGCGCAGGATCGCATTCTTGAAAAGCGCTTCTTTGTCGAGTGCGCGCCCACGTCGAAGGTCATGCCGGCGCCGCACAAGACGATCGCTTCGCACGCCGACATCGACGCCATCGACGACGATCTGCTGCCGGGTATCTTGAAGACCGTGCGCATGGGTTACGACGGCAAGGGCCAGGTGCGCGTGCGCACGCGCGACGACGTGCGCGCTGCGTTCGACGGCATGGACGGCGTGACCTGCCTGCTCGAAAAAATGCTGCCGCTGGCGTATGAGGTGTCGGTGCTGACCGCACGCGGCCATGACGGCGCCTCGGTGGTCTACCCGATCGCCGAGAACGTGCACCGCGACGGCATCTTGTTTACCACCACCGTGCCGGGCCCGAACGTATCGCCTGAGTGCGCGCGCCAGGCGCAGGACGCGGCGCGCGCCATCGTCGCCCAATTGGGTTATGTGGGCGTGCTGTGCATCGAGTTCTTCGTGCTCGAAGACGGCACCCTAGTCGTCAACGAGATGGCGCCGCGCCCGCACAACAGCGGTCACTACACGTTAGATGCGTGCATCACGAGCCAGTTCGCGCAGCAGGTGCGCGCGATGGCGCGCCTGCCGCTGGGCGACGTGCGCCAGCATTCGCCAAGCGTGATGCTCAACATCCTGGGCGATGTCTGGTTTGATGCAGACAGCGACAGCGACAGCGCACGCGAACCGGCCTGGGACCGCGTGCTGGCGCTGCCGGGTGCGAACCTGCACCTGTACGGCAAGGACGACCCGCGCCGCGCCCGCAAGATGGGCCACGTGACCTTCGTCGCGCCAACCCTGGGCGAAGCGCAAGCCAATCTGCGCGCCGCCTGCGCCATCCTCGGCATCGAACCGCAGCAATGACGCAGCAATGACCGAACCAATGCAAGACCAGCAAATCGACCAGTCGGTCATCGACGCCGCCGCCCGCCTGCTCGAAGCGGGCGAACTGGTCGCATTCCCGACCGAAACCGTGTATGGCCTGGGCGCCGATGCCGAAAACCCGGCCGCAGTGGCTGCGATCTACGCCGCCAAGGGCCGCCCGCAAGATCACCCGGTGATCGTGCACCTGGCCCCGGAAGCCCCGCTCGACTACTGGGCTTGCGACATCCCGCCGGAAGCCGGCGCGCTGGCGGCTGCCTTCTGGCCTGGCCCGCTGACGATGATCCTGAAACGCGCGCCGAACATTCCCGATGCCGTCAGCGGCGGCCAGGACACGGTGGGGCTGCGCTGCCCGTCGCACCCGGTGGCGCTGGCGCTGCTGCGCGCCTTCAAGGGCGGCAAGGGCGGCATCGCCGCGCCGTCGGCAAATAAATTCGGGCACGTCAGCCCGACGCTGGCCGATCACGTCGTCGACGAATTCGAACTGGACGACACGGTGGCGATGGTGCTCGATGGCGGCCCGTCGCAGGTCGGCATCGAATCGACGATTGTCGACCTGTCGCGCCTGGCCACGCTCGGCCCCGTGCTGTTACGGCCTGGTCATATCAGCGCCGAAGCCATTGCCGCCGTGATCGACCGTATGCCGAGCGCGGCGGACGCCGCCGCGCCGCGCGCCTCGGGCACGCTCGAATCGCATTACGCGCCGCACACGCCGGTGGCGATGCAAGAACGCGCCGTGCTGCTCGAGACGATCGAACAGCTGCATGCCGCCGGCCGCAAGGTTGCCCTGATCCACGTGAGCACGATGCCCGAGACCCATGCTGCAGAGCGCCTGCCGCCCCGGCCGGCCGGCTTCGCCCACGCACTGTACGCCGCGCTGCGCGCGCTGGACGGGCAGGGCGCCGACGTCATCCTGGTCGAAGCACCGCCGCAGCATGGTGAGTGGCTCGGCGTCAACGACCGCTTGCGCCGCGCTGCGCACGGATCGACCGGTATCGTCCACGGTTTGCTCAATAACCAGCCAAAAGTTTAATTTATATCAACTAATTAGTTGACGCGGCATAAGCGCACTGCATATTGCTGCCCGCCGTTACAAATTCGCCTATTTCTGCCGAGAAAAGGCTGGTTATAATCCGATCCCAACAGCCAGACCCATCCGATCTGACAGGTACTGCCAGCAACAGCCACCCTGCAATGGATTTTGCTATACATGGGAAATGAACGCTGGCATAGTAACGAAGCGGCGAATAGCACGAGCGTTCGTTTAGAAAAAATTCAACTCAGGAGACACAATGCGTCAAACCAAATTTGCGCTGGCCGTGCTGACGGCAGCGCTGCTGACCGCGTGCGGCGGCGGCACGAGCCCAGCCGGTGGCGACCAGGCCACCAAGGTCACGTTCACCAACCAGGTCTCGTTCGGCGACAGCCTGTCGGACGTCGGCACCTACCGTGTCGGCGCCGTGGCTGCGGCCGGCGGCGGCAAGTTCACCATCAACGGTGACAGCACTGCCAAGAACGAAGATTTGAACGGCAAGATCTGGCTCGACTTCATGGCCGCCCAGCTGAAACTGCCGGCGCCATGCGCAGCGCAGACCGGCCTGCAGGGTGACGCATCGCTTGGTTTCTCGGTGCCGATCGTCAACCACGCCAATTGCTTCAACTACGCCCAGGGCGGTTCGCGCGTGATCAACCCGATCGGCCCGGGCAATGCCGCAACCGGTTCGCCGATCGGCGAAATGACCACCCCGCTGGTCACCCAGATCGCCAACCACCTGGCCAAGACCGGCAACAAGTTCACCGGCACCGAGCTGGTGACGGTGCTGTCGGGCGGCAATGACGTGCTGATGCAGCTGGCCGCCGTGACCAATGCCGGCACCGCCGCCGGCGCGCAAGCCTTCGCCGTCGCCCTGGCCACCCGTCTGGGCGCTACCGCCACCAATCCGCAGACTGCCACCCAGGCCATCCTGGCCGCAATCGCCACCGAGAATGCCCGCCCAGGCAAGACCGATGCAACGCTGGTCGCCGCGGCCGTGCGCGCTGCCGCCACCCAGCCAGGCAACTCGGCTATTGCCGCTCCAGCCGTGTATGGTCCGATCGTGGCCGCCGCACAAGCCGACGGCACCGCTGCCGGCAACACCGCCGCCGCTGCCTACGCCACCGCCAACGCCACCGCGATGGTGACGGCGCTGGGCACTGCCGGTGCGCAGATGGCCGGCCTGGTCAAGACCGAACTGCTGGCCAAGGGCGCGAAGTACGTGATCGTCGCCAACCTGCCTGACGTGGCCAGCACGCCGACCGCGAAATCGCGGCCGGCCGCGATCCAGTCGCTGGTCGCCGCGATGGTCAACGCCTTCAACACGCAGCTCAAGGCCGGCCTGGGCGCCGACGATGCGCGCGTGCTGTACTCGGACCTGTACAGCGTCAGCAACGATCAGGTGAAAAATCCTGGCCCGTATGGCTTGACCAACACCAGCACGCCGGCTTGCGCCACCAACGCGCTGGGCACGACCTCGCTGATCTGCACCGCCAACAACACGGTTGCCGGTGATGTGAGCCGCTACATGTTCGCCGACGGGATCCACCCGACCCCGTTCGAGAACGACCTCATCGCCCGCTACGTCTTCAAGGACATGGCCGTCAAGGGCTGGCTGTAATCAGGTATCGCAGCGGTGGGCCTGCCCTGGTGGCGGGCCCTCACACATCTATCAGGAGAAGTCATGAAAGTTCGTTTCAACAGCATCGCCAAGGTCGCGGGTGTGGCTGCCGCACTGGCGTTCGCCACCGGCGCCGCAGCACAATCGGCCGGCCAGATCACTGCCAAAGTCGGTTTCAACCGCCTGATGCCAAAAGTCGAAAGCGGCGACATCAGCGCGCCGGCGCTGCCAGGCACCAAGGCCGACGTCGGCAACGACATGCAGCCCGTGCTCATCCTCTCGTACAGCTTCACCGACAATCTCTCGGTCGAAGGTGCGCTTGGCACGCCTTACAAGCACCAGATCTATGGCGCGGGCGCGATTGCCGGCGTGGGCTCGGTAGGCACGGTCGAGGCGCTGCCGCCGACCGCGTTCTTCCAGTACCGCTTCTTCGCACCGACCGCGGCCTTCCGCCCGTTCATCGGCGTGGGCCCGACCTACGCGTACTTCATGAAGGAACGCGGTTCAGGCAAGCTGACCTCGATCACCAATCCGGGCAGCGATGTGCCGACCACCTTCAAGATCGACAACAAGCTGACCTACAGCGCGCAAGTGGGTGTGGCGATGAACTTCGACGAGCGCTGGTTCGCCGACGCGACGATCATCAAGACGCGCCTGCGCACCGACGTGCACTTCTCGACCGGCCAGACCCAGTTCATGAAACTGGATCCGGTGGCGATCGTGCTGGCGGTGGGTTACAAGTTTTAAGCGCGGCGCAAGCCGTGTGACGAGAGCCCGCCTAGTGCGGGCTTTTTTTTAGTGCACGCCCGTCGCATACTGCGCGAACATCTCCGCGCTCAGCGCCCGCTGGTACAGGAAGCCCTGGTAGATATGGCATCCCGCATCGGCCAGGAACTGCCGCTGCCCGATTGTCTCCACGCCTTCCGCAATCACCTGCAGCCCCAGGCTGTCGCCGAGCGCGATGATCGAGCGCACGATCGAGGCGTCGTTCTGGTCGGTGAGCACGTCACGCATGAACGAGTGGTCGATCTTGAGCTGATCGAGCGGCAGCCTGCGCAGGTAGGCCAGCGACGAGTAGCCGGTGCCGAAATCGTCCAGCGAAAACGACAGGCCCTGGCGCTTGAGCGTGGCCATCGTGTGCGCGGTCTGCGTGAAATCGGTCACCACCAGGCTTTCGGTCAGTTCGAGCTTCAGGCTCGAGGGCTGCACGCCTGTCTCGGCGAATATCGCCTCGAGCAGCGCCACGAAATCGGGTTCGGTGAACTGGCGCGCGCTGACGTTCACCGACAGCGTCAGCCCGGCGGTGTCGGGATGGCGCTGCCAGCGCGCCAGCTCACGGCAGGCAGTGCACAGCACCCAGTGGCCGATCCCGATGATGAGCCCGCTTTCTTCTGCAACGCGGATGAATTCGCCCGGAAACCGCAACTCGCCGTCCGGCTGGCGCCAGCGCAGCAGCGCTTCGGCGCCGATCACGCGGCCCGAGCGGTCGAGCTGCGGCTGGTAGTGCAGGATGAATTCATCGTGCTGCAGCGCGCGCCGCAAACTGCCTTCCAGTTCGGCCCGGGCCGACCATGCGGCCTGCACTGCGGGATCATGAAAGCGAAACGTGTTGCGCCCGGCCGCCTTGGCCTGGTACATCGCGGCGTCGGCCTGGCGCAGCGTCGATTCGACCGTGTCGTGCGTGCCGCACAGCGTGACCACGCCGACGCTGACCGACAGCGCGTAATGCAGATCGCCCAGCTGAAAGGGCGCGGCCAGTGCGGCGACCACCTTCGCGGCCACCGTCTCGGCCTGCAGCGCGGCCAATTCGCGCGTGTCTTCGACCGGCTGGATCAGCACCACGAATTCATCCCCGCCCAGGCGCGCCACCATGTCGGCCTCACGCACGCAGCCTTCGAGGCGGCGGGCCACTGCCTGCAGCAGCAGGTCGCCGGCGGCGTGGCCCTGGCTGTCGTTGAGGTACTTGAAGTTGTCGAGGTCGCAGAACATCAGTGCGCCGCAGCGGCCGGTGCGCGCGCTGCCAATCAGGGCGCGGCGCAGGTGGTCGAGCAGGTTGACGCGGTTGGGCAGGTCGGTCAGGTGGTCGAAGAAGGCAAGCCGGAAGATGCGTGCTTCGCTGATCTTGCGTTCGCTGATGTCGGTGGCGATCACGAGGATTTTCTGGCCTGCGCCCGTGGCCGCATCGGGCGCCAGCAGGGTCCAGCGGGTGTCGGTGTCGACCGCCGACCCGTCGCGCCGCACATGGGCCAGTTCGCCCGACCATTCGCCATCGGCCAGCGTCTGCGCGCATGCGGCTTCGTACATTGCCGGCTCATCGCACAACAGCTCGCAGAACCGCCTGCCGACTGCCTCCTGTGCGCTCCAGCCATACAGGCGTTCGGCGCCATGGTTCCAGTAGCTGATGCGCGAGACCATGTCCATCGCGATGATGGCGTCGCGCGCCCGCTGCAGATATGACGCCTGCTCGAGCATCACGAGATCGGCTTGTTTCAGGCGCGTGAAATCGGACAGGAAGCCTTCGAGCCGGTCTGGCTCGCCGCCGCGCAGATTCAGCGCGCCCTGTTCGCAGAGCCAGCGCACGTCGCCGGCGGCGGTGCGGATGCGGTACGTGACCTGGAATGGCTGGCCAAGGTGCAGGGCATTGGCCACCACACCGTGCACGCTGGCGCGGTCCTCGGGCAGGATGATGCTCGCGAACGACAGGCCGGGGTGGCCGGTGAAGGCAGCGGCCGAATAACCAGTGAGCTTTTCCACGCCGTCGCTGATGAACTCCATGCTCCAGTCGTGATCGACACGGCAGCGGTAGGCAGCGCCAGGCAAGTTGCTGAGCAACAGGTCGAGCGACAACACTTGTCCATCGTCGGGAAAGGACGGATCGGATACAGGTTGCGTCAAGCTCGTACCTCTTTCACGAGGAGAAAAATCGACTGAATCTGACTGGCCATGCGGTGCGCATCCGATGGTAGCGCAATTTGGACACGAGACAAGGTTCGGACGCGATAACCCGATGCAGACTGTCCACAAGTTTTCTTTTTAGCAACCCGCGTGCTAGACTGACAGGCCCCGTTCTCTGGTGCCGTCCATGTCGCCCGCTTCGTTCGCCTGCCTCGGCTTGTTGCTCTCCGCCGTCCTGTACGTTTGCGACGCGCGTGGCGCCGGACTGCGCGCGCAGCGTATCGCGGTCGCCGACACGCCGCGCATCGATGGCATCCTGAGCGACCCCGTCTGGCGCCGCGCGCCCGTGTACGACGACTTCCACAAGCACCAGCCGCGCGACGGCGTGCCCGCGCCCGGTGCATTGAAAACAAGCGTGCAGCTGCTGGTCGACGATGGCGCGCTGGTGTTCGGCATCCGCGCCTGGGACGACGCGCCGCAGCTGCGCCGCGGCCTGCTGGCGCGGCGCGACAAGGTCGCCGTCGACCAGGATTTCATCGGTATCTGGATCGACCCGGCCGGCCATGGCCGCAACGCCCAGTTCGTGCGCATCAACACGGCCGGCGTGGTCAGCGACGGCATGCACCGGGCCGAGGATGACGAATCCGATCTGGGCCCGGACTTCCCGGTCGAGACGGCCGTGACGATCCTGCCCGACGGCTACAGCATGGAAGTGCGCTGGCCGCTGTCGAACCTGCGCTTTCCGTACGCCGATGGCCGCAACTGGCGCGTGATGGTCGAGCGCAGCATCCCGCATGCCGACGGCATGCTGCTGGTGTCGGCGCCATTCCGGATCGACGCGCTCAGTCACCTCAGCTTCCTGCAGGAGATCGAAGGCATGGACGCGACGGTAGAAGCGGTGCGCGACCGGCGCTTTCTCGAGCTGCGCCCTGAATTGACGGTGCGCAGCGAACGCGCCGCCATGCCGGGGGCGCGCACGCGCGGCAGCCAGGCCGAACTGGGCCTGGAAATCAATGCCCGTCCGCGCGCCGACTGGGTCTTCAACGCGACCATCAATCCCGATTACTCGCAGGTCGAGATCGACGAGCCGGTGTCGCAGGGTGCGGGCAATATTGCGCTCTCGCTGCCCGAGAAGCGCGGCTTCTTCCTGGAGAGCGCGGACGTGCTCGGCCTGCCGCTGCCGGCCTTTTATTCACGCACGGTAAACGATCCCGAATACGGCCTGCGCGCAACCTGGCGCGCGGCGCATGCCGACGCCACGGCGATGAGTCTGCGCGACGAGCCGGGTGGCCTGATCCTGCGCGGTAAACCCTATGAGACGCTGGAATACGTGCAGACCAGGCGCACGGTTGCGAGCCTGGTGCGCGCACGCTGGCACCAGGAAGGCTTGCTGCTGGGCGCCTTTGCCTCGCAGCGCGACTACCACCGCTTCGGCGGCAATGACGTCGTCGGCGTCGATGCGCAGTGGCGCGCCGAAGGTGACGATGGCGTGCAGCGCCAGCTGTCGGGCGTGGCGATGATGTCGCGCACGACCGCCGGCTTCACCGATGGCGACGAGCCGGCCCGCCTGGCCGGGCGCTCCGGCGGCTACCTGAAGGGCAAATACCTGCACAAGTCCGAACGCTGGTGGCACGAAGCCGAAGTGGAAGCGATCGCGCCCGGTTTCGTCAACGACAACGGCTTCGTGCCGCAAGCGGGCATCGCGCGCGCCACCGGCTCGATCAACCGCATCTTCGGGCCGCAGTCGCTGGGTGGCATCGAGCTGTATGAATTCGAGACATACCTGATCTTGCACGAGATGCGCACGCTGGCCGATCGCGCGACGGGGCAGGCGGGCGGCGAGACGGTCGAGCGCAAGCTGCGGCCCGGCGTCTGGATGGCTGCGACGCGGCGCACGGGCGTGTGGGCAGAACTAGGATTCGACCGCCAGCGCGCGCGGCCAGGCGGGCGCCTGCACGACACGCGCGTGATCAACTTTGGCGTGGAGACGACGCCGGCGCCGTGGATTTCTAAGATAGCGCTGGAAGCGGCGCTCGGTCGTCAGCTGGATGCCGATGCCGACCGCGTGGGGCCGGGCGGGAACGTGATCCTGGACGTGGGGCTGCGCTTCCCGCTGGTGCGCGGCTGGTCGCTGGAGCTGGACAATCACGTGAACCGGGCCTGGGTACAGGGCACGTTGGGCCAACCGGCGTTTTCCGATACCGCCTGGCGCGCGCTGGCGATCGTCCACTTCAGCGCGCGCGATTCGGTGCGGCTGCTGGCGCAAAACACCTGGGCCGCGCGGCGCGACGATGGCGTGACGCAGCTGGAGGCGTGGAACGACCGGCAGGTGCACCGCTCGCTGCTGTACCGCTACCAATGGCGGCACGGGCGGATCGTATCGCTGGGAATCGTTGACGACAAGCTGCCGCTGGTGGATGAGCGGAGCCGGTCGTTGACGTTCAAGTTGCAGTGGGAAGTGTAAAAAAAGCAGGTGTCAAAAAGCTGGTGTCAGGTCTGACATTCGGACACGGCCTCAGCTTTAGTTTGTTGCCTGAGAAACGAAGCCCAATTTCAATTCCAATGTCAGACAATATGCCCGCAAATTGTTGCTCTTAAGACGAAACAAAAAATATTAGCGCAGAGGCCGTGTCCGAATGTCAGACCTGACACCGGCTTTTGATCATGGCGTGCGCTACGTAACCTGCGCCTCGGTGCTATGCTTCCACCATGACTACTGATACCGATATTGAACTGTCCGGCGCCTTCCAGGCCAAGGACAGCAACGGCCGTACCCTCGACGTCAAGGCGATCCGCATCTTCGACGAGGGTTACGGGATCATCGATGTGTACGTGGAGTTCGCCGCCAAGCTCGATCCCGGCGCCTACAAGGACACCGTCCTGGTAGGCCAGCTGATCGAGCGCTTGCGCGCGGTCGGGTACAAGGGCCCCGACTTCGGCCACAGCGACCCGGGCCTGCAAGAAAGCCGCCTGATCGTGCTCGAGGCGCCTGAGGAATTTGCCGCATTCGCCAAGAGCCGCGGCTGGAAGAATCTGGCGGAAGAGTTCGACGAGTAAGTTTCAACATAGACGGGCGAAAAAAGGGGGCCGGGTTCGCGATGAACCCGGCCCCATTTTCTATCCAGCGCTACGACGCTGTTACGAGCCCAGTCGCAGTTGCAGGCCGGTTGCGGTATAGGTTGGCGTCACGGTGAAGCCATCGACCGTGATCGTCTCGAACTTGCCCATCAGGCTCGCCGCGCTGATGACGGTGAGCGTGTCGCCCACGGCCGGCTTGACGCCATCCTGGAACTTGATGCGGAGCGTGCCGCCGCCGATCGTCACCGCACCCGTCACGCTCAGGCGGCCGCCCTGGGCCGCGCCCAGGCGCAGTTCCAGCGCCGCGCCGGTCAGCTGGGTGTACTTGCCACCCACGACCAATGCGCTTGCTGCGTTGTTGATGATGGTGCCGCCGCCGGCAACATACACGTCACCGGTGCCGAACGCCGTTGGCGACAGCGCCTCGAGCGAGCCACCTTCCACCTGCGTGCCGCCAGTCCAGGCGTTCTTGCCGCCCAGTTTCAACGCGCCCGACCCTTGCTTGACCAGCTTGCCGCTGCCGGTGATGTCGTTGCGCCAGCGGTCCGCGGCGTGGAAGCCGCCCTTGCTCGCGTCCATGTTCAGCACGACGTTGCCGGTGAAGACGGCGTAACCTTCCGCCGCAGCGAACAGGTTTAGACGGCCCCAGCCTTCCGCATCGTCCAGCGTCGGATAGCCCGAGCCGATCGCGGTGGTTTTCAGCACCACGCGGCGCTGCGCGTCCGTCAAGTACGGCAGGCGCGTTTCCAGCAGCACTTCGGCGCCTTTCGGCACGACGGCCGGGGCGGTGGTCGAGCCGATCAGCGGCAGGCCATAGGTCATGCGGCGCACGTAGTTGGCGCGGCTGGCGGCGTAGTCGGCGAAACGGTCGTTGGCAGGCGTGCCCGAGACGGCGTAGGCCGGGAAGGTGCTTGCGGTCGTATTGGTCAGCTTCATCAGCGTGGTCTGGGCCTGCTCGCGGGCGGCGGCGCGGGTGGCTGGGCTCGCGGCCAGCAGGTTGGCGGTGGCCACGGCTTGCGCATGCACTCGGCCGCTGATCACGTCGAGCGGCGAGTGCATGCCGGCCAGGATGCGGCTTTCGCCCAGTTCAAGGCCACGGCCGACCAGTTCCTGGTAGCGCTCCGGCAGCACATAGGCCATGCCGATCGCGTTGCGGGTAGCTTCGGCCGAGTGGCCGCTGGTGAAGCCGCCGTCGGTGCCTGGCGTCGAGCTCTTGGCTGGTTCCAGCTGCGGCACGACCTGGACCGCGCTGCTCCAGCGGTATGGCCGCGCGTATTTGTAGAAGCGCTTGGCCGGCTCGGTCGAGCCATTGCCGCCCATCGAGTTGACCAGGTCGACGACCTTGCCGAAGTCGGCATTGGCTGCGCCGCCGACACCATTGTTGTTGCCGCCGTCTTCGTATTTGACGGTGGTTGCGTTCGCCGGCATGTCGTTGATGGTGGTGGTCGCGCGGGTGGCGCTGCGCCACGCATCCGTCAGCGGGCCCATGCCGCCGGTGACGCTGTAGCCCTTGCCGCGGCGGTCGTCCAGGTACGCCAGCAGCGACTGTTCGGCGGTACGGCTCGCTGTGGCGCGCACCACATAGTCGATGTTCGCGTTGTGCACGGCGGCGTTGACGATCGTGCCGCCATTCGTGCCGTCGTTCGGCACGCCGGTCCAGGTCGAGGCAGCCACTGCCGGGAAACCGTCGACGGCCGGTGCGCTCTGGCCGGCATCGACGAGTTCGGTCACTGGCTTGAAGATGTCGAGCATGCCGCCCAGGATGCGCACGCCGGCGTTGGTGGCCAGGGTGGCGTAGCGGGCGTCGCCGCGCTGGTTGGTGGCGGCGGTGTCGACAAAGGCGAGGACGCCTGGCACCGGCGCGGTGTCGGCGGCGCCCTGGTCGGCAGGGGCGGCCGGGATGACGATGGCGACAGCGGCCGGTTCTTCGTGGTGGTCGGAGCCGCCGCAGGCGGAAAGCGCGAGGGCGGCGCTGATGGCGATGGCGAGCGGAAGACGGCGGAGAACGACGTGTTGCATGCAATACCCTTCAATGATGGTGAGGCGAAAAATTGAAGGGATGATATGAAGCACGTGTGACGTGTTGATGACGGAAGGGCAAGCAGAATAAGCAGACCGTCGTTCCCGCAGGCGGGAACGACGGCTTTGGAGCTGACTTTATGAACAGCGTTACGCCTCTGCGTACGCTGCTGTCAAACCATCAGAACGCGGCGATGCCCGTCTGTGCGCGCCCGAGGATCAGCGCGTGGATGTCATGCGTGCCCTCATAGGTGTTGACCACCTCGAGATTGACCATGTGGCGGATGATGCCGAACTCGTCCGAGATGCCGTTACCACCCAGCATGTCGCGCGCCACGCGGGCGATGTCGAGCGACTTGCCGCACGAGTTGCGCTTCATGATCGACGTGATCTCCACCGCCGCCGTGCCTTCGTCCTTCATGCGGCCCAGGCGCAGGCAGCCTTGCAGGCCGAGCGTGATTTCGGTCTGCATGTCGGCCAGCTTCTTTTGCACTAGCTGGTTCGCCGCCAGCGGCTTGCCGAACTGGTGGCGGTCCATCGTGTACTGGCGCGCCGTGTGCCAGCAGTCTTCGGCCGCGCCCAGCGCGCCCCAGGCGATGCCGTAGCGCGCCGAGTTCAGGCAGGTGAACGGGCCTTTCAGGCCGCGCACGTCCGGGAACGCGTTTTCTTCCGGGCAGAACACATTGTCCATGACGATTTCGCCGGTGACCGAGGCGCGCAGCCCGAACTTGCCGTGGATCGCTGGTGCCGAGAGACCCTTCCAGCCTTTTTCGAGCACGAAGCCGCGGATCGCGCCTTCATCGTCCTTGGCCCACACCACGAACACATCGGCCACGGGCGAATTGGTGATCCACATCTTGGCGCCGGAAAGGCTGTAACCGCCGTCGACCTTGCGCGCGCGCGAAATCATCGAGCCGGGATCCGAGCCGTGGTTCGGCTCGGTCAGGCCGAAGCAGCCGATCCACTCGCCGGTGGCCAGCTTCGGCAGGTATTTCTGGCGCGTGGCTTCGTTGCCAAATTCAAAAATCGGCACCATGACCAGCGACGACTGCACGCTCATCATCGAGCGGTAGCCGGAATCGACGCGTTCGACTTCGCGCGCGATCAGGCCATAGGCGACGTAGCCCAACGCCGGGCCGCCGTATTCTTCGGGAATGGTCGGGCCGAGCAGGCCCAGTTCGCCCATTTCGCGGAAGATCGAGACATCCATCGACTCGTTGCGAAACGCCTCGAGCACGCGCGGGCGCAGCTTGTCCTGGCAATAGGCGGCGGTGGCGTCGCGCACCATGCGCTCTTCATCGGTGAGCTGGCTATTCAGCAGCAGCGGGTCATCCCAGTGGAAAGCGGCCTTTTTGGGCGAGTCGGTACGGGTCATCGGAAATCCTGTCTCTGAATTCTGGTTAGAAGTTACTTAACCATTATAGAAACGCGGCGCAGCCCGATCTTTTCAAACTGCGACAGGCATTTTCATTTTTGATTGGCCGTGCTGCCGAACTTGCCGCCATGAAAGATCAGCGCCGGCTGCGGGTGCACCTGGCATTCTTCTACTTCGCCGACAAAGATGACGTGGTCGCCCTCTGGATAGCGGCTGCGGTTATGGCATTCGAACCAGGCCGACACGCCCTTGAGGATCGGCAGGCCGGTGCGCGAGAGCTCATAATCGACGCCCTCGAACGGGTTCTCGCCGCGGCGCGCAAAGCGCATGGCCAAGTCTTCCTGACCGGCGGAGAGCACATTGATGACATAGTGCGAATTGCCGGAAAAGATCGGCATGCTGTTGGCGCCGGCGCCCAGGCTCCACAGCACCAGCGGCGGGTCGAGCGAGACCGAGTTGAACGAGCTGGCGGTCAGGCCGCGGAAGGTGCCGTCGGCCAGGCGGGTGGTAATGACGGTCACGCCGGTCGCAAACTGCGACAGCGCCTGGCGGAAATGCGTCGTATCGAAGCCGCGCGTGGTGGCGCGGGCGGAAAGTGTATTCATGGCGATCCTGAACTGTGGCGCTCATTATGCCACCTCCTTGCCACCGTCCCGCGCAAGCCTGCCGCGCCACGCCGTCCGCATGAATCGGTAGCGGGTCAGCAAATGCAGCGAACCGTGCTTTGCGCTACATTAAGCTTATACAAAATTAACGAATGCAAGGTGAATCATGCGTGAGCAAACAGCAAGCGAAGTCGCCATCCTCGGTGGTGGTTGCTTCTGGTGCATCGAGGCAGTGTTCTTGGAGGCAAGAGGCGTGACGCTGGTGGAGTCGGGCTATATGGGCGGCCATGATGCACATCCGACTTACGAAGCCGTCTGTAACGGCACGACCGGCCACGCCGAAGTGGTGCGCCTGGAATTCGATCCGTCGGTAATCAGCTATCACGACATTCTCGAGATTTTCTTCACGATCCACGATCCGACGACGCTCAATCGCCAGGGCAATGATGTCGGCACGCAATACCGATCGGTGATCTTCACCACATCGCCCGAGCAGGACGTTGTGGCGCGCAAGGTGATGGCCGAGATGGCGCTGGTCTGGGATGCGCCGCTGGTCACGCAAGTGTTGCCGCAGGAAACCTGGTTCAAGGCCGAGGATTACCACCAGAATTATTTCGCGCAACACCCGTTGCAGGGGTATTGCGCGTTCGTGGTCGCGCCGAAGGTCGTCAAGTTCCGCAACACCTTCAGCGACCGTCTCAAGGCATAACGTTCACGATGAGGATCACGGCTGCAGGCGCGAGCGCGTCCAGCTGCCGTCCGGCTGACGCTGGTACACGATCCGGTCATGAAAACGCGAGCGCCGGCCCTGCCAGAATTCAATGCGTTCCGGCACCAGGCGGAAGCCGCCCCAGTTGGCGGGGCGTGCCGGATCGTCGCCGGCCACCTGCGCCACGGCCTCGTAGTTCGCCTCGAGCGCGGCGCGGCTGGCGATCGGGCTGCTCTGCTGCGAGGCAATTGCCGACACCCGGCTCTTGAGCGGGCGGCTGCGGAAATAATGGTCGCTTTCTTCGCTCGAGGTCATTTCGACGCGGCCTTCGATGCGGATCTGGCGCTCCAGTTCGCTCCAGAAGAACAGCAGGGCCCCCTGGTTATTGGCACGCAGTTCCTGCGCCTTCTGGCTATCGTAATTGGTGTACCAGGTAAAGCCGCGCGGATCGAATTGCTTGATGAGAACGATGCGCGAGCTCGGCCGGTTACCCGGGCCGACGGTCGCCAGCGTCATCGCATTCGGCTCGTTGACTTGCGCCTTGAGCGCCTGCTCGAACCATAGCGTGAACTGCGCGATCGGATCGTCCAGCACATCGTCTTCGTTCAGGCTGGCCTGGCCGTAATCCTGGCGCAGGTCGGCGACCGTCTGGCCCACGCCGGCTGCCGCTACTGGCTCGACGAACGCTTCAGGCGCCAACAGACCGCGGCGGCGCTGCATCGCCTGGCCCAGTTGCGCCATCTGCTCGGGCGAGAACAGGCGCATCGCCATCGGCGCCATCGTGCTTTCTTCACGGTCCATGTGCGCCGTGTAGCTGCCCACGAAGCGCTCGACCGCCGTGCTGGACAACAGCGTCCCGGTGCCGGCTTCGATGGCCGTGAGCTGCTCGTGCAGGTCTTGCCACAGCGCGTCCATGTCCTTGTGGTCTTGCAGGATCGTCGGCGCCAGCGCTTGCAGCGTGGCGGCGTCCTCGCCTTGCGCGGTGGCGCGCAGCATCGGGATCAGGTCCTGCTCTTCGTCTTCGTGGTGCAGGTGCGCCGCTTTCTCGAAGTAGCGCAGCACGGCGCCGGCGGCGTCGCGCGCCTGCTTGTCGACACCGTGTTCGGCCAGGTGCGGTAACAGTTTTTCAAGCGTGGACAGCTGTTTGCGGATGCGGCCATGGCAATGCTTGAGCACGGCGATCGGCTGGGAGAAATCGGGGGCGGTGTCGGGCAGGAGTGAGGTCATTTTCTGTTGGAGACACGCAAATTATTTGGTTATCGAAGGACTATTTTAGTGCAGTTGCGAAAGACCCGTCCGCTACAATATCGGGATGAATCAACTACTTGCACAACCACTGGCGGCAACGCTGATTGAAGAAGTCGACTTCGCGCGCCGCTTCGGCGGCATCGCCCGACTGTACGGTGAGCCTGCGCTGGAACGTTTCCGCGCGGCGCACGTTTGCGTGATCGGCGTCGGCGGCGTCGGCTCGTGGGTGGTCGAGGCGCTGGCGCGCAGCGCCATCGGCCACCTGACCCTGATCGATCTCGATAACGTGGCCGAATCGAATATCAACCGCCAGATCCAGGCCTTGAGCTCGACCATCGGCATGCCGAAGATCGAAGCGCTCCGGCAACGCATCGCCGAAATCAACCCGTTCTGCAAAGTCACCCTGGTCGAGGATTTCATCGACCTGGAGAACATCGAGACGCTGGTGGCCAATCAGGGCTTCGATTACGTGGTCGACGCCATTGACAGTGTCAAGCCGAAGGCGGCCCTGATCGCCTGGTGCAGCGCCAACAAGATGCCGCTCGTGGTCGTGGGCGGCGCTGGCGGCCAGATCGATCCGACGAAGGTCGAGATCCGCGACCTGGCCCGCACCGAGCAGGAACCGCTGCTGAAAAAAGTGCGCAAGCTGCTGCGCGCGCAATACGGTTTTTCGCGCGGCGAAAAGCAGAAGTACCACATCGACGCCGTGTTTTCGATGGAGCCGCTCCGATATCCGGATGCCGGGGATGCTTGCGAGATCGATGACAATGGCATCACGGGCCTCAATTGCGCCGGTTTCGGCTCGTGCATGGTGGTGACCGCCACCTTCGGCATGGTCACGGCGGGGCAGGTGCTGCGCCGGCTGGCCGAGGCGGCCAACGCTAAGTCGCAGGCGGCCGCTACTGCCGGGCCAACTGTGCAAGCCGAAGCGGCCTTGCTATCATAGGTGCAGATGCAACCGCCCGGTTGCGACCTTTTGATGGAAGAGCACACATGATTCGTCGATCCGCAGTCATCGCCCTGCTCCTGGCAGCGAGCAGCGCCCAGGCCCAGGAAGGCGCACAGGACGCCACCAAGCCAACGACCCAGCCGCCGCCGGAAGCGCAGCAGCCTGCCACGCCACCGGCGCCGGTGACGCCGCCTGTGGCCGCTGAAACCCAGGCGCCGCAGGTCGAGATCGTCGATCGCGTGGTGGGCACGGGCAAGGAAGCTTCGCTGGGCAGCAATGTCGTGGTCAACTACACCGGCTGGTTCCACAAGCCGCTGGCCAAGCAGCAGCGCGGCCGCAAGTTCGACTCGTCGCTCGACAACGGCCGCGATCCGCTCGAATTCCAGCTCGGCGCAGGCCGCGTCATCAAGGGTTGGGAGCAGGGCGTGGCCGGCATGAAGGTCGGCGGCAAGCGCACCCTGATCATCCCGAGCGCGCTGGCCTACGGCAAGCGCGGCGCGGGCGGCGGGATGATTCCGCCGGATGCGGATCTGATTTTTGACGTGGAGCTGTTGAACGTCAAGTAACCGTGTCGCTTTGATCCAGTTTCCGGGTCTGCGAAAAACTTGGGTTCCCGCCGCCGCGGGAACGACGTTGATCAAGGGACGCGGTGAGGATGCGCTGACACGTTAGCCCGCGCACTCAGCACGTCGTACCCGCGAAGGCGGGAACCCAAGTCCTCAGCCCACCTCAATGCGCGTGCCCCTGCAGCGCACAGTGATGATGGGTCGTGCCTTCCTCGACCTGCAGCGTGCAGTGATGAATCGCGAACTGCGCGCACAACCCTTCCACCATCGCATCGATCGCCGCATCGCCCGGATACCCGCCCGGCATGACCACGTGCGCCGTCAGTGCCGTCTCGGTGGTGCTCAAGGCCCAGATATGCAGGTCGTGCAGATCCGCCACGCCCGGTTGCGTGCGCAGGAAGCCGCGCACCTTGTCCGCATCGACCCCGGGCGGCACCGCTGCCATCGATAACTGCACCGATTCGCGCAGGAGCGACCAGGTGCCCAGCACGATCACCACCACGATGATCAGGCTCACCGCCGGATCGATCCAGGTCCAGCCCGAGAACATGATGATCAGGCCCGAAATCACCACGCCCAGCGACAGCGCCGCATCGGCCGCCATGTGCAGGTAGGCGCCGCGGATATTCAGGTCGCCCTTGCTGCCGGCCAGGAACAGCCAGGCCGAGAAGCCGTTCACCAGCACGCCGATGGCGGCGACAATGGACACCGTTGCGCCGGCCACCGGCGCCGGCTCGGCGATGCGTTGCACCGCTTCCCAGGCGATGGCGCCGCACGCGACCATCAAGAGCAGGCCGTTGCCCATCGCCGCCAGGATCGACGAGCCGCGCAAGCCGTAGGTATAGCGCCCGGTCGGCACGCTCTTGGCCAGCACCGCCGCGCCCCAGGCCAGCACCAGGCCCAGCACGTCGGACAGGTTGTGGCCGGCGTCGGCCATCAGCGCCGTCGAGTGCGCAATGAAGCCGTAGGTGAATTCGATGATGACGAAAGCCAGGTTCAGCCCGATCGCCAGTGCGAAAGCGCGGCCATTGCCCTCGGGGGAGGGCATGTGGTGGTGGTGATGACCGAAGCCATGGCTGTGGCCATGGTCATGATGGTCATGATGGTCATGGCTGTCATGGCTGTCATGCTTGTGATCATGATGATCGTGCTTGTGGTTTTGGCTCATGCGTCCATTCCGTTGGCGGGTTCGGCGATGTGCTCGAACATGGTAGAAAGCAGGCTGCTGATGTGCGCGTCGGCAGCCGCGTAAAAGACCTGCTTGCCCTGGCGCTCGGCCTTGACGATGCGGGCCGCGCGCAGCAGGCGCAGGTGGTGGCTGACGAGCGAGCTCGACAGCGACAGCGCGCCGGCGATGTCACCCACCGCCGTCGGCTGCGCCAGGCAGGCCAGCACGATGCGCAGGCGCGTCGCATCACCCAGCAGGTGGAACAGGTCGGCCAGCTGGCCGATCGCTTCCTCGGGCGGCGGGGCGATCGGCTCGGCGGCCGGGTGCGCATGGATGTGTTCGGACATTCAGCTCTAACATATGAATAGATGTTCACATGTTAGTTCAATACATGGTGTCGGGCAAGCACGCCGTGGAACGATGTCAACGCAATAGATATTGTCGCCGGCATGAAACGCCACGTCCCATCCCATGGCATGGGCGATCCGCAGCGACCCAAAGCCGCCGTCAGGTCCTAGTCGGTAACAATGACGCCGCTATAATTTGGCGGTGCCTTCTTATCTGGCCATCGTGAGTCAACCATTGGTCTGTCCGCACACAATGAGTTGGCGATAAATTTTCCGCTAGGAACTCCACGGCACTCCCATCTCATACTGCCTCTATGTGCGATTTCGTCCCACGCGACGTCAAAATCGGTCGTTAAAGGTATGCGAGGTTGGTCGCTAATCAGACCGGCGTACGACGAGCTTGCCGTCGCATGTTGAGTGAAAGTAGACTTGATCGCAGCGGCTGAGCTAGCCTTTTTGACCTGAGTTTCTTCGCTGGCGCAACCAGCTAGTACAGCGATTATGGAGATCGCGAAACTTGTCTTCAAATTTTCTCCGGTACTCAAGAGCGTAGATGTCTAGTGGCCGAATTCAGCCAGTCGGCCCAGCATAGTAGGTCGCCAGGTCGAAAATTCAGCGACTCTCGCGACAGGCAGGTATCGACCCATTGCGGACCTTCAAGTGCCGCGTATTGGAAAGTCGTTCAACAAATGTACACACTGCGATGACAATGGATGCAAGTAGCTTTGATCGACGGCAAAGGTGAATCGATGCTCTTGAGTTAACTGGTCCGGCGTAATTTGCACTTCCATTTCAACTGCGCCTAGAGACTGCGCCTTTAACGTCACACCAATCTCAGGCTCCATGCATGCGAGTTTTGCCTCACCCGCCATCTCCACGAGCAGCTTGTCTATAGCATGTTGCCAATCGGAGATTTCGTTCGTGCGGATGAAGGCTCCCCGTACAAGCACAGTTGCACCGTTCTCAGAGCAGATTGCGGTAGCATTCAGCCAATTTCCGTCCCAGTAGTCGTCCGCGTTCCGATACTGGTATCCGTGCACCCAAAGCTTAAGGCCAGCAAGGTGAAGATGTGGCTCGCCCAGTTCGTCTATGTAGCGGTTCATTCTCAGTAGCTTATCGGTTGAAATGGTCTCGGTGTTTGTCCGCTTCTAGCCGATCTCGGCCGTTCGACGCAGCATAGCAGTTTGCCGAATGGCAAAGTTCACTTACTGTCACAGGCTGCTCCCGCCCGAATCAGTCGTTCATTTATCCATTTTCCATCGGTGGCGATCCAGCTATTCCATGCATTTGCGTGTCGCGCATACCCCGGAATGGGCAGAAAGTTGCGGCGCTGTGTCTTGCAAGTCAGAGACTTCCTCGGTTCAACCCAGGCCGTGGCAGGCGTGCCCAAGATATTCACGCACCGATGACGAATACATGATCTTTCCTCAAGGTATCAAATCCCTATTCATCTATGTTTGGCCGGGCAGTCATTGCCAGCACGGATTGCGGTCCGGTGCATCAGCCACCTTGATGAAGGAAATATCGTGCAGCGCTATATCTCGTTGTCTACCGCGTCCGCCACCGACCTGCTGCGTTTGGGCGTTTATTATTGCCAGCGGCTTATTACCAGCCCATGGATACGGCGCTGCGCCCACCGCGTGCTGGTGTTCGTCTTGCGCCGGCGTCACCCTCGTCTTGTGAGCGCGGATGCGCGCTCCAGCGACGCCGTATCGCAGTTTCGTCACCTCGGCTACGTGCAACTGCCCCCGCTCCTGTCAACGGAGCAATGCATGGAGATGCGGGCCTACCTGGCAACCTGCACGCTGCTCGACAGCAAGGGGCGCGGACAAGCTATTTCGCTGACCGCCATCCCTGAAGCGTGCAGCGTTGGCGACTACCCGCTACGCGATGTCGTTAATTGCCCGTACGTGATGGCAACGGCCAATCATCAAGACATGATGGGCCTGGCGATCGATTATCTCGGGTTTGCACCGGTGATCACGGGACTGAGCCTGCGCTGGACGTTCCCAAGTTCGGCAGGACCGGACAAGGTGCAGAGCTTTCATCGTGATTGCGAAGTGGGCAGCATCAAGCTGATGGTGTATCTGACCGATGTCGACGCCAATGCCGGGCCCCACACATTCGCACGCGGTACCCATCTAGATCGCATGCCAGTGCGCCTGCGGAATCATTCCGACGACGAAGTGCGCGGCGAGCATGTGGAGATGCTCGGCCCTGCCGGCACGACGTTCGTCATCGATACCCGTGGGTTACACAAAGGCAGCATGCCACGCGAGCGTCCACGGTTGATGCTCGGCGTCCAGTACAGCTTACTGCCGTGTCCGCTATTCGACTATGAAACGGTGCCCTATACCGGTCCGGCCGAATTGCTTCATTACGTCAACCGGCTGATGGTGGCGGCCTAGCGACCCACCGGCACCTGTCCATCGTCATCGCGCACCTCGGCCTGGCCCAGCCCCAGCTTCTGCAACTGCGGCAACATCTTGCGCTTCTCGCCCACTGCCACCACGATCATCCGGTCCGGATCGAGCCAGCGGCGCGCCACCGCCAGCACATCGTCGACACTGACCTCGGCCAGGCGCCTGGCCAGGCTGTCGTAGTAGTCCGGCGGCAGGCCGTAGACAAACAACTCCGTCAGGCTCGCGCCGATGTCGGCGTTGGTTTCGAACTGCCCCGGCAGCGACAGCAGCTGCGCATTGCGCGCCGCCGTCAGCTCGTCGCTGGAAATCGGCTGCTCGCGCATCAAGGCCACTTCGCGCAGGATTTCGCGCACCGCTTCGCCGGTGGCGTTCTGCTGCACGCTCGCTTCCACCGAAAACGGCGCCGGCTGGCGGTCGTAGTCGAAGTGCGAATAGATCCCGTAGGTCAGGCCGCGCGTTTCGCGCAGATTGTTATTGAGCCGGCTCGAGAACATCCCGCCCAGCACCCCGTTCATGATTTGCAGCGCCGGGAAGTCGGGCGTGTCGCGCGCCGGGCCCATGGTCGCCACCTGCAGCGCGGTCTGGCCGGCGTCCGGCTGGTCGACCACGATCAGGCGCGCCGCGGTCGGCCTGGCCGCGCCGACGATGGCTGGTGGCGCCTCGGCTGCCGTCCAGCCGCCGAACTGCGCCTCTGCCAGCGCTTCTAGTTCGGCGCGCGTGATGTCGCCCGTGACCACCAGCGCCGCGTTCGACGGCACGTAGTGGCGGCGCCAGAAACCGGCGATGTCGTCCCTCGTCGTGCGCCGGATCGCCGGCGCCAGGCCAAGCTGGCCGTAGCCCTTCGGATGGCCGGTGCCGAACAGCGCGCCCGCTGCCGCCAGCGCGGCCACCGTCTCGGGGTCGTCGCGCTGCTGCGTGAGCGCGCCAAGGCGGTCTTGCCGCTGGCGTTCGATCTCGGCGACCGGGAACGCCGGGCGCTGGACGATGTCGGCGACGATTTCCAGCGCGCGCGGGAACGTGGACTTCAATGCCAGCAACGACACGGTGGAGACGTCGTCGCTGCTGCCCGTGTCCATGAATGCGCCGAGCTGCGCGATTTCATCGGCGATGGCCGGCGCGCTGCGGGTGGCCGTGCCTTCTTCCAGCATCTGCGCGGTGAAGCCGGCCAGGCCGGGCAGGTCGGGAGGATTGGCCGCGCCGCCGCTGCGCACCACGAGCTGGCTCGATACCAGCGGCAGCGCCGGATTGCGGTAGTGGATCACGGTGAGGCCGTTGGCCAGCGTGAAGGTCTCGCCGCGCGGCTGCTTGGAGCGCGGCGTCGGGCCGGCCTGTGGCGGCGTCGCGCGCCATGGTTCTGCCTCGTTCAGCGGCGCCAGATCAACCGTCACGGCAGCTGGCTTGGCCGGCTTTCCGGCACGCGGATCGTCCACCTTCGGCTTGCCCGGCACGCCCGTGACGACGGCGCGGGCCTGCTGCGGCAGCCAGGTCTGCACCGCGCGCTGGACGGCGGCGGCGTCGATGCGGCGCAGGCGCGCCAGGTCCCTGGCCAGGTAGCCCGGGTCGCCCGTGTACAGGTTGTAGTGGTTGAGCTGTTCGGCCAGGCCGTCGCCGCCGAGCTTTTCCAGCGATGCCAGCAGCGACGTCTCCAGGCTGTTGCGCGCGCGTTCGACTTCGCGCTCAGTCGGGCCGTCCTTGCGCAGCAGCGCCAGTTCGGCGTCGATCGCCGCTTCGATCTCTTGCGGCGTGTGGCCGGCGCGCGCGGTCACGTCGACGACGAAGGTCGAGGCCAGGGCCAGCGAGCCTTGCGTGGCCGAGACGTCCTGCGCCATCTGGCGCTCGTACACGAGCGATTTGTACAGGCGGCTTGACTTGCCGCCGCCGAGGATCGTCGCGGCCACCATCAGTTCGGCGTCGCCGGGTTGGTACGCCGGCGGCGTGAGCCAGCCCATGAACACGCGCGGCAGTTCGACGCGGTCGCGCACGATGACGCGGCGCTCGGCCGTGATCGGGGGCGTGATTACGTGCGGGCGCACCACGTCGGGCCCGCGCCGCAGGCCGCCGAAATAGCGGGTGACCAGTTCGCGCGTTGTCGCCTTGTCGATGTCGCCGGCGATCACCAGGCTGGCGTTGTTGGGGCCATAGTATTGGGTGAAAAAAGCGCGCACGTCTTCCAGGCGCGCGCTCTGGATGTCGGCGTGCGAACCGATGATCGACGCCGCGTACGGGTGCCCCTGCGGGAACAGCGTGCGCGCCAGCGCCTCCTCGACGATGCCGTAGGGTTCGCCCTCGACGGTCTGGCGGCGCTCGTTGCGCACCACGTCCTGCTGGTTGGTCAGCGCCTGCTGGTCGAGCACGTCGAGCAGGTAGCCCATGCGGTCGGCGTGCACCCACAGCGCCAGTTCGAGCTGGTTCGACGGCACCGTGTCGTAGTAGCTGGTGCTGTCGAAGCCCGTGCCGCCGTTGCTGTCGGTCGCGCCGGCGCCTTCCAGCAGGCGGTCGGCCATGCCGCGCGGGATGTGCCTGGTCGCGGCAAACATCATGTGCTCGAACAGGTGGGCAAAGCCCGTCAGGCCGGGCGCCTCGTTGGCCGGGCCGACGTGGTACCACAGGTTCACGGCCACGATCGGCAGGCGCTTGTCTTCGACCAGGATCACTTGCAGGCCGTTGGGCAGCACCAGCTTGTCAAAGGCGATCGAGGGCACGGGCGCGGACGCTGCTGTCGACGCAGGTGAGGGGGGCAGCTCCTGGGCCTGGCCGGGGGCCGGCGCGGCGGCCAGCAGCAGCGGGACCATCAGGGTAGGAATTTTCAAGCATTCTCCAAACAATTCAGTGGCAACGACCGGTACCCCGGTCGAGCGACGCCCCGGTCGGCACCCGTTCGGGTTCGGCGGCCAGGAATTGCCATTCGTAGCCGTCGGCCCGCAGGGTGAGCCGCAGGACGCCGTCGAAACTGGCTTCGCGCAAGGCGCTATTATCGCGGATACGCAGGAAAGGGGTGGCGTAGGCGCCACCGGTGCCGACGACGAACTGGCGCACGCCCCGCGCGCTGTCGAGCCGGCCGTGCGCATCCTGCGGCGCGAAGCGCTCGTAATCGTGGTCGTGGCCCGACAGCACCAGCTCGGCCCCGGCCGCGTGCAGCAATGCCCAGGCGTCCTGCATCCGCCCCGGCCCCACGTGCCCGCCCGAGGTGTACAGCGGGTGGTGCCAGAAGGCGAGGGTGCAGCGTGCATCGGCGCGCTGCAATTCACCCTGCAGCCATGCGATCTGCGCCGCGTGCTGCGCGCCGGTCAGGTTGCTGTTGAGCGAAATGACGTGCCAGGCGCCCAGCTGCTCGCTGTAGTAACCATTGCCATCGACGCCCCGCGCGCGCGCGCCGAAGTAATCGAAGTAGGGCGCCGCGCCCGGCGTGTTGTATTCGTGGTTGCCCGGCGTGGGCCAGGTGCGCTCGCGAAAGCGGCCCCAGGTCGGGCCGTAGCAATCGGCGAATTCGCGCGCCGTGCCATTGGGGTAAGTATGGTCGCCCAGCGTGAGGACAAGGGCGCGGGGATCGGCGCGCAGCGCCCATTCGACGAGTTGCGCGGTAGCGGCGGCGCCCGACCAGCGCGGATCGGGATGCTTGCAGCGCGCGATGTCACCGGCGGCGTAGATGGTGTGCACCGGTTCGGCGCTCACAGCAGATGTCGCCAGCGCCAGCAGCACGACCCAAGCCCTGGAAAGGCGTGCAAGCGCCATCGCCCGCCTATTCGATAAAGCGCAGCAGCCCGCGCAGCGCATGCGCAACGGCCTGCGCGCGCACGGCTTGCCGGTCGCCCTGGAACACGAGGCGTTCGGTATGCACATGGTCGCCCTGCGCCCAGCCGAAGCACACGGTGCCGATCGGCTTGCCGGGCACGGCGCCAGTGGGGCCGGCGATGCCGGTGGTCGATACCGCCACATCGGCGCTGCTGTTGGCGACGGCGCCCGAGGCCATGGCAGCGGCCACTTCTTCGCTCACCGCGCCGAACTGGGCGATGACGGCGTCGGGCACGTCGAGCATGTCGTTCTTGGCGGTGTTCGAATAGGTGACGAAGCCGCAATCGAACCAGTCGCCCGAACCGGGGATGTCGGTGAGCGCCTGGGCGATGCCGCCGCCGGTACAGGATTCGGCGGTGGCCATCATCAGTTTTTTGGGGCCCAGCGCCTGGCCCACCTGGTTGGCAAGATCGGTAAGTTCATTCGTCACGTGCGTCTCCTTGTGCGGTCGGCGGACGGTCTTGTCCGCGTGGATTCCATTCTAGCGCGCAGTGCGCCGGCATGGCACGCCGGCTGCAGGATGTGTCCATCTGGCATTGCCGATTGCAAAGATGCTATCCTGTGAGCATGAGAATATTGCCTGAACAGCTGCTGCCAAGGCAAAATAATGTTCCGTGCGACATGCTGGCTGGGTGGGCTGCTATGCTGGAAACAGGCGGCTGTCCTTCGGTTGGATGTCTCTTTTTCGTTTCAGATGAAATTTACAATGCCGTACGAACGCATCGCACGTGGCCGGTCAGGCTCGGCCCGATCGTGAAATCGCCAACCCGTCCGGGTCAGCGCCGAGCGCACGCGCGTCGCCGTTTCGTGAAACGGTTCGTGGAGGAAGCATGAGCCGCCAGCGCTCGATCCGCAAGAAGCTGGTAGCGATGGTGATGACGACGACGTTCGTCGCACTGCTGGTCTCGATCGCCCTGGTGGTGGCCTACGATCTGCGCAGTTATCACCGTACGCTCGTGAACGACCTGATGACCGACGCCGAACTGGTCGGCCACATGACGTCCGCCGCACTCACGTTCGACGACCCTCGCCTTGCCAATGAAGACCTGCTGCTGCTGCGGGCGAGTCCCCTGGTACGCGGCGCGGCCATCTACGATGCGCGCGGCCAGCTGTTCGCGTCGTATTCCGCTGCTGGTGAAACCCGGCCGGTGCCCCAGCGCCTCGAAGGGATCGACGAGACCGGCAACGGTATCCTGGTGGTGAGCAAGCCGATTGTCGAAAATGGCGAAACGGTCGGCACGGCCGTCATGCGCGCAGAAAACCGGCTGATGGCGCGCTTTCTCGATTACCTGGCCATTGCCACCGGCGTGACCGCGATCGCGATGGCGATCGCCTACCTGCTCATGCGCCGCGTCGGCGGCGTGCTGACGTCGCCGATCATGGCGATCACCGAAGTGGCGCGCGATGTGGTGGCCACGCGCGACTATTCGCGCCGCGCCCCGCGCATTGGCGACGACGAGGCGGCCGAGCTGGCCGACTCGTTCAATGCGATGCTCACCGAAATCGAAGGCCGCACGCGCGAGCTCGAAGACTCGCACAGCGCGACCTTGCGCTCGGCCACCGAACGCTCGCGCGCCCAGCAAGAAGTCATGCGCCTGAACGAGCAGCTCGAGCAGCGCGTCGATGAGCGTACGCTGCAGCTGGCGCTGGCCAACGCCGAACTGGCCAACGCTAACGAAGAAGCGCGCAGCGCCAACCAGGCCAAGTCGGCCTTCCTGTCGTCGATGAGCCACGAGCTGCGCACGCCGCTCAATGCGATCCTGGGTTTTGCCCAGATCCTGACCTCCAACACGCTGCCGTCCACGCTCGAGCAGAAGAAGGAATTCGCGAACCACATCCTCAAGTCGGGCCGCCACCTGCTCACGCTCATCAACGAGATCCTCGACCTGGCCAAGGTCGAATCGGGCACCATCACGCTGTCGATGGAACCGGTGGCGCTGGCCGACATCTTGCTCGAGTGCCGCACGATGATCGAGCCCATCGCCGCCACGCGCAAGGTGCGGGTGCTGTTCCCGGACGTGGATGGCGCGGTGGTGATGGCCGACCGCACCCGCCTCAAGCAAGTGATGCTCAACCTGCTGTCGAACGCCGTCAAGTACAACCGCGAAGAGGGCGCCGTAGTGCTCACCTGCGACCAGCCCACGCCCACGCGCATGCGCCTGTCGGTGCAGGACACCGGCAACGGCCTCAATCCCGAGCAGGTCGCGAGCCTGTTCCAGCCATTCAACCGGCTGGGCCAGGAATCGGGCGCCCAGGAAGGCACCGGCATCGGCCTGGTGGTGACAAAACGCCTGGTGGAGCTGATGGGCGGCGAGATCGGCGTGACCAGCAGCCCGGGCGTGGGCAGCGTGTTCTGGATCGAGCTGGACAGCACCGCGCCGCGTACGTCAGGCCTGGCCGACCGCGCCGGGCCCGACGCCGTCATGCCGGCGCAGCCCGAATCCGAATCCGAGCCGCGCCTGCTGCTGTACGTCGAAGACAACCCGGCCAACCTGCGCCTGGTGGAAGAGATCGTGGCGTTCCGGCGCGACCTGCGCCTTGTATCGGCGCATGATGGCCACCTGGGCCTGCAACTGGCGCGCGCGCACCGCCCTGACGTCATCCTGATGGACCTGAACCTGCCCGGCATGAGCGGCTTCGAGGTGCTGCGCCAGCTCGGCGCCGACCCGGAGACCGCCGATATTCCCGTGATCGCGCTGACCGCCAACGCCATGCCGCGCGATATCGAGCGTGGCGTGGCGGCGGGCTTCCATCGCTACCTGACCAAGCCGATCGATATCGAAAAATTCACGGAAGCGATCAACAGCACCCTGGCGGAGGCGCCGCCGCTGGCCGCGCCGGGCGAAAGGAACCACCCATGATTTCCCTGTCCGACATTCGGCGAGCCCGCATCCTGGTGGTCGATGACGAACCGGTCAACGTGCAGCTGCTCGAGTACCTTCTCAAGACCACCGGCTACGAAAACGTCCTCTCGACGTTCGATCCGCGCCAGGTGGTGGCGCTGCACCTGAAGCACCGCTTCGACCTGATCATCCTCGACCTGCACATGCCGGGCATGGATGGCTTCGACGTGATGGAGGCCTTGAAGCCGCTGGAGAGCGATTCGTGGCTGCCGGTGCTGGTGGTGACGGCCGAACCGGACAAGAAACTGGCGGCGCTCGAAGCCGGTGCGCGCGACTTCATCGGCAAGCCGTTCGACACGGTGGAGGTGATGACGCGCATCCGCAACCTGCTCGAGGTGCGCCTGCTGCACCGCGAGTCGCTCGATTACGGCAGCGAGCTCGAACGCCAGGTGCGCGAGCGCACCGCCGAACTGGCGCGCTTTCGCGGGGCGATGGACGCCACGCCCGATGCGCTGTTCCTGATCGACACGGCCAATATGGCGATGGTCGACGTGTCCGAAGGCGCCTGCCGCATGCTGGGCTTTTCGCGCGATGCGCTGCTGCGCATCGATCCGGTGGCGCTGGGCCTGGCATCGCGCTCGCAGCTCGAACGCCACATGGGCGTGGCCGTGCAGGGCGGGCCGCCAGAACCCGACATCGTCGAGACCGACCTGCTGCGCGCAGGCGGCGAAGGTTCGGTGCCGGTCGAGATCAGCTGGAAACTGCAAGACCCGGAGGGGCATCGCAACGCCCAGCGCATGTTGATCGCCGTGGCGCGCGACATCAGCGAGCGCCTGCAAGCGCAGGAGCGGCTGCATCACGCGGCCAGTTACGATGGGCTCACCGGCCTGCCGAACCGCACGCTGTTCTTTGAAAACCTGCGCGGCACGATCGAGCTGGCCCAGGACAAGAACTGGCGCGTGGCGGTGCTGTGCATCACGCTCGACCGCTTCAAGGTGATCAACGATTCGCTCGGCACGGCGCTGGGCGACGAGCTGCTGCGCCAGTTCAGCACGCGCCTGGTGCGCTGCGTGAAGGTGCGCGATTCGGTCGGGCGCCTGGGCGGCGACGAGTTCGCGCTGATCCTGACCATGCCGCGCGAGCAGCAGGATGCGGTGAACATGGCCAACGAAGTGCGCGAGACGCTGCGCCTGCCGTTCGACCTGCACGGCCAGCAAGCAGCGCTCACGGCCAGCATCGGCATCGCGATGTACCCGGACGACACGACCGATCCGGGCGCGCTGGTCAAGTACGCCGACACGGCGATGGTGCGGGCCAAGGAAGCAGGCCGCGACGGCTACCGCTTCTTCACCGCCGGCATGAACGTGCAGGTGCTGGCGCGCCTGGACCTCGAACTGGCGCTGCGCGGGGCGCTTGAAGACAACCAGTTTGTGCTGCACTACCAGCCCAAGATGGAATTGAACACCGGCCGCATCGCCGGCAGCGAAGCGCTGCTGCGCTGGAACCGGCCCGGCTATGGCCTGGTGTACCCGGCCGAATTCGTGCCGGTGATGGAAGAGACAGGGCTAGTCGTGCGCGTGGGCGACTGGATCATCGACGAAGCCTGCCGCCAGATCGCTGCCTGGAACGCGGCCGGCGTGCGCGACGTGCGGGTGGCGGTGAACGTCTCGAGCCGCCAGTTCGTCGAGGGCGACCTGGAAGAAGTGGTGCGCAGTGCGCTTGAACGCCACGGCACCGAAGCGGGCCTGCTCGAACTGGAGTTGACCGAGAGCGCCCTGATGCAAAACGCCGAGCGCACGACCGACGTGCTCACGCGCCTGAAGGCGCTCGGGATCCGCATCGCGATCGACGATTTCGGTACCGGTTATTCGAGCCTGGCTTACCTCAAGCGCTTCCCGATCGACAAGCTCAAGATCGACATCGCGTTCGTGCGCGACATCATCACCAATCCGGACGATGCCGCGATCGCGCTGGCCATCATCAGCATGGCGCACAGCCTGCACATGCAGGTGATCGCCGAAGGCGTCGAGACGCGCGCCCAGATGGCCTATTTGCGGCGCAACCGCTGCGACGAAATCCAGGGCTTCTATTTTTCGCGCGGCCTGCCGGCCGACCAGCTGGCCACGCTGGTGCTATCCAACCGCGCCAACCCGGACGAGCCGCCGGAAGTGGTCGACAATGTGCAGACGCTCCTCATCGTCGACGACGACGCGAATGTGCTGGCCGCGCTGCACCGCTTGTTCCGGCGCGATGGCTACCGCGTGCTGACGGCGTCGTCGTCCAGCGAAGGCTTCGAGCTGCTGGCGCTGTACCACGTACACGTGATCCTGTGCGACCAGCGCATGCCGGTGATGAGCGGGACCGAGTTTCTCAGCAAGGTCAAGGAGATGTACCCGGAGACGATCCGCATCATCCTGTCGGGTGACACGGGCGTGGAGGCGGTGCTCGATTCGATCAACCGCGGCGCGATCTACCGCTTCTATACCAAGCCGTGGAACGACGTCGAATTGCGCGACAATATCCGGCTGGCGTTTCGCCATTACTGGATGACGCATGGGCCGTATGACGACCGCAAGGAGCCGCGGGACGATGATCAAGAAGCCGTGGCGAACCACAAACTGGCTTGATGCCCGCACCTCGTCGTTCCCGCCAAGGTTCCCGGCGAGGGCGGGAACGACGGTCTTGGGGCTGGTGGCAACTGCCGCTCATCCAGCGCTGAAATGATCCCAGCTTGATACCGCCAGCTCGAGCGGCGCACCGGTCGCGTCGACCAGGCGCAAGCCCGGCGCCGCATCGATCGTGCCCACGCGCGTTACCGGCGTGGCGGCCTGCGCGGCCGCTGCCAGCACTGCCGCGCGCGCATCGCGCGGCGCCGTGAAGCACAACTCGTAGTCGTCGCCGCCGGCCGCCGTGAAGCGCCGCCGCATGGCCGGCGCTTGCCGCGCCAGCACCGGGCCTGCCGGCAGTGCATCGACGTCGAGCGTCGCACCCACCCGCGACGCATGCAGGATGTGGCCAAGGTCGCCCACCAGCCCATCCGAGACATCGAGCGCCGCATGGGCGATCGGCAGGTTCGCCAGCGCCAGCCCGAGCGCCACGCGCGGCGTCGGCATGTGCATGCGCGTGGCCGCCTGCGCATGCGATGCCGCGTCGAGTTCGAGCTCTTTCAAGTAGCCGGCCAGTGCCAGCCGGGCGTCGCCCAGCGTGCCCGAGATCCAGATGTCGTCGCCCGCCTGCGCCGCATCGCGCCGCAGCGCGTGGCCCGGCGTAATTTCGCCAAACACGGTGATGCAAATGTTCAGCGGCCCTTTCGTGGTGTCCCCGCCGATGAGCTCGCACTCGTGTGCATCTGCCAGTGCGAACAGCCCTCGCGAAAAACCATCGAGCCAGGCCGGGTCGGCCGCCGGCAGCGCCAGGGCCAGGGTAAACGCGACGGGGCGCGCGCCCATCGCCGCCAGGTCGGACAGGTTCACGGCCAGCGCCTTGTGGCCCAGCATGCGCGGGTCGGCGCCGGCAAAGAAGTGGCGGTTCTCAACCAGCATATCCGACGAGATGGCGAGCTGGCGGCCCGGCGTGACGGCGAGCAGGGCGCAATCGTCGCCGATGCCGAGGGGGGCGCGGCCTGGGCGGTCGCGCTTGAAATAGCGCTTGATGAGGTCGAATTCGGAGAGCATGATCGCGATTGTACCGTGGTGCAAACGGCCTACGGACCCGGCCGGTTTTGCTGCAACCGCACATAAGTGTGTTGAAAATACGTAGCCGTTGACAACATGCTCTCTGATAGAATCGAAAACCCCGTTTCGCACCAGGAAGGCCTCCCAGCATGGATTCGTCATCTGACAAAAAAGAAGAATTGCGTCAGCAATTGCGTCAAGCAGCCCTCGAATATCACCAGTTTCCACGTCCCGGCAAGATCAGCGTAGCGCCCACCAAGGGCCTGCTGAACCAGCGCGACCTGGCGCTGGCGTACTCGCCTGGCGTGGCGGCGCCATGCGAAGAGATCGTCAAGGATCCGGCCAACGCCTACAAGTACACGGCGCGCGGCAACCTGGTGGCGGTGATCACCAACGGCACCGCCGTGCTGGGCCTGGGCAATATCGGTCCGCTGGCGTCCAAGCCGGTGATGGAAGGCAAGGGCGTACTGTTCAAAAAGTTCGCGGCGATCGACGTGTTCGACATCGAGATCAATGAAACCGATCCCGACAAGTTGGTCGACATCATCGCCTCGCTCGAGCCGACCTTTGGCGGCGTGAACCTGGAAGACATCAAGGCGCCCGAGTGCTTCTACATCGAGCGCAAACTGCGCGAGCGCATGAAGATCCCGGTCTTCCACGACGACCAGCATGGCACCGCGATCATCGTCGGCGCCGCGATCCTGAATGGCCTGAAAGTGGTCGGCAAGGACCTGACGTCGTGCAAGCTGGTGGTGTCCGGCGCCGGAGCGGCCGCGCTGGCCTGCCTCGACCTGATCGTCGACCTGGGCTTCCCGATCGAAAACATCTTCGTCACCGACCTGGCCGGTGTGGTTTATAAAGGCCGCGTCGAGCTGATGGACCCGGACAAGGAACGCTTCGCGCAAGACACGCCGCACCGCAGCCTGGCCGAAGTCATCCCTGGCGCCGACATCTTCCTGGGTCTCTCGGCTGGCGGCGTGCTCAAGAAAGAGATGGTCGCGGCGATGGGCCCAAGCCCGCTGATCCTGGCGCTGGCTAACCCGAACCCGGAGATTTTGCCGGAAGACGTGAAAGCCGTGCGCGGCGACGCCATCATCGCCACCGGCCGTTCGGATTATCCGAACCAGGTGAACAATGTGCTGTGCTTCCCGTATATGTTCCGCGGCGCGCTCGATTGCGGCGCCACGACGATCACGCGCGAAATGGAAATTGCCGTCGTCCACGCGATTGCCGACCTGGCCCACGCCGAGCAGTCGGACATCGTGGCCTCGGCCTACGGCATCTCGAACCTGTCGTTCGGTCCGGAATACCTGATCCCGATGCCGTTCGATCCGCGCCTGCTGACCCATATCGCGCCAGCCGTGGCCAAGGCGGCAATGGATGGCGGCGTCGCGGCCCGGCCGATCGAGGATCTGGCGGCCTACGCCGAAAGCCTGCAGCAGTTCGTGTACCGCAGCGGCACCTTCATGAAGCCGCTGTTTACCATCGCCAAGAGCGCGCCGGATGAACTCAAGCGCATCGTCTATGCCGAAGGCGAAGAAGAGCGCGTGCTGCGCGCCGTGCAGGTGGTGGTCGATGAAAAACTGGCGCGCCCGATCCTGGTCGGCCGCCCGGCCGTGCTGGAGCAGCGCATTGAGAAATTCGGCCTGCGCCTGAAACTCGGCGTGCACTTCGACGTGATCAATCCCGATTTCGACGAGCGCTACCGCGACTACTGGCAGAGCTATCACCAGATGGTGATGCGCCGTGGCGTCACGCAAGACCTGGCCAAGCTGGCCATGCGCCGCCGCCACACGCTGATCGGCGCGATGATGATCCACAAGGGCGAAGCCGACGGCATGATCTGCGGCACCTACGGCACCACCCAGATGCACCTCGAATTCATCGACCAGGTGCTGGGCAAGCGCCCGGGCGCCAAGGTATATGCTGCCATGAACTTCGTCATCACGCCGGAGCGCCAGCTGGCGATGGTCGACACCCACGTCAACGAGAATCCAAACGCCGAGCAATTGGCCGAGATTACCGTGATGGCGGCCGAAGAGATGGAACGCTTCGGCATCGTGCCGCGCGCAGCGCTGCTGTCGCACTCGAACTTCGGCAGCGCCAATTCGGAATCGGCGCAAAAGATGCGCGCCGCGCTGACGCTGGTGCAGCAGAAGAAGCCCGACCTGGAAATCGACGGCGAGATGCATGGCGATACGGCGCTCGACGCCAAGCTGCGCGCCAAGATCATGCCGGAGTCGACCCTCAAGGGCGACGCCAACCTGCTCGTCATGCCGAACATCGACGCCGCGAATATTGCCTACAACCTGGTCAAGACGGCGGCCGGCAACGGCATCGCCATTGGTCCGGTGTTGCTGGGCTGCGCGCGTCCGGTGCATATCCTGACCCCGTCGGCCACCGTGCGCCGGATCGTCAACATGACCGCGCTGGCCGTGGTCGAAGCGGTGTCGCTGCGCTGATCGAGCGTTGATCGACGTCGTTGAAAGCGTGGATGGCGATGCCGTCCACGCGCCGCTGTTCACCTGCTTTGTCTCCGGCTGTCACCCTTTGTCACGCCACAAAGACACACGTAACAAACCGTAAGCAGGCAGTTTTCCGCGTCACTTTCGCGTCATAATTGTTCAGGCAAGTGTTGTCTGAATTGCACGGAACTCCGGAGCGCGAGTCAGTCTGGCGAGCTCCTCTGTTACAATCTCCGTTTGGCCGGGCGCGCTTTTTCTCACGCCGCGCCTGCAAGACCAACTTCAAATTATCCATAATATGCATAACAAACGAGCCCTCATCACCGGCATCACAGGCCAGGACGGCGCCTATCTGGCGCAGCTGCTTCTCGAAAAAGGCTACCACGTCACCGGCACCTATCGCCGGTCGAGCTCGGTCAATTTCTGGCGTATGGATGAGCTCGGCGTTACCGCGCACCCGAACCTGTCGCTGGTCGAATACGACCTGACCGACCTGGCCTCGAGCATTCGCCTGATCGAAACGGCGCAGCCGGGCGAGGTCTATAACCTGGCCGCGCAAAGTTTCGTGGGCGTGTCGTTCGACCAGCCTTTGACCACCGCATCGATCACCGGCCTGGGCGCCGTCCACCTGCTCGAAGCCATCCGCATGGTCAATCCGAAGATCCGCTTCTACCAGGCGTCGACCTCGGAAATGTTCGGCAAGGTGCAGGCGATCCCGCAAGTCGAAGACACCCCGTTCTACCCGCGCAGCCCGTACGGCGTGGCCAAGCTGTACGCGCACTGGATGACGATCAATTACCGTGAGTCGTATGACATCTTCGGTTCGTCGGGCATCCTGTTCAACCACGAGTCGCCACTGCGCGGCCGTGAGTTCGTCACGCGCAAGATCACCGATACCGTCGCCAAGATCAAGCTGGGCAAACAAGACGTGCTCGAGCTGGGCAATATGGATGCCAAGCGCGACTGGGGTTTTGCCAAAGAATATGTCGAAGGCATGTGGCGCATGCTGCAGGCCGACAAGCCTGACACCTATGTGCTGGCGACCAACCGCACCGAGACCGTGCGCGACTTCGTCACCATGGCCTTCAAGGCGGTCGATGTGACGCTCGACTGGAGCGGCAGCGGCGACAACGAAGTCGCCCACTGCACCGCCAGCGGCAAGCAACTGGTGCGCGTCTCGCCAAAGTTCTACCGTCCGGCCGAAGTCGAGCTGCTCATCGGCGATCCGGCCAAGGCCAGGCGTGAGCTGGGCTGGGAACCGAAGACCACGCTCGAAGAGCTGTGCCAGATGATGGTCGATGCCGACCTGCGTCGCAACGAACTGGGCTTCTCGTTCTGATATGACGCGCCTGGCCACGGACGATTTGACCGCACCGGCAGCGCTTGACCCGCTGCGTGAAGGCGAGGGGCGCCGCGCCCTGATCACGGGCCTGCGCGGCTTTACCGGCCACTACCTGGTGCAAGAACTCACGGCTGCCGGTTACCGTGTGTTCGGCACCGTGTTGCCGGGCGAAGAAGTCGGCCCGGACATGGTCGCGGTCGATCTGTGCGACCGCGATGCGGTGGCGGCCATGGTCGCCGAGGTGCGGCCCGATGTCGTCGCGCACCTGGCCGGCATTGCGTTTGTCGGCCACGCCAACGTCGACGCGATCTACCGCGTCAACGTGGTGGGCACGCGCAACCTGCTCGAGGCGCTGGCCTCTGGCGAGTCTCGTCCAACCAGCGTGCTGCTGGCCTCGTCGGCGAATATCTATGGTAATGCCAGCGTGCCTGTCATCGATGAAGACGTGCTGCCTTCGCCGGCCAACGATTATGCGGTGAGCAAGCTGGCCATGGAATACATGGCGCGCCTGTGGATGGACAAGTTGCCGATCACCATCGTGCGGCCGTTCAACTATACCGGCGTGGGCCAGGCAGATAATTTCTTGCTGCCGAAAATCGTCTCGCATTTCCGCCGCAACGAAGCGCGCATCGAATTGGGCAATCTCGCCATCGCGCGCGATTTCTCCGATGTGCGCATGGTCGCACGCGCCTATCGCCGCATCTTGGCGGCAGCGCCGGCCGGCGAAGCGTTCAATGTCTGCTCGGGCACGCCGCATTCGCTGTCGAACCTGATCGACATGATGGGCGAGATCGCCGGCTACCGCATCGACGTGCAGGTCAACCCTGCCTTCGTGCGTGCCAACGACGTACTGCAACTGACTGGCAGCAATCGCAAGCTGACTGCCGTGGTAGGCGACCTGGCGCCGACGCCGCTGTACGAGACCTTGCGCTGGATGTACCTGGCGTGAACGCTGCAGCGATCAATGTCGGACTCGGGACGACCATGATCGAACCGGGCCTGACGGGTGGACGCCTCGATGGTATCGGCGTCTACACCAATGCACTGCTGCGGCATCTGCCGGCCACCGGCTGCGCCGTCACGCCGTGGTCCTGGCCGCGTGCGCGCTCAGGGGCAGCCGGCATCAGTGTCGGCCAGCCTTTTCCCTACTCGTTTGAAACTGCCACGCTGCTCGATCTGGTCACGCCGGCCGCGCACCGCGTTCATATGCCGGTCGATGTGTTCCACGTGACCGACTACCGCGTGGTGCGCATGGATTGCCCGGTGGTGGCAAGCCTGCACGACGCGCTGCCGATCAAGCACCCCGAGTGGTGCAATCCGCGTCTGCGCGCGCTGAAAAACCGGCTGCAGGCGAAGGCCGCGCGCAAGGCCGACCATGTGATCGCGCTGTCGCACTTCGCCATCCCCGAACTGGTCGAATGCTTCGGCATCGACGAACGGTGCGTGACGGTGGTGCCATGCGGTGTCGAAGAAACCTGGCTGACGGCGCCCGCGCCCGAGGCCACGCGCGCCACGCTGGCCGCCTTCAAGCTGCAGCCGGGCTATTTTTTGTTTGTGGGCACGCTGCAGCCGCGCAAGAACGTCGAGCGCTTGCTGGACGCCTGGCTGCTGCTGCCGGCGACCGTGCGCGCCGAGCGCGCGCTGGTGATCGTCGGTGCGCCCGGCAGCCGCAGCGAAGGGTTGGTGGCGCGGCTGAATGCGGCGCGCGCGGCGGGCGAGAACCTGGTCTGGCTCGATCGCCTGACCGACCAGGAACAATTGCGCCACTTGTATGCCGGCGCCGGCGTGTTCGTCTTTCCATCGCTGTACGAAGGTTATGGCATTCCGGTGCTCGAAGCGTTTGCCTCGAACGTGCCGGTGGTGGCCTCCAACACGACCTCGCTGCCCGAAGTGGCGGGCGATGCCGCCTTGCTGGTGGACCCGTTGTCGGCGGGCGAACTGGCCGAGGCCATGCGCACGCTGGCACAAGACAGTGTTGCGCGCACGCGCTGTATCGCCTCTGGGCGTGCGCGTGCCGAACAACTGACATGGCAAAACACCGCACGCCTGACGGCAAACGTGTACCGAGCCGTACTTTCGCAGTAAGCTGAGTTGATTATGCGCGTCCTTCATTTTTACAAGACCTACCACCCGGATTCGGTCGGCGGCGTTGAACAGGTGATCCGCCAGATGGCCGTCGGCACCGGGCGCCTTGGCGTGACCAATACCGTGCTGTCGCTGTCGCGCCACCAGAATCTCGCGCCGTTCGAGTTCGAAGGCCATATGGTGCACCGCGTCCCGCTCAACGCCGAAATCGCGTCCAACGCCATCTCGGTCCAGTCGATCGGCGCGCTGGCGCGCCTGGCGCGCGAGGCCGACGTGGTGCACTACCACTTCCCGTGGCCGTTCATGGACCTGGCGCACTTCATGGCGCGCGTGAACAAGCCGACCGTGGTCACGTACCACTCAGACATCGTGCGCCAGCGCCACTTGCTGCGCCTGTACCAGCCGCTCAAGCACCGCTTCCTGCGCAGCGTCGACGCCATCGTCGCGACCTCGCCCAATTACCTGGGCTCGTCGACCGTGCTGGCGCGCTATCCGGGCAAGACCAGCGTCATCCCGTTCGGTCTCGATCGCACCACCTACCCGCAGCCCGACCCCGATCGCCTGGCGCACTGGCGCGAGCGGGTCGGTCCCAAGTTCTTCCTGTTCGTGGGCGTGCTGCGCTACTACAAGGGCCTGCACATCCTGCTCGAGGCGGCCGCCGGCACCGACTATCCGATCGTCATCGTCGGCGCCGGGCCGATCGAGCAAGAGCTCAAGGAACAAGCCGCGCGGCTGGGCCTGAAGAACGTGATGTTCGTCGGCGCGATTGACGAGCCCGACAAAGCTGCGCTGCTCACGCTGTGCTACGCCGTGTCGTTCCCGTCGCACCTGCGCTCGGAAGCATTCGGCATCTCGCTGCTCGAAGGTGCCATGTACGGCAAGCCAATGATCTCGAGCGAGATCGGCACCGGCACCACGTACATCAACGTCGATGGCGACACGGGCCTGGTGGTGCCGCCATCCGACGCGCTGGCACTGCGCGCCGCGATGCGCACGCTGTGGGACAACCCCGAACTGGCGCGCACGATGGGCCGGCGCGCCGAGGCCCGCTTCGAAGAGTTGTTCACATCCGAGCAGATGGCCGCCAACTACACGGCGCTGTACCACGACCTGGTAGCGCGCCGCGCAACAGGCTCCAGCGCCGCCGTGCTCGAGCAAACGGGCGTAGGATTGTCTCAGACGAAGGTCTGAGACGACGCATCTCAGACGAAGGTCTGAGACGACGCATCTCAGACGAAGGTCTGAGACGACGCATCTCAGACGAAGGTCTGAGACCACGCATCACACCGCGATCGGCAGGCCGATCGCGTCGCCGAATAAATCCCAGCGCGTTCAATTTCTTGCTCAAAAGCTCTTGAAACATAATTAGGGTCAGAGTCGAATTCTTTGACAACTTTGAGGAATTGCCCATTAAATCTACTCTGACCCTCATTATTTTTTGCCCGTTTGGCGGCAAAATTGAGTCGCTCAAGAAATTCGATAACTAGCGGAATCAGAAACGCCGAGCAACGCGAAAAAGCCGTCAAAAACAATTAGGGTCAGAGTCGAATTCTTTGACAACTTTGGGGAATTGCCCATTAAATCTACTCTGACCCTATTTATTTTTGGCGTTTGGAGGGCGAATTGGTTGGGGATTAAGCGGTCTCGGCCCAGCGCAGGCGGACTTCGCGGATGGCGGGCATCTGGTCGGCGAACAGGTCCACCAGGTGCGGGTCGAAGTGACGGCCTTTTTGTTCGCGCAGGAAGTTGACTGCTTCTTCTTCGGTCCACGCCTTCTTATACGGCCGCACCGAGGTCAGCGCGTCGAACACGTCGGCGATGGCCACGATGCGCCCCACCAGCGGGATCGCGTCGCCGGCCAGCCCGTTCGGGTAGCCGCTGCCATCGTATTTTTCGTGGTGCGTCAGCGCAATGCTGCGCGCCAGGGCCAGCATGCCGCTGTCGTGCTCGCCGATGATTTCGGCGCCGATCGTCACGTGACTCTGCATGATCTTCCATTCGTCGGCATCGAGCGGTCCCGGTTTTTGCAGGATGCGATCGGGGATGCCGATCTTGCCCACGTCGTGCATCGGCGCCGCGTGCAGCAGGTCGTCCGCTTCCAGGTCGTTCAGGCCGGCCGCGATGCCCAGGATGCGCGAAAAGTGGCTCATGCGGATCACGTGCAGGCCGGTCTCGTTGTCCTTGTACTCGGCCGCCAGGCCCAGGCGCTGGACGATTTCCAGGCGGCTCGCGCGCAGCGCTTCCATGCGCACCAGCGACAGGTGCGTGCGTACGCGCGCGCGCACCACCGGGGGGCTGACGGGCTTGGTGATGTAGTCGACCGCGCCGGCCTCGAATCCTTCCACTTCGTCGGCTGTCTCGGTCAGGGCGGTGACAAAAATCACCGGCACCGAGGCCGTGGCCGGATGGGCCTTGAGGGCCGCGCACACTTCGTAGCCCGACATCCCCGGCATCATCACGTCCAGCAGGATCAGGTCGGGCTGCTCCTGGCGCGCCAGTTCGAGCGCGCGGGCGCCGTCCTTGGCGAACAGCAGGCGGTAGTGGTCTTGCAGGATCTGGCGCAGCAGTTGCAGGTTGCTCGCTTCATCGTCGACGGCCAGGATCAGCGGTCGGGTAGTCGGTTGGTTCATGCAGTAGGATCGTTGGTGGTGTCGTCAGGCGCGTCGTCAGGTGACTCGCCCCCGAGAATGGCCATGACGGCCTCAAGGTGGCCGAGGGCGAGATCGAAGTCGAAATCGGCGATGGCCGACTGCACCTGGGCCACGCGCGTGGCCACCGGGTGCGCGGCCAGCGCCACGGCCAGGCTGGTCATGGCGCCGTCGTTCAGGGCGCCGCGGCGCAGCGCTTCGAGCAGCACGCCGCCGGCGCGCCGCGCGCGCGCCAGGTCGACCGTGGCGCCTGACGCGGCCTTCGCCGGCGTGGTCGCGACGTTGCCGATGGCGGCCAGCGCGTTCTCGAGGGCCTGCGCCGCCACGCCGAGGGCCTCGGCGGCGTGCCGCTCGTCGGTCGGCACCGCGTTGGTGGCCTGCTCCAGCGTGGCGAGGGCGTCGGACAAGCGTTCGAGGCCGACGTTAGCGGCGGCGCCGCGCACCTTGTGCGCCAGCATGCGCAGCTGCACGTGCTCGCCGCCGGCGGCGTGCAGGCGCATCGTGCCGTCGAGCTGCGCGTACTGGCGGCTGAAGTGTTCGAGGGCTTCGGTATAGGCGTCTTCGCGGTTGCTCCAGCGGTGCAGTCCGGCGCGCCGGTTGAGCACTTCGCGCGGGGCCGTCGAGGCGGCGGCGACACTCACCGGCACGCCGCCTTCCAGGCCGAGCACGCGCGCGATCTCGTGCGACAGGGCGAACCAGTCGACCGGCTTGCTGGCAAAACCGTCCATGCCGGCATCCACGCTGGCCTGGCGGTGCTCGGCCAGCACGCTGGCGGTCATCGCGATCACCGGCAGCCGCGCTTTGCCGTGAAGCGCTTCATGGTCGCGAATGGCGCGCGTCGCGTCCAGGCCGTCCATCACCGGCATCTGGAAGTCCATCAGCGCCACGTCGTACTCGCCGCTGTTGGCCAGTTCGACGATCGCGCCGCCGTCGCGCGCCGCCGTCATCGTGTGGCCGCGGCGCGTCATCAACAGCTGCATCAGTTCGAGGTTCTGCGGCACGTCGTCGGCCACCAGCACGCGCAGCGGCGGCAGCACGGCGGCGCTGCGCACGCGCGGCGCCTGGTTGCCAAAGCGCGCCAGCACCAGCGGCACGCGCACGTGGAAGGTCGTGCCCTTGCCAGGCTCGCTCTCGGCCCAGATCCGTCCGCCCATCAACTCGACGAGCTGCTTGCTGATCGTGGTGCCCAGACCCGTGCCGCCGAAGCGGCGCGTCATCGACGCGTCGGCCTGGGTGAACGGATCGAAGATCGCGGCCAGGCGGTCCGGCGCGATGCCGATGCCGGTGTCGATCACGGCGATGCACAGCTGGTCGACTTCGGCGCCCACGGTGAGCGTCACGCCGCCGGTGGCGGTGAACTTGATCGCGTTGTCGAGCAGGTTGGTGAGCACCTGGCGCATGCGCAGCTCGTCGCCGCGCAAGCCGGTCGGCAGCGCCGGGTCGTACTGGATATCCAGGTGCAGGCCCTTGGCGCGCGCATTGGCCGCCAGCGTCGACGACAGTTCATCGATCAACGACAGCAGGTTGTAGTCGTTCTGTTCCAGCTCCACCGCGCCTTTTTCAAGCTTGGCCGTGTCGAGGATTTCATTCAACAGGCGCAGCAGGGCGCGCCCGGCGCTGCGCACGGTGTCCAGGTGACGGCGCTGCTCGACATTGAGTTCGCCATCGAGCAGCACGTCGGTAAAGCCCAGGATCGAGTTCATCGGGGTGCGGATCTCGTGGCTCATGTTCGCCACGAAGGTCGCGCGCGCCGCTGCCGCCTGCTCGGCCTTTTCCTTGGCGCAGCGCAGCGCTTCTTCCATCTCGCGCCGTTCGCTGATGTCGAGGATGACGCCGTCGAGGTACTGGACGTCGCCCGCCTCGTCGCGCACGCCGGTGCCGTTTTCCCACAACCAGCGCACGCTGCCGTCGGCATGCAGCAGCCGGTATTCGACCAGGTAGGGCCGGCTTTCGCGCAGCGCGGCGCCGATTTGCTTGTTCACCCGCGGGCGGTCTTCGGCATGGATCATGGCGCCGAACACGCGCCGCGGCGGCGCGCCCACGAAGTCGCGCGCCGGATAGCCGGTGACGCGTTCGACCGCATCGCTGATGAAGACCATCGGCCAGTCTTCATTGAGTTCGCTGCGGTACGAGATGCCGGGGATATTGCCGATCAGGGAACGGAATTGCTGTTCGCTGGCCTGCAGCGCGCTCTCCATCGCGCGCCGCTCGCTGATGTCGGTGACAAAGCAGACAAACAGGTCTTGATCGTCCAGACGCGCGTGCCCGATCGCGCCGCGCACCGGGACTTCGTGGCCATCCTTGTGCAGGCACCAGGTTTCGGTGCTGGTGTTGACACCATCGAGATTGCC
>Ga0265797_10000491_pt1 | contig 71622 bp, 36 predicted proteins | sample P2T30metagenome_FD_192433 | JGI IMG/M metagenome (GOLD analysis project Ga0265797, IMG submission 192433) | Plant litter microbial communities from East Loma Ridge, Irvine, California - P2 T30 | ecosystem: Environmental > Terrestrial > Plant litter > Unclassified | place: USA: California...
TCCTCAACCCCCCCAATCTCCTCCTCAGGAACCCTCACCCCCTCCCCAACGACCCCACCCTCATCATCCAACCCCCAACAATAAACTCCCTTGCTACCACCATCATCGCCACCACCACCCTCCCGATCCAGCGTAAAAGTAACCCCGTAAGGAAACGAGCCGGGCGCCTGCATTTCGTTGGCTGAAGACCGCCAGGCTGGTATGGCTTGGTCGATAGAAGTAGAGTTCATATCAGAACCGGAAACCGCGCCCCTACGCGTCCAGATCTGTACCCTGAAGCGCGTTTGCGCGAATGTGCAGAGGGCTTGGGCGGGGTGGGGCTTGGGTGAGGGTGCGTTGGGAGGAGAAGAAGAAGAAGAAGAAGCCGGCGAGATGACGATCAAGGTTAGGTTGGTCGGGTTTGAGTTTGAGTTTGGGTTTGGGTTTGGGTTTGGGTTTGGGGTTGTGGATGTTGATGTTGATGTTGATGAGCTGCTGTTCGCCACCAACACGCTTTTGCCAAAGTACGTGTAGAAGGCGTAGTGTTCGTCTTCGAGGCCGCGGTTGAATAGGCGGAGGGGTTGGGCTGTGGCGAAGGGGTAGAGGAGTTGGGGGGCTGGGTGGCCGTTTGGGCGGAGGAGGGGTTTGGGGATTTTGGTGGAGGTTTGTTGTGAGGTTTGGGTTGGGGTTGGGAATGAGGTTGGAATGGTGGTGTCGTGGGTGTTTGTGCTGGTATTGGTGATGGTTTCTGAGGGTTTGGTTGGGTAGGGGTATGGGTTCGCCTCGGGTTCGGTTTCGGATGGGACGTCGCGCTTGTTGATCCGGTTCGTGTCCCTTTCCATGTGAGGCAAGGGCTCCGGGGACAAAAGGGAGATGTAGAAGGGTGTTTCTTCGCCGTTGTAAGGGGCGGAGACGTGGTCTGCCGTTGCTCCCAATGCGAGCTGGTCTGCTTCCGATGGCGGTGGTGGGTTGGGCGAGTAAAGAGTCTGCGACCAGATGCTACGCGCACGAAGCTGGGATTGCACGGAAGCAGGCCCTGAAGATGAGGACGAGTAGTTGGCGATGGGGTGCAGTGAAGTGGCGTTGTCGAGTGTGTGATTGCGGAAGCGGATCTCAAGGCGGAAGCTGGGTAGATCAGACGGACTGTCGGATGCAGATTGGATCCTCGGTGCAGCGCAACTCCACAGGCCTGGTGGGTTGATGCAACCGCTCTCTTCGAGCGATTTCTTAGGCTGGATCACAGTCGCAACGCCTGTCGGGAGTGGAGGGAAGCCGGTCAGATTGAGCCATTGGGCTTGTACACCATTGTCTGCGTGGGTCTGCGGGATGAAAGCGACCAGCAGAACTACGAGCAACAAGAGCAAGGTCACACAAGCAGTGACGAGCAGCCAGAAGAAGCGTCTGTACCATGGCTGCACGGGACCTCGTTTTTCTTCGCGAAGAATCACCAGCTGGCCGAAACGATCGGTGCCCAGACGAGGTTTCTCGGACAGAAGCTTGGGCTGTGGGAACAGGTCTTGCTCACTATTTGAGATTCCAAGGCCGCGAGATGCTTCGTAAGAGTCGATCGAGGACTGAGAGTTGTTGTAACGTGCGTATTGCGCCGGCGCGTCGTTTACCTCTCGCGGTTGTACCTCTCGAGACGACATTGTGGCTGCCTTCAAACCAACGGTCTCATTCGGGGGAGTGGGCGCGCGGCTTGGTGGGATGATGACTTCTCTCTGTTCACCGTTCGAAGAGCGAGGTCCGACTACTGTTGCGAAGTGAGCGTCCTCGATCACGGGAGTCGAAGACACTACTGACATTCGATGGTCAGTCGTCGCATTGGTCTGTTGGCGGGCCGGCATGGTGTGGATCGGAGATGGCGACTGCAACTCTTCTGCGGTCGGCGAGCTGAACATCATCCTGGGAGGCGTGTTCGTTGGTCCAGCTCGATTTTCAACAGCATGCGAATCATCAAATGGACTCCTCAAGTCTTCGGCATCAACCACTACACCACCCTTGACAGATGCGCTGTGGCTACTGCATGTGTTTGTACGTTTGATTTGATCGGCCGTAGACACGGCGACCTGTCCGTCTGAAGCACGACCGTGGCGATGGTGCTCGCATGCACACACATCAGTAAGAGGGCTGTCGTCTTCGAAAACGGATCGAGGGACCGCGTCGGCAGGGTCGATCAAGAGGCTAGGGAAGTGTCGGGTTTGATCGTAGTACGCTGCCGCCGTGCCTTGGCTTGGAACGCGGTAGATGTTGACTACATCGGCGTTCGGATCCAGAGCGCCTGGCGCCGTGACTGATCTCTTGGGTGCAGATCTTGGTCCCGTTCCAGGCATGACAGACAAGCGTGAGGCAGGTGCTGAGTGAGGCTCCAGCTGGTCGAATGCGGCCTGGGATCGGGAGACTTCTCCACCAGCAATGTCAGCAACACCCATTGCAGAGGCATCGCTCATGATTGCAGTCCGATCCGAGGTATCGTCGATCGGTGACTTCCAGAAAGCACCGTTTGAGCGTGCTGAGAATGGAGAAGTAAGCACGTTCCACCAGCCACGGCTACGTCGAGGTGTGGGAAGAGTTGACTGGCGCTTGAGCGACCTCATTCTGTGTCCCGAGAAACTTCTTGCTGACATAGGTGGCTGCAGGTGTTCGTCTTCTTCAAACACCGTGCACACAGACAGAGTGGCCTTGTGACTGGTTGCGCTGTACGCTTCCTCGTAGAGGGGTAACTTGGCATCTGCGGCGGTCTTTTCACGCAGCTGTTGCGCAAATAGAGGCAGTGGAGGAACGGGTGGTGTCGCCGTGCAATCGACTGTTCTTGGAGCACAGTTGGTGTATCTGCTGTAGACACTAGAAGCCGGTCTAACATCGTGGCCATCGATGGTCAGGTACGAAGGTGGGGCGAAGTCGAAGTCTTCCTTTGCAGGCGTGACAACAATGGTAGGCGTGGTGGCCTCGCGCCCATACTGCGGTGGCGAAAAATCATGAGGCGGGCTTGTCGTGTGATTCGAGACTGCGGCAGATGGTATTGCGATACCAATAGGAATCGCCCGGTCCGATGGAGATATGTCGGTCAGTTTCAAAGGTGATGGTCGAAGGCCTTTGACTCGACTGTGCAGCGCCGGCGCCGCAAGGTTGTTGGTGGTCTCGGACTCTTGTCTTCTAGGCTGTTCCCTATTCGCGTTCGGTCTGGAAGGAAGCCCTTTGTACGATGATGGCGCGTATGTGCTGACAGTGTTGCTTCTGACAAGACCAGCTTGTGGGCCATCTCTGTTCTCGAGCTGTCGTCGCAGGCCCGTTGGCTTCGCGTTCTTCTTCTGCGACAAGATTGGGAGAGCTTGTCTGAAGCCTGGGCTTTGAGAACCTGTCTCGTACGGGAGGACTTCTTCGGGTACGCCTCCTTGATGACGAGAGACATCGGTGTCAAGAGCAAGTCTGAGTTCCGGCTTCAGTCTGGAAGCGAGAGCTTTTAGTCCGCCTTTGCTTCCATTCCTTGAAGGTTTGCGATCGGTTGATCCGCTGTTGAGCCTGAACATAGCGTACTGTCCGTACTTGAAATGACGATAAGATAGGGTAGATCAAGTTGAGCGCCTGCGCTGCTTTTTGTGATACTAGATCGGTGCTTTTTCTTCGCAAGGGAAAGACGACAAGACAAGACGCCAGCGTGACAAATGAAATATCAACGCGACAAGAGAAAGAGAAGGAAACGAACGAAGATGACTTCGCACTCCAAACAACGATGAGTTCAATGATAGAAGGAAAGAGAGGCTGCAGCCAGAACAATGGCCATGTCCTAGACCTTCTATTGTATAGCCAGACCATACTCACCTGGGCGCCACACCAAACCGCTAGCCAAGATTGTCAACCACTCATTGGCTTCGATGCAGATGACAGAGCCGCTTGCGCGACATGTCGAGATCTGTGCACAATGCGATGCTTGCGGAGGCTCAAACAGTGCACGGCAACTTTTGTATATTTGGATGGTGATGTTGTGGAACGTGGACCAATGAATCTTGATCGGAGAGATGTCTTTAAGCGCCTGCCAAGGCCAACTGCCTCGACCTGCTTTTGTGGGGCCGAACACGCATCCAAGGATCAGTCCTTCACAGCTTGGTTGCAGGCAGTTGGCATGGCAGACCACTGTGGACATCTTTTCTGTCAGCAAGCGATAATACCCAAGAGGCTTGGGCTAGAAAAAGGAAACATTGTGCTCTGAAGGAACGCGGTCTCCGATCTGCGGCACCATCTGCCGAGCACATAACACGCGGCTATGTCACCTGCAGCCAGTGCAACCTCAAAACGCGTCGATGGTCTAGTACAGTCGTTCACATAAACTCATATACTTGTGAACCTCTTGCGCTGTCGGTCAAACAATACTGACTAGCCAGGAAGCTATCTTGGAATCAACGAGGAGCTCCTACGATCCTGGTCAGCCTTCAGCCTTCAGCCGCAGTAGCCACTGCTGTTGCACGAGCATGACGACTCGGCCGTGAGGCTGACGACCAGCTTTCGCATGCGGTACAAGGGAAGCTCAAGAAGCTAGTGTCGATTTAGGCACATCCTGCGCTCACTCGTTCTCTCAGCTGAGTGACCCAAGGTCTATATAACAGCATCAAGTTTCCAGGCGAACTCTGTTCTTGCACGCCAGGTCGACTGATCAATGCCAGGTTGCAGCCTTTTATTGCATACGTCCATTTGAACTCTGTTACCATATCCCTCGAAGATGTCGACTGCAAAAGAGAGGCACCCAGAGGTCTATCGTGTCAACAACGTCGACCCGCGCAAACGAGTGCGAACAGTGCCGATGCAGGTCTTGTCCCTAGGATACTCACGTACCGGGACTATGTGTAAGTATGCCCTTGAAGTGCCATTTGTGACTTAGCGTATTGTGATCAATTGCGGGAGGCCACAACAAACCTTTCGATCTCTTTGTATAGGTCCAGCACCACACTTTGATTGAGACAATCGTACGACGCAAGCTGACATACATCACAGCCCTGAACGCCGCTTACGAGATACTCGGCATCCCATCTTACCACTGGGTGAAAATGGCAGAGAACCCGCCAGAGATTTCCATGTGGGCTGATGCGCTAGAATCCAAGTTTGACGCGAAAAAACAGAACCCCATGGCTCTCGATCGGAAAGACTTTGACATGCTGCTCGGCCATGTGGGAGCCTGCACCGACCAGCCGGCGGCTCTGTTCGCAAAAGAGCTCGTCGCTGCGTATCCCGAGGCGAAAGTCGTACTCGTCGAGCGTGACGTCGACAGGTGGTACGAAAGCTTCAGCAAGACCGTTGTCGTTGGGCCTGACAACCCCAGCGTCCCTTTCATCACGAGAATCGACAGGACTTTCATGGGCCCAATGATGCGTGTGCTGGATCTGGCGACGCGGTACATCTTCCACGTCGAGCGGCCACGAGAAAAGATGTGGTGCGTAAACGACCCCAAGTATTTCGAAGAATATCGGCAGAATGCCAAGGCCGCGTACCTGGCGCACAATGAGGAAGTCAAGCGCGTGACCCCACCAGAGAGGTTGTTGATTTTCAAGCTGGACCAAGGATGGGGACCATTGTGCGAGTTTCTGGGAAAGCCTGTGCCCGAGGTGGAATTTCCCAACATCAACGATGCGGAGGCAGTGAAGGAGCTGATTTCCTGCTACATAGCCGAAGGGTTGAGGAGAGGGTTGGTGGACGTTGCAAGAAAAGCCACGCCTGTTTCCGTGCTTGGACTGTCCGTTGCTGCTTGGTACTTCTGGGGATAGGCGGTGGTGAGGGGTGTTGTGAGGGTTGGGCTATGGCCGTCGAGGAGCGACGTCTAGAAGAATGAATATCATGATTGAAGTTGCGCGTTGCCAGTTACGACGGTAAAATTGCGTCAAAGAGTGAAACAACAATGTGAGGAAGAAGAATGATGAATTAATTCCAAGTGGACCTTCTTGAATCAAGACAACACGAGACATGGTTCGATGACCCACTTGTGAAGCCCCCTCCGCGTGGGGTGACCCTTTCACGTTGCGTCGATCTCGCATTGACTTCAGGTAATTCCTCGCCCAAAAACATCCCAAGTCGTCCAATACACAAACGCCCTCCCAACACCATTCCTGACACACTCACCTCACAATGTCCGCGCCGCCTCAACAAGTAGTGCGGAATCTCGGCCATGTGCTCGTCACAGGCGGCACCGGCTTCCTCGGCAGCACCATCGTGAACCTCCTCAACGACCGCAAAGCCTGCAGCAAGATCACCGTCCTGGACCTGCGACCCTCCGCCGACCCAGTTCCCGGCGTCGAGTACAGCTTCGGCGACATCACCGACTACGATGCCATGCTTGCGCTCTTCGGCAAGATCAAGCCGGACGCCGTCATCCACACCGCCAGCCCGAACGCCAATGTCAAGATCAACGAGCTCATGTACAAGGTCAACGTCGAGGGCACCAAGACCTTGGTGCGCGCCTCGCAGGAGACAGGCGTCAAGGCCTTTGTGTACACCAGCTCCGCCAGCATCATCCACGACACGCGCTCCAACCTGATCTGCGCCGACGAAAACTACCCCATCATCATGGGCAAGGACCAGCCGCAGTACTACACCACCACCAAGGCGCAAGCCGAGATGCACGTCCTGGCCTCGAACCGCACCGCCTCGCACCCCGACTTCCTCACCGCCGCCATCCGACCCAGCGCCATGTTCGGCGCCGGAGACGTCCAGCTGCTGCCTCCCATGATGGCCTCGTACTACCGCGGCCAGGCCAAGTTCCAGCTGGGCGACAACGAGAACCTGTTCGACTACACCGAAATCACCAACATCGCGCACGCACACCACCTGGCGCTAGCAGCCCTGCTGGCCACGCACGAGCGCACGTCCGCCGGCCAAGCCATCCCCCTGGACTCCGAGCGCGTCGACGGCGAAGCCTTCCTGATCACCAACGACCAGCCCGTGTACTTTTTCGATTTCGCCCGCAGAGTCTGGGCCGAGATGGGCGACGCGACAGACCCCAAAGCCGCCTGGACGCTGTCCCGCGACATGAGTCTGTTCATCGCCTTCCTGCTCGAGTGGATCTTCTGGCTGCTGCGCAAGGGCGAGCCGACGCTGACCAACCAGCGAGTCACGTACGCCTGCCTTGCGCGCTACTTCAACATCGACAAGGCCAAGCGCCGGCTGGGCTACAGGCCGATCGTGTCTCTGGAGGAAGGCATCCGTCGCGGCGTGCGGGACGCTTTGTATCGCGGTGTGATCGCGGGTCAACCGCAAGAGTACAAGGGAAACGCCGAGATCTTGAAGTCCGGTGTTCCCGGTGCAAAGGTGCGGTCGTCCTGAGAGAGGTTGGAGAAGAAAAAAGGGAGCGTTACCATCATTGGAATTAGAACTTTGAAAAGTCTGCACTTGGCATTTTCTTGCACATAAAAACCATGAGATGGAGATGATCTCCGGAAATGATGAAACTTTTTAAAAACTGTTTCGAAAGCTTGCTTCCCTTCAACATAAATCACAACAAATTGCTGCCTACCGCAACAGTTACCGCTCACAGAGGCAAACGAGGAGAACTATGGATTGAAAAAACAAAAAATAATGATGTGGTGTAATACGATAATCAGATTTTTGTCTTGCAGCCAGCCCGTGGTAATAATAACGAAGTAAAGATGACACAGAATAAAACGAGAGGTGAGGTGAGAGAAAAGAAAGGAGATGTAGCGAATCAAAAAAAAACGCCCCCTTTCGCCCACATCTCCGTGTCAGGGCCTACTTGGTCCTGGGAGGGAATCGTAGTAGTAGCAGCAGCAACAGCAACAGCGGTATAAATAGTAGTAGAAGAAGAAGAAGAAGAAGAAGAGTCAAAATTGAAGAAGCAAGAAGTATAAAGGAGAAGGAGGGTTTAGGGGCTTCTTTTTTTCTTTCTTCTTCTGTGCGCCGCCAGCCCTTTTCCCCTTGAACTCCACGCGCACCGACCCTTGGTTGCCCACCTTGACCGACCGCCTGTACCCAACAATGTGAAAGGAAACCCTGGGGATGATGAAGTCGAACAGAGGAGACGAAAAGCAGATTTTTCCGGGGGAATTCGTAATTGTTGTTGTTGGGGGTATGAGAAGAGAAAAGAACGAGAGCGAAAGGAAACTGGGGGGAGGGAGGGAGGGAGAATGGGGGAGAACAGGAATAGGAGTAAGAGATAACAAGGCAAAATCTAAGCAACGCCCATAGCCCGATTCTGCTGCCCTCGGTTATCCCACTCCTTCACTCGTGGCTGCCCGCCACCATTCCGTGTTGGGCTCCCGCCGTGGCTTTCTGTGCTTCCGTTGTTTTGATGTGTGGTGTATGGCAGGTTGGGAGGGTTGAAGCCGCCATCTGCGGCGACGGCGCGCACCGAGCTCTCGTTGCGCCAGGCATCTTGTTGGTGCGGGTCTGTGTCGACTCTTGTGACAACAGGGTTGACGCCGCCGGCAGTGCCGGACGATCGGGGTGGGAACTCTGAGAGTTCGTGAGGGACAGAGTTGCCCACTGTGGGCGCTTTGGCGCGGTCGCCATAGCGTTTGAGGATTTCTTTGGTTGTTATCTCGGCGTTGTTGGACCAAAGGCCGGAGTCGTTGAGGATGAGCGCGAGATCCTCGGGTACCTACATGCAGCGGTTAGCAACATTCTTTCTACGTTCAGGTGATTCAAGACGCAGGCTTACCTCACACATACTCTCATTGCACTCAATCAGACTATGCACAGCTTCAATAGCTAAGAAGGTCTCGTCTACACCTCCGGTTGCATTGCCCATCTTCGGCTCGTCCTTGTACGGCGAGTAAAGGACGTTTGGTGTGATGACGGTGGCCAAGTTGTGGATGTCCATCTTGCTGCCAGATTCCTCGTCGACGTGGCTGAAGGAGCTGACCCAGTTCATGAAAGTGAATAAGACCTCCAGCGTGTCGCGATGTGCTTTGGGCAGAAGACAGCAAGTGAGGTGCAAAAGTCTTCTTCGCCGATCTGCCTCTTCAATCCGCTGTGATGTGATCCAGAGTTTGAATAGTTTGTGGGTGAGCAGCGGATCGGGCAACTCGCGCAGGAACTTCTTGAGCAACGCGGCAACCTGGACGGGGTTCTCTTTGGTCAAGTCCACCTCGACAATTCCTTTGGCGTCGATCTCTGCCTTGACGTCGTTGAGACGCTTGATGTTACCGTTCTTGCGGAACACGCCTTCTACCGACATATCCATTGTCTTCATCGCACTGACTGCCTCTTGCACTAAACTTGGCACCTTGAGTGATCCAGGTCCTACACAGTCTGTGCTTTCTTCGTAGTCCCTCTCCAGGAGAACATCAAGAGGAATACCGAATATTGCGTTCTTGGCCGCTTTCGGTCGCTTCTCTTTGGGTGCAAACGCTTTGCCAAATTTGCTCCAGAACGTAGGGCGTTTGGTCTCGATGAGATCGAGCAACTCCTCCTGATTGAAGTGGCCTTCGACTAGAGGCTCCATAGAAAGAACGGCGACATGTCTCACAATGAAGTATTCCAAGGCTGTCAGCTCCGAAAAGTATCTCTTCGTGCCAATCCTCATGTCACCCATAGGTTTATCTTCGTTGGACAAATCGCGAGATTGATGGCCGTTGACAATCTTCAACTTTGGTTCTTGAGGAATCATGGGCTGACGTGCATATCGCGAAGCGTTAGGCCTTTGCTCCCTGGTCTGCTGCGCTTGGACGATACGAGGGATGTCGTCGAGCGTCATCGTATCCTGTCGGCCAAATGTGAGTTGCGACGTGAGCTCGCCGTTGGCGTCACGATCTTCGACGATCTGGAAGGACCCTGTGTGCCTTCGGTTTTTGCCGTCAGCAGAGCCGGGGCGCATGCCCTCAGGGCCATCTATGATCCTTGACGTACGGGCTTGTCGTCCGGCATTCGAGAGATGCTTGTCCATGCGAGTACTTCGTAGACGTCGGATATCACCCATAGTGTCTTCGTATTCATTTGATTGTTGTTTCTCGGCGTCGGATCGACCGGCGTAGGATCGTGAACGGGTGTTGGATCGAGCCACCACAGGCTCGCCCTCGTTGACCGGAGTATGTCCTTCCCGTGAGTCGTAATCTCCAAGGTTTGGATCATCGCTGGTGTGCGGCAGGGCGCCACTCGTCCTGAGGGTAGCAAGTAACCTTGCGTGAGCCACACGCAGTAGGTGAACATACTGCTGCAACCTTGTGACCGACACAAAGCCACCCGTTCGCGCCTCTGGTGGAGCGTGGGCATCACAGAAAATTCGCCCGCTTGCTTCGTATTGTCGTGCTTCGCCCGGGTCGTCGCTGAAATCCTTGCCGCACTTTGTGCAACTTAGACATTGCGTATGGATGACCCGGTGATCTTTGCGGAAAGACTTGTCTTCTACCGCTTTGTTGCACACCGGACACGTGTCTGCGCTTCGGTCCACATATGCGTCGGTATCGGTTCGGGAGTCCCGGTGATTTTCAGCCTCTAAACTCTCATCTAACCTCCCAATGTCTGCCAAGAACAGCTCAAGTCCTTCTGAGCTGCGGGTATCGCGCTCAAGCTTGAGGGCACCTGACAGACAAATCCGAATCATGAGTTTTAGATAGTGCGCCAGCCCGGTGACCAGCGAAAGTAGCTCCTGAGTAACGCCAAGCCGGCGAACGCCAGTATCCTGACTCTCAGCCAGCAGCTGAAAGAATGCGACAACTTTCTTGCACAGCAATTTCGCCTCCCGGCTGTAGCTCAGCCCTGGGTGTACGATATTATCGAATGTCCTGACGCCTTTGCCAGACGTGTTCTTCGCGGGTCGGTTCTGCAGTCGATGGTCAAGCGAATCCGCAGCGCTGAACAGCAGATCAACGTGTGTGATGAACTTTTTTGCGGCCACCACCCCGTCCATATACGCTCCGTTAGAGACGTGAAGAAGCATGTCCGAGATGCAGGTCGCCGATCGCTCCTCGAACTGGGACAACGTCTGCCAAATCCAGTGCACCTTATGCTCGACTGCCTCTTCATCAGTTCGCACAGTTCGGCGGAGTTCTTCGTTCGCCTCTGCCTCCTGCAAATCTTCGCCTTCGCGGAGAGCCTCGGTTTCCTTGAGTTCTGCCACATCAGAGGATTTCGCTGGCGCGGCATGTAGTCTGACGTTCCAGTATTTGTGAATCATGTAGCATTCAGGGTGCCAGTGTTGATTGACACCATTGCGGAAGATTTCAACAAATTGCTTCAGAATGGCGGTTTGACATCCATTGCACTTTTGCGCAAACTTCGTCGAGTAGTGGTAATGGCAGTACACGTTGCTTTCGTGCTCGTAGTATGAGTCCTGCGCGCCGAATACGGTTGGGCAAACGCTGCATGTGAAATGCTCGATGTGATACTTGCGATCCAAGGCGGTGATGTATGAGCCTCGTAACGCGCCTTTGCATGCGTAGCACAGTAAGTCGAGTCGGCGGAAATAGTCGGTCTCGCACAGTGGGTATTGGTTTGGAGGTTGATCAGGGACTGGGAAGAACTTCGACGCGACTATTTTGTTGCAGTCCTAGACGGTGTTAGATATGGCAATGTTTCGGAGGATATCGAGGCATAACTACTCACGTGGCATGTGAAGCACTCGAGATGAAAGGTTCCACCAAGAGCCCTGACAAACTGTCCAGTGAGGTGCGTGCCGCACTTTCCACACATGCGCTGCTCCTTTGCTGTCCCACTGGGTCTCCTACTGCCGCCTCTTGTTCGTTCTGCCAATTGCTGCTCAGTGTGCGCGTCCGGCATTAGATGCGGCGGCTCGCGCTGCGACTCATGCCCTGCTCCTGCATCCCCGCCATCTGGTCGTCCGTGTGCAAGGCCGGTATGAGGAATGTCGTTCCCTCCAGAGGGATAGTCATTGTCGAACGTGCCATTTGATGGGGCCACTGGCCTGTTCTCCGAAGGGAGACCCATCCCAATAGACTAGTGGGCCTCCCGCCCGGATATATGATGCCTGCTTTACTTTGCTGCCGTCCGCTCACAGTCGCCCAAGAGCCGTACTACGATCTCGTGTTGGCGACAGGGCGGGCGGGCGGGCGGACGAGCGGGCGCAAGGGTTGTGGGATGTAGGGGTGGATATCGTGTAGGCGCGGTACTCGGGGGTGGCGTTATTCAATGCCAGGTCGTCAGGGTGAAATATCGTGCCGGAGCGATGTGGGTGAGAGTGCGTGTATTGTGGCGGTATCGGTCTTCAGGTGGTGGACGTCGTGCTATGTCGGTCTGCGCCAAGCTAACGTAGTGCCGACATCAACAGCCTGGATATGATTCCGAATATAGCACTGGCGAGGGTGGCGGTTCGGTAGACCCTGTAGAGCGACGGGCCTGAAACAGTAGGAGAACTGTATGCGCGGTAATAGAGGTTGGTGATGGGTGGTAGAGGAGGCCCGGAAGAGGGCTGGGCTGGCTGTTTGGGGTCGAGGGGGTGGAAGTGGAAGTAGAAGGGTCTCAGAGATGGCGGTGATTGGCGAGGAAGTTCTTGGAGTGCTGAGCGGGCGACTAAGGTAATGTTGCCGCGTGGTATAGAGTGATAAGTAATGCCCAGCAGGCAATGATAAATGGCGAATTGCACTACAGTACCTGGGTACTGATCGCCTGCTGCTGAGTATGTACTCGAGTGACACGGTGGCGGTCGTGTCTCCCAGGCATTTGCCTCACCAAACCAGACGACGCCACGGCCTCAGGATGCCTCTGGGGAAAGCTACCTTGGGAACAGGCCCAATTCATTGAATGATTTGATTTATGCTTCGATTGACATGCTCATTCGATGTGTTGAGCATTCAATGCGAATTCGATTGCCTCCAATTGCGTACCTTCACTGCCCGCTAGGTTCTACTGATTACCTACTGTCGTATACATTTATCTAAAACAGCGCCTGAACCAGTCCCTTCTTCTTCTTCTTCAGACTCCTTAGAATAGACTCCGCAAAGCGGGCCCGAGCCCTACTTTGCCATTGCCACAACTCTGGGGAGAGCTGTCAATTCACAGTTGAGAGAGGTGGTTCGACCGCACGATGGTGAATAATCATGTCCAGGAAAAGATCTACGCGCTCTAAGCGGCAATTTGTTTTCATCCTCTGGCCTGGGTCTCCTCAATTGCCAGGTTGCTTTATGCTCGTAAAAGGAAGCTTTGGTCCGCTGCCAGAACGATTCACCTTTCAATGCAGTCCACTGTAGGATTAAAGGTCGACACCCCGAGATAGAGCAACCGCAGCGCTTTAGAAAAATGTGAGAGATATTTCCATACATAGTCATGGTACTGAGGTGAGAAAGTTGCCTTACATGTCCGAGTTCGAGGCATGTCTAAGTCTCGTCCAAAGTAAGCGCGACGGGCCAACCCGCACTTCCTCGACTCGCCTATACAGCACCGCATGCGACACACCCAAGGCACCGAAGACACACACCCTCACACACAAACCACCAACGCACACAAAACAGAAAACATGGCCGGTCTTACGCCCCTCGCCCAAACCGCCCGCCGCCGCCCTAAGCCCACCGGCGACGAAGAAGCCGGCAGCACGCTGAAGCTAGGCGAAATGGCCAACTCGGCAGCCCTCAGCACGGCAGCGGCGCACGAACTGCTGGCGAAGATCGAGGAAGCGCGCCAGCAAGATCCCAAGCTCCCGCTGACGCACAACGACCTGATCAACAAGAACAACGCGTACCTGGAGACGTTTGCGCGCTTCCGTGGCAGTGACACCGTGCAGCAGGTGACGAGCGAGGCCGAGACGTTGACGCAGTTGGCCGAGTTTGAGAGGGCGCAGTTGGGTGAGTTATCTTCCTGCATGGCGTGGAATCTTGTTGGTTCTGGCGGGCGGGCAGGGTTGGGTTGGGTTTTGGATGTTTGCACGGCAGCAAGCGGGTAATCGAGTACCTGGAATAATGCTAATCGTGATGATGCAGGCACGCTCTGCTGCGACACGGCCGACGAAGCGCGCACGCTGATCCCATCACTGGAAGGCAAGATCACCGACGAAGACTTGCAGGCGGTGCTGGACAACATCTCCAAGCTGCGCGAGTTCTCGTAGTGCGATAGACATGGCCCAGAGGAGAGTGTTGGAAAATCAAACGCAGGGTTATTCGTTGCCGAAAATGACACGGCCTACAATGGAAAGGAGCTGGATGGCAGCAATAGGGCTCCTTCGTTTTAGAGAAAGAGCCTAGCAACCCAGTGTGAGAGAAAAATCGTTTTTTGGTCTTATTAGCGAAGGCGTTGGACAAGGAATGACGGATGGCGGGAAATGACTCCTAGCTTGGTCTTGGGTTTAACTTTGAGAAAGCAAGCAATACAGAATACAAATCCTAGGCATGACCACATCACTATTGGAATCACAATTGAGAAGGTTGTGTAGGATTGAGCAGGAATTTACGTTGTCTTGAACAGCTCTTCCTCGTTTTGCGAGTTGAGTGCACTCATACTGACACGTTACGACCATGGTCACTGAGGACTACGGAGAGCATTCTAGCACAATAGCACTTTGGCTTCGCGGGGAGTACACTACCTAGGTCGCATCCTCAATGTTTCAAAACGAGCGGCAGCAAGAACCCCAAAGAACCAAACAGTGAAAAGTCACATCAACTTGGATGTCATTTCAATTTGAGGATGCTAGAAGACGACTCGCTATGCCATTGACTACTGCTACTCTACACACACATTTCGCTCGCTCGCTGTCAAAATTCTTGCTCTCATCAACAAAGCCACAAGCACTCATGTCATCGAGACGAGAGACAGCCGTAACTAGCCCCCAGAGTGAAAAGGAAAGAAAAAGAAAAGGAAAAGGAAAAGGAAAAGGAAAAAGAAAAAGAAAAAGGAAAAAGAAAAAGAAAAAAGGCCCGCCATCCTTTCTTTTGGTCGCAATCTGCTTGAGAGTGAGAAAAACTGAACGGGAGAAGAAACATACGAGATGGGAAATGAGAGTGTAGCCAGGCAGTGCGCAATCGAGCGCTTTCTGGGCGTGAGGAGAGTTCGTGGAGAAGAGAGAAGTGAGAAAAACCAAATTCGATCGTTAAAGCGTGATAATGAGAGGGGAATAAGGAAGAAAGACGGAGACATGGAAAGAGCAAGCCGGTCCACGACTCCGTCATTTCTTTGATGGCGAGCTCGCGCCTCGGGGCGTGGGGTCTGGATCCAGCTCATTGCTACTCCCACCACTTGTTGGAGTTAACGTGGCAGCCCGAGGAGTCGCATCCATGTCGCCGCCTTGCTCTCCGCGAGGCGGAGTGCCCAGCTTTCCTTGTTCGCCCTCCGAATGCGTCTGCGTCACATTCGTGGAATTGTGGCCTGGTTCCTGAGGAAAGACAACGGGTGGCGTGAGGTGTCCAAGACGCTCGACGTCTGCCGCACTCGCGGAGCTGAGATGCTCGTTCTGGTCTGGTTCGTGCTCATGCTCTTCCTCTTTGATCGTGCCAGCCTCCTCTATCCCAACCTCGGCGGCCTTAGCAGAGCTCTCCTTGAGCGCAGCAATGTCCTCGTTCGAGATAACGCTACCCTGCGAGTTCGTGCGCATCATCTCTATACCAAGGCGGGAAGCACGTTTCTCTTTACGCTGTCGGGCTGGCGAGCGGTACCGAACCTGGCTGCTGTTGCCGATTTCCTCGTCCTCGTCGTCGCCGCTCTCAGCTGCAGACTCGTGACGGACTTTCTCGAGAGACCGCTTTTTGGCTTCGATCGCTTCCATCGACGGTTGCTTCCGAGGCTCGGGGTGTTCGTTTTCTTCTACTTGGCTCTCCAGTGCCGCAGGTGCGGAGACTTGTTGGCTCAGTGCGGCCGGGGGTGGGGGCGGCGACAGGCTGCCCTTTTCTTCAGGCTCGGCCGTCAGACCGCTTGCATTGTTGGAGATGCCAAGTCCGCCAAAGTTACGCTCAAAGTCGGAGTCATTGTATTCCAGAGTGGGCTGACGGCTGATAATGCGAGGAATGCTGTCAACCCGGGATCCGACAGAGCTCTGGGATCCGATGGAGTTCTCGCGCTCAGAGAAATTCGTCCACGTTGTCGATGCCGTAGTGCCATCTTTACTAGACGAGACGTTCGTGCTTGTGGGGCTGCAGGCATCGAAAGAAGCACTCTGTGGTGCTGGCCGGAGCTGAGACAGAGGAATTGCTTGTCCGTGAGATTGGGATGGTCTCCAACCTTCCGGTGCTGCTTTCCACTGACACAGTCTGCCCATGACTTCTTCAAGCTTCTCTCTCGTAGGAGGCTTCTCAACCAGCGCATCGAAGTGGTGTGGTGCTTGGAGCTCTTTCAGGTACCCGGTCACCGCGACAATAGGGGTGTGCGAATTGGCGATCCTGGTGTCTCTAATCATGCGGGCAACGTCTGCGCCGTTGATGTGAGGTAGCTTGTATTCCATCATGATGATATCGTACTTGATGTCACTTGAGGCGTAGCGCAGGGCATCCCTGCCATTGGTAACAGTGATGGTGCGGCAGCGAAGTTTCTCCAACAGACGCTCCATGACAAGGCGCGAGACTGGGTGATCCTCACATACAAGAACATCCAGAGTCCGGAAAGACGGTCCATCGCCCAGGCTAACTTGCGATGACCTCCGTAAACTTTGGCGGCGGCGCTGCACTCTCAGCAAAGCATTCTGTCGACTGTCTTCGTTGTCCGAGGAAGATGGCGAGACATTGAACACACCGCTTCTCCGCTTGTGGTGGCTGGGCATGAGCTCTGGCAACAGGTCGCCATCTTGAGAACCAATAGTGTGCGATCGCTGTCTTGGTGATGATACGCTCGACTGCCTCTGACGCGCCAGCTCTTGCGATATTTGACTTGATCCAGACTTGTTGATCTTGATTGGCGAAGGCGTACCTGACGTCTTGAAGGCCACAGGTAGGCGAGGAGGTCCTTGCTCGAAGAAACTACCAGGCTGCAAAGAGGTGCCGGTCTGCTGCGAATGTGAGTTGCTCGATGACCCACTAGAAGTCTTCCGTCGTTCGTGGTTTTGACCAGCGCTGAACGACAAGAGCAGAGGCGACGAAGGCTGAGATCCACGGCTTGGAGATGCATTCGGGTGACTTAGTAGGGAAGGTGACTGCGATCGGTTCTTGTTCGATGACAAAGTGCGTTTCAGCGGCCCTGGCGCGATTGGACTGGAGTCTAGCGATGGCCCTGACGAAGGAGAGGCCACAGCTGGAGATGTCAACGCACCATTGCCAGCAGCCTTGGCCTGGGCTTGCATGGCGTCGGCTCGCAGCTTCTGAATGACATCCTTGTTCGCTTTCTCCAGCACAGGCAGGTTTTTGAACTGAAATGCGCCAAAGTCATCAGTCACAGCTGGCTCACTCAATCTGCGCGCACGGTGATCCCGAACGTGTGGTGGGATATGAAGTGGCATAAGGTTCCGCTTGACTGCAGCATTCACTTGGGACCTCACCCTGGAGAGTGCGTCGTGTGGACGATCCGGATAGTCGGCGCCCGGAGTTTGCGAAGGCGATGATGCCTGGTCCTCAAATTCGGCAGAAAAGTCTTGCATGGTAGCGCCGCGGGCATCGAAGTATTCGGTGTCTTCCGGGTTCTCAGCAGCAGGAATGAAAGATGCTTCATCGTCTCTCAGAGTGTCCCAGTTGATCTGAGAGAACCATGGGTGCGCTTTGATCTCGTCACCACCACTCGGGTACTTGTCGTCCTTGTTTGAACCAAGTCTTTCCTTCGGATCCAGACAGATCAGCTTGTTTATGAGATCCTTTGCTTCCTCAGAGGCGAAATCCTCGTCTTCGTCTTCGGGCCATTGTATGTTCCGTGCCAGAATGTTCTTAAAGACCTCCTCCGGGGTGTCGGCGTTGAAGGGAGGACGTCCGTAGAGACACTCGAATATAATACATCCCAAGGACCACCAGTCGCTCATTTCGTCTTGGCCAGAGCCATTGATCGTCTCCGGCGCAAGGTAGTCAGGTGTACCCACGAATCTCCTGTTGCTGTCTTCGGGATCGAAGAGAGCCATCATGGGCGGCGGCATAGGGCCTTGTAACGGAGGCGTTTCGACGCGATGACTTTGGTGGCTTGGCACAGGCTGTAAGTTGTACGGATCGGGCGACTCAGTGGCCTCTTCGTCGGCAGCTTCTTCTTCAATTGGAGATCGCCCGTCGGCAACAGAAAAGCGTCGGAACATCGAGGACAGCGCTTCGCTGTCTCCACTATCGCTACGATGACCTGAAGTACGTCTAGATGGTTCGCGCGAATTCTCTCGGTTCAGACTGAAGTATGACGGCTGAGACATGTCCGGGTAAGGTGTCAATGCTGGCGTGTGGCCCGGCGAATTATTGCCTGCGTGGAAGTCAAACGACGTCGATCTAGACGAGGTCACTGAAGGCGCTCTCTTGAAGGGCCCTTGTTTGAGGAGATCTGGCGGCGCATCACCTGGTTTGGCGTTGAGCACACGTTTCTGACGTCCAATCATGCCCATACGGGACAGTCCGAAGTCTGTGAGCTTGAGGTGGCCTTTCGATTCGATGAGAAGGTTGTCGGGCTTGAGGTCACGATGGACGATCTGCCGAGCATGAAGGTGTTGCACACAAAGAACAACCTCCGCCATGTATTTCTGCGTCCAGTCTTCTGGCAAAGCACCCAGTACCTTGATCAGAGATGCGCAGTCACCACCATTCAGATACTCCATCACAAGGTACAAATAGTCCTTGCTCGAGAACGTCCAGTATAGCTTGGCAACAAAATCGCTCTCCCCTTGCCACATCATGATAGCGCGCTCAGCCTTCACGTTGGTGACTTGGTTCTTTGCGACCATGTCGCCCTTTTTCAACACCTTGATAGCATAGTAATCACCTGTCGACTTTTTCTTGGCGAGATACACACTACCAAATGCACCCTTACTAATAGGCTTGATAATCTCGAAGTCCTTGATAGAGGTTTGCACGGCTCGAGGTTGAGGCAAAGTTGAGACTCCAGAAAGGCGAGGTGACGATGGTCTACCAAGCATGTCAGACATCGCCGCTGAGGACTGGCGGCGGTGGTGATGATGCTGTGCTCTGATCACAGGTGATGTAAATTCGCTGGTCGTCAACACCGGAGATGTAATCGGAGACGGAACGCTGTCGGCAGTGCTGGACATCCTTGGCCTCGACATTCTAAGTGGCGATGAGGGTCCCGGAGGCATTCTTGCGGGCGATTGATGACGGCTGGATGCCGCCAGGCTAGGAAGCACAAGGCTCTTTCTCTTTCGCTCACGTGATCGCTGGCTGGCGATGCGACTCAAAGTCAGATCGGCAGCAGGAGAATCCGACCGCCTCCAGCTGCCAGAGGCCATAGACGAACGCATGCTTCCATCACTCTCGGCTCCAGTGTCACTCTCCAACGCGATAGAGCCTCGTTTTTGGAAATGATATGATTCAGTAAGTGACGGGGCACCATGTGACTTGGGCGTGATGGCTCCAGTTTGAGGGCTGCTCGCTCTTGACGATCCAGCAGATGATGGTCTTCGAGCAGGACTGGGGTCCGAGGTATTCCGTAACGCCATAGCCATGGCGGATGTGGATGGTGGACGTGGGTACGAACTAGACATTGACGAGTTCTCCGACTGAAACTCTGATACTGGCTGTTGTTCCGTGACCGGAGCTCGGGGCTGATCCATTTCGAAAGGCCCGTGGCCTTGAAAGTTCTCAGAACTGTCACTGGAATCACTGAGCTCACCTGCGGCAATACGCGCAGCTTTTTCCATCGCTGCTTCTATACATTCCTGCACCAAAACATCGTATTCAATCCGGATACGTTCGGAGTACTCCAAAATTTGTCGATGGCGGAAAACAGCTTCAACTTTTGCTCTTGCCAGATTAGAAGTATCCTCACACAGCATAGCGAGACCCTGCTCGTTTTCGAGTGCCTGTGCGCTTGGCGATTGCCACTGCAAGACCTGTTGAATGCGCCCCTCCGATTGAGGAGAAAGAGTCCGAAATTCACCAGGAGCGTAGTTCTTCGTATCCTTGATCGCTGGTGCGCTGATCTCCATGACAGTATCGCAGAGGTCCATGACCAATTCTACGATGCGGGCCAACGGCCTTCGCACCGCGAATGACCGCGCACGACGGTGACCGAAACCACTGGAAGACGATTCTCGGGATCTAGACGAGGATCTAGCAGCAGGTGATGCCCGACCTGACGATGGGTTGGAAGACGGGTTGGACATTGGACCAATTAACAACCCCTTGTACTCGGCAGGTGGCGCTGGAGTGGGTGCTTGAGACCCGTCGTCTGAAGCAGAGCTTTTAGCGCGCGCTTGAGATTCCAGAGAGTCGAGGACCTTTACGATGGCACCTCGTTGCTCATTCAGTGCCTCTTGGGCCATCTGCACTTCCATTTCGGCATGATGTTCCTGTGAGCAGAGCTCCGTATGCTTTTCGAACCACCAAGGTGTGATCTGACGTTCACAGAGTCGGCAAAGCACAGGCATCGGCGGTGGGTGGTTCCCTGGGTCGTGCACTCCAACGTCAGCGAGGAGAGTGAGGTAGTTGGCCAGAATCTCTGCTCCAACGCCTAGAGTGTCGATAAGTACAGCAGGTAGATCTATGGTGATCTCACGGGAGACGACGGGCTTGATCATCCACATGGTATGGCTCTCCTCTCCCGTCGTTCGATCGTAGACCAACATTCCCTGGGCCTCGAGTTCCACTGCCAAACGCTTGTCGTCTGGTTGGCAGTCGTGCTGCGAGTCGGTGATCTCGTCCTTACTCGCGATTTGTACATCGGGGTGTATTGTAGGCAGCTCCTCGTCTTTGGATTTCTCTGATTCGGCCGAATTGATGTCCACTTCGCCTTTGTCTGTTTCCTGCTCCGCCGTAGCCTGGGCATTCCAAAAGTCGTCCGGCAGTTTGACATTGATCCTGATAATCTTGCTTTTCGAGTCGTCCTTGCGGATAGCTTCAACGCAGTCGGCAAATACGGTGGGGTTGTCGAGCAGCACGTCGTGAATCGGCTTGCCCACAAGGCTAGCCACCGCGTGTCCCGTCAAGTCCTGCCATGACGGGCTCACCCAGCGTACTTTGTTCTCCAGATCCAGCTCCAGCATAGCATTAGTGGACTGCTCCACTGCCTTTTTCAGAACTTCTCTCTCCTCGCGAATGTCCATGCTGAAGGTCCGTTCCATTTGTGTTCGGTTTGAACTGTCTCTAGCCGCGTCTTCTTTGATAGCGGCCACTGCGGGCGGCACCAGCATGCCATTCTGCTGGAGCGGTGTCGGCGGCGTGGCTGCCATGATGTCGAGTGTTATTGTCCGTTGTATGAGGGGTTCCAGAAATGGTGGTCCGTCCGTCTACATGTCCCGAAGGATCAGGCTGATGGAAGCGTTGCTACGCCCGTCTGGCAGGCAAGACCATCGTGACGTGTGATCAAGATGGAGGTTGCTTGTGTTTACGCGGCGTGGCGTGGGTTCGAGCGAGAGTGCGAGAGTGAGTGTGTGCGTGCGGTGGAGTGCAGTGCAGTGCGGGCAAGACCAGTATGTCTTACACAAAGGACGACGGATGGAGCGGCATAGGCCGGGCTGGTGAGCGAGTGCGGTCGCGCGCGGGGCGAGCGAGCAGACAGCCCGCGTACGGTGAGCGAGGCTGGGTGTTTGAGCACGCGTATTGTCGTTATGGATCCTGATATAGCTGGCGGCGGCGTTGGTGGTATTCGGGGAAGAAGCGGTATCGAAAGATGGCTCGGAGGCGCTGTAGGCGCGGTTGGCTGGCACTGGCTGGCTACACCCTAGCAGAATACCCCGCCTCATGCATCGGGCTAATAGAATCGCTGCGAGCTTCTTTCAAGCCAAGGTGCAAGGGTAAGGTAACTTACATGTAGGTAATTTATACATTGTTGATGTACTACCTTTTCTTTTAGTACCAGCAGACCTGTTCTCGTGTTGCATTCTATCTTGCTGGCTTCAGGTCGGCTCATGCACAAATAGATTTAGTACCTCCACACTATCTACATGAATGCGTATGTACTTGCTACATGTACAGTATACCTACTCTCATCACAGCAATCGCTCCATCACTTACAATAAGCAGACTGTCAACTGTCAATGTGAACTGTCAGCCTGCCGTGCCTGCAACGCTGCCAACCCATCTCCTCTGCTCTCAGGCGTGCAATTCACGAGCCTCCGTTTCAGACCAGCCCTTGCTGACGGTACTTGCGTGGATACATGTGCCCAGCACGAGACGTCTTCCTCCAGCTCCATGCTTTACCGAGCTCAAGTCCATGGGCTTCGAGAACAAAAGCACAGTTCCTGCTAGAAGACACCCGACGTGTCGCCGACTCGAGCTCACGCAAGCTGCAGCCATCTTTACCCTGGCTTTCCTGGCCTTCCGACTCGTATACCCTCTCATGAACGAGCATGTGACTCTTTTCTATGATCTGCATGTAAACAAACATTCATCATCTGCCAATCACATTCTTGAGCAGCTTAGGTTAGTGCTTAGTTGGTTGTGGCTACAGTAGGTGATAAAATTTTAGCTGTATGTCCACTCAACCTTGCTACTAGGGTCAAGAGCTACATGTGTCTTGACCATGGTATGCCTGACGATCAAGGCTAGACACTGTATTCTTTCCATGTACATCCACGTGTATTTCTGTCGGCATTCGTCAGCATTCCACTATTGCTACCTACAGTAGGCACCTATACACATAGGAGCCCCAGGGTTAGGGTTGGGGTTACGACTCAATCAACGACTAGGTCAGTAAATGTCTCTACGCTGTCGAAGGTGTCCAATAAAAAAGGCACATACGTTAGAAGTAGTTCTCTGAGCGATGCTGCCATTCTCGTGGTTCAAAAGTGTCACTTTTACACAACTCTATGGCTGATCCCTCCCAAAGGGAATTCGAATCCCTCGCGACGATACCTACACGAAGAATCAGCTGTACAGCAACATAAAATACAACATGGTCGGTATGAACAACAAATGAATTGACCACCGCCAAAGCCATACAGTTAAGCACATGATTACTGGTGAATCAACTTTCATGCCATTGCTGTCGTAACTCATCTCCTGCACGTATCTAAGCCGCTTTATGCTGTCACAGCGACATCAAGTCTACCCATGTCGAGATATCATGCAGCGACCTGTGCCTCGTACCATGTGGCTTCCTCACGCTGCAGCATTGTCGTCACCTTCTCAACCTCCTCGGCCAGGCCTTGAATGTTAGCATCCCATGCGCGCAGATCCATCGCACCAGAGTCCTTGCCACCTTCTTTTGTGTTGAAATGAATCACGCCCTCGATCTGATCGATGGAACCCGAGAGACGGCTGGACTCAATCATGCCAGCAGCGTAAGTCTCCGCTCGATCAGCATCAGTACCGAGCAGTGCACCAAGCGCATCGATAGAGATATTTTGATACAGTCGAGAGACGGCAAGAAGGTTGTGTTCGAGCACGGCCTTGTCAAGTACAGTGCTGCCGTCGCTAGTCTTTGCGAGTTGGTGGTCTTTGAGACCAGCAGCAAAGGCGGCAACTTCAGCCGGCGCGAGCAGTCGGTCGAGGAAGATCTTTTCGAGGATCGAAAACTCTGGTGCACCCGCCGCGCGGTCGTCTCTGTAAAGCCTTCCGAGCTGACGGGCACGAGTAGGGCCAGCAGGCCCAAGGACTGCGCATGTGATTGCCGCGGAGAGCATTTGTAGGCGCTCTTCTTCATCAATAAGGCGCTCTGAGCTGAGAGCAAAGTATGCGGTAGATGCGTCGAGGAAGTTGTTCATGGAGTCGCTGATGCGGGCTTGGGAGAGTTGGAACTGAAGCTTGATGACTTGGTCGGTGACATTGTGAATGATTTGCTTGAGACGGTTGAGGTAGGTGACCGCGCTGGTCGGGTTGTCTTCTTCGAGATAGCAACGGCAGATGCGAATCCACACGCGAGCCTTTTCGTCCTCGCTCACGGAACGTTGCGACGAGTCGAGAGTGATGACTTGCAGGGTTTTGGCGGAATTTGTAAAGTCCTCCTCGACTTCATAAGCGTCTGCAAGAGCAAACTTCAGATCGGTGTCTTGTTGTTCAAAGCTGACAGTCTTGGGAGCGAGGAGCTGAATGATCTCGTTGCCGGCTTCAACTTTCACATCGTTATCCTGAAGATTGCGATACTGCTCCACGAACGATGAGAGGAGTGGTCGTGATGCAATAACACCAATGTTTTCTGCAAGAATACTCTGAACGTAGGCGATCAGATTTGCCGCCAGGTCGCTGCCAGAGAAGGAGTTGATGATCTCACTCAAAGTGCTGTTGTACGCCTCAGCCCTCTGAGCAGGCGAGGCAGTCTCGATCTGCTGCAGTTTGGAGAGAACTTCTCCGGAGACGGGCATCGCGGTGGTGTTTAATGCAAGCACTCAATAATATACTCAAGCTTTCACAAGCGGGTAGTGATGTTGTGGATTGTGTTTTGGATCCGGTGAACAGACTTGTGAAGTAAACGATGGTAAACCGGCGAGCGTATCCTTTAGTAGCAGCTGTCCAAGTGATGCAAAAGCTTTGGCGAACAGGTCGAGGTGCTGTCTCTTATACTCTCTCCCGTGGCGAGTCGACTGGTGTTTGTCGGTGGTCGGGGAGTTGATCGCGAGCGTTTGTGAGCTGGAGCGACCGAGGGACGCAAGGTGGCAAGGCACAATTGATGCCTGAATTCGGTGACTTCACAAGCTCAAGTCGCGACTGTTGTCATCCACCTTTCACGACACACGACACAACCAACAATTGTACCCACATTGCGACGTCAAGTCCAGAGTACTGTCAACGGCTTGACACAACCGAACAGATATCACGAATAAGCCTACCGCGCGAACATTCAAACGCACGCCGCACAACCACCATCGCCATGGCAGACTATGCCATTAAACCAGAGATCAAGGCGGATCCAGCAGACACAAAGGAAGGCCTCGCCGAGATAGACGAGTTTGAGGAGGATCACGACCTTCAGATTCCTCCCGACCCTCCACAAGGCTGGCTTGCGCGCGTGCCGCCAGAACTATGGCAGGCGTGGAGTGAGATATACAGCAACGCGCCCACGGACCAGATGTTAAGGATTGGAACAATGCGGGTATTCGAAACCCCCGACAACCCAGCACATCCGAAGATTGAGCTTCACCTCGACAAAACCGTCCCGCAGACGAAAGAAATGCCACACACGTACTCCCTCAAGGTGCACGCCGCCGATTACAACAACTCCGTCGTCTTCTCAGAGAAAGATCTACCCGGTCACAAGTCGCAATCCTTCGGCCGCAACCGCCACAATGCTGGCAAGTCGGCAGGCGTCAACAAGTACGACCGCTTCAACCAGCAGCCTGTCAAGAGAATCAACGGCTACAGCTCCGTCATCCCCAAGCAAACCGCGCTCGCCGCCAGGATCGTCAACGAAGCAAATGTCATCCCCGTAGAAGACAAAGACTATTACGAGTCACTCAAGCGTACACTCACCCAAGCCATGCAACCCAAGGTCAACACCACCATCCACAACGGCCTGATCAAAGCACCGGCTCCAGGCCAGGCGAACGAGACCTTCAGCACATTCACCAGTGGCCCCAAGCTCACCAAAGGGAAGAAAAAGGCAGCCAAGGACAAGAATGTGCGCATTTCACCGACCGCGATGTACGATGCGATCCACCAATGCTTCAGCGAGTACAAGTACTGGTCGCTCAAAGCTCTCCGCCAGAGACTCCACCAGCCCGAAGACTACATCAGGAAGTCGCTGGAGAACATTGCTACGCTTATCCGCAGCGGCGATTTCGCTATGCAATATGTCCTCAATCCAGAGTACGCCGCCAGTATCGACATCAAGGACGACAACGTTATTGCCGACGCCGCCGTGGTTGAGAGCGGCGAATCAGACTCTGGCGAAGATGAGGATGACGATGATATGGAGTTGGAGGATGTGAAAATGGGAGAGTAGGGCTCTCGATTCGGAGTGACCCTATACCGATGTTGTTTCTATGATACCCAGGACCTTTCGACTAAAATGAATTACTAGTAAGCCTCGAGCTGCTCAATTTTGGCTCACTTCACTGTGGCCATCTTCACCTGTGTGCTTAGGACTCCATGAGCACGAACGTCATGTGGTAATCTCAAGTTCGCGATTGATGCCACTGTGCACACTACATCAAAATTGCCACGATGAACCTTGCTGGATCATAGCATCTTGTTGTGAATTGACGTGGCGGCGGGCAATTCCGACCAGCACGCCTGTGCAAGATCGTCGAGCGTCGACTGTTCCAATTATGGTAGAACCAGAGGACAGAACAGACAGGCACATGTCACCTTCGAAAGCAAAGAAAATCCAAAAAAAACAAAAAAACAATTACCAAATGACTCTTATGACACTTTATCTGGTGTTGTTGGCTCTTCAGGTAACGTAAGTCCTGTATTCATGACATAACATCGTTGCATATTATCTACACCCTTCTATTCCTCCGGGCAGACGCATCGATCGGGCGCCCCAATCGGAAACCACCTGAACTTCCGGAGAATCAATCCCTCACCAGCCATTCCGTGCTTTACGCTCAGTCGCCGGGAGGGAGAGCAGGAAACGTGTTCCATGCATTCCTCTCTTCAGTCGTGGTGAAGAGTCATACGTGCGTGCAAGCTCCCATCCTGTGTTTCAAGGATAGTCACACCCAATGCACCATCCGTCCCAGATATTTGACAAAAAAAAAGTTCTAGCAATCCAGCATCAAACAATCTACTGCGTGCTCTTGCCAGCACCGCCAGCAGCGTTGTTGCTCATGGAGCCTGCAGGGCGCACAGTCGAGCCGCCCTGGCGGATGTTGTCGCGGATGTCGTTGTCGCCGCCGCGGACCTCGCGGTCAATGGCAGCCTTGTCTTCGGGGCCACCGATGCCCTGGAAGTCGGCGGCCTTGGTCTGCTTGCCGGTGACGGGGTCGACATCGCCGCCCTCGGAGACGGGGATCTGGCGGTTGTCGCTGGCGCCCTGACCACCGACCTTCACTTCGGCGCCGGGGAACTTGGCCTCAACGTTCTCGTTGACGCCAGATTCTTGGGCTGGGGGGACTGGGTTAGTTCTTGTTCTTGTTGGGGTTCTCGCTTTTCATGAAATGCTTGGAGGTAGGAACGTACCAGAGTCGGAGAGGGTCTTCACGTCCTTCTGAGCGGCGAGGTCGCGCTCGGCCTGCTTGGCGATGACCATGGGGTCCTGACCTTCGTATGCGGCAGACATTGTGATGGGTTGTGTGGTGTTGTTGGGTGTTGAAAAGGAAGAAGGGTCGTTTGATTTGTGGTCGTAAAGACTGCTAAAAGGCAAATGGGTATCGAGGTTTGGTATGTGAGGAGAGAAAGAAAGAAGGAGGATACCAACGCCTGCAAATGGAGAAGTATATCAATCGCTGGTAAGGCAAAGGTACCCATTTCTGCTCGTGTGAGGTACATAACGTCATGCCTCCATTATGGCGTCAACAGGTCGATTTCTTTCTCGAATGATGGAGGGGCTCTTTTGGTGGAACCCTTTTTTACCATGGTCAGGAATAATGGCCAGAACGGGCCTGACACTGTGATGGTTGGAGCGAGCCGATCGATGATCAAGCTTGAAGACCGGAACGAGATGCTTTTGCCTAGGTGGTACTGTATGTAGGTGCGATGCTGCGAAGTAGCTGAGAGCTGTGTAATGATCATGCTTGAAAAGTGATCGATGATGCTGGACCGATCCCAAATCGTAGAAGACGGATACGAATCATTTGAACGGTACCTTATCTCCTACACCTCAGCAACCAAAAGTCGATCAATTCATGTGTAAACACCATGATCTTCGATCACAGGCTAACGATTCCCCAACAACTTTTACTTGCCACTTGGGCATCAAATCGTTTATTCGTAACGCTTGGACGGGCTCTCTCGCGCGATGTAAATTTCAGCGCATTCTAAGATGGTAAGCCAGTGCATGGTGGATGCTGGTGGTGATGATGCGTACTGAAGTCATCTGTTGCCTGTGTGTAATTTTTGGTGGAGAACGTTGATGCCATACCGCATCATCGTGCTGGCTTGAGGTACCCGTTGACATTCACAGATTGATGACACAAATCTGTTTGTTTTCCGTCTTATATCGAAGTATTTGATACAGTAGACGCTCAGTATCTCGCTATCATTCGTTTGTTGCAGACATCCGTTTATCGTAGCCTATGAATATTCGAAAGTGCAGTTCCATCGTTGACCATCGGGGTGTTGTCCGCTAGGGATTCGACTTTCGACCAATCAGAGATTGCAAGTACAAGATCGCCTTTTCTTTATTCGGATCCGTCCTGACTAGCGACTGCAACAGCGCACCAGCACCTGTGAGAATGAAGAAACGTATGGCAGTCTCGTCGGATAGTGCCTCTGAGATGTAGGATTATGAGAGAAATGATATACCAATGGCGTTGCATGACCATTGCGTGCTGAAGCGTGTGATGAATGGATGAAACAACACATGACGAGTCGACGATTGAGAGATGATCACACAGGAATGAAGAGTTAAAACAGTTTTTATTATACTCGGGCCGTCCATCGAGGACAGCCGCCCACCAATGCGCTAATACTATGCCATGCAGCGAAAGCGGAACGCAGCGATTGATGAGCAGAAGCGTAAAAGAGAATTCGTCGCAATTTTCGTCGTCGCAAAATTCGTCACTGGGCGTAAGAAGGTACCTGTATTCGGTGACCATGAACGTGATAGTTCCGTTGTTCCCACTCTTACGCCATGTCCGAGGAAATAAGAAAAAGCAGAATGCGTCCGCACCATATGCGTACTGTAGTGGCATCTACACCCAGGAGGATCAAGGAAAAGGAATGTTCATCCAGAACGCCGTGCTCGAGTAATCCATGAATGAACGCCGTGGTTGCTGGTAGTCTTTTTGTGGGCCACTCACTGGCTGTCATGAGTGCCTCTCTCGCCTTCAAAAGAGAATGCCCGGTGGTGTCCTGAGATGGACTGGCCGGTGTGCGCGTTCACAATGTCTCCAGCATTCACACGTCGAGGCGTAGTGTGATGTGCTGGATCTTGTGCCCCGCCGACGGTGGCGTCGGCACCGCCTGCCGTCGTAGGCGTGGTGACAGTGGAATCCACACCGTTGTAGAGCTTCTCGCGATGCTGCAAAGCCTCCTTCTCGCTCAGTTGCTTGCCGTCCTTCTCGCGTACGACAGGCATGTCGCCAGGCATCTCGTAGATTTCCACGGGCCTCGAATCGGCTTCCGAGGCAGGCGACATGAGAGTGTTGCCGGAAGAAAATGTTCCTTCTCCCACAGACGAACCCATAGGCGAGGTCGCGGTTGCGGACCACCCATTGCTGGTACCGGTCGGGGTGTGCAACGCTCCTGGTGGAAGTAGACCCTTGAGGTCGCGCTCATGGTGAGTCATACCGAACGGCAAGGGACCGGAGCCAGCGAGCTCAGCCTTGGGATAGACTGTAGCGCCCTTCACTTGCGAGTTGGTGCTTCCCTGACTTGAGGTGGGCTTGGACTCCGATGAGGCCACAGCAGCAGCCACGGCAGCAGCCACAGCAGCCTTCTTGCGCTTCTGGCGACGGAGGTAGAAGAAGACGAAAGCGCCGATGAGAGCGACGACTGCGGCAGCTCCCACGGCAATACCAGCTATGGCACCTGCGCCCAGGCTAGAAGATTCCGAGTCTGAGCCCGTGCCAGAAGAAGTCACTCTGTTTCTGCCACCACTGGCGCCATTTGACGAGTCTGGCTTCCAATTGGGTGAGGTCCACAACGAATCATCCGTTGCCGCGCTCGCAGGTGGAATCGCCACGATATTCGGGTCGGCTACTTGATTCCAGACGACCTGAGACAGCTGGAACCGCGAGACTTCGTAATCAACAGTGATGTAGGCTTCTTGCAGAAAAGTGCGTCCGAGAGTGTATTGCGTGTCATTTGCGCCGCGCCTGAGTGGAAAATAGTTTGAGATGTTGGCCACGTTCCGATACGGCGGGGTTACTTTCTGGTCGAAAGCAGCGTACGGCAGGGTAATCTTGACGGTCTCCTGACTATCCGGACCCTGTCCCAACTTGAAGGTGACGCTGGCGTTGCGCTCTAGAAGTGATTCATGGAGTGTTTCGTTGACAAGATACAGATCGGTGGTGTTGTCGTATGTCAGGCCGAACTCGGACTCGAAGAGCTCGCAGGCTTCCAGAGGTAGCCACAACTCGGCCGAGGTGCTATCAATCAGTGCATACACCATGTTGGGTAACAACTCCGTGGCTACTGGACTAGAGGCGATACGCGCTGGAGTGGAGATGGACTGGATTGCCACCATGATATCGCGCTCGTTGTCTGGTGCGAAGACAAAGGTGAGGTTGTTCGCGTTGTACTTTGATGTGTCGTAGCCTCCTAGTGTAAGTGAGGCAAAACTTCCAGTAAAGCGATAGTATGCGCCGGCGGTGTAGCCAAAGGATACGCTGGGGATCATCTTCTGCTCTTTCAGCTGTGTCATGTAGCTTGTCACCGGCTCGTTGAAGTCGGTGTAGTTGGTCGGCTTCGGGTTGATGCCGAAGATGCCCATATAGTACATTTTCTGCGATGCGAATGCAGCAATCGTGGCGTTGTCCAGAGTGGGCCCGTTCTCACCTTCGCCGCCCAGCCCAATTCTGTCGAATCCGGCGGCAGCATTGGGTGTCGCTCCGAGGTTACGGCCGACCCACAGATCGTAGATGCCGATGTATTCAAAGGTTGACGAGGTCTCGTTGTCGAACAGCCAGCCGCGTGCGTCGGCGCAAGCGCTCTGGTCCTCGGCCGCAACGCATCCTAGTGGCAGAACTACCCAAGTCTGGTAGACTGCAAAGGAAATGAAAGTGCGTACGTATTGCTGGGGTGTGCCGACCCTCAGAGTGAAGGACGACCATTTGCCGTCAATGCCATCCCAATTCTGGTCGGGCGTGATGGAAAGTGGGGCGATGACCTTGGTGTCACGTTGCTGTAGAGCGGTTCCGAAGGCGTGCGAAAGAGATGTAGAGGTTGCGAGGAAGGCAAACAGCATGCGATGGAAGAATGAAGCCATGACGGGTAGCCGAGGTGGTGAAGCGGATAGCGATGAGAAGTTGAGTTCAGTTCCACATGGTACGACGGCAGCGTGCAACCGGTGGAGACGGTGTACCTGCGTCGCGGATCGCTAGGTCGCGGGCAATTGCTGCTGACCTAAACCTCAGCGTGTGATGAGTTGGTGGTGTGTCGCAGGGCGGAGAGTTGGAGTGATGAGTGCGTGTGTGAGAAGGATGTCGAGATATCAACTGAGGCGTACGTGCGTGCATGCATGTCAAGTCAAGGGCAACCGGCGGGGATCAGTCCCTAGCTCCTTCCTCTTCCTCATTCTTGTCGCGCTCCTTAGCCTCCCGCCTCCCGCCGAAAGGCTAGGCCTCAATGGGTTCGTCTATCGAAAAATAATCCTTGTACCGACCGTACAACGCTTGCCAAGTCATGGCCCAAGCATACGCGGCGGCGTATAGCGAAATCACTGCTACTGCTTTAATGTATCACATTGCTTGCTCTGCAAAAGGAGGCAGGGAGGGAAACAGGAAGTTATAGTAGGAAAAGGCGAATCTATGCAAAGGGCAAACTCAGTAGCATGGCCGCCGCTAGGTCCATGCAAGCCAGGCGAGGGCAGTGGCACAGTGGTATGTGGTAGTCAAGGATGCAAGGCGTTGCAGGGAAGAAGCTTTGAGATGCCCGTACGACCTATGTATGTATCTCTGTTCTTGGCTTTTTCGGCGCGAGTACGAGGCGAACGAGGATGATTCACCGGCGGGTGGTGCGTCGATGTCGTGTTGTGTGTTGTTGATGGTGAGATGCGTCTGGTGATCTGTTCGTATTATTACCGTCATTTCCAGGTAGGAACATACAAAATGTACATGTGTGATGGTTCGAAGTCGACGACCTTGGACCCGGCTTCTCGCTTCCAAGCTGCGCCAACTGCGCCTCACCTTCGGCTTCTCTTCTAAACTCTAAGCGCAGATCCCAGCACCTCTGAGACACGTGCTAATCCGTACCACAAACTCACCTGCTTTAACTACGCGAAGGAGTGTCCGGGCGAGCCTATCGCCCATCACACGGCATTCCGCTGGACGTCCGCGGCCAACTTCTGCTTGTCGCGTTCATCCTGTGTATGATTGCTATACCTGCGGTCTGCTAATATCTAACTGCCGTCTAGAACTCGAGGACCGTGTGCGACGCCACATCCAGGGCTCGTTACTTTGCCTGCCGGCGGGCAACACAGCAGCAGCGACGAGCACGGGTTGGCCGCGGTCTGCAGCGCTGTAAGCACTGGTGATTGGACTGGACGGGGCTGCTGCAGCAGAAACACAAGCATCAGCATCAGCAGCCGTCAGCCCACATGCAACCCGATGCTCGCAAGATGCAGAAGCCAGGTCGAAGACGTAAGCCTTCCGATGGTATCCTGTTACGACATCCGCAACTACATGCAGCCTCGCGCGTTTGCCACGAGTGCTTCGTGTTGCACGACGTGGCGATCTCGCCTGCAAGGGCGCGCGCAAAGTCATACCGGCCAGCTATTAATCGCACCTTTGGCGAGGTGAGGTTCAACAGAACCACGCATGCCTAGCAAAAGATGTGTCTACGTAGGTACCTGGTAGTATGTATACAGTACTACTACTAGGTCAACGGGCCCGGAGATGCGAGTAGAGTGGGGCCATATCTGCCAAACTGCCAGTGCTCCCGCGAAACCGGACCAGGATCGACTAGCTAGCGCAGTGGCAATCTGCAGGCGAAGGTTTGTGAGTGTGATCCGCGCTTGGTCGTGTTTGTCGTTCACAAACTTTGCCACGGTGAGTCGGGCGAGGTTGGAGAATGCGGCCGGAGGCTGACTGCGCCGATCTCCTCCCCGACGACTCCCACGCTAGACTTTGTCTCTTCTGTTGTCTGAGCCTTGAGGAGGCCTTACCACCGCGTCCATATGACCGTTGACTGCTTTTCCATCACACATTTGTGCTCACATTACCCCCTTCGCGCGACATTTCGCTCGTTTAGCATCCGAGTGCCGTCTGGCGCTCCTGTATTGCTACCACTTAACCGGCCAGGCAGCATGCAATAATCGACGAAAGGCTTGGATCCGCCACCATCTCTTACCCATACACTCGTTTACCGCCTAACCTAGGCGTATTCACAATATGCGCTGGCAGGTTAACTCCTTGCTGGCCTTGCTTGCCTACTCACATTCTGCCCACGCGTCAGGGCCATATTATTACCGCAGGCAGGATCAGCCAGATGGCTACAATGGCACCATCGTTCCCCAGAAGCTACCATCAGCCTCTCCAACGAACTACAATATCACCTCAGTCACTGTCAATTATGCGTTCATTCCAGAGACACACAGCCCAACCACCACATCACTGCCCACTGTCAGCGTGATAAGCACTTATCTGGTCATATCAACATACACGAAACCGATATCCATACATGCCAATCCGGGCAATTCATCTTCATTCACAACATCCGAAGCCGTGTCCTCCGCTGCTACTGGACGTCCATATCCTGTATCAGGAGCTCCAAGTCAAAGTTATGTGGTACCGGGGAATATCACATATCCCACCGCGCCCAAGCTGTCTGCCTCGCAGTCCGGCGGTGCCCATCACCCCAAAATTGTCAGGCCGAAGCCTGGTAACGAGACATGCGGAGGCGCTACACTCAACGTGGTGAATGCCAATCTAGATTATTGGTACACCGAGACGTACACACACACAGTTTCGACGTTGTCGGTGCAGTTCAACGCCAACGAATCCCAGACAGGCTGGACCATACTCCCAGCGACGACCGACTTTGACATTTCGACAGCCATCACCGAACACACGTGCGGGCCATCAACGTCCTTGAATACCGCCTATAACCGAACTACTACCCGATGGGATTGTTTCACTACGCCTACGCCTGTAGCATCTTCGACCACCTTGTTGTCTGTCGACGCTTTCACACCTACCAATCAGACTACAGGAAATGGAACTCACCTGCCAAACCTCGCCACTCAGCCCCCTCTGGCCGTCGCTACTCTGCCAAGTGCTGCTGGCACTTACACTGAAGGCACGCCTTTCGTGTATTTCAGCGAATACGAAATCGAGTCAAGCCAGCCCACCACATTACCAGATGGCAGTGAAGCATGTGCTGTCCTCACACGATCCTTCATGATGAACAGACTTTTTAGTTTCGCATTCGAGGGCGACGCGGACGAGCTGTCCCAGCAACGTCTCGCGAGCGAAGACGGTGCCACGGGTGATATCGATGAATCTTTCCTTAGGCTCGTAGGCGAGACCGATTCTGTCACCATGGGCACATTTTCCGCTAAACCGACCGTCATTGTTGTCGTCCAGCGCAGCGTCGTCGCCCAAGCTGTCCTCGCCGGATCCACTGATCCAAAAGCAGCGGGCGCACTCATCACACCAACACCCACTTTACCAAGCTTCCTAACGCCCATAGAGACGACGAAACCAACAGCACCTACGACAAACTATTCGCCTCGCGTCGAACAGACCGCGAATGCATTGGATGTGCCCACCAAAACCGTCGTAAACCGCTTTTCCCGTTTCGGCATATTCGTTGCACATGTCGAGCACTCGGCAACCACGCTCATCTTGCCCACCCCTACTGACACCGATGTCATCACTACGGAAATTGGCGGCAGAACCGTCACTGCCACAGCGCTGAGCAACTCGCTTGGCAGTGGCAGTAGCGGGAATGCGGGCAGTGGCAGCTCCAACGGCAATTCTGGGAGCAGCACTGAACACGGAAGCGGTGGTGATAGTAATGACTACGGCGGTGACGGAGCTGGAAACTTAGGCAGTGACGGCGACAGTGTCTTCAGCGCCAGCGTTTTGCTTGGCACCAACGTGGAAAAAGACGGAGACGACGAAGGCGACTGGATCATGATGCCTTTCGTTGCCCATCTCGAGAACAGTGCTATCACGCTCGACGTTCCAGCAGCGTCGACGGCAGAAGTCGTTACTGCTGAATTCGGAGGCAAGATCTTGACAGCCACAGCTTTGCACGCTGCCGAAACGGGATCTGGCAATCAGAACGGCGGAAGCAATGGTCATAACTCAGGCGGCCATGGCGCTGGACCAAACAGCGAGAACGCTGGTAACGTTGCTGCAAAACCAACAAATGCCGCTGAGGTCCTTAGTCAGGCGATGGCTCAGGAACACCATGATGCGACTGCTGCCGCGATAGCTGCTGGAATTGGTGGCCTCGCGGCGGGTGCAGGTGTTAGCGAAGGCAGCAATACTGGATCGACTGGTGGAAGTAATAATGGTCAAGCTGGCTCTGACTCCGGATCGAGCTTCGGGTTTGGATCTGGATCTCAATCTGATTCGGGATCTAGTTCTGGTCATGGCTCCAGCGCGGGTTCCGACTCTGGATCCGGTCCAGATTCTGGCTCAGGATCTGGCTCAGGATCTGGATCTCATTTCGAATCGGGATCTGGCCTTGGCTCAGGATCTAAATCTGATGGTGCTATTGTGGGTGGTTCTGACGTTCATCTGGGTGCATCACCCGGCCAAGTCATCACAGTTGATGGAGCTACTATCACCGCAAGCCCAGCCAATGCCTTTGTGGTGGATGGACAGACTGCTATTCCGGGCGGCGCACCAATCACTGTCGATGGCACTGTGGTCTCCGTCCCGACCTCTACCAATGCCATCGTTGTTGACGGACGCACGGTCCCGGGTGAATTTGCAACTTCCACCGTGTTCAATATCAACGGCATGGCAATCACTGCTCTGCCTGGTGTTGGGTTCCCAATTTCTGGCGAGACACTTCAGGCGGGCGGTCCTGCCATCACGGTCGATGGCACAAGACTTTCACTCGCTCCTGGCGGCACCGCTCTGATTGTTGGCAGTTCGACATCTGTCATTACTGCAACCGCAGGAGCAGCCTCTGAAATCCCGGAACTGACCATTGGGTCTCAAACATTCACTGCAAATGCCGCGACACAATTCTTCCTCGCCCCTGGTGAGACGCTGACACCAGGCGGTACCGCCGTCGTTTCCGGAATGACCGTGTCGCTTGAGTCGGGGGCGTCAGCTGTGGTCATCAATGGCGAGACCCGTATCTTTGGCTCCCACGACAGCACGATAACGTCGTCGCCAAACATCATCCGAGTGGACGGCGAGACCTTTGCACCCAACTCTGGCGGTACCTATCTCATCTCTGGCCAGACTCTTACCCCAGGTGGAAGCATAACGATCACTGGACCCAACGGCGCAGAAACCCTGTCCCTCTCACCTGCAGGTTCTGAACTGGTTGCCGTCGTCTCCGGCCACACGATCACCAATACAATCAGTGACTCTGCCGCTGCCGACGCAACCGCCGCACCGGTCCTTACTATCGGTGGACAGACATTCACCGCACTGCCTGGAACTGACGGCGCAAACCCCACCTACCTCATCGACGGCGAGACTCTGAAAGCTGGCGAAGAAAAAACGGTTGCCGTCGGCAGCAAGACGTACGTCGTCAGCCTGGCGCCAGAAGCAACCTTGCTGGCAGTCGAAGAGCTCGGTGCCAGCGGGAAAGCAACCACGACGCGCTCACAAACACTATTCCCTGCAACAGCCACAGGCAGGATACCTACCATGACCGGCGGCGTAAGCGGGAGTGATAGCGAGGGCGAGGCCGAGAGCGAAACTGGCACGGGCACCGCTGCATCAGCGCAAGAAACTGGTGCAGCAAACCACTTGATCGACGGTTCGCAACTAACAAGCTTCCTCGTTGCGATGGGCACACTATTACTGGTCGGTACGCTCTAAGGGTAAATTTCCAACGCAACGGAAGATACCCACGACATGATCTGGTCTGGAACCCCGAAATCTCTCGATTCGATTCGATCCGATACCCCGGATCTTTGTGAAATATACAGAAGCGTCCTTTTTCCTTTTTGCATAGTAGGAAGGGACCAGAAAGAAGTGTGACGCGATGCTGCGAAGGCAATGCGAGTTGCAAAGCCAGACACGGATTTCCTTCCATCTCTGAAAAGGGAACACCATTCTCTCATCGGGCTCTTTTCCTTTCGGATCTAACCAACCTACCACCGAGGTCACGACTTTTACGACAATAATCAAATTTTTCTTTTGACGGCTACCAGGCGAAAACCCACGGGGCAACTTGACCTTTCCTTTTCATTCTTGTCGTTTTTTTTTTTGCCATCAAAGCACACTACGCGATGGAACCGGCGTTCATTTAATGTGGCCGCAGGCGTGGCTTTCCATCTAAATCATTTCCTACTTAACCTGCCTTACATTGTCCTGGTGGCCTCCCGCGGACGAGTTCTCGAGAATGTCACTTATCTTGTGTCTCTCAGCCTATCTTTCTGTTCCTCTCTCTAGACTTTGCTGTAATTTAACAAATCCAACTGCTTCATTGCTTGCTTATACACATACCTTCCGAGTTCCTTTCCTACTTTCCTCTACTACGTGTCGTAAGATGGTTCGAGGGCGCTGTGCTTGTCGTAAGTGAAGATGTCGTTTGAGCTGAAACTTTCTCATTGTAGTTTTCTTTAGATTCATGTAAACTATTCCGGATGCACCACAACGAAGAACAAAACAATTTTTCCGCTCAAACGCATCAACCATATGCCAAGGGTACCAGGAGCCTACATACACGTATGTGGGTGGCTGGCAATGCAATCATTCTCGCTTTTTGGGAAGAGGAAGAAAACGTGCAGAGAAGCAGAAGGCTATGGTATGCGGACTCGCGCTCTAAGCTGCATCAGCACCTGCATCTTTCTTCTCTCCCGCCGCCTCGCTCTTTTCCTTCTCCCTCAACGCCAGCTTCTCGGCCTTTTCAGCCTTCTGGGCGGCGACCTTCAATGCTTTCCTCTCGCCCTTGCTCGGTCGCCCGTCTGCTCTGCCAGCACCCTCGCCCTCACCCTCGCCAGCAGCCGCCGCCGCAGGAGCCGCGGGCACAGGCTTCGTGGGGTTGGGGTTACCGGCGTACTCGAGCTTCTTGGGCCGCATGAAGTTGCGCATAGCCTCATCGTCGACTTTGCTCCGGCGCTCCTGGAAAGCAGCGACGAATTTCTGCAGCTCGGCAATACATCGCTGCTTCATCTCGCCAGTCAGCAGCTCGCCGCTGCGGTACTTCGTTGCAAGGTCTTCCAGCTCGGCGTCGTCCTCGAGGAAGTACGAAAGGTAGGTGTAGGCGACGTCGACGTCCGGGTTGCCGCCGTACTTGCGCTGCTCTTCGAGGGTCTCGCGGCCGCCGGAGAAGGCGTGGCTGTTGATTTTCTTCTTGATCTGGTTGGCTGTGTCGGACATGAAGATGGCGGAGTTGGCGTCCGAGGCGCTCATTTTGCCGCCGGGGCCTTGCAGCGCTGTGAGGAATTTGGACAGGATGAGGGCCGTCTTGGGGTGAGGGTCGGTCATGCGCTCGCAGCGGTCGCGTAGCATGCGGAAGTAGGGTTCTTGGTCGATCGCGCAGGGGATGAGGGTCATGATCTTGGAAAGGTCCTTGTGGCGGCGTTTGCCTGCTGGGTCCAGCTCCGGGTAGCGGTAGTCCTTGTAGCCGAAGAGCTCGGGGTATGAAGAGGGGAAGGCGGCGACGCATTGTTTGGCGCCGTAAGCGATGAGACCGACGTTGGTGGAGCCATTGAAACCAAAAGCACCCTCGGCTTGGTTGAAGGTGAGAAGTGACTCGAACTCGGAAGCGTTGCGGTAGAAGTGGCCGCCATTGAACTCGTAGTCGGTGTAGATGAAGGTCTTCTTGGGATCGAAGCCCAGCGCGATGATGTCCTTTGCGTTCTCGTGTGCGAATTCGAGGAAGTCCTCTGCTGTCTGGCCCTTCTTTTGCACGCCGTTGTTCTTGTTGCGAGTGTATAGGTATTTCTCGTCGTCGGTCAACATGATGATCAGAGGCACGTCGAAGATCTCCTGCAGCTCCTTGGTGAACAGGAAAGGCACCGTATGTCCCAAGTGCATGCTGCCACTGCTGGGGCCTCGTCCGGTGTACAGCATGAATGTGCCATCGCGCTCGTATGCATCCAGGATCTTGTCGAAGTCTCTATGCGAGAAGAACAGGCCTCTTCTCATTAATCTGTGTGCGGGCTTGCCAGTGACTTGCTCGAAGCGCTTGAGGTGGGCATCGGTGAGAGGCTGTACGCCGAACAGGTCGATCAAACGCTGATAGTCGATTGCCTTTGCGTTTCCAGACTCGTCCACGCCGCCCGACACGTTGTATGGATCAATCTTCTGCTCGGCTGCCTCGATCTTCTGCTCTGCGATTGGCGGTGCGCCAGACGCTTCGGTGGAGGACATGGTGTTGAGTTTCTCGTATCGTAAGCAGTCGTGTGTATCGTCAATGTATGTAGAATTCGAGTCGTGCAGCCGTGAATGTTGTTCGGTGTTGTTGTATCTTGTCTCGTCCAGTCATGCAGGGACATACTCTCGATTTCGAAGTGGGGGAGGGGTACTTTATGTAAGCAAGCATTGAGGTCCCTTCACAGCTTGGTCTACCACATTGGCCGGCTCTCCAATCAAGTCCGGGCATTTCTCAACAGACCTCTCATCACATGTCTGAGCTCATGCATGTAGACACGTTGATGTCGTCTGCGGATGCACGACATATGCATGTATCTGACTTACATCACCCATTCGAAGATAGGTACATGTATCTTTCCATCTGCTTTCACTCCTGACCATACCGCCACTCACGCTCGCCAGCCTATCTAGCCATGTCGTCCGAGGATACCATCCAGAAGTCTTTCGAGATCATAGGAGAGGCTTTATCACTGGAACCTGATGACTTTCAAGACAACGAGACATGGAAGTTCCTTGGACTGGGAGATCTGCTAGCAAAAGCAACAGCCTCCGACCTGACCAACGAAACGGGCTTCACCATCCTTCCATCAGACTTTGAAAAACACCAAACCGTCGGCGCCTTCAAAGAATTCCTCCGCGGATCGACAACAGCAAAATCCACCGATCAAACCAGAAACCAAACCTCAAACGGCAACAACACAACCACCACTCATCATACCAATGAGCCCTCCGACCCATGGGAAGGCATCCCAAAACCCAAAGTCCCCCTCTCCGTCATCCTCCAAGGCAAACCCACTCCAACAAGCACCAACATCTTCCTCTTCCCAGACGGCAGCGGCGCCGGAACCTCCTACGGCACCCTTCCCCCACTGGGAAGCGCCGACTCCAACTCCAACTCCAACCCCAGCATCTGCCTCATAGGCCTCAACTCGCCCTTCCTCCGCCAAGCCCAAGCCTTCACCTGCTCGATCGAACGCATGGCCGCCCTCTGGCTGTCCGAAATCCGCAAACTGCAACCCCACGGCCCGTACATCCTCGGCGGCTGGTCCGCGGGCGGCTACTACTCGTACGAAATGGCGAAACTGCTCACGGCGGCCGACGGGCCGCGCGCCGTCAAGCAGCTCATCCTCATCGACTCCCCCTGCCGCCTGGACTACGAAGCCCTGCCCGCGCAAGTCGTCGACGAGCTGACGCGCAAGGGCCTGATGGGCGCTTCGGGGGCGAAGAAGGCGCCGGACTGGCTGGTGCAGCACTTCACTTCGACCGTGTTGTCCGTCGAGCGGTATATGCCCACGCCGCTGGCGGCCGAGCACGTTCCCGCGAAAGTCAATTTTGTGTGGGTCAGGGAGGGCCTGGTCAAGAGCGTGCCGGAGTCTGGTCTGCAGGTTGATATGGGTGTCAAGGTCACGCGGTTTTTGCTCGAGCCTAGGCCTGAGTTGAAGAGTGCTGGGTGGGAGAGGCTGTTGCCTGGGGCGGAGTACGGGTTTGATTATATGACGGGGAATCATTTCCAGATCACGCAGGCGCCGCATGTAAGTTGGTTCGCATTTTCTGTGTCTCAGGTTTATTCGGTTTGGCTGACTGTTGATTCTTTTTTGTTTTTCTCACAGGTCGAAAGTCTAGGTCGGATATTGCAGAAGATCGTTTGTTAAGCAAAGCAAAGGAGGACAGAGAAAATGTGAGTCGCTTTGATCTTGGGTATGTTGACTACAATATTGTCCGTTAAAGCTGAGCTATTTGAAAGTGTGCATCTCCAGGGGCTTTTCTGAGATCCTTTCCATTCTTCTGCACCACACACGCAGTCTGACTATCCGTCACATCACATTACCTAATCTAAGTGTAGAAGCGCGAAGGCCACATGGCACACGTATACACCCGGGAAGGACAGCAAGTGACAAGCCACTACGGTACTGCGTAACACGACACTGACTTCCAAACACACGAAGACTCTATCAAGAAGAAAACAAAAAACAAAAAACAATCGAAACGTAACCGAATAACTTTTCCTCACTTATTTCCTCTTATATCTTATTGCTTACAAAAGTCGAATTCATTTTCTTTAAGAAGGGCATAGGTAGAGAAAAGACAGAAAAAAAAAGATTCCCACATGGCAGTTTTCCTTTTTCCCTCTTTCATTTTCGTTTCCCCGCCTTCTTCTAGTTCACACATACAAGCCGCCAAATGCCAACGCTCGCATGTCTGTCTAGTCAAGCTCGACGTAGTTGGCAGGGAACAGGCCGGATTTGCCGCCAAAGTGGCCGAACCACCAGTCGTCGTCGGGAAATTCCTGGAGGGTGGTGAGTTAGCAAAGGAATTAAGGTGGGCCGAAGTAGGAGACTTGATGGAACTTACGATGCCAGTGATCTTTCCGCCGTCAGGGAAACTCAGCTCGTTGTCCTCGGCAGCCTGGTAGTCGTATTGAGCCGTGGCAGTTTTGCCGCCGGCGGTCGCCGCCGCCGCAGGAGGAGCTGGTGGTGGGGCTGCTGCGGTCTCTTGCACGGGGGTAGGAATAGCAGCAGCAGGAGCAGGACCAGCATCGCCACTGCCCTCGACAAGCTCGACGTAGTTGCTGGGGAACAGGCCCTTCTCGCCGCGGCTGTTCTCGCCCATCCACCAGTCCTCGTCGACCATGTCGATGTTGTAGACGCGCTCGCCTTCGCGCAGTTCGAGCTCGTTCTCCTCGGCTTTCTCGTAGTCGTATTGCGCAATGGCTTCGTGGCCGCCACTGTTGTCCGTACCGGCGTGGACGTCCTGGGCGCCCGCGCCTTGAGAAGCGGCTGCGACTGCCTGGCCAGCGCCACGTGCTGGGTCGTCGTCCTCCATTTGGGGTTCGGGCTCAACGGGTTGGGTCTGTGAGACTGCCTGTGCGATGGCCTCGGTGGGCATGGGTGGCGGAGGAGAGAATGTGTCGGCCTTCTCGAGGGGTGCGGGTGATGCGCCGCGCGCGACTGGTCTGGCAATGGCAACTGGCGAGCCGCTGCCCTGAGGCACGTCATTCTCATCGTCTGACGGCTCGTCTGCAGGCATCGGGCGGGGAGGAGGCGGAGGCATGTTGACGTGCTCTTGGGTCGGGTGCCCTTCGAATTGAGGTCGAGCAGGCGGAGGCGGTGCGAAATCTTCCTCCTCGTCTTCTTCGGGCTGAGGTCGGGGAGGAGGTGGGGGCATACCAGGAATGGGCACGCCACGGCTAGCACCTGCGTTGGGCTTGCTGGCGGTGTCGAGAGGCGGAGGGGACGGAGCACTGGGTTCAGGCGCACTGGGAGCCTCACGAGCAGCACCCATCGGGGGAGCGTCCTTGAAACGGTCACGAATGCTACCAATGCCACCAATAGGAGCCTCGTTCTCTGGCTCTTGCTGTTGAGGCATTTCCGGCTCATCCTGGCCGGTCTTCTGCTCACTGATGCCGCTGCCACCAGTCCTAGAGGGAATCTGCACACCCCACTTCTTACCTGCGTAGCTGCTCTGCCATCCTCCGCTCTGCTGGCTCTGAATAGGGCTTGCGGCAGCTCCAGCACCTCCTGTCACAGCAGGCGAAAGCGTCTCAGCAGCTCCACTGTTGCCACGCTCACGCGCCTTCTTCTCGGCCCACTGCTGAGCAGGAGTCTTTCCAGCAGAATCAGCAAATGTACGACCCGCAGCGCCGATGGGTGCGGCGGTGGCAAGAGGCTTGGCTTCGAATCCACCCGGAGTCGGCGCCTTTGTGCCTGCGAACGAGCTGGCGTTGGCGCCGAAACGGTTGGCAACCTTGGGCTTCGGAAGAGAAGTCAGACGCTCAGAGGCGGTGAAAGCTGCCGAGCGTTCCGCAAGAGACTTTGGCCTCTCGTCCTCGTCAGCAGCCGGAGCAGGAGGGGGAGAAGGCTGTGCGGGTGCAGCGGTGGAACCTTGGGCTTTACGGCGAATGTCCGCAATATCAACCTTGCCAACGGGCTCGTAAGCACCCTTGACAGTCGTAGGACGGTCATCTTGTGCCGATTGCGCTTGCTTGCGAATGGCATTGATGTCCACCTTGCCAATGGGCTGGTAGCCGCCCTTGACCACGTTGGGATCGCTTGGTGCCGAGTCCGGGCCCTTTGATCTCGATGCATCTGGTCCGGATTGTAGGGATGCCATGTCGACCTTTGTAGGCTGATACGCCGAGCCCACCTTTTCCAGCTGCGAGCGAGATACTTGAGGAGCATCCTCGCCCCAGCCGTCTGCATCCACCTTTGCTGCGGGAGCAGGCGCTCTGCTCCGTCCGCCCATGGAATACGACCCAGTAGCTCCGAAGCTCTTGGTCGGCATGGCTGGCTTCGATGCGACCGGAGGGCGCGGGCCAGAAGAAGAGGGCGCAGGAGCGTCTCCGCTGCCACCGCCGTACTTTGATCCCGAGGAGTCTGCGACCTTTCGCACGATGCCTTCAGGGGTGAGATCCTGATCGGAACGGGCAGTGATTTGTACATGGTATCCGTGGAGCAGCTTGGAGACGGCGTTCATGTGGCTGGTGAAGTAGCCCTTGGTCCTCTCAGGCACACCTTCGCCGCACCAGCAAACAAGCACATTCTTGGGCAGGCCGGAGTTGGTGTCCTTGACCTTGAGGAAGGCGAACTGGATCTTGCCGTCGGAGAAGTCCTCGATCATGTCGATCAGCTCACCCTCGCCGGTGGACTGGACCTTGAGCACGCTTTCCTTGCTGGGATCCGGCTGGAAGGCATTGGCGAGCGGAGCCTGGACGGCAAAGACAGTCCATTGGCCGTATGTGGGCGAGCTGGCGGCAGCACCGGAGGGCGGAGGCGAGTTTACGATCTTTTGGTAGGAGGCCGAGATGGACACGCCATTTTGGGAGAGGTTGAGAGAGGCCATGGCGGGCCAGAAGACAACAGCTTGCACTCGCGGGAGGCAGGCTTGGTGGGGTTGTTGGAGGTGTGTACAAGACTTTGACCGAGAGTGGGTGTAGCCGGTCGAGAAGAAGGCGGATGTCGGTGAGGGAGTAAGTAAGGTATTGGTTGTAGTCGTGTTAAGGGAGGTTCCTATAGAGGCGCACTACTTGGTACTCAGCTGCCTTGGGCGGAGCGAGCATAGGTTCGCTCCCAAACCGAGCCCGACGTCAGGGCTGGCTTAGCCTCGTCAGACGCCACGCGAGTTTCTTGGCCCTTTGTATTATTTATCATGCAGCACGTTTTATCGGTGTTCCTTGCTGTACATTAATGTCGGAATAATCTCTCGACGCTTTTGATGGTATCAAACGAAGCGTCGTCTTGTGCTCAGTATCCTGTCTGTTTCTTCATTTTCTGTATTGATTAACCAGCGAGCAAACGATTGATTGATTGATGCCTGGAGAGCGGAGTCGACACGAGAAGGATGGTTCAGGCTTGAATGAACATAGGGTACATACTATAGAACGACGACTTCCAGTGCCTTGTAATAAGCCATATTTAAGTGGGATACCTGTATGGTGATGTGCATTTCTTGTTCCATGCCCGGTAGCAGGAACGGCAAGCCTCGGCAGACGAAAGCCTCGCGGCGCACGGCATATGCGGCACAAAGCAGCCCGGCTCGACCGACTTTCCACAGCTCGCGCCTCAATTGCGCGATTGGCTGCCATGATCCCTCCGACGTACACCACTACCGCCTCACTTTTCCCTTCCACCCTCTCTCTCTCCCACTCATCATCATTGTCACCTGCTGTTGCGTATCTGCATGCCTTCAAGGCTGCCTGCGCAACGTAAGTACAAGCACCATTTGCCCTTTCCTCACCCTCACCCTGCGCGCATTAGACTTCCCTTCTGCTCCAACTTCCCTCCTACTCCCCCGTCACTACATACTATGCGCTGCCCAAGCGCATAGTATACCCTGCACTAGACTACCTTCACCGCCGTCCTTCCTCGTCTCCTAACCTAGATACTACCCGTGCCCCAGTCATGGCCGCATTCAATGGTAGGCAGGCCAGCGAGACACCCTCCTCCTCATCTTCTGATCTTTACACCACCGACAAGAACATCCCTCCGACTTCTGCCATGGCGCAGCCCGCGTCAGTCCATGACGACACCTCCGACGACATGGACATGTCCGACTCTTCAAGCTTGGCTGCCTCTTCGGATCTCGTTGCGCAAGGTCCTGCGCATGCCGGCGCAAAGCGGAAACTGAGTGATACGCATACGGACAACGACGCAAGCGCTGCCACTGCGGCTCAGGACTTCATCACTTCCACCAAGAAGCCGAAGCTATCTCCTCCCGCCGCCGTGAACAAGCCAAGTCAGCCCCCGACGGTACGATTGCCACCTGACATCTGGCAGCAAGTTTTCACACACCTCTCTCCGGCCATTCTCGCGCGCTGTCTGCGCGTGTGCAAACTCTTCCAATACTGCCTGACTAAGATAAAAGCTGCTCCTGCAGGCAGACATGGTGTTCACCCCGCACGCGCGATGGACAGTGAAGCTATATGGACACAACTGCGCAAGACCTCCTATCCCTCCTTGCCTAGGCCGCTCGTAGGTTTCTCGGAGCTTCAGATGTTGCAGTTGATCGGAGGCAACACTTGCCAGTCTTGTGGGAAGCCACACGTCAAACATCCCGTGAACAATGCCTTCAGTGCCGGTCCTGGCGAGACTGGGGTCCGTGTCATATTTCCCTTTCACCTTCGTCTGTGTGGCACTTGCTTCACCAACGATTCGCTCACAGTAAGCTAAACGTCTTCTAGATCTTTCCTGAAATGATGTCCAGGCTTACTCTTATGACAGGACATTCAAATGCTCTCTAAGAAACATCCGGCTGCACCGTTGACCCGAGGCCTCCCTCATGCTTTCCGCACACCTGATGGTCACTTCATACCTGACCACATCCGACAAGCTCCAAACAGGGTGCCCGCGCATCTGCGTCTTCAGAAGACATTTCACAAAAAGGATGTGGATAACATACTTGCAGAGCTCGAAGAGGTCAACAGCTTCGGTGACGGTGCCGCCGACGAGTGGCGCAAAGGTATGACCCAAAAAGGCATGGACGCCATGGCGGACTCTTCGCGCTGGGAGAGGTGGGCAGGGGCTTTGCCGCTCGGCAAAGACCTCGCAGATGTGTTGAGGGAGTATGATCTCGCTTCCTTTCCTCGTATGTTGGAAGAGCAACAACGTGAGCAACGGCAGCCACCGAGCCAGCATTCAACTGTAAATGGCGCCCTTCCAGCGCCTCCATTCCACGGTAAGCAAGCATCAACATTTCATTCTTCATCTCTTTCTTCGGTCGATGATTTTGACCCCAAGAATGTATCAACGGCATTGCAAAGCAGCTGATGTAGAGACCCACGACATGTCAAGCTTGTCAGAGCACATGTAGACATCTGTACATCTGGTTGTGATAGATCACTGACAATCTCCACAGGTGCACATCCTTTGCCACAACCAGTGCATGTTTTCGCCAACACGCAGCCGCCTTCTCAACATCATGCTCCCTCACCAAGCCAATCCATCCCTCACGTACAACGTCCTGTGCGGAATGCTCAAGAGGTCGAGGCCGCTCGGCAGGCTCGTCGTGCAGATATCGAAAGGCGTTGCCTTCAGCTTGACCCGCCCTTGCATGCCAATGCTCTGCAACATATCAAGGCTTTCCGCGATACTATGCAAATCACCACATCGATGACTGATGCCCAATGGGAGAGCATGCTGAAGCCTAAAATACTCGAGGAGAGAGAAGCAGCCGAGCTCCAGGAACATCAACGAGCACAGCAGCTTGCTGCGCTCCAGGCTGCGATGCCCTCTGCACCCCCGGACGACTCATTCACACGTCCAGCCAAGGAGGTTTATGATCGTGAATATGAGCTGTCGCAAGAGCCATTGCGTCTAAAGCTGGGTGAGTATGCTACTGACCACATCAATGGCCGCTGGCATCAAGGACGCTCGTTGGACGCGAATAGTGCGCCTCTCTTCGCGGTGGACGTGCTACTCCATGTGCACCAACGGTATACTTCGGACAGGGATGCTGGAAACCTTTCCTCTATCATTGACGGCGCACCGAAATTCCAGGCATCCAAACATGGCACCCCGCCCTTGGAGCCTTCTTTATCCTTGGACAACATGAAGTGGGTTTTTGACAACAAAGTACGGAGCTATACGGACCCTCTCAGGCGTGAGCTGTTCATCTGTGCTGGATGCGCCGAGGACAGGAAGCCCAAATGGTTCGCTTTCGAAGGTTTGATCCAACACTACGGAGCCAAACACACATCTTCGTTCAGCAAGGGTAATGTTGTTGTCCACTGGCAGACCGCCCAATGGCCGGACGAGCCTCCATTCTACGAGAACCCAGCAGCATTCATAAAATCAGAGCGTAAGTTCTCCAGCGCCAAAGGCCACGGGCGTTCCAGAGGTACCACCCATGGTAGCATTGACGAGACCTTCAAATCTGAGCCACCGGCTACCATGCTTTCCGATAATCCTTTGTTCTCAGGCGGACAGCATCAGGTTTCTGGACAAAACGGCCATCAACAAGCGCATCAGCTCACCAGCGGTTATGGTCACCAATACTCACTCGCGCAGCCACGCGCAGACTTTGGCCAGGATGTTGCCAAGATCTCTGCAGATGCCCGTGAAGTCTGGGATCAGCTGGACGGCGTCAAGGAACTGAAGGGGGCGCTTGAGTGTGTGCGGATGCAGACCGTGATCCATCACGTGGTGGTTCGTTTCCAGGAAAGATTCAGATTCAAGCCTCATCTGGATCTGCTCACGGATGCCCTGGCGACCAACGACTTGATGCAGCCAATCAAAAGCACCCACGCTCTGGCCTGCAAAATGTGCACGGCCGAACAGACAGATGGCACAGCCGACCAAATCTCTTATTACGCACGAATTTGCAAGATGAAGCTGTACAATTTCAGCGCTTTGGTCACACACTTCAAGCTCACCCATCAACCTCATGGCGCGCTTGAGTGGGAGAAAGATCTGCTGGAACTCCCGGATCTCCCGCTAGTTGCTGAGCTGCTTCGTCAGCCTGGTATGGACGACCAAAAGCTAGCCCTCATCGCCGCCGCATTCCCTTCGGCTTTCCCATCACCGCTCCCTCGCATTGGTGTGATAAGTGAAGCGCCTCAGGATCTAGGCCCTGACAGTGGACTCGCCAGCAGACTGGTCAAGAAACTTACAAAGGGACAGCCGCAGAGCAAGAAAAAGCGCAAGGGTCAAGCAGCCAACGACAGGAACGTGTCTACCACGCCAGGCGAGGATCCAAGGGAGGATGAATACGATCCACGCCGACCCATGACTTTTGATAGCAGACCGGCAGAGCCTGATTTATCTCGTTTTGACACCGACCTTGCCCGCGTTAAGGAGGAGTCGCCCAGTAGCGCTATGCCTGACAGCTTCAATCTGGCACCTGAGACGCTTGCCGCGGTTAAAACTCTGCAGGCCTCCTTTGCACGTCAGTCTTTGGAGCCAGAGACAAGATACCGTAGCCCTTCCATTGGGCGATCCGATTTGCGCACCGCGAGTGGAAATCCCTCGGCACCGGCATCCCTCACCCAGGTGACACCGGACATTGCTGCCATTCTGGCTTCCCTGACAGGTCAGATGCATGCTTCGGCTACGCCAACCTCGACTATTAACTATGCGCCAGCGCGTACCCCAGTGCAGCCTTACGATCCATATTCCCATCCAATTCAGCAGGTTGCTCCCACATATTCGCGGCCGGGGTCCCGCCACCCAGGCAGTGTCTATGTGCCCGGCGGTAGCCACCCAGGGTCTGCCGAGCCATCTCCAGTCCGCTTCGAAGGACAGGACCTCCAGGCAGAGATGCAGGCCCTCCTTGACCGGAACTCGCAACCCCGTGATCGAAACTCGCAGCGCTTCTCTCGGAACGCACATGCCAGCTACAGCGAGTACACACCTCACACTGCAGCCGTCTACGGCCAGCCTACTCCTCAAAATGCACCCATATACGCTGCACCTCCGCCGCCTCGCTACCGCGTGGTCTACGAGGAAGAACCTGCCTACCACCAACGCCACTACCAGCAACCCTACGACGGCCAACCAGCCCCAGTGCAATACGTCCCCATCTCAGAGGCTCCTGCCGCCATGTCCTACCGCTACGAGCCGCAGCAGCAGCAATACGCCCCTCCCCAGCCCAAACCTAGATACGTTGACCAGTACGGCCGCCCGATCGAGTTGGTCCCCGTCGACTCTGCCCCCGCGCCGATCCAGTACATGCCTCACCCTTTCGATCAGCAGCAACAGCAGCCGCAGCAGCCGGAGCAGCACTATGCGCGCTACGCCGGCCCTCCTCCGCAGCCTATGTACTATGAACACCAGGCTGCTGCGCCCGTGCACCACCCGCAAGGAGGGAGGTACGTGTACGAAGACGATGGGAGAGGCAGCGTACCGAGGGCTTGAAAGCTCGCTTGATGGATGGGTGGGTGGATGAATGAAGTATTATTAACACCAGGCTACTTCGCCGGTAAGGAGGGAGGTACATGGACGAAGACGATGGAAGAGGTAGCGTCTCGAGGGCTTGGAGCCTCTTGTGATGGATGGCTGGATGGACGGAAGGTTGGACAAGTGGAATGCGGCAAAGGACGAACTCCAACAGGAGCGAGCTGCTTTGTCTTTATCCGCGTACTTAATTGACTGGGAACAAATGAACTGAATGAGTGGTCCAACGAGAATGCTATCTTTTATTATTGTTATTATTCTTTTCCAACAGCTACGGCTCTGCCTTCTCAGTTTCTTGGATCTTGTCGTCTTTTTTTCCTAAGCCCTTAGGTACTATGCAGTAGGTAAGTCAGGTTACTGCTGAAAGAACGTTTCTCCACTAGATAAACGCGCTAGGAGGTAGGATCCACGCGAGTCTTCCTTCACTCTATTTGTGGTCGGCCAGGTGGTCATCCATTGTACGTGTAATTGCAAATTCAGACATGCCTGGAGAGAAGGTGTGTGCACTCGCATAGCTTTTTTGTCGGACTCTAGGAAGGAGGAGCCTAGGACTGACTGGTTTTGAATTGGATTCTGATGTATAGTGATTCTTTAATGAATGAAAATGTACAATAATGAAAAAAGACGAAATTGACTACATCTAATCGAAATTGATTTTCTTCATGTTTCGTTTCATCTAGTCTACTCTTTGAACAAGACACAAAACGTACGTAGCTTTCCAGGCAATCAATCTATCGACGTGTAAAATAAACGACTCGTCTACTCATCTTGAAAAGTCCAATGGAGATGCATATGTCAGAACGCGCGTCCAGATATGTAAAACACCGGGAAATCCACAGCCCCTGAACAAACAATTCCAACTCTCAATCATAATATTCAACAAAGACACCTCTCCACTCGCTCGCTCACTCACTCACTCACTCGTCCTCCTCGTCGGCCTCCTCAAGCGCCAACCAAGCAGTACGAGCCTTGACAGCTTCAGCCCTGACACTCCTCTTGCGGTCGTCCAAAACAGCCATCAGCCTCTTGACGATCTGCCTGCGATAAGGCAAGACGACCTCGCGCTTCAGCTGCTTGGGCACGAGAGCGAGGCACTGCAGAGCGCGGGCGCGGACGTGGGCGGCATTGGCGCCGACGCCGGTGCAGTTGAGCAGGCGGGTGATGAGCGAGGACGCGTGCTCGGCGACCAGGGTCGGGGAGTGCATGAGGAGGGACTCGAAGATCAGGAGCGACGAGGCCTTGACGGCTTGGTCGGTTTGGAGGTCGAGGGTTTGGAGGAGGGGCGCGACGAGGGTGGGCAGGGCGGGCTCGAGGATCGAGTAGGGGAGGTGGGAGAGGATGGCGGAGAGGGCGAGCAGGTGGTTTTGTTTTTGGCTTGTGCGGTCTGCTGGCGTGTTGCGGATGGCTTCGACGATGGGCGGAACGAGCTGGCTGAAGGCCTTTTGCTTGTACAGGCCAGAGATGACGCAGTGGTTCTGCTTTGTCAAGATGTCGTCGGGTGCCAGTAGGGTGGTGAACAGGCGGGCGCTCGGGGCGGACAGCGTGGGAATCAGGCGGAGGAAGAGCTGCAGGTAGGCGGAGGTGAGGGCAGATGTCTTTCCTTGGATTAGAAGAGCTTTGATCACGGCAAAGGCGAGGCTGATTTGCTGCGCCGTGGGCTCATTTGAGAGGAGTGCTTCGACGTCGAGGCCGGCCTCGCGCAGTACGGCTTGCATTTCTTTCGGGTTGGCGAATTTGTTGATCAGCAGTGTGATGTGACGGAGCAGCACGCCGTGAGTTGGATCCAGTGATGATGCACTGAGAACGATCTTGGCTTGCGCCTTGAGCAGGTTGAGAATGTCTGCTGTCTCTACCACGGTGGGCTGAATGGCCGCGTAGTAGTACAGTGAGAAAGGAGCTATCGCGATGTTGTCCTGAGCGACGCTTCCCTCCTCAACAGCAGGCGACAGCCATTGTGAGATGGTGTTGTAGTTGGAGCTTTGGAAGTGCGAGATCTGGGATCGCAAGAGCGTGTTGCAAATCCGGCCAATGATCTCAAGCTCTGCAGCGTCACAATCCGAAACAGGCGTCTCTTGTACTTGACGTAGCAGTGGCTCCGCGTAGTCGGAGAAGTATGCACTGCGGATGATGCCATCCTCAGTCGTAGGTGAGCCGTACGTGAAAGCATAGAGGATTGCCATCAACAGAGCTTTCTGGTACGATTTAGGAGCGCCCTGCAGTCGCGCTGCGTTGTATCTATTCTTCAGTCTGAGGACGATCGTGTCGAACGCTTCTTTAGCACTGCTGAGCTTTGCGAGTGCCTCGAGCACAGGGGTGTATGCAGCGTCGTCTTGCGGTACATCCGGTAATTCGGCGACGAATGCCGGCATGGCCTTGTCGCGGACTGCATTCGGCGCGGTGTAGGCCATCTTGGTCAGAGCATCAATGGCCTCGGCTCGAATATCACCCTGGCCATCGACATGTTCGTGAAGTACAATCCCGGTGATGGCTTCAACGGCGCGGTTGATGTCTTCCTCAGTGAGGAGGTTGCGGATCGCCGACATCTTCACGAGTCCGTCCAGACAAACGAGGCGGAACGAGACTTCCGACTTTGGGGCGTTCAGGAGGGCACGCAGTAATGCCACGAAAGCTTCACCGCTGTATGCCTGCAAGCCCTCCATGACTAGTGTATCACCAGCTGCCGTGGTCTCGATGTATGCCTTTACCACATCGTTGAAGACTTCAACAAGACCTCTGCGCTTGGACATGGACTGAGAGGACTTGAAAAGCTCGAACAAGGTGGGCAAGACACCTTTGGCGATCCTGTCTGCAACAACAGGAGCGGCGGACGAGACTGCGTGAAGAATCCTGCCCGCCGACTGCGATTGTTTAGTCGGCGCATCTTCGAGGTGCTCGTTACACTCCTTGATGATTGGCCGCAGGTAGTTGTTCAGCGGGCCTTCAGGACCTGTGGAGAATGAAGTTGCGATCAAGGCCAGCGCTTTAAGTGCTTCAGTGGCGAGATCGTCCTCTTGTGCCGCGAGCACTTCAAATTTGAGTGCATCCCATAGTGTGACTGAGTAAAGGTTGATGGTGTTTGGCTCATAGCCGACTATGCAAGCTTGCAGGGTGCTCAAGACATCGCGCTGTACGCACGTCAGTTGGGGAGAAGATGGTATCGGAGGATGAGAGACGTACTTTTGTGTTCATGGACGACGAGTCAAGCTTGTCAAGGAGCGCAGGAAATGCGTAGGGTGCGAATTCAGAGGTGGCCGCAATGCAGTCCCGCAGCCTGTCCTTCAGATGTTGGGCTGTTATGCCATACGGATCATCGGGCGGCGGCTTGAAGGTGATTGGGAAGTAATTGAAAACGCTGTCAAACAGATCTTGCGCCGAGTTCGAGACGTCCCACTCGGTCATCGGCACCTGCAAGAGCGAGAAGACAATCATGAGGTTCCGCGGATCTTTCTCCCCTTCGAAGAAAGCGATGAAGTTCGGCAAGAGCATGGGATCCTGCTCATGCAATTCTCGGATGGCGGTGCGATATTTGGCCACCAGAAGATCGATGAGCTGGAGGATGCTGTACCGCTCGCTCTGTAGCTTGAACTGTTTCAACGGAGCTGTGTGCGCCACGAAGATGGACATGACCTTCTGTGCCATGGCAGCATCCCATTTACCACGCTCCTCCAGCGCAAGCAGTGCTTGCGCGGATGATCCAATGCCTGCGACGTCGCCTTCGATCCTGCCAAGCACGAAATCGCAGAGCAGACGCCTCTCCTGGCCAGAAAGCACCCGTGGGCCGACTGCATTCAGCACGTCGGCCAGGTAGGCGACAGAGTGGCCGCGGATAGCAGCATCGTCCTTGTTGTTGATGTAGCACTCCAGGCTGGTGATCAAGTCGATCAACTTCAGTTCTTTCGTCTCGAGTTTGTGTGCGCTGCGCAGGGCGACATTCTTGGCCTCGGGCTTGTTCTTGTCGACCTCGAAGAGGTAGAGTTGGATGTCAGACATGTCTCCATGAATCGAATTAAACCAATCAATCAATCAACCAACCCGCCACATGTAATCCAGCAATCCCACGTCGAGCAGATGAGCAACCAATGCCAAGCGATGTCGGGACCGACGTCAAGCCCACTGCCCAACAGCCAATCGCAGCGTTCTCTAGTGTCAGCGCGCTAGCCCCAGTTTGACTAGCGCCAAAGTCGGCACTTTTTGTTTGGCGGCACTGCAAGTCATTTGGGAAAAATCTTGAATGCGAGTACTCATGTGAGTGTTTCCTGTATAGAGCGTGATATCATCTGTTACACCGTCCAAGCCGTTCTCGCGTGTCCATCTTCCTCGATCGATTGGCACACTTTGCTGCTATTTGATCTTTTTCGTTCACTTGCCAACTTTTATCGTTCGTTCACTCATTCCATACCATGGCCGCTCCCAACCCAGCACCTGCCGGCCCTTGTAAAGTCGTCCTGGCCGCGTCGGTCGCCAAACCGCTATCTGCAGAGGTCCAGTCCGCTCTCGCAGCTCTTGACCGGAAACCACACCTCCATGGCTTCCTAGCGAACAAAGACCCGGCTGCCCGCATGTACGCCGAGTGGACGGGCAAGACGTGCAGGGACAACGGCTTCGACTTCACCCTGCGCGAAGTGGAACGCGAGGACCTCGAAGACGAGCTACGCAACGCCAACACCGACGATGCCGTCGACGGCGTCATCGTCTACTACCCGGTCTTCGACTCGAAGCGTGACCGCACCCTGCAGTGGACCGTCAGCATGTACAAGGACGTCGAGGGCCTGTCGCCACAGTTGATCAGCAACATGTACCAGAACATCCGCTTCCTCGACCCGCCCAACAACCTGCAAAAGTCCATCCTGCCCTGCACCCCTCTAGCCTGCATCAAGATCCTCGAGCACCTGCGCGTCTACAACACCTTCCTGGACTACGGCAAGCGGCTATTCGGCCGCCGCATCACCGTGATCAACCGCAGTGAAGTCGTCGGCCGTCCTCTCGCGGCTCTCCTCGCCAACGACGGCGCCGAGGTCTACTCCGTCGACGTGACCGGCGTGCAGCACTTCAGCCGTGGAAGCGGCCTGAAGAAGCAAAAGCACGACGTGACCGACATGGAAGGCTGGGGTCTCGAGCAATGCCTGCCGATCAGCGACGTCGTCATCTCCGGCGTGCCCGGCGACAAATACAAGGTTCCCACGCACTTGATCCGCGAGGGAGCCGTTTGCATCAACTTCTCCAGCGAAAAGGTATGGGCTTTGCACTTCACTTCCTTTCTTTTGCGATTGACTTTGTCGATGGTTTCGATCTATCGTTGATGTTTTGACTGACTTTGTGATCTTTCTTCCTCGCCTTACAGAACTTCAACCCTGACGTCAAGGAGCGCGCTTCCATCTATGTTCCCGCAATCGGTAAGGTGACGATCGTCATGCTTTTGCGAAACCTGGTGCGCCTGGTGCAGAACCGCCCGCGCCAGCAGAACGGTGTCGAAACCGCTTAGTTTGGGCCGGGTCAGGTCAGATCACGCTAGACTACTGCGATAGCAGGATGACTTGAAGCTTGTTGCATTTTTCGTTTTGCATATATAGAGGTGATGGCGTTACGAACGTTTCGGGTAAGGGGAATGGGCATGGAATGAAACGGGAGAGATGGACCAAAGAAAAAGGAAAACAGCGAGGGCGAGGGCGAGGGTCCGTGGGGAAGTCGTATAGAGATTTGCGAGTCTCTAGATCGGTCGGTCAATCGATTGCATCTATTAAAATGAAAGCTTGAAAAAAGAGAAAGAATGGACGGCTTGTTTTTGAACGATATTATATGATATCCAAGACCCAAAGTAACATCGCGAACAGCAAGTGAATTTGGCAACTTTATCGAAGCGGAGATCGGTTTATCATCACGCATTGAGGATACACAAGAAAAAATTGACAAGGCTAGAAGTGAATTGGTATCTTGATTTCATACATTGCGTTCTGCTTGGAAATAGCAGTCAACATTATGAAGTACATACATCCAATCGACACGTTGGCATTCATCCCATTAATCGCCAAGATCATGCCTGCATCGAATAGAAAGAAGCTATATGGAGAAAAAGGGAAAGCTTGTTTCGATGCTTTCTCAAGGCAAAAGGGATATTCCCCAAACACCGGTAAGTATATGACTGATAATGACAAAAAGGGAGTTTACATGCGTTGGTGCCTGTCGATTAGACTAGGACATGATAAGAGAGATTCAGACAAGGAAAGGATGCAAAGAGTGCTGCGTGTTGTGTTGTGTGCTGGTGACGGGAGGTAGAGTCGCTTAGGCGAGGAAAGCGAAGAGACCCGCGGCGGCGGTGGCGAGGAGGCCGAACTGGACGGTGAGAGCACCGGCGGCGCCCTCGGAGTCCTGGACGTCGTCGTCGCCACTGCTGGAAGAACCGCCAGTGCCAGTCGCGCTAGAGCCAGAGGAAGATGTGGTCATGGAGCCGCTTGCGGTAGGGCCGGCAGGCATGGTGCCGTTGTTCTGAGGGAAGGGAGCGGGAGCAGCAGGAGTAGCCTCGGGAGCAGTGACGATGTCCTGGCCAGCGACGTCGGAGGACGCCGCGGCGACTGCGGTCTCGGCGGCGGTCTCGGCGGGTGCAACGGCCTCAGAGATGGAAGAGGTCGGGACGTCAGAGACGATGCTCGACTCAACGCCAGCGGAGGCGGACTCGACGATGGAAGAGACAGCGCTGGTTGCGGCTTCGGGGCTGTCTGCGACTGCGGAAGCGACGGCAGAGGTGGCCTCGGCGGCGGGCTCAGAGACGGCGGCGACGGCTGATTGATCGTTAGCATTGATCGAGATTGATTGATTGCAAGGGAGGTTATGACTTACCCTCTCCGGCACCTGCGCCCTGAGGAGCGGTGATCTCGTCGAAGCTGGCAGCGCTGTCGGCACCAGCAGCGTAGGCAGAGGCGGCGAAGGCAATGGTGAAGGTAGAGGCACGCATTTTGATTGAGTTGTGTTGGTTTTGGTGATGGAGTAAGAAGTCGATGATTGATTAGTCGACTAGGCTTGAGAAGATCGGGTAGCGACTGTAGTTGATTGATATGCTGTTGCAAGGCTGAAGACGAGATGAGATGATGACTGGGAGACAAAAGGGAGAAGTGTGTGGTGCTTTTGTACAACAGGAGAATGTATGTGCTTGTGCTTGTGTACGCGAAGGCCGTCATCCGGGACTTGGAAGCCACGCCATCGGTGGCTCTTGGCTAACAGTGGTGGACCTGCAGTAGGGGGAGCTAGGGCCAAACATAGTGCGTCTCGTTCCCTTGCTTAGCATAACGGACACGCCTATCCGCCTCCGCAGCCAAATCACACGACAGCGATCCTTATAATAATAAGCCACCTGGCTGCTGCATGCCTGTATACCTGGCTATACAGCTGTGTAATCATTTGAGCCGCAAAGAGGCAGAGTGACTGGAAAGAATTTACCATCTTCCTCCCCTAAAAGATGCATACTCATCGATAGCAAGAACAATGATATCCACATGGAGAACGCAAATAGCATCTCCAAAATCGGAGAACCCCAGCCTTCCGCCGAGAGAAGAGCTTACGCAACGAAGATTTGCGCCCCTGCCAACACTTTTTCTTCTCGCGTGCTCGCCTGGCTTCTCCCATCCATCCCTGCCATGCCTTTGTATTTCCGCCCGTGTCACCGTGACCGGACGGATCGGGGATGGGTGCGATGCAACAATAGCCATCACACGAAGACCGAATAGCAACCAGTAAACCTTTCCCTCCTCCCACATCTCCGCGAAACAAACGGACGATTTCCCCGTCTTCTGTCGTCTCGTGTCGTTCCAGAATCCTTATGCAACACGCAAGCTCTTCGGGTCGGATGTGCCGGCGCAGGCGCAGCCATTCCCGCACGCCACGCCGCTCTCGTGGTCAGCCCTACGAGGCAAAGACTGTGAAAGGCAAGTTGAAGAAAAACCAATCACCGCTCGAGTGTTTGAGTGTGTGGCTGGTCACCGGCGAGTAGTGATGACACGGCATGCGTGTATCCACCATGTAATACGTACGCACTCGATATACCATCACTGCGATAGCACGAGCGTGACGACTTTGTTGCTATTTACATGCACACTGCCTCTACTCTCCCCGCCAACTCGGTTTTGCTGAGTGAGGCTGAGCACATGGAGGCTACAGGGCGTCGAGCCCTTCAACAAGGAGTAAGGTACTGTAGTGGGAGCAAGTGCGCGGCCTTCCTTGGCCATCTCACTTTTCGACTCACAGACTGTCCCTTACCGATCGGATCCTCAACGCTCGCGGGCTTCTAGTCATGACTATTCAGAAGGATGGAAGTGATCCGCGAAAAACATTGGCATGTCTAGGGCTGAGATTATCGACATGCTATTTTCAAAGGACGTTCTGCCTCGTGCGGCGGTCGGGTAAAGACAACGTTGTTGTCTCTCTTGTCTGGCCTGGCGGATTTGCCATCCGAAGAGAGCGCTTTGATAATGTTATGCCCGGTGCTTTCCAAAGTGCAGACAATGCTCGAGAGGACGCAGAGGTCTAGACTTCATGGAAGATTGCGGCAATGTTGACACAAACAATAGCACCGGTCCCCTGCTTCGATCGATCAACCACTCAATGGACTGGAGGTAAACGTAATTTACAGTAGTGGTACAATTACAGTATACACTCTCCAGAGTCAAGGCCCAGACGCTGATACACGCAACACCACCCTAATGGTGGTTCAGCCCGCCGCCAACTCCCTTCTCCCATCCGTGTATGCTCTCGGCAATGTTCGACCAGTACCTCAAGCGGATCGCCTCTTGCGCCGCAGCTTCCACATCGCCCTTCTCAAAGCACTGCTCGAGGACGTCGACGCTCGCCGCTATCCTCGCATCATTCTCCTCCCGTATCCCCGCCAGTCCCTCCTCGTCCTCGACTTCTTCCACCGCCTCCCTCGCTTCCATGACTTCCATCAACAATGCATTGTCCGATATCTGCGCACTCTCGTCTTCGACGTCAATCCCTCGCTGCGCCAACAGATAGCGCGCGCGCCGAAGCGGGTCCTGTAATGTCTTGTAGGCCTCGTTGATACGCGCGCTGAGAGCTTCGGCCTGCCGCTGCTTGTCCGCACTCGCGCGATCCGGATGAGCCAGCGCTTGCAATTGGATGAATTCCTTGCGCAACTTCTTGAGGTCCGGCGTAAAAGGGGACTTGGGCGGCGGGCCTGAAGGGAAGGTCTCTGGGAACATGTCGTAGTAGGTTTGTGGGAGCACGCTGTCCTGCTGGTGTTGCGCCTCCGAGTCTTGACGGCGGTAGGTTGTGCTTGAGAATGCTCGTGATGTGACGGCTGGGGCGAACGCCTGTCGCCTTGCCCCTCCTGTCGAGACCGATGTGTTGCGGCAGCTGGCACAGATGTATGATGATGCCCTTGAGCTCTGCGCTCTCGAGGTCTTTGTCAGACCACTGCCTAGGGCGCGCCCGGCCTGTCTTATGGTGTTGGATCGCATCGTGTATGTGTGTATGTATATATATCGGTAGATGATGTTGCAGTGTTGCAAGTGGTCGTGTGCAGTTTCGGCCAGTTCTTTGTGAGACTGTACGCCTAGAACATGGATTGTATCGCTCCGAGATTCGAGTCCGCCATTACGTCACCAGAAACCCAAAAACGCTTCACATATGAACGTACATAAGATGGCAACATGACAACTATACAGAAGAACGGACTTACAATGTCGTTGAATGCTCGGGGCTCTTCCATGCTCAAGTTGAGTTCTTACAAGGAACTAGTAGGCACCACGTCCAAGTCCTTCGGTTACCAAAATGAAGTGAATTGTCGATCTGAAGCTAAGCGCGATCAGAAAGACCAACTCTTCCGATGTTATTCGTCTTCAATCAGAATGTTGACTCGATTGGGAAGTTTGGGAGTACCTGGGTGAGTTCACGGCAAGTAACAGAGGCCTATCTTTCTCAATGTTCGAGCAAGAGTCATCAGTCTCACGTTGTAGGCAGATCCAGGGCAAACACCTCAGCAGTCTGCTGGCATTGAATACCAAGATAGTTGATCAATACATTCTTGACCTCTTTCTTCACACGTCTCTGCGCGTGGAAACGCTCACCATGTCCCCCAACTCCTCGCTTCGTTACGCTCAATCTTCAAAGTCCACACTACATGTACCTTGGTCAGTTGTGATACTCAACCGACTCCAGCCAAATCAACCCTCCACATGTAAGACAAGTAAACATGACAATCCACCCATCGCCTGGCACCGCTTTTCCCCTCCCCTCGATAGATCTGGATGAGCATGAATACCAGCCGCAACTCTCCAGCTGCACAAAAAAAACAATTCTAGTTGCCGGCAGCGGCGTTCTGCGCAAGGTCCTCGGTAGACAGCAACTTATCGGGGCCAAAAGACATGGGCAAGAGTTGCTCGAGAGTCATGACCGTGTATTTGCCGAGCTTGTCGTACATCAGGATGGGAGTGCTGGGCTGTTGAAAGCAGTTCGAGTCAGTCAAAGACAGGCCCTCCATTCTTCAAACGAAACTGGGACTCCATCACCGAAGCACTTACATCGCAGAACTCACGGATGAACTGCCTGCACATGCCGCAAGGGCTAGCGGGCGGCGAGATGTCAGTGGCGACCGCGATGGCGCGGAAATCGCCAACTTTGGCTCCCTTTTTGACAGAAAATCAATATCGTCAGTCACTGCGTGGAATAGAAACGGTGAGAGTAGTGGAGCAATTTCACTTACATGCTGCGTCACAGCCGTCGCGATCGCAACTCGCTCCGCGCAGGTTCCAACAGGGTACGCGGCGTTCTCGACATTGGCACCCGTCACGATCGTGCCGCCGGACAACAGCAGGGCGCAGCCGACGTGGAATTTCGAGTATGGGCCTGGTGGGAAAAAAGAGTGGTTAGTAAAGGTCAGCGTATGTGTTTGTTTTGCCTTGCGAAAACAGAGAGCAGTGTGCAACCAGTATCAAAGCAGGCATCAGTACGCATAGTTGGTGTCTATTATATTATTTCGTGGCCACAGGAATAATGCTGGAGTGTCTCTTTGAAGTATACCTTATTGCAGGCAGGCATCTTCCAACGGGAAACGTACAGTAAGCTTTCGACTTTGCTTCAACGCATGCTTCGGCTAGTCTGTCGACGTCGCTGGTCGAGAGACCGTGGATCAGTGCGGTGTCTTGGCGAGAGTGGCCGGGCATTTTTATTATTATTGTGAAGATGTAAATTAAAAGTGAAGGAGTTGTGTTGGTTGGTTGGTGGGTAGCATTATTGCCATGGATGGTGATGTTGGACGTTTGTAGGCACGTTTGTTAAGTGGAGAAGGTGGACTTTGCAAGTCGGACCTCGCCGGAGGGAATATTTTGGGTACACTTCAAGTAAATGATAGATAAACGTGCTCTCGGGGGGCAGATATACAGGTACAGATGTGGGCGACGCTGCAAGCAGTTTGTTTCAATTCATCTACTCTCTGAGAGACGTGGGATCATCAGTCTGTCACTTTGGACTCCACGTGCTGAGCGTGGATGAGTGGTTTCACGCTTTAGCATACATAATAGAGTGCTGCCAAGTGGTTAGATCAGGAAGTGTTCATGGAAAATGTCATTCTCAAATCATTCCCAGCAACAGAAATATACACGCACAAAAGAAACCTGTATTTCCATCCTGGCCGGATATATGGGTATCAAAGGTATCTACAACTCACCACCCAAACCTCCTTAAAAATAAAAGAAACCACGCCCGGCACGAACAATATCTGGTCGCCTCCGGTCTTCCTGAATACCCAACATGCTCTTCACTTTCCTTCCGCTTCCTTCCTACTTTCCAATTCTCGCCAAGTCGCTATACAGCTGGCGCGCTGGGCACACCGGCCACAGGCTCGCTAGCCACCCTTTCAGCGCTCGAATCGAGTTGAGTTGAATCCTTCTTCGCCGCGTCTTTCTCTCCTTCCACCGCCGCACTCAACGATCTAGCCTCGGGAGCTTTCGCAGCAGCAGCAGCAGCAGCACCCGCTTCGCTTTCAGGCTGTTCGGATACAGCTGTCTCGGAGGCGACGGTGCTCTTGGGAGCCACCTCAATCGAAGTCTGTTCGCGAGACAAGGGCTCAGAAGGTCGCTGGGATATTTCGCGGCGCTCGACTTCCGGACGCTCGCCGTCTCGCATCGCCGCATCTTCCATCCCGCGCCAACGCGCTTCTCTTTCTCTGTTCTCGTGGTCCTCTCTCTTGACGTCAAGAGGCGGTGCTTCGACTCGCGGGAACCATGCCTCCGCTGTCCCCTTGGGCCCTTCGTTAAACATGCGGTTCATCAGTTCGCGGTGTCGATTGACCGTCTCGGTGTGCTCGGCATCTTGCTGCGTTCCAGGCGTGACAGTCCTTCCTTCCGAATCGACCATACGTTCCCGCTCCAGGTCGCCCTCGTCCATGTAGTCCCCTTCTTCCATTCCTTCGTCGTCTGACAAGCTTGAACTGTTGTTCGGCTGCAGGGATCGTCCTGATGTTGGCGTGCGACCCTCCATTTCCGCCTTCTCGGCCTCTTTCTTCGCGTGCACTTTGCGCAGGTTATTAGCAGAGCTCACGCTACGCATGTCCGGGCGACCATCTTTGCGGATAAGGACCCCATCCGAGTTACGAATAGGCTTCGTGCGCGTCTTCTTATTGGCAGAGTCGAGATCGTTAGCCATCGCGTAAGGGTCGGCATTAGAAGCTATGGGCGTAGCTGGAAACTCGTGTTCGTGACCGGCAGGGTATGGCAAGCCGTGCGGCGGTGCTGGAGTATGTACGGCAAGATCGGCAGCTGCCGACCGTGCGGCTTCGATCGGAGAGAAGGTATGTTGGCCGGGAAAGTGGCCGTTAGTTGCGGCTTGCTGAGCCGCCCACTGGTGCTCCCTCCACTCAGGTGGAACCTGCATGGTATGGACATGCTCTTGAGCTGGCGCTTCCGGCGCAGGCGGTGGCACGTCTGCGGCCCCAGAGCTGCTTCTACCGCCTCTTCCCCGTCCGCCACGGCGTCCTCCACGATTGCCACGACCTCGGCCACGACCCGTCCCACCAAGACTATGCTCAAATCGGGCATCCATTCCCGAACCTCCGTCGGCTGCACGCCACTGCTCTTGACCATCAGGCTGTCCGGTAACGGTAGAAGTGATGAAACGATATGAGTTGGTGGCTCCCTGACCAGGCACTGGCGCGGGGTTGAATTGAGAATGCGGTTGGATAGGAACGTCTCCAGAGGGAATCCGGCCTCGTGTCTGGTGCGCCGCGTCCATGTGTGCTGCTTGCGCATATGGAGAATGATGGTGCTCATCGCCAAAACTACTTCTTGGTTTGAGCGGGGCTAGCTTGGGTCGCTTGGGGGAGCCGGGTTGAGACGAGTCGTGCGCTGGATGGTGTTCGTCGATGGATCGTTTAGGTCCCTGATTGAGGTTGACGGCCGCCCATCCGGTTGCTTGTGGCTCGGACTCGGGAGGGTGAGATCGCAATGGGTGGCTGTGGGTTGGCGGAGTAGGTCCTCCGGATGGGTACGACTCCGCGGCACCTGCAGGACCTGCCGGACGCCAACTGGACATTGAGTTGGAAGGAGGAAGAGGCTCCACTGGGCGGAAGCCAGGCTGGCGAGCTGCTTGTTGCGCTTGCTCTGCGGCAATAGGTTGGCGCTCTTGGGCAGAGTGGAATCCGGCACCAGGCTGAGACTCGAGGACTGGAGCAGTGGATTGATGACTGGGCTGCCTACCGTGCTCGGATGACAGTGATACACCTGGACGCATAGATGGTAAGGGCTGGCCTGGAACTTGTTGCGCGCGCATGGCATCGTGATGTTTTTGGTCTGCGCGCGCAGCCGCACCCTCGGGTTGAGCGCCAGGAGCATTAGTCGCGCTTTGGCTCTCGAACCGATTGAGACGCTGTTTCATGAGCTCGATTTGAATCTTGAGATTGTCGACTTCATTGGCTTTGGTGGTGACATTGGCTATTTGATTGGCCAAGACCTCGACATCAGCAGGGTCGTAACGACCTGGGTCCGCTGCTCTAGGAGGGAATCGACCCGAACGAAGGTCGTTGCGCATCTCGTCCATGAAACCGATGACGGTTCTCATTTCATGTTGCAACCGGGCAACAGCCTCACTGATACGTGCGACATCCTGGTGATGACCTTGGATCATGTTGTAGTTGAAGGCGACCTGCTGTTCGAGCCGAGTGAAGCCCTGGACGAGATCAGGCTCGGACTGCCGCAGGGGCGGGCCATGTTGGTGTTCTGGAGCACCCATTTATGAGACTCGCGAGTGGCCGTGCGACGCGGATTGCGAGTGCTGTGGCGGTGGTGGTTGCGGTTGTCGTGGTGGTGGCGCGTCTCTAGATAGAATCTCTCTGGGCGCCGCCATGGATGATGCAGATGATGCGCCTGCCGCCTCCTCTACCCTCTCCTTCTCCATGAGAGGGCGGATCCCATGCGACGGGGGCCCACGGTACTTCTACTTAAGCCCAGGGAGATGAATGGGACAATAGACGCTGAAGGTATACAACGTTGGTGATCTTGGCGGCGCGAGGCGTCGATCAGCTAGATGGGATCGTCAGTGGGTGTTTCACTCCAATACTGCGGCCAGTGCGCGCGAATATGACGCGCTCCACAATTGGATTGTAGTGGTGAAAGTGCAGGCAGTACCTCAAAAGGCAGTAACAATAGATGGAGGTGGTACTGAGTATGTAAGTAGCTGTCGAGCACAGCAGGGGAAGGAAGGTAGGTTGGTAGAGTTGCGGACAACAACAGCAGCACATACCAAACTACTAGGTGCTAAGCCGCGTGCGCACGACCCAGTGAAAAGAAGGCAGTACGTACAGTTAGGTTGTATGTAGTAGGTTAGTGGCAGATCAACGGCGCGAAAGAAGCATCAGGAAGCGAAAGGGTGGAAAGCTGGGATAAGGACATGAGGACCAGCACGAGGTGGGAGCTGTCAGGAAATCGGGATGCTAAGGTAGACTGGACATTGTAGGGTTCGTGTCTGACTGATTAGAGGCTGGAGCCAGCGTGGAGCCTTTTGGCCTATACCTCTTCTACTAGTGCTAACCAGCCGAGCCAATGAACACGCCAGGACGAATCAGGATCTTTTGTCGGTGCCGATATAGCAGACCAGGAATCTCGTTGGGACGAGCGAAGGGATGGCGCACTGATGCGAACTAGGAACGCCGCCCGTTTGCTTTAGCTTGCAATAAATCGTCCGCCTAACCCTTGCGCGATAATCCGCCATGTCTATATTCGAGATGGGATGGATTTGATTATTGGATGAGGGGGGAGGGTTGATTTGATTGATTTGATTGATTGATTGATTGATATCTTGACGTGGCGGACTGAGGTACTGGTATGTACCTACATGTACCTTACTACTCCAATTCGAAGCTGCTTACTGCATACCTTACATGCATGCAGGCAATCGCACTAGGCCAACTGTACATGAAGCATTAATGTTCTGCCAGCTCTGCATGTCCACCGTCTTGTCGCTGACAATAATTGACAACACAACACAACACAACACTCTGGGCCTCGCGTGCAGGATGCATCGTGCCTCGCCGCTCGTGTAGCACGGAACCATCCCCAGTCTATACGCAAAGCAGCCAACAATTTCGCTCTCTCTACTAATCTGTGACAACGGGAGTATCCGACAGAAGACGCTGCTCGTAACTCTGTTTTCCAATAACTCTTAGCGCAGGCGTGCACCGCGGCAGCTTGCAGGCCTGCCACCCTTGAGCGAGTGCCTCACTGCCTACACTTACCGTCTGTACCTCGAGCAGTCTCACCGCATCCTCGCAGCTACTCCAATAGCTCCCATAGATGCGTACAACTGCCTTGCCTGCGGCCGCCTCAAACAGCAAAGGCGTGACGGCGATTTTCTGCTCCTCACCGAACGTGATTGGGTGCAAGCAATTAAAACCCATAGGTGGGGGACATGCGGCACACTCGCGTTCTGGACAAAGTGCACTGACCTCGGAAATGAAAGATGGGCCCTTGATCTTGTTTGCACCTGAGCTAGCACTACTGCAGGACCCCGAGACTACTCACTACTGTAACTCACTGTTATTAACTGTTGCTTGGTTCTTGTATTGTCATGTTCATGTAGACGAGCCGGGTGTTATGGTGACAACTCGGCCCAGTCTATGCAACAATGCCATCTCGTCTCGTCGAGACATGAGCGTACATGCGTGACTTGGTTGCATGTCTCAGACCTAACCGGGAAATAAGTAGCTGTAAGCTATCTCGGTATGTGGGCTTGTCATCTCAGATGTACGTGCATGACACATCGACACCTTGCCTTCAAAGCTTGCGCCTCGCAGTACTATGCGATCTGTCAGAAATTGGGATCTTGTTTGGGCATCGCTTAGCGCCGCATTATTGGGAGCCCTACGCGTGTGGGCCATCCGGCTCAAAGACTCGCAGACTCGAAACACAACGGCAAAACCTTTTCTTCCTTTCTTGGAGATACGATACCTGGATACAATCTTGTACTCAAAAAGGCTAAACAGGCAGGCGCAACCCTGGTTGGTAGACTCGTGGACGGGAAACTCTCCTGTACTTTCACGTGAACAATTGCCGTCGCATGGGCGGGGTTTTTCTGCTTTCTGCTTTCGATTGGGGAGTGAGAGGTGTCACCTCCTGCGATTACTCCACCTGTCTGAACGACCAACGTGGTGTTTGACTTCATCTTGGCTGATCACCTCTCGGTCCTTCTGTGCTTTCTCTTGACGATCGGGTGTCACAATCTGCCCGTAAATCGCAAGGTTTCGGAGCATGCCGCATCCAGGTATCACCTAGAGCATAAGTCGTCGATGCTCAGGTAAGTTTTGTTTGTGGTTGGTACCTACAGGCTACAGTAGTAGTAGTACATGTATACAGGCTCTGCGATGCTAAAAGGCGGATATACGGGGCAGGTGGCGCAGTGTCAATTCCAGAACACTATTATTGCAACACGAATGCACGTGTATAAGCTCGAGACTTACGCGTCCTACCCACTGATTGAAATTGACTATACTAAGGTAAGCATGCGTTCTAGCGATTACGGTAAGCATACCGACCTGGGTAAGTCCACTTTGTCGATCCGAAAATACTGACTGGTCTCACTACGGTACCACGACCAGTCCAATCAAGAATCGCTCTAGCACGAACACTATTCATCAATCTTAGGAAGCGACTACACTCGCTAGTGTTTCAATGGCTACATGTGCATGCTCGATGCTTCCTTACACCCGCCTACATTGCTTGACATCGCACTCGCAGGACGAGTAGAGACGTGTCGTGGTCCCGATGGAGACCGAGCAGTAGTACTGCAGGTTGGTCACCAGCTCAGCATTGTTGATCTCGCGTTCCAAGTGATCCATGGGAACACCTTACCCATCATACGTGAAGGTTTCTTGCTCTCAATGATGGCTAGCCTCTTCAAATCTTCTCACCTACGGTACTGGATCTCCTCTATATTCGCTAGCAGCACATATCAATGGCCGGACTAACAAAACTTCCATTCGACGTCTCCTACTATCTGCCGACGCTTGCCTCGGAGTCCAGCAGAGCGTTTAGCCGCTCTCGATCAGTGTAAGCTTCAAAGTACCTGACCTACTACAACAGAGGGCGTACCTACGACGACGACGACGCCGTTATCAACGACTGGTTCAACGAACTTCTCTGACACGGCCAAGCTAAGAACCGCCGTGAAGATGTGCCTACCTACCTAGTCAAGCCTGCTGCATACACAGATGTAGGCCTTTTCGACCACTAATCCAACGCACATACTGTAGCATAACATTCGTCACACATGATGAAACCTTTTTTGTCTCCCTGTCACACGACATATCTGCGGCAGCCAGAAATGGATCCCTGCCGCGCTGCCAGCGGGGTGTCAAAGTGGCTTGCATGTATTGCATACATGCACTTTTCACCAATGTAAAGGAGGCAATGAAGGTCGTACGGACAAGCAGCCGTCCGGATGAAGCTTACCTACTGTATGTCCTGCATGTTCGAATGAGGACATTTGGCTGCCTACACCCCGCGGTACCCTACATGCAAGCAGGCAGGTGCCAGGGAGATCGCACGACGGTGTCTGAGAGAGCAAAAGTTCGGATCGTTCATGGTATGATGGTATGGTGTACCTTAGCTAGGTAAATCGCAGGTACTGAGAAGTGATAGTGTGTGGCTTCCTTAGGATTGCGCCCACCTTTTGCTTTTCACTTTACAGCAATGAAGCCGATGCCCCTTCTAGCTTTCTCGCAGGCCTTCTTCAGCTTCTGCTCCTCGACGTCCGTCCACTGCACGCTCAGTTGATCCCACTTCTTGACCTTGAACTCTTGCTTGAACTTGGTGTGCTGCGCCTGCAGCTCCGACAAGTCCCTTGGATCGCCGGAGCCCGAGTAGACGATGAAAGCAGTGCAAGGCGGCAGCGCCTCGTAGATTTCGCGGATGTACTTGCTCGTCTGCGCAACGACATCGGCAAGCGGCGTGTCAGTGCTAGAAGCCGTGGCCGAATTGCGCAGAGCGTCCGAGTCGACCGCTTTAGATCGGTTCCACCAGCCTTGTCGCGCTTCGAGCTCGCGCATGCGTGCCCAGATGAAATCGACGCTGTCTTTTGGCATACTAACGCCGGTCTCGTCGCCTGAAAGTGCGCGCTTGACTCCGGCGACAACATCGGCGTCCGTCTCGCAGCCGATGGCGATGGTAGCCTGTGAGCCGAAGCCACGCGTGGGCTCGCCCCAGTCGACAACTGCACCAGTTCGGTGCTCGTCATCACCGATGGGGTTCACCTTGTCGCGCTTCGGGCGGATGGCGCGACCAATACGCTTAAAGATACTCTCTCCCGCCGCTTCAGACGTTCCCCAGAGCTTGCCCTTTTCGCACTTTTGCTTGACCAAATCCAAGCAGGCGCGTGCGTCTTCGACACTGTTATGGCCGGTAGAGCCGGATCCTTTCTGGATTTCACGAGACAGATACTTGCTGCATAGCCATTTGAGCGAAGACTTTAGTGGTGGGCCGCGAGGGTGAGGGAAAAGTAGTGCGGTGTCGATGATGAAGGGGTGGGTAATGTGTAGGGCGTTAAGATCGGAGTTGAGACTGTGTCCGATAAGGATAGATTGAGGCGTCAAGATCTCGAGGAGCTTGGTTTGCACATCTTTGAGGCTCGTGTTTACACCTTCGAGCATTTCAGGCGTAATGCCAGAGTACTGGGTCAAGTAGTTGGTGATTGGATTTTCGGGTTTGACGAACTCGTCCATCACGACAGCTCCATCCCAGTCAACAATGCTGATGCGGGTGAGGCTGAACACCTGCGGCGTCACGCCCTCTGAGGAAGTGATGCACATTTCACAGTCCATAGCCAGGACCTTTCGGCCTTGTGTCAGAGAACCTTTCTCGATCTGATCTTCAGGAGCATCACCGTCCGATAGCTTGGTGAGAGCGTTTGTGTCAACCCAACCATCTTCGGTAGTCTTTTTGTTGGTCTTCCTACTCTCTGCTTCGGCTTGTCCAAGATCGCGGTCCTCGGAAAAGTGCGCGGGATGCATCACATATCCTTCATCCATGAGCTCTCCAGTTGTGGCCAGTAGTTCTGTCACTGGCGTCCGCTTGTTCTTCCAATTGCGACCTTCCGCTGGTGGTTGTGGACCTTTACGGTTCTTCTCTTCCTTGGTCTTTGGGATTGGCGCTGTGAGCATCGAAGCCAGCGGTGAATGCATGCGCGAATTCCTGTCATCGCCCGAGGTTTTGATGGGCCAAATATGGTCGAAAGTTTGGCCAATGGGTAGAAGCGGTTCTGGCACCCGCTCTTCCTCAAGCTTGGTGGGATAGTAATCATCAGGGCTTATGTTCAACTTGCGGCGATTCACAGGCTCCGGTTTCATTGCTGTTATTGCCTCAGCGGGCAGTGCATGTGACTTGACCTCAACTCCGTTGTCCGCAGCAGGAGCCCCACCGAATAGTTGTGCACCAAGTAATACAGTCTGACCGTCGACTGGTGGTTCCTCGGCAATTGTCTCTTCTTTGACTTCCTCTACCGGCGCAACCGCAGACTCCAAGGGTATGGCTCCGTTGAACATGCCAGCTTCAAGACCCGGTACCATCAGGGTGACAACCTTGCGAACGCTCGAGTGGTGTTTGATTGAACACCATTGCGGCGCAGTACCGTCGGCAAGCAGATAGAGCGCAAGATTTTGCAAGTCGTGGATCTTCACGTAACTTTGCAGTCTGGCGTGGGCTGCATATCCAATTTCCGGGTAATTGCCACGCTCCTTGGTAGGTTGCTTCTTCCTTTTCTTGTTCTTCTTTGAGCCTGCTACCTCCCAGTCGTCGCCGTTGTCTGCATCCTTGCGCTCTTCTTGGGTGCCATCTATGGCTTGCCCATCGGCAGGTGGTGATGCGCCGTTGATGCGCGCGAGTGTCTGGCCTACGCTGTTGCGACTGAGATTGTCGTAGTCATCTTGCGATCTCTTGCGCTTCGACATATTGGCTGCGCGCGACCTTGGTGTAAGTGTGATGTTCCAAGTTAAGATTGTTCGTATACCTTCAATTCTGCGACTCGAGGCAGGCGGGACCGAATTTAGAGTTTCAGGGTTAGGGTTACGTGTCGCGCCTAAGCGCCACTATGAGCTTCACTCTGTTGACTGCCACTTTGCTCCGTTCATGTGATCCATTTGCATACATCCCTACACATTGTCCATCATCGCAGTGAGCTCTATTGTATCTCGCTATGCAATCGGAAGCGCCAAAAGAACATCAACCGGATGCTCGTCTTTTCGAATCGCCGTGCGACATCCCGGCGCATTGAGTACACTTCACAGGCGCCGTGGCGACAGGCTCCACCGTTTTGTACGATACAGACTCGAGTCGCAGCTACGTCGTAGCAATATCTGCTGGTCTACTGGGTCATGGAGCTGGTTCTCTTGGTCGCAGATCCACCGGGTAAACCGTGACAGGATTATCACCAAGATCAGCGGATCACATCGATCCTGAACCAATGAACCTCATTCAAAGACACACGCTCTGCTCATAAAACCATTTGGCGTCGCTGGCAAGCAGTTTTTGGAACGTCAGGTGTTTATTTGAATCAATCTACGACCTTCATCTGGTTCTCCCCAAACTGGACGCGTCTTATCTCATGCCAGGAACGCTTCAAATCGCCATATCAACGGATGCAGTTGGCTATCGCGACTTGCTACTCATTGGCGGCGTTCGGGTTACAGTACACAACGCCATCAGTCAAGTTCAACGGAGTTTCTGGCTCGAAGGACGAATTTTTTACTCATTGACCTCTCCACTTCAGTCTTCGCCCATCCGATTTCGCCTTCGCCTCTGTCTTTCTTGCACGCTTCCTGCGTCCCTATCGCTCGTCTGATGCGTTGCAGCTTCACAAACCATCAAACAGATCCAATTTCCATCAAGCAGGTCTTGTGGTCTAGTGGTTACGATTCTCGCTTAGGGTTTGCAACAGCAATCAATTGCGAGAGGTCCCCGGTTCGAGTCCGGGCAAGACCCTGTTCTTTTGCTCTTGTTGGGTATATCCTTTTGATATTGATGTTGTTGGCGCTGAAAGGGAAGGGGCGCAGACGTAAGTGAAATTCCGGTTTGCGTGGTTGCAAAACCAGTCAGGAAGCGGGGTCTTGGCGCCAGCTGGACTTGATACAACCAGACCGACCATCAGCAGTCGATTGGATCGATCTTTTGCTACGTGTGCGGACACAGTGACCCATATGGGTTTTACTACTTGGTCGCTTAGAAGCCGGGCAATTGACATTACGGGCTTCTTCTAATTCTGCCTAGGCACAGGAGACAACGCTAATCTTACAATCTGCAAGTTCCGACTTCGGTATAACCAAAAGTTCTATGAGATCTTTATGGAACGTTTCGCAAGCTAGTTTGACGCGGACTATACCTATTAGACGCACGACGGAGCCATTGCGCCCATTGATGCACTACTGTCAACATCAGATCTTGACCAACGACAATTTCGCATCTAGCACCACTAGATACGTGCGATGCTCGACACCTTACTGTGCACCAACCCTAACCCTACAATTGATATAAAAAAGTTTACCACCCACTATTCTCCTCCGTCCTATTGCCTACACGCATTGAACATTGGGTGTGTGTGTGTGTGTGTGTTATAGAC
>Ga0265797_10000492_pt1 | contig 71493 bp, 63 predicted proteins | sample P2T30metagenome_FD_192433 | JGI IMG/M metagenome (GOLD analysis project Ga0265797, IMG submission 192433) | Plant litter microbial communities from East Loma Ridge, Irvine, California - P2 T30 | ecosystem: Environmental > Terrestrial > Plant litter > Unclassified | place: USA: California...
AACCGGATTCGTCAAAATACAGGAGTTCGCATCGGTGCTCACGATCGAGCCGGCCCAGTGCCCCAATCACCTTGCCGGCGCGGTCGAACGCCTCCTGGTTCCGTTTTTTTTAAACTGTAGCGGTAGCGTTTGAAACTGAAATTCATCTCCTTGAGATAGCGCGTGGCGGTGCGTTCGCTGATTGCGGCGTGTTCCTGACGCTGCTCGATGTGGCGCAGCAGTGCCACCACTGTTCCGCCCTCGGCCTGTGCCAACTCGGCCAAGGCCTGTTTCTGTTGAGGCGTCCACTTTCTCGGTCGCCCTGTATGGCGTCCTTCATACAGCCCGGCCAGCCCAAGTTTGTTCCAGCGCTGCCACCACTGCTCTACGCTATTCAAATGCACCATGAACTCATCAGCAGTCTGCTGCAACGTCAGCCCTTGGCTCAACCTTAAAATGCCTTGTGCCCGCATTCGAGTCCGCGGATGGGAGTGGAAAATGCCCATTTCCCGCAGCGTTCGCCGTTCATCCTCAGACAGTTCTAACCGTTTCATCGCGCCAACTCCTGCAGCATTGTCTATTCGACTTTGACCGCAAAAATTGGCAGACTACTTAGTACATAGGTGGCCGTTAGCGCTTTTCGACGACTGTCAGGTTATGCGTTACGGCTGAAATAATTCCTCCAAAGGTGAGATTTTTGGCGGATATTCCAGACGAAGGTGTACGTTTTTGATAGGCACTAAAAAATTTCCCACTCATAGCATGTTTTGTTCAATTAACGCGTTCGAAGACACTTAGATAACGTGAAAGGTAGAAGGATTTTCCCACCTTCTGCTGTTCAGTCTCGCTAAACTATCAAAAGCGTTCACCTTTCGACCCAAAGCGGAAATTCCGCAAGCTCAACCGACGTGGGTCGGCTCCTGCGTCGCCAGGTCATGGTCACCATCTTTGCCGTACTCCCGGATCTGGTCCAGCGCGCTCTGCCGCGTGTACGCCATGGTGGTCGTCACGCTGGCGTGCCCCAGCGACTCCGCCACGACCCGGATATCACGGCCACGCACGATCAGTGCCTTGGCAAAGGTGTGCCGCAGCCAGTGCGGAGACACTTCGCGCAATTGGGTCGCCTCAGCACCGCGGCCATCCCGCTCAAGAGACACTGCTACCTCCTCAAGTCGGTTTTTCACAATCAAATACAAGCTCTTGCGCGATGTGATGCTGGCCCAGGCCCGGAAGTACCTGCGCGACTTCGCCTCGGTCACCATGCGGCTGCCAATCGCCACGGGTTTTGTTTGCACCGACAGCAGCAGCCCGTAGTCTTCGCCGGGTTCCGGCACTGGCGACAGTCCAAACGCACTGCGGTACGCCATCAGCTCCTCGAACACTGCTCTCGTCATCGGCACGTCCCGCCCGGTACTGCCCTTGGCATGTTCCTCATCAACTTTCAGGATCCAGTAGGTCCGCGCCGTCTTCGGATCCGTGAGCGGATACACATCTCTCATGCACACGCCGACCAGTTCGGACGCCCGCAGCCCGAGCTCGCGCAGCGCGACAAACGCAAACCGGTCGCGCGCGCGCAGCCGGGCCGCGGAGTCGTCAAGCACGGGTAACGCATCCAGGTAGTCCAGCACATACGCATAAAGGTCGAGGTCAAGCGATCGCTCGGCATTGATCCGCCGCGATTTACGAGTTTTTACGCGCGCCATCGGGTTGCGCCGGATGACCCCATCTTCATGCAACTGGTTGAAGAGGGCGCGTACGCACCGGAGGATGTCGTCGCGGCTGCCAGGGGAGGGCGCTGTACGAAAGGGCGTATAGCCCGGCTCGTCGGCACGCACAAAGCGCAGCACGGGTTGTAATTCGCCATCGGCACCTGGTCTCGTTTTGCCGGTCTCAATCTTGCGGCACAGGCAGTCGGCGGGCAGATCGCGCAGGAACGATATAAACCCATTCGCATGGGCCTGGGTCCAGTGGATGGGCGGCACGCCGATCCGGTCGCAGTACCAGCGCAGTTTGGCGACGTGGTAGCTGTACGTGTTCGCTGTCTCCTGGCTGTAATCTCCGCCGTTGTGGCGCACACCGTCCAGCCAGACCTCGACGGAGCGCCAGGCGGCTGCGACGACAAGTTCTCCCTCGCTCTTTGTCACGATGTCGTCGACGGTATCCCTCATCGCATTCCTCCTGGTGCGCTGCGCGCCATGCGCAGCTGGTCGATCGTCATTTCCAGCCGATCAATTTTAGATTGCAGCTCGGCCAAGCGGTCCTTGGCCAGCCGGGTTTCGGCCCGGCCCATCTCGATCGATTGCATGGCAAACAGCCGCTGACCTTTTAGCTCTTCCGTCAGGCTCGCCACGGCTTGCCGCTGTTGCGCCAGGGCGGCCTGGCTCGCATCCAGTTCGCGGGCGAGGAGGTCGGCGCGGGTTACATGCGCCTGCAGCTCGCCGGCGAGCCGCGCAGCCTGGGCTTTGGCCTCAAGCGTCGCGCGCTCGGCCTCGCGCAGCCGGCCGTTCAGATAATCGACCTGGGCGTCGCGGCCGGCCTGGGCGGCCAGACGGGAGAATTGCGGCATGCATTCGACGAAAACCGAACGGATCACGGACGCATCCATCGCCGGCGCTGCAGGGAGCTGCTGATAGACACCCGGTCCAGCCTGGAGCAACATCGCTGGCGGCGCGGTCACGGCCGCCGCTAACTCACGCTCGAGGGCGTCGCGTTCACTGGCGATGGTCGACGTCGACGGGCTGCGGCCGGGCGCGTAGGCGCGCAGCAGCCGCCGGTAAATGTCGGGTCCATAAAGCTTATTCGTGACGTCGTGGACGACGCGGATGAACGCCCGCAAGAACGGCCGGTGGTTACCCGGCTCGAGCGGATACGACTCCAGCAGCGGAGCCACGCGCTGCACGAGCTGGCGGGCCTGGTCATCGGTCAGTGAAAAAGGCGGGCGGCTCATGGAATTTCCGTGACGCGACCGGTAATTGCGGCAGCGTGTCGCGCGCAGGAGGGCACGTCGGGAGACGGTAAAGAACCGCGTCGGGGCGGACGGCTGCAGGCGGATGAGACAGCAATTGATGGGCGCATGACCGGTAGGGTAACCGGTATTAAAAGCGTTGTCAAAAGTGGACTTTCGACTTAGCTAGCATTAAGTCGAAAGTTCTCGAAGAGAGGTGTATGAGGATCCTGGGCGGTCTGCAGCGTTCTGCGGGCACCGAAGGGTCTGAACATTCTGGGCAGCCACGCCATACTGCTATGCAACTGCATGGTCACGCTCCACAAGACAACACCCCATCCAGGCAGTCGCAGCCATCCGGTCTCTTCGACATGCCCCCGTGCTACTGGTGAGCTTCTACAGGGACTTCGAGTTCCAGTGGCTGTCGGGTGCTTAGGCTGCCTAGGGCTGAGCAACATCGAGCTTTTCTTGCAACATCGCACGCAGCTTGTGTTGATGCCACTCTTGATGCAAAATGAGGCAGAAATTGATGCAAGGAGATGTGATGCGAACGACAGTGACAATCGACGACGAACTGTACGCGAAGGCCATGGATATGGCGGATCCGGAAATGGACAAGGCAGACCTTTTTCGCGAAGCGATCAAAACCTTCGTGCGCGTCCAGGCCGCGAAGCGCCTTGCCGCACTCGGCGGCTCCTCACCAGACATGCCTGAGGTGCCCCGTCGACGTGACGACCACGCTTGATGAACGGTGTCCTGATCGATACATCGGTATGGGTGGACCATTTCCGACACCGCAATGACACCCTCGTCGAGCTGCTTGGCCTGGATCTGGCACTGTCGCACCCGATGATTGTGACCGAGCTGGCGTGCGGCACGCCGCCAGCCCCGCGGTCTCGGACGTTATCGGATATCGGCATGCTCCCGCAGACGCGCCAAGCCACGCTGGGTGAAGTCAGGGAACTGATCGAGCGCGAACGCTTATATGGCCTTGGATGCGGCCTGGTTGACCTTGCACTACTGGCCTCGACCCTGCTCACTCCGGGATTGCGCCTTTGGTCCCAGGACAAACGGCTGGCGCAGCTCGCACAACAGTTTGGCGTCGCCTTCGCGCCGACCCGGCAATAGTGCTGCCTCCAACGCTCACGCTATTCAACATAGCCCGCGTTATGTTGAGTAGATTTATCAGATGGTTTTGACATTCCACGCGACGCGCCTGTGCGGATAAATGGGCTGCAGGGAAGTCAGCCACCGGACCGGATGTTGCTGAAAAGCACGGTTCTGAGGTCGGTCGAGGGATACCAGCAAGCGAGCTCACGTAGCTTGATGCATAGGGAGTGGCCTGGGTAATCTTAAGTCCTCGCGCTCCGTCAACAATCGAGGTTGTCGGCGCTCGCCTGAGCGTACTGAAAATCAATAGGTACGGCTAATGGGCCCCGTCATCCAGTGTCGACGAACTTTTCGTGACACATCACGGTTTTAGCGCATGGTGCTCTTGAAAGAACTCAGGCCCTATCCTGCCGCGATTGGACAGTGATGACCACCCCAGCGTAGAGTTGGCAGACGAAACAACAACGGATACGTGGCTGGAAACGATTGATCGATAATTGCCGAGAGATCAACAATGGACGTAAGTGACGTGCAAACGACATAATTCGGTCCAAGAGCAGACGCTCTCTGCTGCTTCAGTCCAGTACATGTTCACGCGAGGGCACACCTAAGAACGCTGGAGGCCACGTATTTAAGAGAGGAGCGAAACCGGACAGGAAAAAAAATGCCCGCTGGGAAGCGGGCTGAATCTATTTTCTTGGAGGAGAATAGAGGAGACATATTCATCATGCTGCAACGCACAACAACTGTCCAATGTGCGTTCGTGATACCTGCAATGCGTCACACTCATGTCTTGTAACGCAACTGCACTCTTAACTCGACAATACCAAAAATATTGTCGAGTAAAATCACACCCGCGGTGTTGTTTGACTCTTCACGTCACGCTTGAAATTTCAGCTTTGATAACGGAAATCAAAGCCAATTTTTTTCTCCGTCCTGCCCATGCTCTAGACGCTCAGCGGCCATCCACCGTTGCCTTCATTTGCCACGTCCGGCCTCGGCACTGTCGACCTATTGCGCCAAGACTGCTGTGTTTTAGCCGTGACTCGTGGAGCGACTACATTCTAAAACGACCTCGCCGCTTCGAGGCTCGTGCTTTTTCCATGGATCGCAACTATGCTTTCAGCGCTTGCAGGCACTTGTACACTTCCTTTTTCACGCCGTTGCCGTTCTTTCTCCTCTAAATCACATCTTGTCAGCACATCCAGCCACGCCGATCCTCTGCTAATTTTTATGTGCATGAAAATAATTTTTGTGCACAAAAATGTTCGACAGCGCTATAATTGGCAAGACCAAACGGGCGTCGCCCGAGCGCTACTCTAACTAGGAGGAAGAATGAAGCTGATCTCATATAGCCGTGCCGGCACGGCGCATTTCGGAGCTGTTGTCGAAGCTGGTGTCATCGAGCTGACCTCGCGTGTCGCCGGTATCACAGACTTGGCGTCACTGCTGGGCAGTACCGAAGGGCTCAATCAAGCGCGCGCCATCGTGGCCGCTCAACAGCCAGATTACGACATCGCTGATGTCAAACTTGCACCAGTTATTCCGAATCCAGGCAAGGTGGTCTGCGTCGGCATCAACTATGTCGAACATGCTGAAGAGGCCGGCCGCAAGATCGGCCAATACCCGGTCATCTTCCAACGCTACAGCGAAACCCTGATCGCACATGGCGAACCGCTGCTGCGCCCCAAGGCATCCACAAACTTTGACTTCGAGGCAGAGCTTGCTGTCGTGATCGGCAAAGGTGGTGCGCACATCGAAGCAGCCGACGCGATGCAACACGTCGCCGGCTACACCTGCTTCAATGACGCCAGCGTCCGTGACTGGCAATTCCATACCCATCAATATGGCATGGGCAAGAACTTCAATGCCACCGGGGCATTGGGGCCATGGCTGGTAACCGCGGACGAGATCACGGATTATCGCGAGTTGACCGTCAAGGGCTTGCTCAACGGTGAACAGCTGCAGGAAGGCCGTCTGTCCGCCCTGGCCTTTGACATCCCTGCCCTGATCGCCTACATCTCGAAGGCACTGCCGCTCAATCCCGGCGACGTTATCGCCACAGGCACCCCGAGCGGCATTGGCTTCAAGCGCACGCCACCGATCTTCCTGAAGGACGGCGATACGTTCGAAGTCGTCATTCCGCGCATCGGGACACTGTCCAATCCGGTGGTTGACGAAGCATAACTAACGCAACGAGGAGACATTGATGAGCAAACTGCCCCGCATTCACTTCACCCATACCGGGTTCTTCTGCGCCGACCTCGACAAGATGGTCGAGTTCTACTGCTCGAAGGTTGGTTTCATCGTCAGCGACCAAGGCGTCGCATCGACCGGTCATCGCCTGTTTTTCATGACCCAGGATCCGCAGATTCACCACCAGCTCGTCCTGTTCGACGGCAAGCCCACCGGCATGCCCTTTAATCCGATCAACCAGCTTTCCTTCCTGCTCGATAGCCTGGAGGACCTCCAGGCCTATTACCGGCAGCTGGTGGAATGGGGCTTTAAGGACATTGACCAGGTCGACCACGGCAATGCATGGTCGCTGTACTTCAAGGACCCGGAAGGCAATCCGATCGAGATGTACGTGGATTCGCCGTTCTACAGCAGCCAGCCCTGCCGTGAGCCGCTCGACCTGTCGAAACCAACCGCAGAGATCCTCAAGCAGACCGAGGAAATGTGCCAGCGCAGGCCGGGCATGCTGACGCGTGAGGCATGGATCGAAAGGACCGCCGAACAAATCCGGCTGAAGCGAGTATGAACGCTAATTACATTGCAGGCGCCTGGCTCGCAGGTGCCGATAGCCGCTGCAACATCAATCCTTCCGACGTGTCCGATGTGATTGGCGAATATGCCTACGCCGATGCGGTCCAGACTGCCGCCGCCATCCAGGCTGCCGCCGATGCGCGGCACTCCTGGGCACAGAGTAGCCCGCAGGTAAGGGCTGATGCGCTCGACAAAATTGGCTCCGAGCTGCTGCAGCGGCGTGCGGAGCTTGGGGAGTTGCTTGCACGCGAAGAGGGCAAGACCCTTGTTGAGGCGACGGCCGAGGTCGGGCGCGCGGGAATGATCTTCAAGTTCTTCGGTGGCGAAGCGCTGCGCCAGCGCGGTGACCGCTTGCCGTCGGTTCGCAGCGGCGTCGATGTCGAGGTCACGCGCGAGCCGGTGGGCGTGGTTGGCATCATCACGCCATGGAACTTCCCGATAGCGATCCCAGCATGGAAAATTGCACCGGCCCTCGCTCACGGCAATACCGTGGTATTCAAGCCGGCCGACCTTGTGCCGGGCTCGGCGTGGGCCCTGGCGGAAATCATCAGCCGGTCCGGCATACCACCGGGCGTCTTCAATCTCACCATGGGACGGGGATCGACCGTAGGACAGGCGATCATCGATTCGCCACTCGTTTCGGCGATCAGCTTCACCGGATCGGTGCAGACTGGACAGCGTTTGATGAGCACTGCAGCCAAGCGCTTCGCCAAAGTACAGCTCGAGATGGGCGGAAAAAATCCCTTGGTCATCCTGAACGACGCTGACCTGGATGTGGCAGTTGACTGCGCCGTTCAGGGCGCGTATTTCTCCACCGGACAGCGCTGCACAGCAGCGTCGCGCTTTATCGTGGAGAAAGGCATTTACACCGAGTTCGCACGGCGTGTGCAGGAGACGCTGGACGGCCTGAAGGTCGGGCATGCTCTCAGGCCCGACACGCAGATCGGACCCGTGGTCGACGCCAGCCAGCTTGAGCAGGACCTCGAGTACGTCAGAATCGGACAGACCGAGGGCGCAAGGCTGGCTACCGGGGGCGAACGGATCCAGCGTGATACCGAAGGCTTCTACATGCAGCCGGCATTCTTCGTCGACGCGGCGCCGAGCATGCGTATTGCCCGCGAAGAAATCTTCGGCCCGGTTGCCTGCGCCATCCCGGCCGACAACTACGAGCATGCACTGCAGATCGCCAACGATTCCGCAGTTGGCCTGTCAGCCGGCATCTGCACCACATCGTTAAAGCACGCGACGCATTTCAAACGGCATGTGCAGGCCGGCATGGTAATGGTTAACGTTCCAACTGCGGGTGTCGACTACCACGTTCCCTTTGGCGGCACCAAGGGCTCAAGCTATGGTTCCCGTGAACAGGGCACCTATGCGGCTGAATTCTACACGACGGTGAAAACAGCCTATACCTGCGCGTAAGTTATTGTACGAAGAAGGGCTGAGCTACCGCTCGGTCCGAACTGCGTTCGTAAGACAAAGCTTGCACCAACACTGGTTTTGTGCATAAAATTCGGGTAAATATTCTTTTTGATCGAATGCCATGCCCAACCTATCTTCCCAGCCAATAACGACTCTCCCTCTGGTCGAGATCGCCTTACAGAAGATGAAGCACTCAATCGTCGCATGCAACCTTAAGCCTGGCGCCAAGCTGAAGGTCGATATGCTGTCGAAAGAATACGGGCTCAGCAGTTCGCCCATCCGCGAAGCCTTGAACCGCCTCACGCAAGAGGGATTGGTCAATGCCAGCGAGAACAAGGGCTTCCGCGTTGCGCTGATCACCATCGAAGACTTCCGTGAAATCTGCCGGTTGCGCCAGTTGCTTGAATGCGAGGCCTTATCGGAAGCGATTGACCGCGGAGACGACGTCTGGGAGGGCAACGTGCTCGCCGCCTTTCATCGTCTGAACGTTGTCGAGAAGCGCATCGATAACGGGCCGGTTGCGCTCGACGACGACTGGAGCGAACGCCACAAGGCTTTCCACTTCGCGCTGTTTGCTGCCTGCACTTCTCCCCTACTGCTCAGTATGGTGGAGTCGCTGTTCGACCGGGCAGAGCGCTACCGCCGGTTTTCGGCGGCACATCGCCAGGGCGAGCGACACAAGAGCAATGAACATGAAGTCTTAATGAATACTGTCCTGTCCCGCGACAAGGCAAAGGCGCTCGACCTGCTGCGAGGCCACATCGAACACACAAAAGACAGCATGGCCGACGTTCTCGCCCGACAAAACGAAATCCTTCAATAATCCCTTTCTTCACCGGCGGCCATCGCGGGCCGTCGGACAACAGCGGACATGCTTCGATCATGGGCCGCCCTCTTGTCAGATCTACCTGCCGTCCTGTCCGCAACGGATGGGAAGCTGCAAAACGTCATGCCCCTTCACCAGCCATAGCAACTCCGACGCCGGCACTGCTGCGCTATCCGGTTGGATAGTTCGCAAAAGCTCATCTCTTCCTCAATGCTGGGCTACGCGAACTGCTACCTATGCCCGGCTTTCATCCTGACCCTCCAGTCAAATATATATTTTCATTTTTTGTGCATATTATGATACTTTATGCACAAGAAGCGTACTTACTGTTGCTGCGACATTGGCGCGGCACGGAGGGCAACGCTCATTCAAATATTTTCTAAATGGAGACACGTATGGATGGCAAGCCCGTCGGAAACTACGAGAACAAACTACTAACGATTTTGTTCTTTACTGTTGGATTCGTTTTCTTTGATCGACTCTCGATCAATTTCCTCTTCCCGTTCATGCGCGAAGAGTTTGCACTGACCAACTCTCAGATTGGTTTGCTGACCTCAGCGCTAGCAGTGACCTGGGCAATTTCTGGCGTCGTGCTATCTGCCTTCGCAGAGAACCTGAACAAGAGGAAACCCATCCTCATCTTCGCGGTTGTCGTATTTTCCGTTTGTTCGATCGGCTCCGGCCTGGCGACGACCTTCATCGGTCTGCTGGTGGCACGGGCCGTCATGGGTCTCGCTGAAGGGCCCGTGCTTCCCATTAGCCAAACCTTGATGGGTTTCGCGTCGAGCGAATCTCGACGCGGCTTCAACATGGGATTTGTACAGGCCTCTGCCGGGGGGCTGCTTGGTGCCGTGCTCGCACCGATGGTCGTAGTGCCGTTGGCGACCCACTACGGCTGGCGCGTCGCGTTTTTCGTTGCTGGCATTCCTGGACTGATCATTGCGGTCCTGCTGTTCAAAATGGTAACTGAGCCTAGCCGCCAAAGCGCGGCCGCGCAAAGCGCAGCGAGCAGCGCGGTAATCGCAGGTGACGACAAGCCAGGATCGTTCAAGCATCTGCTCGGAAACCGCAATGTTTTGCTGTGCCTCCTCATTAGCTGCCTGTTTATCACTTGGTTTATCTCGCTGACGACCTTTGCGCCGCTGTACCTGATGGAAACGCGCGGCTTTTCGCCGAGCGAGATGGGCATGTTGATGACGGCTCTCGGCTTGTCCAGTGTAATTGGCGGCTTCCTGGTGCCGGGCCTCTCCGACCGAATTGGGCGTCGTCCGACAATGATCTTCTTCTCACTGCTCGCCGTGACAGTGCCGCTGGTGCTTGTCTATGCCCACGTCTCGTTGCCGGTGCTCGCCCTGCTGCTGTTCGTAACCTACTTCGGCTACGGCGTCTTCCCCATCTTCCTCGCGACGATTCCTGCTGAATCAATCGGGATCGCTCATGCAGGCAAAGCCATCAGTCTCGTCATCGGACTAGGCGAAGTCGTTGGCGGCTTCTTTGCTCCGATGCTGGAGGGTTATGCCGCAGACCGCTTCGGTACTCATGCGCCCTTCCTGATTGCTTCGGGCGCTACGATGCTGGCTTTCCTGCTGTCCTTCGCCCTCCGGGAGACCGCGCCGGCGAAGCTGCGTAAGAGCGGCGCCACCGATGCCCCTGTGAAACAGGGCCTCGGCATCTGACCTTGCGAGTTCTGGCTGAGCACGAGCACTTCGGTAAAGAGATGCCGGTAGACGTTCCTGCTTAGCCAGTTGCGCCCCCACGCACATCCATCGCATCGCGCAAGCGAGGCCTTGGCGCAACCAAATCACCATAGCAACCGAAAACAAGGAGACAGAAGTGAAGAAAAAATTGATGTTTGCCGCTATGATCGCTGCCCTGCATTCCGGCTTCTGCTGGGCTGACCAACCGGCGGTCAATCTCGGCATGACGAGCTTTCTGGATGGCGCACTGCCGCCCGGTGGTACTGGATGGTACATCCAGAACTACCTAGCTCACTATCACGTCAAGGAACTCAAGGACCAGAACGGGAGCCGCTCGCCATTCGCCAACCAGAAGCTGAACCTGGACATCGACATGGTCCAGCTCGCGTACTTTTCGCCAAACGAGATCGGCAACGCGCGCCTTGGCTGGACCGTACTCGTTCCCGGAATCATCCGCAACGACGTCAATCTCGGGCCCGTGCCAACGCCGGCAGGGCCTGTCAACCTAGGGGGCAGCAACGGCTTGGGGGACGTGATCGTCGGAGCAATGCTGCAGTTTAATACCGTTGTCGGCGAACACGGCCCGGTCTTTGCTCATCGTTTCGAAGTCGACGTCAACCTGCCCACCGGACGCTACGATCGCAACAAGGCGGTTAGTCCCGGCGCCAATCTGTGGTCCTTCAACCCATACTGGGCTGGTACGTACTGGTTCTCGCCGCAGTGGTCTGCCTCGGTGCGAATGCATTACTTGTACAACGGGAAAAACGACGATGGCCCCGGCGGTATCACGATCCAGCCTGGGCAAGCAGTCCACGCCAATTTTGCGACCGAATATGCGGTGCTGCCGCACTTGCGTATTGGCCTGAACGGATACTGGCTGAATCAGTTCACCGATACGAAGGTGAACGGCGTATCGCAATCGGGCCAGCGTGATCGGGTATGGGCCATCGGCCCCGGTCTGCTCTATAACTTCTCGAAGGAAGACGCCCTGTTTGTCAACAGCTACTTCGAAAGCGGGGTGCGCAATGCTGGTGAAGGCAACCGGGTGGTCGTACGTTACGCCCACCACTTCTGAAGCGTTCGAACCTTACGTATTCTGAGTTCATAGCTTGAGCCCCAGCATTTCGCTGGGGCTTTTTTATTGATTCAAGCCGCCACTATTATCCAATAACGCGGTAAGCGATCACGACATTCACATCATGAATACCAACTCTCAACCATACAAAATTTTTATGCACAAACCTAGCTTTGTGCATATAATGGGTAACATGAGGTGCTAGTCTTCGTTGCGGACTGCAACATTCACCGCTACATATGAACGGCTGAGTATCGATTTTAGGCAATCCTCCTGGAGTGTGTATGTCCCTTGTTGAAGTAAGAAAGCGCAGTCTCATCATCGAGACCGTCTATCATGAAAATGGACCAGCCACGGCTACCCCGCTGCGCATGGCCGCAGCATGTGCAGTGATCCGCAATCCCTACGCCGGCAAGTATGAGCCCGATCTGATGCCGTTCATGGCCGAGCTCAGAAATCTCGGCAAGACCCTCGCAGAAGAGCTGGTCGCCACCTTGGGCAAAGACCAGGTGGAAGCCTACGGTAAAGCGGCGATCGTCGGTGTCGACGGCGAGCTCGAGCATGGCGCTGTCTGGCATGAAGCCGGGGGTTGGGCGATGCGACAGGCGCTGGGCGAACCCAAAGCCATCGTTCCGGCGGCAAAAGCAGTCGCTTCGACCGGATACCGCCTGATGATGCCCCTGCACTATATCCATGCGGCTTACGTGCGCAGCCATTTCAACACAATGGAAATTGGTATCCAGGATGCGCCGCGCCCTGGAGAAATTCTGTTCGCTCTGGCCATGGCAACCGGTGGCCGCATTCATTCCCGCCTTGGTGGACTCACCAAAGAGAATGTATCGGTGGGTGACGGTCAGCGCTAATCCTGCACGGCATTTCACGAGAGCATCGCGCAATACGCTCATATGGAATGCGACTGAACACATTTTTATGATTTGGTGGAACACAATGGTTATCCACCGCAATGAAGGAGACAAATAATGAACACGACGATGAAAGTCGCACGCATGCACACTATCGGTGGCCGCATGGAGATTGAACAGGTCCCGGTACCGACCCCGGGTGACCATGACGTCCTCGTCCGCGTGCGCTCTTGCGGGATCGTCCCGAACCTGGCCAACATCCTGGCGAATTGGACCACGTGGTTTCCACAGAATCCCCTCCCGCCGCTCCCAGCAATCTTCGGTCTCGACCCGGCCGGGGAGATTGTGGCCGTCGGCAAGCGGGTGCATGACTGGAAAGTCGGCGAGCGCGTCTACGTCACCCCAGGCCGCTATTGCGGTGGATGCCGCGCATGCCGTTCCGGCGACCTGAACAACTGTTCCTACTTCACCTTCAACGGCTACTTCGGTTTCTCGCAGAAATCCCTCAAGATTTTCAACGATTTCCCCTATGGTGGCTTGGGCGAATACATGACGGCGCCGCAAATTTCGCTCGTACGCCTCCCGGACAACGTCACGTTCGATGAGGCGGCTCGCCTCGGCTACCTCGGCACTGCTTATGCGGCGATGCGTAAAGGTAAGGTCGGGCCAGCGACGACGGTCCTCATCAATGGTATCAGCGGCACGCTGGGTCTGGGCGCAGCGTTATTCGCTATCGCCATGGGCGCGACGCGCATCCTTGGCACCGGGCGTTCGATCGAACTGCTGGAGCGTGTGCGTGAATTGGCCCCGGCCCGCATCGCCACCTTCTCGACCGCAGGCGGTGGTGCGATCGACGAATGGGTCAAAGAAATCACCCAGGGTGCCGGCGCCGACGTCTTTGTCGACTGCCTGGGCCCCGGTGCACCGCATGAAGCAATGCTGCAGGGCATACGCTCGCTGCGCCGTGGAGGCAACGCCTACAATATCGGCGCGATCGCCGGGGACGTCCCAATGGATCTTCACTCGATGATGGACCTGCAGCAGGGGATCACCGGTTCGTGCTGGTTCACTCCAGGCGAAGGCCAGGACATGGCGGACATGGCGGGCGCCGGCGTACTGAACCTGTCGGTATTCGAGCATGTGAGCTTCCCGCTTGAGCAGGTCAACGAAGCGATCTCCGGCATCGTCAACCGTAACGGCGGCTTCAGCAACTACGTCATCCATCCGTAACGTGGGACCGAGGGAACGTATGAAGACAAGACGTATCGTGACCGGTGCGGGCCCCGACGGAAAATCCATATTCGTTGCCGATGCCTCAACGCCTCGCAGCAAGGAATACGAAAGCGCCCCGGGTTTTACAGCATCCTTGGTCTGGGCCACCTCCCCTGTTCCTCGGGTAGGCGGTGCAGGCATGGTAGACCCGACCGAGTCCGTCAAATCCTATGTGCCCGAGGCCGGCGGGACGCGCTGCCTGATCGTGACCTTCCCGCCCGACTCGGTCATGATGGCACCGGAGTTCGACCCGGCCGCATTTGGTGATGAGTCTGCCCAAATCATTCCAGGACTGGCCGACCGGTTCGAACCGGACAGTCCAGGGATGCACACGACGGATACCGTCGACTATGGCGTCGTGTTGGATGGCGAGATCTGGCTGGAACTGGACAACCACCAGGAAACAAAGATCGAGCGTCACCAAGTCGTCGTTCAGCAGGGCACACGCCACGCATGGCGTAACAAGAGCGACAAATGCACGACGATGATGTTCGTGCTGATCGGCGCCACCCGCCAGCATCCGAACGAGTAAGGGCCTTGATCCAACGACGACCACGTCAATGGTCATCGTTGGGTTGCCTCCGCGATTCGTCCCTACCCCGCAGAGCCTTGCCCAGCATGCTGATCGAACCGGCATCACGCTGCCCCTTGTGTTCGCGCCAGGCTCTGCATTCGGATTAAGCAGCGCCAAGTAGTTTTTTTATTTGGCATAGCCCGGATCCCCACTTCTGTTCACTCTGCCACTATTCACATGAAGCTCTCTAATCTGAAAATAGGCACTCGCCTCGCTTGCGGGTTTGGTCTTCTCTGTGGGCTGCTGCTGCTGATCCTGGCTATCGCCACAGCGATGCTCGCCCGAATCAACGAGAACGCTGCCGATATCGCACATAACAGCATGGCGAAGCTGGAAGGCTCCGCGATGGTCCTGAACAATGTCAGCGCCATCGAGATCGCGCTACAACATGCTGTGCTCGCCAGAAGCGCTGCCGAGCGGAAGGACGACTCAGAGCTCATCATGACGAAGCGCGCCGAGGTCGACGCGCTTTACCAGATGGTCGATCCGGCCACCTTCGATGCGCGCGGTCGCGAGGTGTTTGAGCAGGCGGGCAGACTCAACGTTCAGTACGTAAAAGGACAGGATGCCATACTCGGCTTTCTGGCCGCAGGGGACGATGTAACAGCCCGCTCCTATCTGATGGACGAACTCAAGCCGATGCTCGTCTCTTACAAGAAACTGCTCAGCGCCCAAATGGCAAAGCAGAAGGAGCTCGGCAAAGAATCTGCTGAAGAAGGGCAAAGCAAATATATCCTTACCCGCAATGTGCTGATTGCCCTCGGCATCGCCGTCCTGGCCATATCGGCAAGCACTGCATGGTGGACGACACGCTCGATCACGCAACCAATTGCGCAAGCGCTCAAGATCGCCAACACCGTCGCCTCCGGAGACCTGCGGAGCGACATTGCCTACAGCCAAACGGACGAAACCGGCCAGCTGCTGCTTGCTCTCAAAAGAATGAACGACAGCCTGGTCTCCACGGTCAGCACGGTGCGTGCTGGGACCGATACCATCATGTCCGCTTCAGCTCAAGTTGCAAATGGCAGTCTCGACCTGTCATCGCGTACAGAACAGCAAGCAGGGGCACTCGAAGAGACAGCATCATCGATGGAGGAACTAACGTCAATCGTGAGACAGAATGCCGACAATGCTCTTAACGCCAACCAGCTTGCCAAGGATGCCTCGGCGGCTGCAGCTCGTGGCCGCACCGTGATCGAACAAGTTGTCGGTACGATGAGCGAAATCGACACCTCTGCGGCAAAGATCACCGACATCGTCAGTGTCATCGATAGCATCGCTTTTCAAACGAATATTCTCGCATTGAATGCGTCGGTCGAAGCCGCGCGCGCAGGTGAACTGGGACGCGGCTTTGCTGTCGTCGCAAATGAGGTGCGCAACCTGGCGCAGCGCAGCGCAGCTGCTGCCAAAGAAATCAAGGTCTTGATTGAGAGCTCGACAGAGAAAGTACAAGCTGGCAGCAAACTCGTGGGCGAGGCCGGGACGACAATGCGTGACATCGTCGACAGCGTAAGACGTGTCACCGAAATCATGGCGGAAATCAGTGACGCCGGACGCGAGCAAACGAGCGGTATCGAGCAGATCAATCAGGCTGTCATGCAAATCGACGCTGTGACCCAACAGAACGCAGCTTTGGTCGAGGAAACCTCGGCTGCTGCGGCGGCGATGCGTGACCAAGCTGAACGGCTAGCACAAGTGGTCAGCGTCTTCAAGCTGGCAAACCCGGGCAAGCCCGCTAGCTCTCATCCAAGCATCGCCGCGCCGGACAATATGGCGCTCAAGGTCGTCACGTTCAGTCGACGATCGCATCGGCAAGGTGGCTCCGCTTCCTAATTGGGCCATAGCCTCGGTCAGCTGTGAACACTCCTCCATACGTCTTAGAGTGTTGCGATCACCAATCGAATCCACGGCGAAAAGCGGTCCTCCACGGAATGGCTCTGCCGATAAGTGTTGGCTGAAGGAAGGCCCCAAGTCGCGAGGTGAGGCGACTCCGTAGATCAGCCCATCACTCGCTTATCTAATCCGTACTGAGCTGGAGCGCCGAGATGGTCGCGTAGGGTAGTGCCGTCGTAATCTTGGTGGAAGAGTCCGCGTGCTTGCAAGATGGGGACCACGCCGTCGACAAAGGCGTCGATCCCGTCTACATAAACGTCCGGAGACACCCAGAAGCCATCAGCCGCGCCTGCTTCAAACCATTCCTGCATTTGATCAGCGGCCTCGACAGCGGGTCCCGCGATTACCGGATGATAGTCGATCACGCCATGGGCCAACACGTCGCGCAAGGTCCACCCCTCACGCGCGATCTTCAAAGCATGAGCCGAGCGAGGATCGCGCGGCGATGGACGGGCAATGGCCAGCTGCTCTTGTGACAGAGGTTTGTCGAGCCCGGCCGGATCAAGCCGCACACCGAGCATCTGCCCCAGATACGCTACCCGATGCATAAAGGTGCGTTCAGTCAGCGCGATCCGCCGGTCAAGTGCCAACCGTTTGTCGCTAGTGATCGTCGTCATCAGGCCGGGAATGAACTTGATCTCGTCTGGGTTGCGACCAGCGCGTTCGGCAGCGTCCCGGAAAGCGGCGCGTTGCGCGCGAGCGTCTTCTATCGTAAAGGCCGCGCCGATAACAGCGCTGGCGTAGCGGCCAGCCAGGTCAAGGGCATTCGGGCCACCCCCGGCGTGGAAGATCACGGGCTGACCTTGCTCCGACGGAGGGATGTAGAGCGGCCCGCGCGACGCGACAAACTTGCCGCCCCGGTTTATCGGTGCAATCTGCTCGCCTTTCGCAAACTGTCCTGTCGCCTGGTTGCACACCCAAGCATCAATCCCCCAGCTGCCCCACAGAGCCTGCACAAGCTGAACGGTCTCATGTGCCCGGCCGTAGCGTTCCGGGCTGGACGGAAGTCGCTTGCCGTAGTTTGCCGCGACATCTTCGCCGCTCGATGTGACAGCATTCCAGCCCGCTCGACCGTGGCTCATGATATCGAGGGCCTTGAACTGTCGGGCAAGGGTATAGGGCTCATTAAACGTGGTAGAGCCGGTGGCGACGAGACCAATGCGTTCGGTGCCACGGGCCAGGGCGGCAAGGGTGAGCATGACGTCAAGATTGAAGTGCGGCGCTTCGTTTTCGATGTCACTTACGTGACTCGGACCATCAGGCAGGAACAGGAACTGCAGCTTGCCGCGCTCGGCCGCCTGCGCATGGCGCACCTTCGCGTCAAAGCTTGTATAGCCCATGGGGTCGACCCAGGGCATGCGCCAAGCGTCAGGCTGGGAACCGTAGCCGTTCCCCAGATGCATTCCGATAATCATTTTCGGCTTAGTCACGATGGGGCCTTAGCTTTCGTGTCAGGCGGTGACGGCACGGTTGCGTACAACCATATCGTCGTGCGTTAGCTTCCCGTAACCGGCCATGAATTCGTTGATCAGCGCTTCACGGTTCGTCGGAGCGCGCTCTTTGTCGGCAGCGGCCAGAGCAAATTGCAAGTCGTCTGCCGTCAGTTCTGTACAGTAAGCGGGCGTGCCAGGTTGCTGTCGCCAGGATCCGTCGAGGGTACCCGCATCCAGCGCGTCGAACCCGGTAGCTGCGACCAGTTGCATGGCTGTTTCCTTGTGCTGTGCGTTGTCGCCGGCGACTGGAATAGCGATACGTCCTGGTGTTCCCTCAGGCATCCCCTTCTCCGCAAAGGTCTGAGCCAACACCGCGTTCCATGCCTTGATAACAGGCCGCCCAATTTGTTCGCTTACCCATACGCTTTCGGGCTTGCCATCATCGATTTCGCTGATTGCGCCATCGCGGAAAGGGTAGTAATTCGAGGTATCGATGACCACGACTTCGATCGGAACATCTTTGAAAAGATCGGCCAGGCCAGCATATTTCGCGAAGGGGATGGACAGGACAATCACGTCAACGTTTTCCACTGCCTGCTCCCTGCTGACGGCAGTGGCACCAATGTCACGGGCGAGTTCACGGATCGTCTCCGGTCCCCTGGAATTGGCCAGCTTGACATCGTGACCGGCAGCCGCGAGTTTTTGTGCAACGGTTGCCCCGATATTGCCGGCACCAATGATTCCGATCTTCATGAGAGGTTTCTCCTAGGTTGTTGAGTGGCCGTTTAATCACAAGCCGGACGCGCGAGGGCGTCGAGTGTGTCGCGCAGTTCGGCCAGCCCCTCGTCGGTGAGCTGGCAGGCAGTCTTGATCTTCTCGGTGATGCTCCAGACCTCATGGCGCAGGGTCTGTGCTGTCTCGGTAAGGTTGATAAGGACACGGCGTTCATCGTCTGGATCACGTATGCGTGTAACCATGCCGGATCCCTCCAGACGCTTGAGCAGGGGCGTGATTGTGCCTGTGTCCATTTCGAGTTTAGTACCCAGCTCGCCTACCGATCTTGGAGCGCCGCTGAAGAGCTCGAGCATGACAAGATATTGTGGAAACGTCAGGCCGAGCCGTTCGAGATAGGGCTTATGTAGCCGCGCCATGCGGTTGGCCGCGCCATAGAGCGCGAAAGAAAGTTGCTGGCCCACCTCGCTGCGAATATCAGAACTGGTCTTATTCATTAATTTTTCCTAGCGCGCTAGTATCTAGTGCACTAGATTATATCATCGATGCCTTTTACACGTACGAGTGTGGTTCAGGAGAGCCATGCCCGCAGTCAGGATGGCTGCTAAGCCCGATGCGCCTCGCGCAGGGCACGCAGTGCCACCCCGATCAGGTCGCCGGCACGGAGCTCGGTATGAAGTTGCATAGCGTTGCCGTAAGTGAGCTCCATGACAAGGGCTCCCAAGACAAGGGGCTGAACCGGTGAGCGACCTTCAGGAAATATCTTCGTCAGGCGGCTCCCAACTGCCTTCCACTGTTCGTCGAACAGACGCGTGTGACGCTCTGACAGTGCGGCATCGTTGCGTGCCCGCCGTGTCATCTCCAACACCAGCAGCCGCAGGTCGGGCTCATGCTGCAGGCTACTCGCCCACCCGCAAACGGTAGCGATCGTTTCATCAGCGCCATGCACGGCATCGAGTCGGTTGCACAGCTCGTCAACCTGTCCGCCAGCATAGTAATCGACCAGTTCCAGGAACAGGTCGTCCTTGGAACCGAAGTTTGAATATAGGGCACCTTTCGAATAGCCCGCCTCCTCCGCGATCCGATCGACCGAGGCGCCCGCATAGCCTTCGCGCGTAAAAACGATGGCGGCGGATGCGAGCAAGCGCTCGCGCGTCTGCGCGCGGCTCTGTTCACGCGTCAGGCGTGCAGGCCGTGGGATAGCAGTCTTCCTTGGAAGACTGGAAAAATCAGTTTCAGTCATAGTCCTCGAGTCTTTCAGACCGATCAAGATCGGCCGCGCGGTCAAATTCAGCATGTCGAGTAACGAAAACTCTCTGGCTACTCGACTGATTCGAGATATTGTCGGGCCCGCTTTCAAAAAGCGCAACCACACCCACCTACTGCTTGGCCATGCCTTACGGTGCGCTTTTGAGACGCTTCATAAAATCAGCGAAGTGAGGCCGCAACTCGTCGAACAAGGGATGCTTGCGGTTCTCCAGCATTACCTCGCTGAATAACTTCAAGCCGACGGTAAAGGCTGTGGCAGTGTTCGCGTCAAAGAGGTCGCGTTGGCGCACACGCTCCACCAACGACAGTATCTCGTCATGATTCCCTACCTCGAATGTGAGGGGCGACGGACCATTCGGCGGGCCGCCATCGGCGGAAGCGATCTGCTCGACAGTAATACGATAACGATGCTGTTTCATATGAATCCTCGCTCATGGTTGAACCATGTACTTCAGGTTGCAGATGCGCCTACACAGACGACGGTCGGGGTCACAGACATTCCGACCTTCAACAAGCGGGCAGCACTTTGCCCCGGATCGATAACGATCTTTACCGGCAGGCGTTGCACCACCTTCGTGAAGTTGCCGGTCGCGTTGTCCGGTGCAATCGGGGAGAACGATACACTACTGGCAGGCGCAAGGCTTTCGACGTGTCCTTTTAGAGTTGTTCCCGGCAGCATGTCGACAGCGATTTCCACCGGCTGACCCGCACGCATCCGGGAAAGCTGGGTCTCGCGGAAGTTGGCTTCGATATAGGCCTCTTGCAACGGTACGATGGCGAGCATCGCGGCACCGACCTGTGCATAGGCGCCGACGCGCACCGTGCGTTGGCCCACCACACCGTCAACGGGTGCCAGGATCCTGGTGTACGAAAGGTTCAGCTGCGCAGCCTCCAGTGCCGCCCGGCTGCGCGCGACTTGGGCTTCTGCTTGCGCGACCTGGGCATTCAGGATTTCGACCTCCTGACGCGCACTGGCCAGTGCCGCAACCTCGGCGGCGTGATGCGCAGCGGCAGCCTCGGCCTGGGACTCAGCTTGCTGCCGGTCCTGCAGCGTGCCTGAGCCGTCAGACGACAGGTCCCGATAGCGCTGCTCATTGGCCTTGGCGAACTTCAGGGTCGCATTGCTGGCGGCGATTGCAGCGCTGGCGCGCTGGATCGCGCTACCCTGCTGGGCGATCGCCGCATGCAGGCGCGCCAGGTCAGCCAAGGCCTTGCTGACGTCGGCGTTGGCGATATCGATGGCAACGGTGTAATCGCGATCGTCGATCTTCGCCAGCAGTTGTCCCTTGCGTACCGTCTGGTGATCTTCGACCAAGACCTCGACGACGTTACCGGCGACCTTGGGCGCGACCTGCGTGTAGTCCGCCGTGACGTAGGCGTCATCGGTGCTTTGGCGATTACTTTTGCCTTCCCCGTAGCTGTAGGAATAGGCGCTGCCTGCTACGACGGCGGCAAGGATGACTGCGACAGAGATTTTTGCGATTTTTGGAAGCGACATGGATATTCCTTGGATTTTTTCGGATAGCTCAGTGTTTGTTCGCCGGCGGCACAGGCGGCGAAATGTAGTCGAGCGAGAGCACCAGCGGGATCAGTGCCAGCGCGAGCACGCCAAGAACGAGGTAGCCGTCGGCAATGGCGAGGACGAAACCTTGGTGGGAAACGCGGTGTGACGCTTCGAGGAACGCTTCCAGCGACGGCGCGCTAGCCACGTGCCGGGCGCTAGCTGCCTGGTCCAGCAGGACATTCGCATGCGTCGCTTCGCGCACTGTCAGGATGCGGCCGACGACTGCGCTGCCGAGCAGCGTCCCGAACGCGCGCAGTGCGTTCACGATGCCAGATACCTGCGGTCCTTCCATCGGCTGTACCACGCTGGTTGCCAGGAACAGCAGGGAAATGACGGCCATCGGCTGGCCGCAGGCCTGCAGGGCTTGCGGGAAGATGAACTCCCCGGCAATCCATTCCGACGTGACCTGCGCGCCCGCGAGGCAGGATCCTGCGATCAGGATCAGGCCCGCGGCGAACATGTGGCGTGCATCGATCCATTTCTTGTACAGCAGCCAGGAGACTGCAGGGCCCAGGACGACCTGCGGCAAGCCGACTTCGAGACCAATCACCGCCAGGTGCGGCGTGCGGAAATGCCAGGCATGCCCAAGGTAGTCGGTCGGCAGGAGCGAGCCAGAGAGCAGGACAATCAGCAGCCCAACGAACACGACAAAGCCCAGGCCCAGATTGCGCCGGTGGAGCAACTGGAGCTTGATGAATGGCAGCGGATGAAACCATTCGCAGACCAGGAAAACCACCACCAGCCCTACTCCGGCGCCGAATAGCCAACAGATCAGGGGGCTGTTAAACCAGTCCAGTCTTTCCCCCTGGGACAACCCGATCCCGACCATGACAAGACCGGCGATGCCCGTAACGAGACCAAGCCAGTCGATCTGCTTGAAGCGCTCGAGCCGCACGGGATCCTGCGGAATGCCCCATGCTACCGCCCACAATGAGAAAGCTGCCATCGGCATGGTCTGCCAAAACAGCAGTTGCCAGCTCTGGACTGTGTCCGTCCAGGCAGCCGACATCCAGGTGGCGACGTTCGGGGCAAAAGTTGCGGTCATCGCGTACAGTGCCAGACCGTACAGTCGTAACGGCATCGGGAAGAAGCGCAACGCGGCCGCCATCAGCACAGGGATCAAGAGACCGCCGAAGAAGCCTTGGGCGCATCGCAGCACCAGCAGCACGCCGAAGCTGGGCGCAAATGGCGTTACCAGCGCAAGCAGCGCAAACACTGCGACGACGGCCATGTGATACCGGCGGAATGAGAACGTCGCCGCGAACCAGGCCGAAAAAGGCATCGCTGCGAGCTCGAATGCCGCGTACAGGCTGGTGACCCAGCTGCCGTCGTCAACGCCCAGACCAAATACGGCACGGATATCGGTCAGCGCAAGGCCGCCCATGCGACTATTTAGGCCCGACATCATGGCGGCGACGAACACGCCAACTACGCCAGTCAACAGGCGAAGGCCGAAAGGATGAATGGCAGCAGGCGGGACCGTAGGAGCGCTGCTAACTCCAGCCACTGGCGGAACGGAGGCCAGTGACGGCTGGGCGACCGGCGCTGCTAGCAAGCCCTCAGCTGCCGAGGACATGTCAGGAGTGGACATAATCGATCAGTTCCTCAGTCGTGGTTAGAGCTCAACGGCGGGATTGCCGGCCGAGCGGCGTGCCGCTGTCTCAGCCTCGCTCATCGCGTCTGCCCGGTTACCGGCGATGCCGGAATCGGCAACTCCTTCGTGTTCGTACGTCTGGATCTCCCAATGCCAGCTACCGTCGAACTCGTCCGGCCAGACGCATAGGCGGCGGTGATCGACGCTGTAGATCTCATCGTCGAGGTCGAGGATCCACAGGGGCAAATCGGATTCTTCGGATGAATGCCATGTGTGCATGTGTAGATCCTTATCGGGTTGCGCTCACGGATTGACCGTCAGCAGCCTGTCGTTGTTTCGGGTCCCAGCCGCCGCCAAGCGTTCTGTAGAGCGTGACCATGGCCAGTGCCATGTCGGTGCGGCCACGCGATGCGGCGTTCTCGCTATCGAGCAGGCGCTGCTGGGTCACGAGCACATTCAGGTAATCCGCCGCTCCCTGGGCATAGCGACGCTCCGCGTGTTCAAGCGCCTTGCGGTTCTGGTCGACAGCAGCGCCAAGCTTTTCGGCGCGCTGCTGGACCGTGCGATACGCAGTCAACGCATTGTCGACTTCATGCCAGGCGGCAAGCACCGTTCGCTGGTAGCTGATCGCCGCTTCCTGCTGGCGCGCTTCGGTCAGCGCGAGGTTGCCGGCGAGGCGGCCGCCCTCGAAGATCGGCAGGTGCAGGACCGGCCCAGCGGCGAACTGCCGCGCACCCCAGTCACCGAGCTGCCCAAGCGACAGCGACTGGAAGCCGAAGCTGCCGGTCAGACTGACGCTCGGATAGAAGTCAGCCTTGGCCACGCCAATCGCCGCCGTGGCGGCATGCAGTTGTGCCTCCGCGCGCAGGATGTCCGGGCGGCGGCGCGCAAGCTCGGACGGCAATCCGACCGGCACCCGGGCCGGCAAGCGTGGCATCTCATCCACTGTGGACAGCTGCGCATCGAGAGCGTGGGGCGGCTTGGCCAGCAACAGCGCAAGTGCATTCATCAGTGCGGCGCGGCGCTGCTCGAGCTCGGGGATTGCTGCTTCGAAGCTGGCCAGATGTGCAGCCGACACCGAGGTGTCGAATTCCGTCGCAACGCCCTGCTCGCGCCGGCGGTCGGCCACATGTAGGCTCTTTGTCGCGATCTCGGCATTCGAGCGGGCGATCCGCAGATCGTTCTGCACGCCGCGCAGTTCCAGGTAGATGCGCGCAAGCTCGGCGGTCATGGACACGCGCACGGCCTCGACGTCGAAGCGAGCGGCATCCATTTGCGCCACGGCCGACTCCTTCATGCGCCGTGCGCGCCCCCACAGGTCTAGCTCCCAGCTTGCGTCAAGACCGTACTGCCAGAGGCTATAAGGCGCCGAGCCCGACTCGCCGGGCAAGGAACCCGTTCCGAACGGATCAGCACCGTTGGCCGCGGTGGCGCTGACCGGGGCTGAGGTCCCGGTCAAGGCAAGGATGCCTTTGTCGCTCGCCCGTTCGCGCAGGCGAGATGCACCCGCGCTCACGCTTGGCAGCAAGGCCGCCCCGCTCACCTGCAGTGCCGCGCGGCTTTGCGCCACGCGTGCGGCCGCGGCTTGCAGGTCCAGGTTGACAGCCAGCGCTTCGCGCTCGAGAGCAACAAGGGCCGGATCGTTGAAGAGCTCCCACCACGCGGGGTCGAATGCCTGCTCGACCGGGCGGCTTGGCGTTGCCTGTGGGTTCCCATGGTCGATGCCGTCCTTGCTGAACGAGGCATTGGGAACAGGGGTATCCGTGAGGTGATAGTTCGGGCCGACGGCACACGCGCTTAGCGTCAGAAGGCAGGCGGAGGCACCGGCACGCAAATAGAAGGAGGTGGACATAAGGGGATTCGAAGTTCGATGAGAAAAATTATACCGTACGGTATTTAGATTGTCACCGGTATTTTTATTCTGATTAGTATGTCATGTGGTAACATCTGCCATCGACACTTGTTGAGGCCCAGGAACTGCCAATGGAAATCAGACAACTGACATATTTCGTCGCGATCGCTGAAACCCTTCATTTCTCCCGTGCCGCAGAGGCCTTGGGCTTGGCGCCTTCTGCCTTGAGCATGCAGATCCAGCGTCTTGAAAGGGAATTAGGCGTGCGGCTGCTCGAGCGGACCAAGCGCTCGGTGAGCTTGACCTCTGCGGGAAGATTGTTTCTGGAGGAAGCGCGGGCAGCGCTCTCACAGATTGAGCAAGCGAAAAGAGTGGCAAATCGCGCCGGCCGCGGTGAGGCGGGTTCGATCCGCTTGGGCTACGTGATTTCGGCTGCAAGCTCCGGAATCGTCCAGGCGATACTGCGCCGCTTTAGGGAAATGGCTCCGGACGTATCCGTGTCGCTTGAAGAATTGTCCAGCCCCGCGCAACTGCAAATGCTCGAGCAAGGCAAGCTGGACGTATGTATCGTCCGAACGCTGGTTGGCGCGCCCGACCAGGTACAGCGCTTTTCCCTGGGGAGCGAGCGGATCGTCATCGCGGTGCCCGCCACCCACCCAGTTTTAAAAGCGAACAAGCCGATGATCAAATCATTGGTCGATGACCAGTTCATTGCACCCCAGTTTTCGCAGGATCTCGGATTCGCCGTGCACCTGTCGCGTATCGGCGAGCAGGCCGGATTCGTCCCGCGAATCGGGTATCACACGCGTGACTTCATCACTGCCTTGACGCTCGTCGGCGCCGGCCTCGGCGTCGCAGCCGTTCCCGAGTCCTTGAGCTCGATGGCCATCCCGGGTGTCGCCTACCTGCGATTCGATGAAGTGAGTGAGCGGTCGGACCTTTCGATGCTGTTGCGCAGGCACGAAATTTCCCCCGTCGTCCTCAAGCTGAAGGAGGCAATGCTGCAGGTGGCACCGCCCTCCACTTCCGCTGAAGCGTGACTGCTATCGAACGAATTTCGATAGTGTCAGATAACTGCGATCCAGGTCCTGCAAGGAGTTCACTCCCAACATGGCCATGTTACGGTCGACTTCTTCACCCAGCAGCTGGATTGCGCGCTGCACGCCTGCCTGACCACCGACGACCGCCGCATAAATGAAAGGGCGTCCGGCGAAGACGCAAGTGGCGCCCAGAGACACCGCCTTCAGCACATCGCTGCCCCGGCGGAATCCACCATCGACCATCACGGGGATATCCGAAACCGCATCCAGGACACGCGGAAGAACACGCAGTGCCGGCGCAGCACCGTCCAATTGACGCCCGCCGTGGTTGGACACAATGATGCCGTTGGCGCCGATGTTCCTTGCACGGACTGCATCGTCCGCGTTGAGGACTCCCTTGATCACCAAAGGCCCCTTCCACTTCCGGCGGATTTCAGCGATGTTATTCCAGTTCAGGTGATCCCTACCGGTGGTATCACGGATCGCATTCCTCGACAGGATGGGCGCACCCCGTGTCGCGAACGAATTTTCAAAATGCGGCATGCCACGCTTGAGCAAGGTCCGCATCATGGTACCCAGCAGCCACTGCGGCCTGGTGAGGCCGTCCCATGCCAGACGCAGGCTTGGGCGCAGCGGGGTCGAGAAGCCTGCGCGGATGTTGTTCTCACGGTTTGCCCAGACGGGAATGTCGACCGTGATGACGAGGGTCTCAAAACCCGCTCCGGCAATCCGGTCGATAAGCGGGTTGATCCGCGCAGTGTCGCCCGGCAGGTAGGCCTGGAACCAGGTCTGCGGTGCCTGCGCAGCGACCTCCTCCATGCGAATGAGGGAGGTGCCGCTCATGATCGCAGGAATGTTCGCCTGCTGTGCAGCCTGCGCCAACACCAGATCGCCTTCGTACGCCAGGAATGCGCTGATCCCGACAGGCGAAAGGCCGAAGGGCGATGCGTACGTCTTATCAAAAATCTTTACCTGCTGGGATCGCGCCGAGACGTCGACCAACACCCGAGGTACAAAATTAAAATCCTCGAACGACGAGAAATTAGCGTTCAGTGAGCGGTTGTCTTCCGCCGCGCCCGCGATGAAGCCAAACAAAGGACGTGGAAGCTTTTTCCTGGCGAGCGTCTCAAAGTCGTTCAGGCACAGTACCTTTGCGAGACGGCCGGACAGCGGCTTCGGCTTTACATACACGTCAGGATCGAGCGAGAACGGAACTGCAAGCCGGTCCATACAACCTCCAAATGAAATATCGAATGGCCCACTCTAGCCCCGCAATGACTTAGAATAAAGTGAATAATCTTCTATCGTATTGTTCGCTTTTTAGAAACAACTCTATGACTCTAAAGCAACTTGAAGCGTTTTACTGGGCAGCCACATGCGCCAACTTTGCGCTGGCAGCTGAGCGACTCCATCTCTCGACATCGTCTCTGTCAAAGCGAATATCGGAGCTCGAGGAATCGCTGGCGGTTCAGTTATTTGACCGGAGCGCTCACAAGGCTACGCTATCGGAAGCGGGACAAAACCTGGTGCCCCAGGCTGCCGAACTCCTCATGAAGGCTGAAGAGACCAAGCGGGCCATGAGCGAGGGCCAAGCGGTCCTGGGGCGCTGTGCCTTCGGGGTCGGCGAGCTGAGTGCGTTGACGTGGCTGCCCCGGCTCGCCCCTCATGTACGAAAGGTCGTCCCAGGAATGACCCTGGAACCTCAGGTCGATATCGGTACAGTGCTGGAAGAACGGCTGCGCGACGGCAGCCTGGACTGTGCCGTCGTGGCCGGCCGTTCTTCTCATCACGCCGTCGTCTCCCATACCATTGCGCAGGCCAGGTTTGTCTGGGTGGCGACGTCAGCCTTGCCATTGGCGGCACAGGACATCGACGGCAGTCTGCTGGCGGAACATCCATTGGTAACGCTTCCCCCTGGAGCTGGCACGACCCGCATCCTCGACGACTGGCTCATGAAGAATGACATGGACGTTGCCCAGCGCTTTACCTGCAACAGCTGGGGAGCTATTGCAGGCCTGCTGATCGAAGGGTTTGGGGTGGGCATACTCCCAGAGGGATGGGCGCGCACTTTTGCGCATCGAAAGCAGCTACAGATCCTGTCCAGTTCCATTGGACTCGACCCTCTGACCTACACCTTTCAGCATCGCCGCCATGACGAACGGCGCGTGATCGCAGCAATGCATATGGCCGTGACAGCGACAGCTGACTTTTCCGTGTCCCCGCGGCTTCTTTAAGCAAGTGCCCCACGCTGGGTGAGGCGATCGCTGGCAAGCGTTGCCCGGACAATTCACTAAAACTGAATTATTTCAGCAGTCGTTAAGGTTGTTCGGGTACCGGAGCCTTTCTAAACTCTCAAGCAATCCAAACACCTTTGGGAGTACACATGGAAATGGCCAGGTCGTTTGCTGAGCGCCAGCAGACCTTCAATCAAATCGCCGAGGGCTTTACCGTCAAGGGTAACGCGCATCATCACCGTCTCTATCACATTGAATTCGACGCCGATAAACTCAAGACCTTCTTTGAAGAGGTGGTGGACGTCAATACCCAGAACTTGGAATACGTGCCGCACATGCGCTTCATGCTGGCAAAGCAGCTGAGGTCCCTGTTCGGCCAAGGATTGCAGGATGTCCTGCGTGCGATCCTGTTGGACCGGAACTCTGGTGGCTTTACCGTGGGTGTGCAAGGGGTCACCACGGATGACCAAGACTACGTCAAGTTCGGCACTGCGGTGAGCCACCTGATCGGCCCGGGCAACTTCGATTCCATGTCGGGCACGTACTACGCGCGCTTTCTCGTCAAGGACACGGACAGCAGCGATTCCTATTTGCGCCAGGCCTATCGCCTGTTCACGTTGCACACCGACGGCACCTTCGTCGACGAAGCAACCGACTGGCTATTGATGATGAAGTTCTCCGAGCAGAATGCGGTCGGCGGCGAATCGCGGCTTCTACACCTGGATGACTGGGAAGAGCTCAACCGCTTCGCGACCAATCCGCTGGGTTCCTACGAGTTCACTTACAAGTCGCCGCCGAGCAAGAACGTATCCCAAGTCATCAAGCGCCGCACGTTCTTCAAGCAGAACGACAAGTATTGCATCTGCTTTATCGACCAGTTCGTGCAGCCCGAAACGATCGAGCAAGGCGAATACTTGCATGACCTGTCGGCCTCGATGGAAAACTCCAACGGTACGGCGGCAATTCCGCTGCCCACCGGTGATCTCGTCATGTTGAACAATTTTTTCTGGCTCCATGGCCGGGCGCCATTCGAGAAAAATGAAAACCTCAGCCGCGAACTGATGCGCCAGCGCGGCATGTTCTCGTACACCTGACGCACGATACACTGGACAGGCGTTGTTAGCCTGTCCGGCTTTTTCCATGAATTAGCAGGGAACTCTAGGTGAAGGTTTCTGAAATCCTGCAGGTCAAAGGGGACATTCTGTACACGATGTCCCCCAACGCAAATCTGGCCGATGCAGCCTCCACAATGGCCGAGCTCGACATCGGGTCGTTGGTCATCATGGAATACGGTGAGCTGGTTGGCATGCTGACCTTCCGCGAATTAATCAAGGCAACGCACGCAAACGATGGCACGCTGGTCGGTGCCGGAACGGTACGCAAATACATGGACGACAGCCCCATCACTGTTACACCAGACACCGACGTCAACGAGGTCCGCCGGATCATGCTGGCAAAGCATGCGCGCTACCTGCCGGTGATCAGTGCACGCACCCTGCTGGGTGTGATCTCGTTTTACGATGTAGCCAAGTCCGTCCTTGAGGCCCAAGGCTTCGAGAACCGCATGCTCAAGGCCTATATCCGACACTCGTCGGCCGAGCTGGTCGTCGGAGACTGAGTGGGTTGACTATCTTCCGGAGGTCGATGTCGAAGGCCTGGCTGGAGCGCGCCAATTCTGCTTGCGCTCATGTCTCACGTCGCGTGATCCAGTGACGGAAGAATGCTGCCATGACGACTTCAAACGTGGGCTAGCTCGGACACCAGCGCTGGCACCACCTCAAACAGATCGCCCACGATGCCATAGTCGGCCACCGAGAAGATCGGCGCTTCCGGGTCCTTGTTGATGGCGACGATGGTCTTCGAGTACTTCATGCCGGCCAGGTGCTGGATGGCGCCCGAGATGCCGACCGCGATGTACAGGGTCGGCGCGACGATCTTGCCGGTCTGGCCGACCTGCCAGTCGTTCGGCACGTAGCCGGCATCGACGGCCGCGCGCGAGGCGCCCATGGCGGCGCCCAGCTTGTCGGCCAGCGGCTCCAGCAGCTTGAAGTTGTCGCCCGAGCCCATGCCGCGGCCGCCGGAAACGACGATCTTGGCGCCGGTCAGTTCCGGACGGTCCGACTTGGCCAGCTCGCGGCCGACGAAGGAGGACTTGCCCGAATCGGCGACTGCGGCGATCGATTCGACGGCAGCCGAACCGCCTTCGCTTGCGGCGGCGTCGAAGCCGGTGCCGCGCACGGTGATGACCTTGATCTTGTCGCCCGACTGCACGGTGGCGATGGCGTTACCGGCGTAGATCGGACGCTCGAAGGTGTCGGGCGAATCGACCTTGGTAATTTCCGAGATCTGGGCCACGTCCAGCTTGGCGGCCACGCGCGGCAGGATGTTCTTGCCGTAGGCCGAAGCCGGGGCCAGGATGTGCGAGTACGAACCTGCCACCGCCAGGATCTGCTCGGCGACGTTTTCGGCCAGGCCGTCGGCGAAGTGCGGCGCATCGGCGACCAGCACTTTCGAGACGCCCGCGATTTTCGCAGCCTGCTCGGCGGCGGCGCCGCAGTTGGCGCCGGCGATCAGGACGTGGACTTCGCCGCCGCACTGGGCGGCCGCGGTCACGGTGTTCAGGGTAACGCCCTTCAGCGAGGCGTTGTCGTGTTCTGCAATGACGAGTGCGACCATGATGTTCTCTTATCCTTAGTTAGCCGAATAGTTAGATGACTTTGGCTTCGGTGCGCAGCTTGGCCACCAGGGTCGCCACGTCCGGGACCTTGATGCCGGCCGAACGCTTGGCCGGCTCCGACACTTTCAGGGTCTTCAGGCGCGGGGTCACGTCGACGCCCAGGTCTTCCGGCTTGATGGTCTCGAGTGGCTTCTTCTTGGCCTTCATGATGTTCGGCAGCGTCACGTAGCGCGGCTCGTTCAGGCGCAAGTCGGTGGTGACGATGGCCGGCAGACTCAGGGCCACGGTTTCCAGGCCGCCGTCCACTTCGCGGGTCACGGTCACTTTGCCGTCTTCCAGCACGACCTTCGATGCGAAGGTCGCCTGCGGCCAGCCCAGCAGCGAGGCCAGCATCTGGCCGGTCTGGTTCGAATCGTCGTCGATCGCCTGCTTGCCCAGGATGATCAGCTGCGGCTGTTCCTTGTCGGCCAGCGCCTTCAGCACCTTGGCCACGCCCAGCGGCTCAATTTCCGGGCCGGTCTCGACCAGGATGCCGCGGTCCGCGCCGATCGCCATGCCGGTACGCAGGGTTTCCTGGGCCTGGGTCACGCCGCAGGTCACGGCCACGATCTCGGTGACCTTGCCGGCTTCCTTCAGGCGGGTCGCCTCTTCCAGTGCGATCTCGTCGAACGGGTTCATCGACATTTTGACATTCGCAATATCGACCCCGCTGCCGTCGGACTTGACGCGAACCTTGACGTTGTAGTCGACCACGCGTTTGACGGGTACCAAGACTTTCATTACTGATCCTTCATTTCCAATGTACTTCAGATGATCCTCTTTGCACGCAGCTCGGCAAACTCCGACGATCCCATGCCAATCCATCGGTTCAAGACCTCTTGCGTGTGCTCGCCAAGCATGGGCGGGGAACGTTGGTAACGTACTGGCGACTCGGACATGTTGATCGGATTCGCGACCAGCGGTACCGTGCCCGCTAGGGGATGCGTCATGTCGACGCGCATGCCCCGCGCCTGCACTTGCGGATCTGCGAACACCTTGTCCAGGGTGTTGATCGGGCCGCATGGCACGCCTACACGCTCCATTAGCGCCATCCACTCGTCGGTGGTCTTGGTCATGGTGACACCGCGAATCAACGCGACAAGTGTGTCGCGGTTCATGACACGCTGAGGGTTGGTTGCGAAGCGCTCGTCCCCGCTCCACTCCGGACGGTCGAGTGTCTCGCACAACTTCTTGAACTGGCCGTCGTTTCCGACCGCGATGATCATGTAGCCATCTCCGGTCGGGAAGTCCTGGTAGGGTACGATATTCGGATGCGCATTGCCCATGCGCTTGGGCGCGATACCGCCGACAAGGTAGTTGGATGCCTGATTGGCCAACGTGGCAATCTGCACGTCCAGCAGAGCGAGATCGATATGCTGCCCGAGCCCGGTACGCTCGCGATACGCCAGTGCCGCCAACACGGCTACGGAAGCATACAGGCCAGTCATCACGTCGGTGAGCGCGACTCCGACCTTGACCGGCCCCTCGCCTTCCTCGCCGTCCGGACGTCCCGTCAGGCTCATCAGCCCGCCCATGCCCTGGATCAGGAAGTCATAGCCAGCGCGCGATGCGTACGGCCCGGTCTGGCCAAAGCCTGTAATCGAGCAGTAGATCAGCCTTGGATTCACGGTCCGCAGGCTGGCGTAATCCAGCCCATACTGGTCGAGGCCTCCGACCTTGAAGTTCTCGAGCAGGATATCGGCGTTCGCCGCCAGTTCCTTGATGAGCGCCTGGCCTTCGGGCGTGCCAATGTCGATCGTCACCGAACGCTTGTTTCGGTTGGCGCTCAGATAGTAGGCCGACTCGGTGGTCGGCTGGCCTGCATCGTCCGGCAGCCAGGGTGGCCCCCAGGTCCGCGTATCGTCGCCGGTGCCGGGGCGCTCGATTTTGACGACCTCGGCACCGAGGTCGGCCAGCAACTGGCCCGCCCACGGTCCGGCAAGCACGCGCGACAGGTCGAGTACGCGGAGGCCCGCCAGTGCGCCCTGCGTCAGTCCGGTGCTCATCGCATCAGAAGGCCGCTATACCGGTCTGCGCACGGCCCAGGATCAGCGCGTGGATGTCGTGCGTGCCTTCGTAGGTGTTCACCACTTCGAGGTTAACAAGATGGCGCACGACACCGAATTCATCGCTGATGCCATTGCCGCCCATCATGTCGCGAGCCAGGCGCGCGATGTCCAAGGCCTTGCCGCAGGAGTTGCGCTTCATGATCGAGGTGATCTCGACCGCGGCCGTGCCCTCGTCCTTCATTCGGCCCAGACGCAGCACGCCTTGAAGGCCAAGCGTGATCTCGGTCTGCATGTCGGCCAGCTTCTTCTGGATCAGCTGGTTCGCAGCCAAGGGCTTGCCGAACTGCTTGCGGTCGAGCACGTACTGGCGCGCACGGTGCCAGCAATCCTCGGCGGCGCCGAGTGCGCCCCAGGCGATACCGTAGCGCGCCGAATTTAGGCAGGTAAAAGGCCCCTTCAAACCGCGCACGTCCGGGAAAGCATTCTCCTCAGGGCAGAACACGCCATCCATGACGACCTCGCCGGTGATGGAGGCACGCAGACCGACCTTGCCGTGGATGGCGGGAGCAGACAAACCCTTCCAGCCCTTCTCCAGTACGAAGCCACGGATCGCGCCCTCGTCATCCTTCGCCCAGACCACGAAGACATCGGCTATTGGGCTATTCGTGATCCACATCTTCGAGCCAGTGATGAAGTAACCGCCGTCGACCTTGCGTGCACGCGTTACCATGCTGCCGGGGTCGGAGCCGTGGTCCGGCTCGGTCAGGCCAAAGCAGCCGATCCATTCGCCGGAAGCGAGCTTGGGGAGATATTTCTGTTTCGTCGCTTCGTTGCCAAAGGCATTGATCGGCACCATCACCAGCGATGACTGTACACTCATCATCGAGCGGTAGCCCGAGTCGACGCGCTCCACTTCACGTGCCACCAGCCCATAACTGACGTAGTTCAGAGCAGAGCCTCCATAGGTCTCTGGAATCGTCACGCCCAGCAGACCGAGCTCGCCCATCTCGCGGAAGATCGCAATGTCGGTTTGCTCACGACGAAATGCTTCGAGCACCCGTGGAGCAAGACGCTCCTGGCAATAGGCATTCGCCGACTCGCGCACCATACGCTCTTCGTCGCTCAGCTGTTGGTTCAGCAGCAGTGGGTCGTCCCAGTGAAAAGCGGCGGACGTATTCTTGGAACTCATTTCGGGACTCGTTATCAAGTTGATGGCCCAGCCACTGTACAATCACAGCATAAGGACGACAAACGTTTTATTCGCACTCACTTGTGCGAAAAAGGCATTTCAAACCATTAGAACACCGCTAAGTCATGCGCCGCAAAATTCCTTCCACGCTCGCCCTGTCCGCTTTTGAATCCGCTGCTCGCCATCAAAGTTTTACCAAGGCGGCTGACGAACTGGCGGTGACCCAAAGCGCGATTTGCCGCCAGATTGGCGCACTCGAGGACTTCATGGGCGTGAAGCTGTTCCGTCGCGGCCGACGTGGCGTGACCCTTACAGAGGCAGGACTTGCGTACAGCAGAAAAGTGACGGCCCGACTGGACGACGTCGAAAGAGATACGCTGGAACTGATGGCCAAGGGTGGCCAAGGCGGGACGCTGGAGCTTGGCGTGGTGCCGACGTTTGCGACGAAATGGCTGTTACCGCGCTTGCCAGGGTTTACCACGCTCCATCCAGACATCACCGTGAACCTGAGCGTGCGCACACGCCCATTCCTGTTCGACGAAACCCCACTGGACGCGGCCATCCACGCCGGTCCGACGGTCTGGCCAGGGACGGAAGGCATCTTCTTGATGCATGAGAACCTTATCGCCGTGTGCAGCCCCAAACTTATTGCCCCGCCGACCAGGCTCGAACGCGGGAGCGACTGGCAGCCCTTCACGCTGCTGCAGATCAGCACGCGTCCCTATACTTGGCGTGACTGGTTCCTGTCATGCGGCATGGTGATCGAAGGTGCGTTGGCCGGCCCACGTTTTGAACTGTTCTCCATGGCGGCCGAAGCCGCCGTGCATGGAATGGGCATAGCCCTTATCCCTCGCCTGCTGATTGAGAATGAGTTGGAACGCGGCGTACTGATTCCAGTAACCAGCCATGCATACCGAAGTGACCGTTCCTACCATATGATCTACCCCGAAGGAAAATCCGATAACACAGCTCTGGCGGCATTTCGTACGTGGATCGAAGCAGAAGCGTCCGGTTACCGCCAAGCGATGGGACTGGGTTAGGAGAAGTCATCGCCCGTCAAGAGGTGGCTATTCGGCCGAGCGGGGCTGGCCGCTCGCTATATCGCCGACCAACACGGCCGTCATGTTAACGATGCGGCGGACGGTCGCTGATGGCGTGAGAACCTGTACCGGCTTGGCAGCGCCCAGCAGAATCGGACCAATTGCAACGTTGTTACCTGCCGCGACTTTCAACAGGTTGTAAGAGATGTTTGCCGAGTCGATATCAGGGAGCACCAGGAGGTTCGCGTCCCCTTCGAGCGTCGACGCTGGCAGATACTTGCGTCGCAATGCTGCATCGAGGGCGACATCGCCATGCATTTCCCCGTCCAGTTCGAGGTCGGGAGCGCGCCGGCGCAGGATGTCGAGCACCTCTCGCATTTTTTGAGCCGAAGGCGCGTCGCTGGTCCCGAAGTTGGAGTGCGACAGCAAGGCGACCTTCGGGACGATACCGAACCGCCGTACTTCCTCCGCCGCCAGCAAGGTGATCTCGGCGAGTTCCGCCGCGGTCGGGTTGACGTTTACGTGCGTGTCGGCGATGAAGATTTGTCGGCCCGGCAGGATCAGCGCATTCATTGCCGCGTAGACGTTCGAGCCATCCTTCTTGCCGATGACTTGGTCAATGAAATGCAAGTGGCGATGTGTGGTGCTGATCATTCCGCACATCAGCCCGTCAGCTTCGCCTTTCCGCACCATCATCGCCCCGATGAGCGTTGTGCGCCGGCGCATTTCGAGCTTCGCCATCTGCTCGGTGATGCCGCGTCGGCACATGAGATCCCGGTAGGTCGTCCAATAATCCCGGTAACGAGGATCGTAGTCGGTATCGATGATCGTAAAATCTCGCTCCCTGGTCAGGCGCAGGCCGAGCTTGGCAATGCGCTGTTCGATAACCGCCGAACGGCCAACCAGAATCGGTTGCGCGATACGCTCGTCGACGACGATCTGCACGGCGCGCAGCACGCGTTCTTCCTCACCTTCGGCGAACACGATGCGCTTTTTGTCTGGGCTCGTGTCCCGCGCTGTCTGGAAGACTGGCCGCATCATGCTGCCGCTGTGATAAACGAACTGCTGCAAGTGCTGCGCGTAGGCATCCAGATCGTCTAGGGGGCGTGTCGCCACGCCGCTATCGATGGCTGCTTTCGCCACCGCAGGAGCGATTTTGACGATCAGGCGTGGATCGAAGGGCGTAGGAATCAGATAATCGGGGCCAAACGACAGGTCGCTATTGCCATACGCGGTCGCCACGATATCGCTCTGTTCCTGCCTCGCAAGTTCCGCAATCGCGTTGACCGCCGCGATCTCCATCTCGCGCGTTATCGTGGTCGCTCCCACATCCAGCGCACCGCGGAAAATGTAGGGGAAGCACAGTACGTTGTTGACCTGGTTCGGATAGTCCGCGCGCCCGGTCGCCAGGATGGCATCGGGACGCACTTCGAGAGCGGCTTCCGGAAGGATTTCCGGCGTCGGATTGGCGAGCGCCATGATCAGCGGCCGGGCACCCATGCGTTTTACCATCTCCGGCTTCAGTACTTTTCCGGCCGACAGTCCGAGGAAAATATCGGCGCCCTCCATGACCTCGCCCAGGCTGCGGGCGCCCGTATCACGGGCATACCGTGCCTTCTTCGGATCCATCAGCTCAGTCCGGCCCTGGTAGACCACACCCGCCAGGTCCGTGACAAAAATGTTTTCGAGCTTCATGCCGAGGTCGACCAGCAGGTCGAGGCAGGCCAACGCGGCGGCACCAGCGCCAGATGCCACGAGCTTGACTTCCTCGATCTGCTTACCGACGACCTTCAGACCGTTCGTGATCGCCGCGGCGACCACGATGGCCGTACCGTGCTGGTCATCATGGAAGACCGGGATCTTCATGCGGGCCCGGCATTCGCTTTCGACCGTAAAGCAATCCGGGGCCTTGATGTCTTCCAGGTTGATGCCGCCAAACGTCGGTTCGAGCGCGGCGATGATATCGACGAGCTTGTGCGGATCCTTCTCGTTGATCTCGATATCGAAGACGTCGATGCCCGCAAACTTCTTGAAAAGTACCGCTTTGCCCTCCATGACGGGTTTGGAGGCCAGTGGACCAATATCGCCCAGGCCAAGCACCGCCGTGCCATTGGAGATCACGCCGACCAGGTTGCCGCGCGCCGTGAAGCGCGCTGCGTTCAGTGGGTTAGCTATGATCTCCTCGCAAGGAAAGGCAACGCCTGGCGAATAGGCGAGTGACAAATCCCGCTGGTTGATCATCTGTTTCGTGGCGACGGTGGTGAGTTTGCCCGGCCTGGGGAACTCGTGGTAATCAAGTGCCGCCTGGCGCAGCAGGGATGCTTCTGAGGTCATGATGAATTGTGTTGGTTGTAGATGTCAGGTCAGATCGGCATTCGGCTAGGCCTGATGCTTGGTCAGCGAAGCTACGGGCGCAGTCGCGGTATCGGAAACCGTATCCATCGGCGTGTCGACGGGCAGCGCCGAGCCGCGCTCGAGTACGGCCGTCGCCTGCTTGATGTCGAGCACCTTCTCCCAGCGCGCAACCACGATGGTGGCCACGCCATTGCCGATCAGGTTGGTGATTGCGCGCGCCTCGTTCAGGAAGCGATCCACACCGAGTAGCAGTACAAGCCCTGCCACCGGGATCTTGTGCATCGACGCCAGCGTGGCGGCCAGAGCGACGAAACCGGCACCGGCGACACCCGCCGAACCTTTGGAAGTAAACAGCAATACGCCCAGCAGGACCAACTGGTCCCACAGCGAGAGATCGATGTTCATCGCCTGGGCAATGAACAGGGCTGCCATGGTGAGGTAGATCGCCGTGCCATCGGCATTGAAGGCATAACCAGTCGGCAGCACGAGACCAACCACGGGTTTCGGAATGCCCATTTTCTCGAGCTTCACCAGCATCTGCGGCAAGACAGACTCGGTCGAGGCCGTACCGAAGGTGACCAGCAGTTCGTCCTTGATGTAGCGGAGAAACTTAACCAGCGACAGTCCGCAAAGACGCATGACGAGGCCAAGCACCAAGAAAACGAACACAAACGACGTCAAGTAGAGGCAGAGAATCAGCTGACCATACGACGCCAGCGTACCGATCCCGTATTTCCCAACCGTGAATGCGATGCCGCCGAAGGCGCCGAGCGGCGCGAGGTACATAGCGATGCGGACGACGCCGAACATGCCCTGCAAGAACATGTCGAGGATGTCGACGAACGGTTCGACCGGTTTGCCCAGGCGTGCCAATGCGATGGCCAGCAAGACCGAGAAGAAGATGATCGGCACCATGTCGCCATTCGCGAACGCACCCACGACACTGTTCGGAACCATGTTCATGAAGAAATCGAGCGCACCGCCCTGCTGATGGGCTTTTTGCGTATAGCTTGTGATGGCGGACGCATCGATATGCGAGGGATCAATGTTCATGCCGGCGCCAGGCTTGAACACGTTGACGACGACCATACCGACCGCCAGGGCAAGCGTCGAGGCCAGCTCGAAGTAGAGGATGGCCTTGAAGCCCACCCGCCCCGCTTCGTGGACATTGTTCATGCGTGCGACGCCGACGACAACCGACGCAAAGATGATTGGCGCCAGCAACATCTTGATCATTTTGATGAAGAGGTCGCCCAAGGGTTTGGCTTGTGTGCCCAACTCGGGCATGTAGTGTCCGAGCAAGATGCCCGCGACAATGGCTATCAATACCTGGACGTATAGTTTGGAAAGGTATTTTCCGGCGAAGGTGGATCGCATGTTCGTCTCCTATTGCGAATGTTCCGGCCTGCTGAAGGGCAGGCGTGACCGTGGCAAGCGCGCCTTGCGGCGGCATTGCAGTGGTCACTGCCCTATCGATTGGATTGGTGTAGACCGCGCCTCTTTTTGCGGGCGTTGACGGTCAAGTGATGCTAATGTTGACGCTCAGGCAGAGAGCTTCTGCATCTCGGCGTACAGGTCAGCTTTGCCTTCGAAGCCGATGCCCGGCAGGTCCGGCATATTGATGTAGCCGTTGTCAACCTTGACGCCGTCCGGGAAGCCGCCGTAGGGTTGGAAGAGATCCGGATAGGACTCATTGCCGCCCAGGCCCAGGCCGGCCGCGATGTTCAGGGACATCTGGTGACCGCCGTGCGGGATGCAGCGGGTCGGCGACCAGCCGTGCTCGCGCAGCATGTCGAGCGTACGCAAGTACTCGACCAGGCCGTACGAGAGTGCGCAGTCGAACTGCAGCCAGTCACGGTCGGCGCGCATACCGCCATAGCGGATCAGGTTGCGCGCGTCCTGCATCGAGAACAGGTCCTCGCCGGTCGCCATCGGGTTCTTGTAGTAGTTGCGCAGCGTGGCCTGCAGCTCGAAGTCGAGCGGGTCACCCGGCTCTTCGTACCAGAACAGGTCGTACTGCGAAAGCGCCTTGGCGTATTGAATGGCGGTGTCGAGGTCGAAGCGGCCGTTGGCATCCACCGCGAGCTTCTGGCCGTCGCCCAACACGCTGAGGATCGAGTCAATGCGGCGCAGGTCTTCGTCCAGCGAGGCGCCGCCGATCTTTTTCTTGACCACCGTGTAGCCGCGGTCGATGTAGCTGCGCATCTCGTCCTTCAGCTTTTCGTGATCCTGGCCTGGGTAATAGTAGCCGCCGGCGGCGTAGACGAAGATCTTGCGGTCCGGCTGGCCGTTGCCATAGCGGTCGGCCAGCAGTTGGAACAGGGGCTTGCCTTCGATTTTTGCGACTGCATCCCAGATCGCCATGTCAATGGTACCGATGGCCACCGAACGCTCACCGTGACCGCCCGGCTTCTCGTTGGTGAACATGCAGTTCCAGATCTTGTGCGGATCGAGGTTGGTGCCGGCGTCGTCAACCAGCGAAGCCGGATCAGCTTCCAGGATGCGCGGAATGAAGCGTTCGCGCATCAGCTTGCCCTGGCCATAGCGGCCGTTCGAGTTGAAGCCATAGCCGATGACCGGCTTGCCGTCGCGGATCACGTCGGTGACCACGGCGACCAGGCTCAGCGTCATCTTGCTGAAGTCAATGTATGCGTTCCGGATCGGCGAGCTGATGGGAACAGTTTTTTCGCGGATTTCTACGATTTTCACGGGAGTCTCCTAAGGACAATCGCATGGCTTGGATGCGATAAGGTGTCGGAAAACCGTAGATTAAGACGTAAAGAACTACCTATAATGCTCCTAGATTCAATTATGAAATGAGTTCAAGTGAAGAACGATCCGACATCCGACATGCAGTTCTTCGTGCTGGTGGCGAAGCACGGCAGCCTTGCTGCAGCCGCACGGGCCATCGACCTGACGCCGCCGGCGGCAACCAAGCGCCTGGCGACGCTCGAAAGCAGGCTCGGTGTTCGCCTCCTTAACCGGACCACGCGCACGCTCAGCCTGACAAGCGAAGGCGAGACCTACCTGCAGCATGCGACGCGAATCCTCGCCGAAATCAAGGAAATGGAGGACGCGGTATCGCAAGGGCGCATGGCTCCTCGCGGCCTACTGCGCGTGAACGCGACCCTTGGTTTTGGGCGTACGACTATCGCGCCTCTGGTGTCTGCATTTACTGCGCGCTATCCGGAGGTAGAAGTCCAGATGGAAGTAACCGACAGGCCCATCGATCTGGTCGAGAGCGGCTTCGACCTGGCAATCAGGTTTGGAGCGTTGCCGGATACACGGCTGAATGCACGCAAGGTCATGTCGAACCGACGCTTCCTGTGCGCCTCCCCCGGCTATCTGGAGCGTCATGGAACGCCGAGCAGTCTGGCCGACCTTGCCAGCCACCGCTGCATTATTCATCGGCAGAACGACGACGCCTATGGTATCTGGCGGTTCATGCACCACGACCATAGCGAAGTGGTCAAGGTGCATGGCATGTTGTCGAGTAACGATGGCGACATCGTGCTTGGATGGGCGCTGGACGGCCATGGCATTCTGATCCGGTCGGAATGGGACCTGGCCAAGTACCTCGACAGCGGCAGGCTGAAGATCGTGCTGCCCGAGTTCGCTCTGCCTGCGGCTGACCTATTTGTCTACTATCCCAGCAAGCGCAACCAGACGATTCGTGCGCGCGCGTTCATTGACTTTCTTGTTGAGCACTTCCGGGGTCCACAGGACCGTCAGGTCGCTCGCGGAAAAGGACGCGAGCGCAAGGACAAATCAACGTAAAGCTTATTCTTGATGTTCGGGAGCCGCTCTGTTCAATCTTTCAGCTCGCGGGGGAGGTAGTAGGGATCAAACTGCGGCATCAGGTCTCGCACTCAGTCAGCCGCGACAGGCAGGAACTGAGCAGACAGTGAGACTTGCCCGATCCGCAACCGACGACGCCTTGCAGGCAGAAGTTTCACTTTTATTTCATGTTTTCGAGGAGTCGCAGCTTTACTTCATAAACGGTTCCACTTTTACTTCATCGGACGATGGTCGACGCACGGGCCGAGAACGGTCAGCAATCAAGGCCAACTGTTGCCAAAAGCACAAAGACGGAAATCGATTGGAAGATTGAAGCGACAGCTGACGCAGCGGATGTCGTGGGGATTGGCGCGAGCCATCTCGCCCCCCGGGCTCAGGCACGGGAGTGAAGTTTTTGACGCACGGCTGATCGGGAATGGATCAATGCACGTGGCTGGGCAGCCAGTCAGTCAGCATCAGTGGATTTTCCGTGACACGTCACGCTTTGGCGCGTGGCTGCTCTTACAGAAGAATTCTCAGCGCCTGTGCCAGTGTCCTCAACGGTAACGCCCATTTTAGCTAGGATCCACCAGAGGATACAAACAACGGACTGCATGGGCTGGAAGGGATAACGGATAACTGCCGAGAGATCACAACGGACGCACAGTGACGTGCGAACGGCCGGGGCCGCAAATAGCAGGCGTTCCCTGACAACGTTCAAGCCCAATATTGTTTGCACGGCAGCAAACCGAAGAATGCTGGAGGCTCCGGCTCAGAGACGGGAGGGTAACAGGCAAAAAAATGCCCGCTGGGAAGCGGGCTGAATCTATCCTTGGAGGAGAATAGAGGAGACATGCGCATTATGCTGCGGCGCACAAGACTTGTCCAATGATGGTTCGTGATAGCTGTAATGCGCCAGACTCATGCCTTGCGATGCCATGTAACGAACTCGACATTACCAATAATATTGTCGAGTTTGACCGCTCAGTTAGCGATGATCATGCTGAGCCCCATCCGACTTGCCCCTTCAGTGTTTGATACTGAATCGATCAAAGACTATCAGCTACTTTCCGCCCTGCCCCGCTTATTGTGACGCTACATTCGCGCCAGAGCAGTGCTACGGCTTAATCTGTGAATCGCCACGATGCTATCCTATCGCACTCTCGCTCAATATCCGACCGCGACAAACGCTCGGGTGGAATACGCCGCTTACCTTCTATACCGAGCACATGGCTCGACTACAACTGCAAGGCAATTCGATTCATTATCCCGATGTTATAATTGGTTCTTGAGACCGCCGGGTGTATGTTAGTGACTGTTTAAAAACTCTGAAGCAACTATCATGTCCAAACAGGTCTTCTTTGGCATTCCCAAGCAATGATTTATATCGCCCTCGGTTCGTCGCTCCTACACAGGATGCGTTGCCGGTGAGTTATTAAACAGTCTCTTAGCGAACAATTCCCAATCGACTTGATGGGTAGTTTCGGCGCTTAGTGTGGTCAACGTGATGTTGCAAAAAGAAACGAAGCATTTCCATGCTCGCGTTGGGACCCTTCGGATCTGTATAGCTACCACGCCGGCTACCACCCGACCAAGCGTGTCCAGCGCCATGCAGAATCCACTGCTCGGCCATGATGTCTCCAGCTCTCCCTCTGTGCACGCGTCGAGTGAAACGCTGCCCATCAGTCTCGTACGCTTCACTCGACGTTGCTAATTGCTGATGCAAATGCGGAGTTTGGTGCATATGGCTGTTCACTGACTGCTGCACTACACCTATACCGTTTTTCACGTGCACCGAAAAATCCAGGTCGCCATGGAACACGATGGTTGGAACGCTCGCCAGGGGCTCAGCATTTGCCAGTGCATGCAGGTCAGGGCCATCGCGCATTGCAAGCACTGCACTGTAGTAGTCAGTCGCACTGCCATATGCCAGGCCGGAATGACAGCCGACCGCAGCGAAAAGGTCGGGATAGGTCTGCCCAAGTATGACGGCCATTGCACCACCCGACGAGAAGCCCGCAACATACACGCACGTGGTATCAACGGCATATTCAGCCAGCACTTTGCGAGTGATCCCGGCAATGAGCGAAGGCTCTCCCCGGCCGCGTCGATGGTGGGCTTTGTCATACCAGTTCCACCATCTGCTCCAGTTAGCGCCCGCTGACTGTTCAGGGTAGACGACAAGGCATCCACACCGTTCGGCAAGGTCGTTCATGCCGGTACCGAACGCGAAGTCGTCGGCGTCCTGGCCTCCGCCATGGAGCATGACAATCAACGGCAGCGGCGCACCCGTGTAACTACCTGGGATGAACAGCTTGTACTGTAACGATCCCATATCGGTATGAAAGCGATCTAAGATGAATTTCCCGGAATTTTGGGACGAGCTACGAGAGATTGGAAATAGGAAGGAAGAGCAATTCCATGGTGATTTGGCAAAAGACATCCATGTATCAAGCACCGCGTTCAACATTTTCTGAATCCTTGAATAATCGCTAAACCTGCTGACATATCTTTTAGGAATACTCACAAATTCCGCAACGCAGCATTTCACACTGATCCGCCTCTACATGAACGCGATCTTCAACGTTACTTACTGAAAAATATTCAGACTAAAATTAATCGTGGGCGCGGAAGTGACATTAGCTGTCATCGCCAACGAGGTCATTGATTCATTGAAGCTTTCAGCGTCGACGTATATGCGGCAATGACGTTCCAGTGGTGCACCCGAGCACACTGATTGGCAGTAATGTGCAACACTAAACGCAGTGTGAAGCGCTGCTCACGGTTATCAGACATTTGCACTATTCATCTTCGATGGAGCGCTTCGGAATGCTGATGACTTTAGCGAGTAAGCCACATACCCCAGAAGATGTAAGCCAGGATGACATCAACCGGGAATACACTTTCCTGTGAAGCTAAACGTGTCAATTGGCAGGCGATCGACGTTATCGTTCACTTAAGCCAGAAAAAAAGTTCTTTAAGAGACATTTGACAACGCACAGACAGGTTCTATTGAAGAGCATGGCTGTGCTCTGCACATTGCGAATCAAGTCCGGTTATGCAGGCGAAGTACTGCGATGGGTCTGGCTTCCGAACTCCGAATGACCCGGTTGCGCGTGCTGCCTTCCTGCGGCGCCATTATCTCCATGGCTCGCCTCTTGCCATGCCGATCCCGCCCCGTTGCCAGCACGGGTGAACGGGTCGGAGAACTGTCGGATCGTTTCCTGTTGGGCGCGCATACCGCGTTCCGTCTGCTCAGTGGCATCGCGCGATACCTCTTCAGCCAGTGCACGTGCAGTATGGGTGGTGGTCTGCACGTGCTTTTCAGTCACGCGCGCTAGATCCACCTGAGTATCGGCGGCCAAGCGGGCGATGTGCTGATGATAAGCACGCAATTTGTCGCTGGTCGGTTGGACGCGAGCGGTAGCAGCGCCGATCAGCTCCGACTGGCGATTATTGCTCATCACCTGTTTGCTGGTAAGCACGGACTCCTCTAGCAAGGTCTGCGTCAACTGGATATTCAGGTTGCACATCTGCTGGAACGAGTGAAAAACGGACTTAGAAATATCGTTCAAGAAGGCAGTTTGAGCATCGAGATGTGAACGCAATGCTGGATTTACGGCCTGAGGAAATGGATACATGTTTGCCTTCGCTAAGTTAGTCGACTAGGAACTGCTGTACAAGCTTGCTGCGTCAGTTTTTGCTGCAACGCAGCGTACGGCTCGGCAGGACTTCGTAGACTACAGGCACTTATCTATCAACCTTTGCGATAGATCAAGGTCTATTAAAAGAAAGGGTTCTGTCGCGTTAGCTGAGCAGTTGTCCCGATCGGATAAACTGCAGTATTTTCATGGCTCTCGAGTGTCTAGAAAAACCGTGGCGATTCAGTTTCAATCTGTGACCTATCTGCAACCAGTAGGGTGGGAAGGCTAGGCTCACCTGCTAAAACCAAGCCGTCGTCCGATATCTTCCAGAATACCCACACGCTACCAGACATGACAGAGTCCTTATAGTTCCATCAGCGGAAAGTTTCGCCAATTCAATCAACGCAAATCGTCCGATCGCGGCCACTCTGCTGGGACGAGCCTGGCAAGGTTTCCGCATAAACATTCAACTGAACAAATTGCTCAATGAACAACGTGAAGTGTTCCACCACTCAGCCATCAATAAATCCTAGGAATCTGTAAGGTGTGCTTTACTATCGATGATATGTTGCCAATAGTAAAGCTGAATCCACAGCGCTTCATGCGCCAGCTTGATTTTTAACAAAAATCCTCACAACAGCTGTCCCGCTTTCTAAAGACTGTGCTAATGTTGGCTAATAAACAAATGCATTTGGGAAGTCTTTAAAAGACATATACGAGACAGTATTGTTATGAGCGAAATCTCAAATGTGTCCTGTGTTTCGTCGAACAGCGTTTCATGAAAGCTATATTGACGGATGTCCCGATTTAAAAAGTCCGGATACCGAATTGTCTAAGCCACACTCAGAAGGTAAAATTATGCCGCATGCTGCCTTGTCTTCACAGGAAAGCTATAACCCTAATCATTTGCTCGATGTCCTGCTCGGCAACATGCAATTGAAAAACGATGCTGCGCTCTGCCGTATGCTCGAGGTGGCGCCGCCAGTCATCAGCAAGATCCGCCACTACCGTCTTCCGGTGGGATCTTCGCTGCTGATCCGCATGCATGAAGTGACCGGTATGAGCATCCGCGACCTGCGCGACCTGATGGGCGATCGCCGCAATAAATACCGTCTGTCTGATGCACAGGGCCGTCCGAAGCGAGAACAAAATGTAATTGCTTAGTGACCTCGTGCGGCTCTGTCGCGTTATTGATTAAACGGCGGAATTCCCGTAACCGCACTCGGCCGCTCAAACTGGACGGACCAGTCCTGCCAATGCGGAAAATCGGTCGGCGAACGACATTGCATTGGCGCCGTCGATTGCAAACTGGTCCTTGCGAATCATGTGTATCAGTTCGATGCCGGCGAGCACAGAACCGCCGGACCGAAACGATTTGAAGTTGAGCATCGGCTTGGTCACCCGCTTGATGGCGCGATGGTCCTGCTCAACGATGTTGTTGAGATATTTGACCTGACGCACCAAGATCGGCACGTCGCGGCCTGCGTTAATCGCATCGATCGCAGCCTTGTTGGCGCCACTCTTGTCCATCGCCACTTTGTTCGGGTCGCCGTTCGCTTCCATGGCCTTGTCGAAGAAGCGCTTTGCCGCTGCCATGTCGCGGCGTGCCGTCAGCAGGAAATCCACGGCCTTCCCTTCCTTATCGACGGCACGGTAGAGATACTTCCAAACGCCCTTGACCTTGACGTACGTCTCATCCATTCTCCAGCTCGCGCCGACCTGGCGCTTATGCTTGCGTGACAGCTTTTCGATGAGTTGAAGGAAGCGGATGGCCCAGCGATTGATCGTCGAATGGTCGACAGATACGCCTCGCTCTTCCATCGTCTCCTCCAAGTGCCTGTAGCTCAGCGGGTAGGCCGCGTACCAGCGGATGCAGACCAGGATGACGTCGATCGGGAAACGCATTCCTTTGAAGCTGAGCATGTCGAATCGTTAAGTGTTCGGGTGCCACAGTCTACCTGATCAGGCAAACTGCTCAGCCAACGCGACAGAACCAGATGGCGACCGTAGCAGGGTTGCTCGCGGTATTGGCGGGATACACGATCACCCTTTTCCCCATGCATGAATCGACGGCTGCATTGGCCGTTCTCGTGCTCGCCGCAGTCCTCATCAATTTCGGGCTAACGCTCAATGTCGTGATCGGCCAGCGCGCCATCTACGGGCTAGCGCCCGACTTGCGCAGCCGTTTGAACGGCCTGTTCGGCGCGAGCGCATTCTGCGGCGGAGCGATAGGCTCGGCCTTGGGTGGGTGGGCCTATGCACACAGCGCATGGCCTTGGGCTGCCACGCTAGGTGGCGTTTTCCCCCTCATTGCCATGGGCTACTTCGCCATACGCAAGACCTGAACGAACGGGTGAGACAACGACATCCGATTCGTTTCGATCTCTGTTGACGCCTGAAAGCACTCTGTGTAGAGTGCAAGCCATACATTCATATATATGACTATATAAGCATATGAACTTCGTACGGAGACACGACGAAAGACTTCCCCTGTACCAGCGTTTGCGCGACGAACTCAGCGAACGCATCGCCAGCCAGCAGTGGCGGCCGGGAGAAGCGATCCCCACTGAAGCCGAACTGGTCAAACAGTTCTCCGCTTCCATTGGCACGGTCCGGAAAGCCATCGACATGCTGGTCACTGAAGGCGCGCTCGAGCGCTTCCAGGGACGCGGCACCTTCGTGCGCCGGGCCCGTTTCGATTCCTCCTTGTTCCGCTTCTTCCGCTTCCAGAAGGAGAGCGGCGAGCGCCAGGTGCCCGAAGCCCGTATCCTGCGCCGCGAGGTGATGGAAGCGCCGTCCGCCGTGGCCTCGGCCCTTCGCCTGGCGCCTGGCGCGGAAGTGATCCACATGACGCGTCTGCGACTGCTTAACGGCAGGCCGCTGCTGGCCGAATCGATCTGGCTGCCCAGGGAGAAATTCGCGGCGTTGCTGGACATCGACACCGGAGAATTCGGCGACCTGCTGTACCCCTTGTACGAGGAGCGATGCGGCCAGGTGATCGCGTCCGCCGAAGAGGACCTCACCGCCGAAGCTGTCGACGAGGTGCATGCGCGGCTGCTGCAACTGCAGCCCGGTGCGCCAGTCATCGTGGTCGAGCGCGTGGCGCTCGGCTACGACCGACATCCGCTGGAGTGGCGCCGCTCGCGCGGCTCCGCCGAGCAGTTCCGCTATCACGTAGAGATTCGCTGACCGGCAGGCGGGCCGCGGCCCGCCATCCCGAAACACAGAGGCCAGCCTGGCGACAGGCGGGAATGGCCCCCTTTATCCATCCATTCCATCCGAGGAAAGACAATGCACTCCATTACCCTGGACAACGGCACACGCGCCATATCGCAGCTGGAGCGGCAGACCATGCGCAAGGTCGCCTGGCGCCTGCTGCCGATACTCATGCTCGGCTACTTCATTGCCTTCGTCGACCGGGTGAACGTCGGCTTCGCGGCGCTGCAGATGAACCACGCCGTCGGCATCGACCACGCCGCCTTCGGCCTGGGCGGCGGCCTGTTCTACCTGACCTACGTGCTGTTCGAAATTCCCAGCAACCTGGCGATGCAGAAGGTCGGCGCGCGCCTGTGGATCGCCCGCATCATGATCAGCTGGGGCCTGGTGTCCGCCTGCACCGCCTTTATCACGGGTCCAAACTCGTTCTACGCGATGCGGATCCTGCTCGGCGCCGCCGAAGCGGGCTTCTTCCCCGGCGTGATCCTGTACCTGACCCAGTGGTTCCCGTCCGCCTACCGCGCCCGCATCATCGCGATCTTCATGGTGGCGGTGCCGCTGTCCAGCTTCATCGGTTCACCGCTGTCGGCCGCGCTGCTGCAGCTCGACGGCCTGTTCGGCCTGCAGGGCTGGCAGCTGATGTTCGTCCTGGAAGCCATGCCCGCCATCGTGCTGGGCTTGATGGTGCCGTGGCTGCTGACCAACAAGCCGCAGGAAGCCAAATGGCTCAGCGCCGAACAGAAATCCTGGCTGACGCGCCAGCTGGACACCGAGCATGCCGCCACCGGTAAGGCAAGCGACGGCGCCGGCCACAGCCGTCTGCGCGACATCCTGCTGAACCGCTACGTGCTGGCCGCGGCGCTGGTCTATGCAGGTGCCTCCGGCGCCAGCCAGTGCCTGTCCCTGTGGCAGCCGCAGATCATCAAGGCCTTCGGCCTGACGACGCTGGAAACCGGCCTGCTCAACTCGGTGCCCTTCGGTATCGCCGCCATCCTGATGCTCTGGTGGGGCAAGCATTCGGACCGCACCAAGGAGCGCGTCTGGCACAGCGGCCTGCCGCTGGCAGCGGTGGCGGTCAGCCTGATGCTGGTGGCCTTCACCGGTTCTTCGCTCGTCCTCACCATCGCGCTGCTGGTGCTGGCGGTCACGGGCACCTACATCTTCAAGGGCCCGTTCTGGGCGCTGGCCAGCGAATGGATGCCCGGCAAGAGCGCTGCCGTCGGCCTCGCCCAGGTGAACGCGGTCGGCAACCTGGCCGGCTTCGTCGGCTCGGCGATGCTCGGCGCCATCAAGCAGGCGACCGGCAGCTTTGCGCTGGCCCTGCTGCCCATCGCGCTGATCTCGCTGATCGGGTGCGTGACCCTGTGGCTACTCACCCGCAAGCGCTGAGCGGCTTTCCGATGACAGGCGGGGTCCATGTCACCCCGCCGCATCAATGCGGAGACATTCATGTTCAACTGGTACCGTGAGATCACGCCACGGGAACGCAAGACCTTCTGGGGCTGCTTCGGCGGCTGGGCGCTCGACGCGCTCGACGTGCAGATGTTCAGCCTGGCCATACCGGCCCTGATCGCCACCTTCGGCCTGGACAAGACGGACGCCGGCCTGATCAGCGGCGTGACGCTCGTCTCGTCCGCCCTCGGCGGCTGGATCATGGGGGCGGTGTCCGACCGCATCGGCCGGGTGCGCGCCCTGCAGCTAACGATTGCCTGGTTCTCGCTGTTCACGCTGCTGTCGGCCTTTGCCACCGGCTTCGGCCAGCTGCTGGTGCTGAAGGCACTGCAGGGCTTCGGCTTCGGCGGCGAATGGGCCGCGGGCGCCGTGTTGATGGCCGAGGTCATTCGTCCGGAACACCGTGGCAAGGCCATGGGCACGGTCCAGAGCGCATGGGCCGTGGGCTGGGGCGCGTCGGTGCTGCTGTACTCGGCCGTGTACCTGCTGCTGCCGCCCGAATTGGCCTGGCGCATCATGTTCGGTATCGGCATCCTGCCGGCCCTGCTGATCATCTATGTGCGCCGACACATCGGCGAACCGGAAAGCTTCGCGCACAAGACGCCGCAATCCGGGCCCGCCGGGTTTGGCCTGCTTGCCATCTTCAGGCCGGAGGTGCTGCGCCTGACCGTGATGGGCGCGCTGGTCGGCGTCGGCGCACACGGCGGCTATCACGCCTTGATGACCTGGCTGCCGACCTACCTGACGACGGAACGCCACCTGTCGGTGCTCGGCACCAGCGGCTACCTGGCGCTCATCATCGTCGCCTTCTGGTGCGGGTGCATCGCCAGCGCCTACCTGATGGACCGCCTGGGCCGGCGCTACAACCTGGTCCTGTTTGCCGCATGCTGCGTCGTCACCGTGCAGGCCTACGTCTTCCTCGACCTGGGCGATACCGCGATGCTGCTCCTCGGTCTTCCGTTGGGCTTCTTCGCCGCCGGCATTCCGGCCAGCCTGGGCGCCCTGTTCAACGAGTTGTATCCGGCGGCGATGCGCGGCGCGGGCGTTGGGTTCTGCTACAACTTCGGCCGCATCGTATCGGCCGGCTTCCCGGTGCTGGTCGGCCACATGAGCAGCAACATGTCGCTCGGCACCGCGATCGGCGTGGATGCCGGCATCGCCTATGCACTGGTTGCGATCGCCGTCCTCGCCTTGCCGGAAACCCGCGGCAAGGAACTTGACGACGGCCGCCCGTCCCGCGACGACACCGCCGGCGTCCGGGCAGGATCCCGGCACTAAACAAAGCATGGTTTCCATTTTCACCTTAGCGACATATGCGCATGAACCGACGTCAATTCCAAGCCGGCCTGGCCGGCGCCATCCTGCCCTTCCTGTTGCCCGCCTGTGCGAGCAGCATGAGGCCTGACCAGCGTGCGACCATGGCAGCCATCGATACCCACGCCCATATCTTCCAACGCGGCCTCAGGCTCGCGAACGTGCGGCGCTATGCACCCGATTACGACGCCACGCTCGACGATTACACCGGCATTCTGGACCGACATGGCATCGCAGGCGGAGTGCTGGTGCAGCCCAGCTTCCTGGGCACCGACAACAGCTACCTCCTTGCAGCGCTGCGCCGAATGCCGGCGCGCCTGCGCGGCATCGCCGTCGTCGGCACCGACGTCACTCCCGCAACACTGGCAAGCATGCACGCCGCCGGCGTGGTCGGCATCCGCCTGAACCTGGTCGGCAACGCGGCCGTGCCGGACTTTTCGGATGCGCGGTGGCGCGCCTTGCTGCGGCAGGTCGCCGACCTCGGATGGCAGGTCGAGGTGCACCGCGAGGCGGGACGCCTGCCCGCCGTGTTGCAGCCGCTCCTGGATGCCGGCGTGAAGATCGTGGTCGACCACTTTTGCCGTCCCGACCCGGCGCTCGGCGTGGACGATCCGGGCTTCCGCTTCCTGCTGGAAGCGGCATCGACCCGGCGCGTCTGGGTCAAGCTGTCGGCCGCCTACCGCAATGGCGCCAACGGCCGCGGCCAGCAGATTGCGTTGGACGCGATTCCCTTGCTGCGCGGCGCGTTCGGCATGGAGCGCCTGCTGTGGGGCAGCGACTGGCCGCATACCCAGTTCGAGAAAAAAGCCGGTTACGAGCTGGCCCGGCAGGCGCTCGAAAGCTGGCTGCCGGACCCCGCCGAACGCCACGCGGTACTCGTCGATACGCCAAAGGCGCTATTCCGGTTCACGTAAGGACATGCCATCAAGCCGCCGGTAGCGCGGCAGGTACAGAAAACATCATTCACAACGGAGACAAGCATGAAAAAGTCGGCCCTCGCGTTCGCCGTCATGGCAGCGCTTTGCCTGAACCCATCCGCCCAGGCCCAGAGCAATGTCCAGGTCTACGGCATCATCGACGCCGGCGTCGAATACCTGAACCATGCCGGCCCGGGCGATGACGCCCAGGTCCGCGTCGTCTCGGGCGGCAAGAACACGTCGCGCTGGGGTTTTCGCGGCAGCGAAGAGCTCGGCGGAGGCCTGAAGGCCGTTTTCAACCTGGAAGGGGCCATCGGCCTCGATACGGGCGACACCGGCGGCGGCCCGCTGTTCAAGCGCCAGGCAAATGTCGGCCTCGAGGGCGGCCTCGGACGCGTTGTGATCGGCCGCTCGTTCACCACGACCTATGATCTGGTAAGCAAATTCGACCCCATGGGCTATGCGCCGAACTACTCGTGGGCCACCACAGGCAGCGCCACCGGCCCGTCGAAATACGGCATGACGACCGGATTCGACAACCTGATCAAATATACCGGCCACACGGGTGGCCTCACCTACAGCGCCACCATGGGCCTGGGCGAACAGGCCGGCAATCCCCAGGACGGACGCAAATATGCCGCCGGCGGCACCTGGGTCGGCGCTGGACTTGGCCTCATGGCCACCTGCGAGCGGATCAACGGCAACACGTTGGCCAACACCGGCCGACGCGACCAGACCCGCGCCTGTCACCTGGGAATCGCCTATGACACCGGCCGCTGGCGTACCACTGCGGTCATGCGCGGCTACCGGCTGGAATCAGGCAAACCCGCGACGCCGGACCTGCGTGCCGACACGTATTGGGCCGGCGTCAGCTACCTGGTCCGGAACCTTACGCTGACCGGTGCCGTCTACCACATCAATACCCGGAACCTGCCGGCCAGCCGGGACGCCGACCCGACCATGGTGGTGGCGCGGGCAATGCTTGCGCTCTCGAAGCGCACAACCCTGTATGCGGTCGCTGCGCACGCCAGGGCGCGTCACGGCCAGCAGATCGGGCTGTCGCGCGACGATGTGGGCGCTGCGGATACCCAGAGTGGCGTTACCGCTGGTATTCAGTACCGCTTTTAAATAGACAGCGTAGACAGCGCCCTTGCTCGCTTGGAACGATTGTGCTCGCCAACGTAGATGACGTTACGAAGGATCATTTGTATAACGTTCGCGTTTTGGTGAAGCTCAAGTCATGGCCAGAGAGCGACCGTTTCACCATTTCGCCATGTCCAGCGAGTCTTCAATTAGTTCTGCTGTGGACAAGACATTATTCCCATAATGTCAAGTTCAGACAGGAGCGTTAGGCGGAACTGCTCGGCTAAGCCAGCAAGCGAGCGAGTCGAGCTGCTTCGCCATCCCGATACGTTAGACTATGTTGCACCACTCGACCATAGGAACGTTAGCCGGCAGCTTGCCTTGCTCATCAAGCTGCTCGGGAACGACGAATTACACTATTGAACCCATCTGTCAATGATCTGCACAGCCATGTCGGCCGTTTGCATGGCAAAAAACGTCCAGTCGTCCGCTTGGTCATCCTGGCGACGGCATTAGCCTGCCTCCTCCTGGACTGCTTCTCAGCGTGGCTCGTCTGGTCCAATCGCAACGCCCAAATCCGTCAGAGTGAGATTGCGACATCGAACGTTGCACACATGGTGAAATGGACGACCCCAAGTGCTTGGCGTCCGTCGAGAGTCGTACTGGCTAGTAGCGGCACTTTTGTGTTCTCGGCCGGTCTTGACGTACCCGGTTGGCGGGGCTTGCTAACGATCTCAGTGATCAGTGCGGAATCAAGATTCGAGACGAGTCAGTCATGACTTGACACCGATCCATGCTTCAGCCTCGTCAAGCGCATCGTTGTAGGCTTGAGCCAGGAGGTAAGCATGACGTGCGGCAGCTGGCATCGCAGATGCCGCCATCATAAGCCAGTGGGAGCGCCGTTCTTCTGTCAACGCGTTCCACCATGCCATGCCAGCGGCTGCGTCCTCTTCTTCAATCGGAAAGACGCCGCCGCCGGCCTCCTGTCCATTGTCGATCAGCTTTAAATTCCATCCAGCACCCAAATGCGCGGGCCGTGGACGGATTTCGTAACTACGGCTCATTTTTCCCTTTATTAACATCGTGACCAAGATGCTGAAGTCTACACTCGCTTGATTTGCGCAGCCAGCCCAACCATACAGCTCCAGACATGAGCGAGCGCTCCTTCACATCTTGTGGCGAAAAATGCCTCTGGAAGGGCTTTGCCAGCACCTTCCGCAAACCCTGAACCCCGCGGCACCGGATTTGCGGTACCAACTTCCACTTGGCCCCTTGCTGCCGATGGACACCGACGCATATTTTGTACCGCCGAAATGTTTGCAGTTACCTTAACTCTTATTAAGTAAGCTAATAAAGAGATCCCCCAACCGCAGCTGTGGAACAGCTTTTCGGGACAAACTAGGCAATAACGGCGTGGGCACTGCGTGAATTCCAGATCGGCTGATACCGATAGGTGAGCTTCTACAGGGACGTTCCTCAGTTCGTTAGACGTTGACCGGATGTTGTGCTCAGCGGTCAGATGGGGACGTGGAGTGTCGTAACGCGGATATTCGCACACGTAGCCTTCGAGCGGGCGACACCCCCGTTGACGTAGCCCGCACTATGTCTGCGGTTGGATTTTCGCAGAGGCAAAAATCGCTAGGTAATCCACTCCCCAAAGTGCGCGAGGGACGAGCATGCCACGCCGCCTTGCAAAATAGCGTACACAAGGATTTTTTCTATACTGAAGAGTTGCTGACGCTGCGGCAAATCAAAAAAATTGGGCTGGATCTGACGTGTCAACAAAATTGCAACATTGTGCTTCACGATTGCCATGTTGTGGCTATAATCAAGGTGCTTTGTTGAGCCAGGCAGGACGTGTGCAGTTGAATAGCTGCAACATCCAGCAAAGCATTAACGGATAACCTTTAGAGAGTAAAATATGCCGAGCGGTATTGTGAAATGGTTTAACGATGCAAAAGGTTTTGGTTTCATTACACCGGATGGTGGAGGCGAAGACTTATTTGCGCATTTTTCGGCTATTAACTCCGCCGGCTTTAAATCGCTGGCCGAGAACCAGCGCGTAACCTTCGAAGTCACCACCGGGCCGAAGGGAAAACAGGCTTCCAACATTCAGCCTGAGTGATCGTTTGACCTAACCTGGTCAGCACGATGCATGCGGTTGAGCCAAGACAGAAAACGCCCTCTCTGGCGTTTTCTTTTTGGATATGGTCTCTCAACGCCTAACAAGCAGCTCGACATTATCAAATGTAATGTCGAGTTATCTGATGAGGCTGTCTTAAGCGTAGCCTGGCTGAAGCAATTACTCTGCAGCTCTATTGCTTGTACATGCGCCCGTCAAACGTAAAGGGCCGCACTACCGTCAACTGCACACCCACATAATCCGGATGCTGAGGATTGACGATGACGTTGCTTTCTTCCGGTAAAACGACCGATGGGACGCGCATGGCCAGCGTTTCTGCTCGGTCGAGCCAAGCCCGCCCAAGGCTCTGCGCGCTTGTCGACGTCGGCAGTTCGTCCCAGCCAGCAGAAAGTTCGCTTGTACTGGGGGTGAAGATACTGCAGTCATCCAGAAGGTCGACGGCAACCAACACTAGTGGAGGGAGCGGCGCATGTCCGACATGCACGATTTTTCCCAGTGCGCAGATAGCGATGGAAGCGCCACAGTACAGTGCGGGCATCCCGACAGGATTCCAGCGGCCTCCATGCAGTGCTGATCCGGCGCACAGGCGGTCAAGCGCGTACTTGCTTTGAGCAATACGCCACAACCTCATACGGCGCCGCCCGTAGCGATCGCATTGAGGACCTGACGTACCGCTTTCGCACCAGGTTCGGTGTCCAGGTAGTCGATCGGAGCACCGCCCAGAAAAGCCTGGTTGGGCGAACGCAGCCACTGTTTGGCCGCTGTCTCGTCTTCAAAAACATCTTCTGCCATTGCTGCCACATTGGCCAGGCGCCACAACCGCTCGGACGCGGCAGAGTCCAGAAGTGCGTGACGCTTGATGAGTCTGTGCGCCGTGGTATCGGGTACCCGCGTGATAGCCCGTATGCGGGCCGCCGGGACCTCAAAATAGTCTCCAGCCGCGGTCAGCATATCTGCGTCGAAGCCGGTACGGATTGCTTCAACTGGATCCCGACCAGCTTCCAGATCGCGGCGAAGCGCTGCGAAGGGGTTTTGCTTTGCCTCTGAGGCTGCACGTTCGCCTTGCGTTTTGTCCTGCTGAGCCGTATTCGTCATAAGACCTCCATTTGGTAATTAGTTATATACCAAATGGTGGATCTTCGCTAGGGAAGTGGTGTGGTCGGGTGACTATACGAAAGCGATTGATGAGGTACCAGCGTGTCACGACAGGCACACTGGTAGACCCTGTAGAGGCTCACCTTTTATTCGTTGATCAGAGAACGGTGCGACGTTTTGGCGCAAGGTTGTCGTCCGGTGAAGTAAAAGTGCGACTGTTTGCGAAGTAAAACCGCGACTTCTCGGATTTATGAAATAAAAGTGAAACTCTTACCGTACTTGTAAGGCATGCTTCGGCCGCCGATGATCGCAGAGAAGGTGCCAGATAGCATCGCTGGAGCCGTTCACGCGATTCGACGCCGTAGCGTGCAATTGGTACTGCGATCCCGCACTAGCGCTGTCAGGCCCGTTGTGCTCATGAAGCACAGCCTCGGTCAGCGTGCAGCTAACCTTGATGCTCCATCAACCGTGCAGGTCATCGTTCAGCTCCGTCGATCCCAGCCGGTATCCCATCGCCCGATAGCCACGCTGACGCTTGTCCCACATCCGTAATAGCGCTGGGTGGCCGGTGTCCACGAAATCGACTATTTGAATGTCAGTCTTGCTTGCGTGCTCCCGGTGCAGACGCCCGGCATACTGCTGCAGCGTGCCCTTCCAGGAGACTGGCATTGCCAGCACCAGCGTATCGAGCGGTGGGTGATCGAAGCCTTCACCTACGAGTTTTCCGGTCGCCAACAAGATGCGAGGTGCGTCGGGCGGCAACGCGTCCAGTTCAGCAATGAGCGCAGCGCGCTGCTTCTTCGACATTCGGCCGTGTAGCATGAACAGCGCGGTCAATGGATTAGCCAGGGCGGCTGCAAGTGCTTCGAGGTGCTCCGTCCGCTCAGTCAGCACAAGCACTTTGCGGCCCTGCTCGTACGCATCTTTGACTTCAGCCACGATGGCCTTGGTCCGAGCGGGATCGTTGGCGAGATGCCGGAACACGTCCTGGATGCCTGTATCGGTCGGCAGTTCGATCCGCGTGACGCGTGATCGAGGCAGCACCTTCAGATCGTGAGGCGCGCCGGGCGGTTGGGCTGCAGTGTATCGGATCGGCCCGCACTGCATGAAGATGATTGGCTGCTGACCATCGCGCCGGATTGGCGTCGCCGTCAGGCCCAGCACGTATTTCGCCTTTGTCCGCTTCAGGATGGCGTCGAAGGATACGGCACCGACGTGGTGGCACTCGTCCACGATCACGTGACCGTAGTTCTCGACCAACGGATTCACCTCGCCTTGCCGGGATACCGACTGCATCACTGCGATATCGATCTTCCCGGTGGGTTTGGACTTGCCGCCACCGATGGTGCCGACTACGCCGTTGACCGCGCCCAGAAAGGCCTGCAGGCGTTCCTGCCACTGCTTGAGCAACTCGGTCCGATGCACCAGCACGAGCGTATTTACGCCTCGGCGGGCGATCATCGCGGCCGCAGTAACCGTCTTGCCAAAGGCCGTTGGGGCACACAGCACGCCGGTCTCGTGGTGAAGCATCCGCGACACGGCTGCCTCCTGATCCAGCCGCAAGGTACCGAGGAACGAGATATCAATCGGTTCACCGCCAAAGCGCTCGTCGCGCAGGTCGCAGGCGATGCCGTTGTTGCGGAACAGCTCCAGCGCGGCATCGAGGCAGCCACGAGGCAGGGCGATATGCTGCGGGTAGTTCTCAGCGTTACCGATGACACGCGGCTTGTCCCACACCGACATGCGCATGGCCTGCGCCTTGTAAAACTCGGGGTTCTGAAAAGCGGCCAGACGGATCAGTCGGTTCGCCAGCTTCTGCGGCAGTTGCACCTTTTCGAAGTAAATGAGGTTTGCCAGCGTCACCGTCAGCGGCCCGGCCATCGGCTCGGTCAGCAGCTTGGTCGACGTACTCCCTCGCTTCCACGGCATGACCATGTCTTCATCGTCGATAAAGGTAACATCCAGCGGATGTACGCCGTCCGTGGCCCTGAGGATTGTCGCGTCTATGTCGTGTGCAGCCATTGGCTGGATCGACGCCAGAAACGCCCATTGATCCGGGTACGGACGCAGTTCGATATCGACGAATATGCTGCAGCCCCTTTCGCGCGGCGACTTCTGCAGCGGCAAGGCGATCAGATTGCCAAAGCCACCTTTGGGCATCGTGTCCTGGTTCGGAAACAGGCGGTCATAGGATTCAAGCTTCAGTTGCCGGGTCCGAGAGCAGGTATGGCTGATGATGGCCGTGCCCAAGCGTCGAGCATCACGGGCGGAAACGCGGCTGGCAAAGAACACCCAGGCGTGCGCCCCATTGCCTGATCGCGAAATTTCCAGCGCAGCGGGAACACCGAGCTCTTCACACGACTGCATGAAAGCCTGGGCATCGTCGCGCCAATCGGCCTCGTCAAAGTCGGCCGCCAGAAAATAGCAGGTGTCATCCTCCAGCAGTGGATACACCCCGACCGTGTGCTTGCCGGCCAAATGGTCATAGATCACTGCATCGGACAGCGGGATCAACAGGCGGTTGGTGCAATCCCCACATTTGATGCGCGGCTTCTCGCAGATTCCGGCCCGCCACTCGTTGGCGCAGGCGGGAGCGTAGCCTGACTTGCCCGAAGTTTTACCTTCCCAGCGGATCGGGAAGACGTCCATGCGCCCGCGAAACAGGCGCCTGAATAGCGTCACCTTCTCAGCAGTGGAAAATCGTGACGATTCCGGCTCCCGCGCTACACGAACGGCCGGCTGAGGTGGCCGCCATTCTATGTCGTGGGCTTCGAGCAGCGCGATCAGACGGGCGTTTTCGGCCTGAAGGGCCGCAATGGCAGACTGGTCAGTCATCGAACCAGTGCTCAGATAGCAATTCATCCATCTCGTCGCCGACGCCGTAACCAAAGTTATGGCTGACGCGTCGAACCTCTTTCAGGCGTTCCAAAAGGGATAATCGCGCCGCGTCCGGCAACGCGACAATGGTTTTCAATGCCTGCCCGAACATCCGCACGAGCGCATCAAAATATCCATCGTCCTGCAGACCAATGTCGTTGCCGAACCCGGCCCCCCTCTCGCAATAGAAAACGATCAGTTCCGCAAGCCCGTCAGGTTGACCAACCGCCTTCCTGTAGTCCGCAATTGCCTTCTTGGCTTTGGCAACCGAGGTGTCATGGTTCTTGGACATATCCGGCCACAGCCAACGATCAATGGTGGCCTTGCACGATTTCAGCATATCGTCGCCAAGCGCCAAGCGAGTATGCAGGAAAGTCTGATTGTCCTTGCTGGCCCTATACAGGTCATGTACCAGCTCGATCAAGCCGCCGTGGTCATAGTCAGCCAGCTTCACTTTTACGTCGCGCCAGGACGGGGGCTTCTTCTTTTGGATACTCATCACTAAGACCAAGCGAGCTTTTCGTTTTGCAAGGGTTCAAGGGATACACACATCACGCTTGGGCATCGGCAAATCTGCGCGACTTGAAATGGCGGAAAGCGCGACTGCCAGAATTTTTCTTCGTAATGTCCCTCTAGCCATTGTAATCGTCTACCGGTCGGATCAAGCAATCCCAAACTGCTCGCGTTCTGTTGAATTCAATTCAAAAGTTGAACGAGGCTCCAGGACGGAAACTATACAGAATGTCGCGCTTAAACATCCCGAGGACGGAATTAGTATTGTCCCGGCGATACGAACAGACGATCTGCACAGGCTCGGCGGGGTAGGTAGACACCTTGCGCAGTACGATGCCATCGAAATGCAGGTTGGTGGCGGCCCCCGGGATCAGCGCGGCGCCGATCCCGGACCGCACGAGCGCCAACATGGTGTGAATCTGCCCGACGTGCTGGATCACGTCCGGTTCGACGCCGGCCTGGTCGAAGCAAAGATTGAGCAGCTTGGAAAAGTAGCTCGCCTCGTGGGGCGAATACATCACGAATGGCTTCCCGTTCAGGCAGTCGAGGGGCGGCTTCTCGGGCCATTGGTCGGCCTCGTGCCGGGGAACCGCCAGCATCAGGGCATCCGTGGCGAGCAGCACGCATTCGAGTTCGTTGTGCTCAGCGTGCGGCCGCAGCAAGCCGAGGTCGATCTGCCCCGTGGACAGCATCTCGACCTGCGCCGACGTCACGAGTTCCTTGAGCGTGAGCGACACGCCAGGCACGCGCCCGCGCAGGCGCCGCACCAGTTCTGGCAGCAGGCCATAGCCGAAGGAGGCGGTAAAGCCGATCGTGAGCGTGCCCTGGTCACCTTTCCCTACCCGACGCGCAGTGAATACCGCTTCCTCGGCCATGCGCAGGATGCGCGCGGCCTCGGGATAGAACGCTCTGCCTGCAGCGGTCAGCCCTACCCCTCCTCCGCTGTGCTCGATCAACTGAACGCCGACCTGGTGCTCGAGCAGGCGAATCTGGCGGCTGAGCGGCGGTCGTGGCATGTTGAGGCGCGCGGCGGCGTGGCTCAAGTGCAACTCTTCGACCGCCGCCACGAAGCAGCGTATCTGGCTGATCTCGAACATCGTTTCCTCCCTTGCCGTAGCCGCACGGCCGGCGCGATCATTGGATGTATTGACGACAGTTTATATGGATCAGCTGCGTTGGGACAGCCGGCTGTGCGTGACGGCCTGCGTCCCCCACCGACGCGATGGAGTGATGCCAACTTAGCGTAGGTAACTGAATTTTGGACGCTAAGCGGGATAGCAAATCCACGGTTCTACCGCGGCTTCCACTACTCTTCCGGGATTATCAACCATGTCGTTTGGCTGTATTTACCGGTTTTCGCCGCGTCTTCGCGTCTTCATCGGCGCAGCGCTCCGTTACGCTTCCACTCGACAGCAAGGCCTTGGCGCTTTCGGGCGCGAGCACCAGCAGCGGCCCGGATGCGATCTTCAGGACCACTACGTCATTTTGCTTGTCGACCTCGACCTGAATGGGCGTTTCGCCGCTACGAGCGCCACGAACCGCGTAAAGTTGATGCGCTTGTGCACCATCAGCCAGCGCACCCAGCAGTTGTGTGGCGGTTCCTTCTTCGTATCTGAATCCCGTCACGCGCAGAAGCATCATGCTGCTGGCCTCGTCCATCGCCCCTCCTTTCCGGTTACATGGCCGGGCGCCAGCACAGCCGCGGCCGGCCTACCGTGGAAGCGCACGAGCTGATTGTCGGGATTGCACTTTTATTAACTATCAGTTAAAACGAACTGATCGCTATTGCAACTGGGTTTACCGATTTAGTCCTTTCCAGAGACGAATGATGGGAAAGCTGTGTAGGGCCATTCCGTTTACATGAATCAGCACAAGCCGGCCTCTTGCCACCAACATGCTTCTGCCAGTTCCGGTGAAAGCATGCGTACCCGGCCGAGCTGCGGGATGCAGATGCGTCGGCGTCGACTCCGAACTGGTCGTTGCCCAACACGGCATGCTCCTTCCACGCCGCGACAGCATGCGACCTGTACGTCAGTGATTTCGTCTACACTCTGTAAAGCCGGGTTCGCATTGCAGGCCAGGTTCTGGCGCCTCCACGAGGGCCGTGCACAGTGACAGGCGAACCGCACCGCTTCTACGGCGCGTACCAGATCGGTGCGCTGCACGTTAGTCGGCGCGAACCGAATCCGATGCGCTGTTAGAGACGGTTTGATAACTCCAAGGCAACACGCTTCAGTGCAATCTCATGCCGCTTTTTTGAATGAAGGAGCAGGCGATTGCGCACTTGTCTGAAAGGGGGCAAGAACATCTCGGCCGTGTTGAGTTTTCAAATAGTCTCTTAGCACCACGCATCCATGAGAACGTGACATGCCAGGTTTGACATCGGCACGTTCCCGATCCAGATTCATCCAGATTATCGCCGTGTAAGGACACGATAAGACTGTAGGTAGAAATGAGCACGTTCCGGTCTGACTGTTCGCGCCTCTTTACTTGCCTGCCATGGGCGCAGCATGGCCCATTCTCTCAAGGCGTTGGGCGAGGGTCGCTGCGGACAATTCGCCCGCACGCCGATCGACCAGGCTGCCCGTGGCATCAAAGAACAGCGTCGTTGGAAGGCCGCGCGAACCGCTTTGGCGTGCGATGGCTGTCGTGCCGTCGAGCACGACGTTGCGTAGCGAAAGTCCGTGCCTGACAAGGTATGCTTTCACGACTTCCGGCCGTTCACCTTGATTTGCGAACACGAACACCACCTCAGGATGTTCGGCCTGGGCTTTCGCAAGGGCCGGCATCTCGCGCCGGCACGGCGGACACCAACTGGCCCAGAGATTGACAACCACCGGTTTCCCCTGAATTGACGATATCCGCACGGTTTCGCCATCGAGCGTCGGCAGGCTCACCGGGGGCAATTTCTGCCGCATCGGGTGCAGCGAGAGCGCGGCCGAACCGGCACCCCAGACCAGGCAGCCAACGACCAGCGCCGATAGCAAGGGAACGCGCTGCGGGGAGCGCCGCCATGCATACCACACGGCCGTGCCAACGACCGCCGCCATGCCCGCAGCTGACATGAAACCGCCATCGCGGATATCGAACACGCGCAGCGGTTCCTCCCTATAAAACCGATGGTAGCGGATGACGAACCCGGCACGTGCCGCCAGCAGCACCCAGGCAACTACTCCCCAGAGCGACCGCTCCACGTCCGCGCGGCCATCCATGGCAAGACGGTTGACAACGGCAAATGCCACGACGATGGCAGCGAACGCCAGCAGCATCTGCGCTGAAAGCAGTATGGGTCCGAGTACGATGTCACTCATTTTTCACATGGTCTGGAACAGGGATGCCGGCAACCCCGCGTCAACTGAACGGGGAAGCATGACGTGCCCAGATTATGGCAGCACTAAACCGGCATGCCTTGACGGCATACGCCTGCTCGACGGCCACTTGACCAACCTCTGGCAGGCGGTGGGTACGTCGTAGTCCCGCGTGGCGATGCCGGAGCCTTCCTCGCCCGCTTCGTCGAAGACATGAAGGCGAACGGCTTCGTTGCTAACGCCTCTGTGTGCCAAGGCATGAAGGGCGCCTCGGTCGCGCCGCTCGCCGGCTGAGACGAGACGATTTTTATACGCCATCCGCAGGTCGCCCCGATCGCTGAGTCATTGGACCTTGACCAAGATGCTGTGTGGCGGCGGTTATAGTCAGCGTGCCCAAGCGGCTTGCATTAACGAAATAGGCCAGGAAGTAGACGTTGCTGGATAACAAAGACGACGAATCAGGCGGACGAGGCAGCAGGGGAGAAGGCGCACTGAATCCGGCGCAAAAACGGAACCTGTTTTGCATCGATAACATCCCGGCCGGATCGAGCGTAGGCCCTGGAGACTGGCCTATGGACTTGAGTCGTTACTGCTATCGTTACTTCCTACGGCGCGTCGCCCCGATGCCGGCGATGCCGAGTCCCAGTAGAGCAATTGAGATTGGCTCCGGGACGTTCGAGGACGGGGCATCGGTCGGAAGAGACAGCAACGTGACCGTTGCGGTTTCCACGAGTGGTCCCATGACACTGAAGTCAAGATCCTTCAAAGTGACTTGAAACCTGCCGCCGTTCCCGAAGTCGACGGTTACCGGGGACCACCGAAGCGAGTAGTCAGTCGCCACATCGCTGACGCTGCCCGTCGTAGCCGTATCGGATGCAACAATTGACTGCACAGTGTTGGTCGGATCGGTGAACGTCAGGGTTGCCCTCACATCCAGAAAATCGGTCTCATTCGAATTGATCCCACCGTTTGCGTTCGGTTCTTGAAAGTTGATGGAACCGAAGTTGAACGTACAGGACTGGTTGACCGTGGTGAGCGAAAAATTCTGCGTACTGAACGTCCCAGCCGTTGAGAACCGAACGTCAAGCGAGGTTCCCGACATTTCTGCTGCATCGATACCATAGCCAGCGCCGGGCGAAAACGCAGCAGCAGTCACGGTAAAAGGGACAGCGGCCGCCGTGGCCGACCAACCAAGCATCATCAATGCACCAGCAACAGCCACAAGTTTCGGAAAAGTTCTCATTGTTTTACCTTCTCATAGGATTGATTTTTACTGCAAATTACCAACATGCATTAACCATGCCTACGAAGTAAAAACATTAATAATCAGTAATTTATTGCTACAAATTATTACTGCGTAAAAGAAGGCGTAAAAAAGACCGACAGGCTTGATGCTTTGTCTGTGCGCTACGTAACATGTGTCGGGCTCGACTCCGTCATGGAATGGATCTACTGGATATGCCTGGTCTGATGCGCGCGGCAGGACACTACAGGCCGGCACTTGCGTCGTCACCGTGTAGTCATGCACTTGCTGGGTTACCAGTCGCAGTTGTGTTCTACCGGATGTTTACCGAGCGCCCGCGTCGATGCGCGCATTGATGCAGGACGAAGCAATGAGTGATACAAAAAGGCTTTATGAGAACGACAGTCACCGGCGAGGACGAGCTGTGCGCCAAGCCGTGGAGTTGGCCGATCCGGACCTGGACGAAGCCAACCGTTTCGCGAAGCAACCAAAAACCTTCGTACGCGTCCAAGCCGCGAAACGCCTTGCCGCAACCGGTAGTTCCGCGCCAGCGCGGCATACCCGTCGACAAGGCGACGTGCCCTGATGCACGCCGTCCTGGTCGATACATCGGTCCGGGTCGACCATTGTCGGCACAGCAATGCCCCTCGTCGAGCTGCTCGGCCTGGACGTGGAAGGTCGGCGGCCAACAGAGCGATGCCGAGATCGAGAATCAACTCAACTGCTTCCGGTCCTTCGAGCCGAGTGATTATTACTTCGGGAATTACTGGGCCCATGAAACAAACTAATGGTCGTTTCCGGAACAAAAAGTTTGTGTGTTATGTCCTGCGCATAGTACGCTTGAGGATGACCAGTATTTTTGCCAGCTTACAACGGTCAGGATCGGAACGGACAGCGCCTTTCCTCTACCCTGGCCTTGGACAAGCTTGCGTTGTATACCAATGACCGACCATTCCACTGCACGCCCCCCTCTTCCGCCAACGAAACGCGAGATTCTGCAGGAACTGATGCCCTTCGCGACGCCCGACGACAGAACCGGGCTGGTACTCTTCTGTATTGAGGTTGCGACATACCTGGCGGGACTGGCCTTGGTGCTGTTCGGTTCGAATCTTCCATGGAAGGTGCTTGGAAGTGTCCTCGCAGGCTTCAAGCTAGCAGGACTCATTACGCTCGGCCATGATGCGGCCCACCGCATGCTTGTAAAGCATAGGAGACTTAACAAGTGGCTGGCTTACGGGTGCTTCGTCCCGATTTTTCACAACTATCACATGTGGATCTGGGATCACCATGAGATCCACCATCAGAAAACGAATGGTGATCACTTCGACTCGTTCGTGCCCTACTCCAAAGCAGAATTCGACCAGCTGCCGCTACACAAGCAGCTCTTTGAACGCTTCATTCGCGCTCCTAACATTGTTGGCTTTGGCGTCCACTATCTTTTCCAGCGCATGCCGCGCGTTCGTATCATGCCGAACCAGGCCACACCTGTACGCTACCGGGCCGGCGCATGGCGGGACTTCCTGATCTTGGTAGCCTATCAGGGTACCTTCCTTGGCCTGCTGTACGAGGCGCCGCGCTACGCGCCGGTAACGGCCTCTGTTGCGCTGCTGCTCGGTTTCGTCGTGCCGATGTTCCTGTTCGCGACCCTCGTAGGCGGTTCGCTGTATTTGATGCACACGAACCGTAGGGTGCCCTGGTTCAAGGCCGAACTTGACCGCCGGGGTGATGCTGCTGTCGAATATTGCTCGACACACCTGACACTACCCCATGCCCTTTCGAAGCTCGTACACCACGTTTTTGCCCATTCGGTGCACCATGCGCATCCCGGCATTCCATGCTATCGCACGCCGGAGGCCCAAAGACGGCTCGACGAGCTTCTGATGGAGAGTGCGGTGCGCGAACCGATGTCTGTTGGCGGGGCGATCGAAACGCTGCGAGCATGCAAGCTGTATGACTTCGACAATCACCAATGGCTAGACTTTGATGGCAAACCGACCACGCCGCGGTTGAGACTGTACTCTCGGCAGGAAAGTCCGGCGGATTGATCCGCGCATCGGCGTGTCTTTTCGAGACACGCTCAGCATGGCTACGCATTGGCTATCTTCCTATGACATATGAATATTCCCAAACGGAATGATTGGCATATGCGTAGGCAAATCCGGATGCACGCACAACGCAGAATTGTGTTGTCGATAACTATTAGTTTCTTATACGCAACCGAAATTAAAGATAAGTATGGAAATAGTATCGGATAGTGCAATAATGCCTTAAGGCAATTAGGCTGTGACGTCACGGACTGGTCGGCGGACCACGTTAAAAATAGAATCCTTTTATGTTCGATGCAAAAGAAGACATTGACTACCCTCTCCTGTTCACGCATTTTGGCACCGCCAGCCCGTTCTGGAAGCTGAGAGCCGACAGCAATACGCTGCAGCTATCGGGACAAAAGGAAGAGTTTGGAACAGTCGGCATCGAGTTGACGGGAGCGCAAGCGAACGCAATCCGCGAGCTCTCGGGCAGCATGTCAAGCAAGGTGCTAGACGTCTGTGTTCTCGGAAGTCGCATGCGTCTGCATCTCGTGGGCAGGAAAATCGGCGCCTGCGAGTGGGGAGGAAATGCCGCACGTTACGGTGATACCGAAGCCGTGGTGAAAAACCTCGAGAATGGACTCAGTTTTGCCGAGCAAGTTGTCTCGGAGGTTAACTCCCTGGTCATCATCATCGACAGCGCCGGCAAGGTGAAGCGTTTCAACCGGATGTGCGAGGAAGTCACGGGCGTGTCCGAAGTGTCTATCGTGGGCAGGAACGCGCACGAGCTATTCATGCCGAAAGAGGTGCGTGTCGAGTCGTGGCAAGCAATCAGCAACTTCTTTCGGAACGAAGAAGCCTACGAAGTCACGCGGCCTCTTCATACGCTCAAAGGACTGCGCACCATTCACTGGCGCAACAAAATCATGCGCTCGGGTAGCGGCGTGGACGAGGCTTACCTTGTATGCTCGGGCACGGACATCACCGAGGAAAAAGAGGCTAAGGCCAGCCTGTATGAGCTGGCTAATCGCGATGTCCTGACGGGTCTACATAATCGGTACGCCATCGAGGAAAACATCAAGGCCGCTGTCAGCGCCGAAAACGCACCGTCGTTCGGTCTCGTATTCCTGGACCTGGACAACTTCAAGACCGTCAACGACCACTATGGGCATGTCACTGGAGACGCACTGATCAGCCAGGTGGCGACCGCGCTTCGCGAGGTGCTCGCAGAGGACGACGTATTAGCTCGCCTTGGCGGCGACGAATTTCTTGTGAAGGTGGCGGCAAGTTCGCAAGCTGACGTCGAAGCCGCCGCCATGCGCATTTTGACGCGCATGACGAAGCCCTTCAGTCTGACTCGGGCAGAGGTGTACACCAGCTGTTCGATCGGCATTGCCATGTTCCCGCAACATGGCCGAACCTTGCATGACCTCGTCAGAAGCGCCGATACTGCGATGTATGTCGCCAAGGCTCGAGGCCGCAAGACCTATCGCGTGTTTTCGCCAGCGATGAATGACAAGGTCGCAGAATACATGTGGCTGGACACGAACATGCGTCGCGCGCTTAGCGAGGGTCAGTTCGAACTGCATTACCAGCCGAAGGTCTGCCTTGACTCCGGCACGATCGACGGCGCTGAGGCGCTGGTGCGCTGGAACCATCCAGAACGTGGCTTGGTTTCGCCGGCAAGCTTCATTCCGTACGCCGAAGAGTCGGGCCTCATCGTTCAACTGGGCAAGTGGGTGATGGACGCCGCCGCGGCGCAGGCGAGTTTGTGGAAGAAGCAAGGCCTTAACCTACGCATTGCCATTAATCTGTCGGCGCGCCAACTGCGTGTCGAATCGTTGATTCAAGACTTTTCGCAGGCTATCCTCAACAATAACGTGTCGCCTTCGATGATGGATCTGGAACTAACGGAAAGCTGCCTGGTGGAAGACGAAGGGACTGCGCATCATCTCATCAGGATGTTCCGGGAGCTCGGTGCACAAGTGCACCTGGATGACTTCGGCACTGGATACTCATCGCTGTCCCAGCTAGCGCGACTGCCGCTGGATGTCCTCAAGCTCGATGGCAGCTTTATCCAGTCCATCCATACTGATGCGAAAGCGCAAGCGCTGGTCCGTTCGATGGTCGCTGTTGGTCACGAGCTCAACCTGAAAGTCGTCGCCGAGTGCGTCGAAACGGAGGAGCAAGCGAGCTTCCTGCGAAAAATTGGTGTGGATTACGCGCAGGGCTACTTGTTCGGCAAGCCGATGAAGGCTTTCGATTTCGAAGCCTGGATGTCGTCATTGAAAAACCCGCCGCAGCGACGGGCTGGCTGATCAGGCCACAGAAAAGTGTGCAAAAGGTCGCGTCCCTCGTCCTTTTTCGGTATTGCAAGTGTGGCCCGCGGTCGCATGGCAAACGACGACGGATCGGTCACGCAGTAACTAGTTCCTTCTGTTCAACCGTGGAACCTCGCGGGTCGGGCACTCGAGCCGGGCGCAACCTCTCGGCCGCCGGCTCATTCATTGCCGTCGGAATCGGGGTCACCACCACAGCTGCACACTCGTCAAGATCCGCTGTGTGCGTAGACGGTTGCCCGGCCACATCGTCATTCATATCCGTCGATAACGGCTTTACCGTTTTGCGGTTCTGTAGCAGCACAAGGCGATCCATATACGCCAAGTCCTTGCTGGTCAGCTTGAATGCCGATTCAACCCAGTCTTCCGTGATGTCCAGCAGTTCGGACTTCGTGACCGGAAGGACGCGTCGACGCGCGCGCAACATCGCGCGGATGCCATTGAGTTTCGGCTTCATCGTATCGATGAAGCTTCGGGTGGAGACGTACGCATCGCCCGGCTCGAATACGCGGTCGACGAGCCCCTTCGAGTAGTGCCATTCGGCCGTCTGAGCAACACCGGTGCTGATAAGTTCTTCGGCCACGCGCATGTGCGCCTTGCGCGCGACGAGTGAGTAGGCGCCCATCCCTGGATACAGACTGAAAGCGATTTCCGGGAACCCCAGCATACTGCCGGACTGGGCAAAAACGTATTCGTGCGCCAATGCAGCTTCGAAGCCGCCCCCGAGAGCGGTTCCCTCGATCATCGAGATGGTGATGGCGCCGACGCCGAAGCCGGTCATGGCTTCGTGAATGATGTCGATACAAGCGCGCGCGTATCCCATCAGTGGGCCGCGGTCACCGGAGCGAATATGCTCCACAAAGTAGGACAGGTCCCCGCCCGCGTTATATATGCCGGGAATGGTGGAACCGGTTACCCAGAAGTCGATCGGCAGGTTCGAAGTTTTTGCAGCTTGTATGACGGTCGCTACGTCCTTCAGCAGCTGGGGGTTGAAGCAGGGACGTGGATTCGTATGCAGCATCATCCATAAAACATTGCGGCCCGTCTCATACCATACGGACATCTGGGTCAGTGGCCCAGCTTCAACGAAGCGACGGGTCGTGGGGTGGTTTCTCAGGGGCATGGCGTGGACCGGTGTAGTAAAGAGGACAAGTTCTGGCGATTGTGAGTCATTTTTGATATTAGTTATCGCCGGAACAGAACGGTATTTAGCCCTCAAAACGTTGTTTTGCGAATAATCGTAGTGCAATGGCGCTGTTGCATTGACCCGAATGCGGTCTGGGTCGGCTAGCCTGAGAAGTCCAAACACCTACTGAGTCGGTATGCTCACCTGCAAGGAATACGTGCTTTCAGCCATCTCATCGTGGTCTGCGTCCATGGGCACGCCACGTACCATTGAACTGCCCGCGGCTTGAAAAGTGAACGCAGGAGCGATAAGCAGGGCTACACGGCGGCGCGTCGACGCGGAGGCGTATCACCGTGCAGCACCAAGCTGGCCGACGCGCAATCGGATCTGGTTTTCGATTTGTTCGAGCGTGCGCCCAGGCAGCGCGGGGCACCCGTGCATGCAGTCGACGAGCGCTCGTGAATGCATGTTCCTACGTGCCGCGCACAGGCTGCGCCTGGCGCTTGTTACCCGAGACGTTCTCGCCCTACCAGGCCGTCCACAAGGCGTTCGCGCGCTGGGTCGAGACAGGCGTGTTCGAGTGACCTAGGATCGGCTGCGCGAACGATGGCGAGCATGCATGGCAGGCTCGAGTACGCCGACAGCGGCAGTCATCGACGCGCAATCGAACCGTGCTTCGCCACAAGGAGGTGATAGCGGATTCGATGCAGCCAAGAAGGTCAAGGGGCGAAAACGCAACCTTGTCGTCGATACGATGGGACTGCTCGTCGCGCTCACGGTAACGGCTGCGAGCGTACGACACAGGGATGCCGCTGCAGCCGTTGTTGCTCAAGCATGCACCAAGGTCCTGGACTTAAAAAACGTTATACCGGCGGAGCATGAAACGGCATGGTCGCAAAGTTCGATTTTTACTTCATATCGCCGAGAGTGCGCAGTTTTGTTTGATGGACATTTTTACTTGTTACTGTATCGGATGACTGATGAATAGGAGTGGCAAGCGGATGCCAGGCAATCGGCTCACCTTCATCATCCCTGGTGAAAAAGGACAGTGCCAACGGTCCAGAATTGGGACGCGCGATTGACTTGCGTACAAATCGAGCGCCGAGTTGGACATTCACTCGGTACGGATTGGCTTGAACTACCCATACCCTGCCCGCATTCGCAGTCAGGCGTCTGGCGTCCTCACCAATGACGAAAGTCACGCCATTGGAGACAATATGATCTCTGGACGGACGCAAGCCCAACAATGCCGTTGCCTCCGGGCCGAGTTGGTTGAATACACGAGCCCATTGTGCATTTGGCTGCAATGGCATGACGTCAAGAGGCTGGCCCCAGTTATCGCCGACTGCGTAGCGCATCACCCCCCAGAACACATTGACGTTCGGAACTGCTACTACGTCGCCTGGCTGCGCAAGCTGTCTGATTTGCCTGCCCAACTTGGCGTACTCGTCAGTGGCAATCTGGAATCGCATCAGTGGGACGGCGGCCAGCGCCAACATCATCATGCAGATAAACGTTCCCGCGCGCCAATTCCTGGTATTGTGGCTTGCAATACCTGCTCCAGCACCAAGGGCAAGGAACGGCAGCAGATTCGCGGCAAAGACAGGTACCTTGATCATTGGCTGGGAAACCATGCCTATGATGATCGCCACGGCCAATGCCCCGATTGGAATCACCAATGTCCGAATACGACTGCGGCCTTCCAGCATTGCCGCCGCTGCCAGGAAAAGAAATACAAACAGCCCTGCAACCCTGAGCGACAAGACAGACGACGGTGCCCACCCGGCAACAAGTGCTCCCGGTATCATTATTATGGAAAGCAAAGAGGATGATTGCGCAAGACTTTCACTTCCCCTCAGCAAGCTACTTCCCACCAGAGGCGTTATAAGAAGTAAGACGACAAACTGCGCAAGGATCCACGCTCTCACGCTCGCAACAATTTTCGAATCCGTCGCCAGGGGGCGCGCATGA